>Ga0315909_10000303_pt1 | contig 65177 bp, 71 predicted proteins | sample LakEriMetagenome_11_FD_203527 | JGI IMG/M metagenome (GOLD analysis project Ga0315909, IMG submission 203527) | Freshwater fungal communities from buoy surface, Lake Erie, Ohio, United States - Buoy 2 MA125 | ecosystem: Environmental > Aquatic > Freshwater > Lake | place: USA: Lake Erie, Ohio...
CGTTTTCTGCTGGGACTCGAACTGTTAGGTCGCCTTGGGCAACCTTTAGAACCAAATAGATTTTCTCTTCGCCTTTAATGGTCCGGGTCTCAATTGCTTCAATGAGAGCCGCTCCGTGATGGGGATATACAACGGTTTCGCCGACCTTAAAAGTCATTAATTTGGCCTTTCGATAGAGGCCAAGGATACCATTCGCTCATGCGTAAGAAAAACCTGAAATCAGCCATATCCGCCCTCTTTGGGGCCCTTTTAATACTTGCTTTAACGGGTTGTGCCGCTGGCCCAGATGCCATGACTCGTAATTTGAGGCAAGTGACTGATGGCGTTGAAGGGATGTCAGGTTCAATCAAGGCGCTAAATGTTCTTCTCGTAAATCAAGAAGATGGATCAGCTGTATTAGTTGGAACTTTTGTAAATTCTGGAGAAGAGCCAGATGCAATTACTTCAATTACTGCAAATGGAGTCCTTGGTGAAATTTCAGTTTCAACTTTAGATGAGCCATCTGGTCCAGCAATTTTTGAAGGCGATTCAAAAAATTCTTCAGCCAGATTCCCTGCATTAAATGCCCGAACTAGTGATCATGTCGAATTAGAAGTTTCTTTTGCTAACTCTGGACCGATGAAACTATCTGCCTTGGTTCGAGCGAAGGCTGATGAGTTTGTAAATGTTGGTAATCCAGAAATCGTGGAAAACTAGTTTTCGAACTTATATCCAAGTCCACGCACAGTCTGAATAAATACCGGATTTGCCGGATCTACTTCAATTTTTGCACGCAACCGTTTTATATGAACATCTAAAGTCTTGGTATCGCCAAAGTAATCGCTTCCCCAAACTCGATCGATTAATTGCGAGCGAGTAAGAACTCGACCAGAATTTCGCACAAGGAATTCAAGTAATTCAAATTCTTTAAGTGGGAATGCGGCATCGCTGCCATTGATACTTACTTTATGTCTCTCAACATCCATGCGCACTGGACCAGCCTCAAGAATTCCATCTTCAATTTCAATATCTGGGTTTTGGGCTCTACGCATTACTGCATTTATGCGGGCGATCAGCTCGCGAGATGAATAAGGCTTTGTTACATAGTCATCGGCGCCGAGTTCTAGACCAACGACCTTATCGATCTCAGTATCTTTAGCGGTCAACATAATTATTGGGACCTGCGATTTACTTCGAATTTGGCGGCAAACTTCGGTTCCTGACAATCCAGGAAGCATTAAGTCTAAAAGAATTAAATCTGCGCCATTTCTATCAAATTCATCAATTCCTGCTTGGCCGGTTTCGGCTACGCCAACTTCAAAACCCTCTTTGCGCAGTAGAAAAGAGATTGCCTCAGAAAATGAAGATTCATCTTCTACAACCAATATTCGGGTCATTTATCTACCTTTCGCTTCCGCTACCAGTCGGCAGTCGTAATGAGAATGTACTTCCTACTCCGGGTGAACTCCATACTGCAACATCGCCACCATGATTGCGCGCGACATGTTTAACAATTGCTAGACCTAGTCCAGTGCCACCCGTTTCCCGGGACCTGGCTTGATCAACTCGATAAAATCTTTCAAAAATTCTTTCAATTTCAGATTCAGATATTCCAATACCTTGGTCAATCACTGAAACATTTACTATTCCATCTTCAATTTCTCGATTAATTGAAACCTTAGTTCCACCTTCACTGTAGTTAATCGCATTCTCAATTAAATTGTGGACCGCCATTACTAATTGATTCCGGTCGCCGGTAACCGTTGCATCGCTCTTTGGTCCCAGAATCAATTCGATTTTACGATCATCTGCATTTACCTGTGCTTGAGAAATTGCTTGTTCAACTACATCGTCAACGCTTATGAGAGATGCATCCAAAAGTGGATCAGAATATTGCAACCTAGAAAGGTTAATTATCTCTTGGACTAAATCCGATAACCGCTTAGATTCTTTCTGCATTCTTGTTGCAAAATTTGTTACGGCTGCTGGATCGTCGTTTGCTTGCATTACAGCCTCGGCCAATAATAAAAGAGCTCCGATTGGTGTTTTTAATTCGTGTGAAACATTGGCAACGAAATCTCGGCGCACTGCATCAACTCGCTCGGCCTCACTCTCATCGCTTAACATCATCAGTAAAAGTCCATCATCGCCCAATTTAGAAATCTTCACCGATAGCTGACGAGTCCCTTCACCGATGGGGCCTCTTGGAATTTCAATAACACCGCTCTGAGAAATGCCGTTCCTGCGGACTGCGCGAATTAATGCCAAAAGATTTGTCGCTGATATCTTCTCGTCTCGGATCACACCTAAACTAATTGCTGAGGGCGAGAAATAAATTGGTCGTTCTCCTGGTGCCAGAATTACGCTAGCCATATCAATTGAATTTAAAAGTGCAGCGACTTCGTTAGAAATTGGATCTGAAAGCTTAAAAATTTCAGAGCTATTAGCTACTTTAGAATTTCCAAGCCAGCCCATGGCCCAATCGTATTCGCCCAAATTCCAAGACCCAACCTTGATTTTTGTGCTCCCGCCTGAATTTACCCATTGTTCACTCGCCTGAAAGGCTGGGTTCATACCCTTATCGTTATGAATCCAGTTGTTCCACTAAACTACGGGGATGCGCGACGCCTTTCATGATGAATTAGATGCCATTGGCCTATCACTTATAAAGATGGCCGAATTGGTTCAAGGTGCGATGGACGATGCTACTAAGGCACTTCTTACTCCTAATCTTGAACTTGCAGAGCAAGTTATTGATGCGGATGATTCAATTGATTTCATGCAACATGATCTAGATGCCCGAACCATTGATCTGATGGCTCGCCAACAACCTGTTGCTTCCGACTTAAGAACTTTAGTCACATCACTTCGTATGAGCGCTGATCTCGAGCGAATGGGCGACATGGCTCATCACATTGCGAAACAAGCAAGAATTCGTTATCCAAAGCGCAGCGTTCCGGATGAATTAGTAAAAACCATTGAAGAAATGGGAGTCGTCGCAAATAAAATTATTGGAAAATTAGCCAAGGTTATGGAATCTCGCGATTTAGAACGCGCTGTAGAGATTGCTACAGATGATGATGAGATGGATAAATTACATCGAGATTTAATCGCTGTTATTTTGGATGACAATTGGAAGCATGGCGCAGAAGTTGCAATTGATATGACACTACTTGGTCGCTACTACGAACGCTGCTGTGACCATGCAGTTTCGATTTCGCGTCGTGTTTATTTCTTAGTTACAGGCGAATACCGAAGCGAAAAAGCTTAAGCCTTACTTCTTACCCTGATTCGCAACTGCTTCAATCGCGGCTTTCGCAGCATCTGGATCTAAATACTCGCCACCTTTTTTAACTGGCTCAAATTGGTTATTGAACTCGTAAAGAAGTGGAATACCAGTTGGGATATTTACACCAGCGATATCAGCATCAGAAATACCATCAATGTGTTTAACCAGAGCGCGAATTGAATTTCCATGCGCTGTTACCAGAACGGTTTTTCCGGAATTCAAATCGGCTTTTAATTCACCGTTGAAATAAGGAATCATGCGACCAACAACATCTTTAAGACATTCGGTCTTTGGCAAATTTGCACCTAAGTCGGCGTAGCGCACATCGTTGAATTGCGAATACTTATCGTTATCTTCAATTGGTGGTGGCGGAACATCAAAGGAGCGACGCCATAATTGAAATTGCTCCTCGCCATATTGCGCCAGAGTCTCTTTCTTATCCTTGCCCTGAAGCGCTCCGTAATGCCGTTCGTTCAAACGCCAGCTGCGATTTACCGGAATCCAATGGCGATCGGCTTCATCTAGTGCAAGTTGTGAAGTATGAATCGCGCGGCGTAGCAACGAGGTATGAAGAACATCGGGCAACAAACCGCGCTCTTTAAGTAATTGACCACCGCGTTTGGCTTCACCAATTCCCTTTTCGGATAGGCGAACATCAACCCAACCAGTAAATAAATTTAGGGCGTTCCATTCACTCTCGCCGTGTCGCAGCAAAATCAATTTCTTTGTCATGGGTTAATCCTATTTCGCCTTAGATTAAATGTTCAAATGCTTTTAGATTTGAAAGCGATTCACCGCGTGAAACTCGCCAAGCCCATTCACGACGGATAGATGAAGCAAAACCAAGTTCTAACAATTGATTAAAGGAGGAATCTGAATACTGCAGAACTGCTCCTAATATGCGATCAATTTCAACATCTGTCACCGCTGGCAAAGGCAGACGACCAACTAGAAAAATATCGCCAAGTTCATTAATCGCATAAGTAACTGCATACATCGATGCATTCTTGGTCAGAAGCCATTCGTGAACTTTGTCGGCGTTCTCATCTGGCCTGCGAATTACAAAGGCATTGATGCTTAATGAATTATCACCAACGATTAAAGCGCAGTGGGTCTGCAGTTTTTTCTCACCAGGTAGCGTTACCAGAAAAGTGCTTGTTCCACTTTTTTCATAATCTAAATCATGCGAATCTAAAAACTCTTCAATAATTACGCGTGGGTCAATCATCTTATTGTGCGACCCACAACGGATTTGATTTCGGTTTTGATAAGACCCAGTCATAAACATCTAAAGTTTGGCGAGCAGTATTCTCCCAACCAAATTTCTTTGAATGATCGAGTGCGCCCATTGATAAAAGAACGCGGCGCTGCGGTTCAGCAATTAAACGTGAAACAACCGAGGCCCAAGCCTTTGGATTGTGGCCATCCACCAAAATTCCAGAAATTCCATCAGAGACTGCGGTGCGGAGTCCGCCTACTGCACTTGCAATAACAGGTGTCCCGCAAGCTTGGGCTTCAAGCGCTACTAAACCAAAACTTTCAGAATATGAAGGAACACAGACCAAATCTGATGCACGATACCAATCAGCAAGTTCACTTCTAGATACTGGCTCTTTGAAATGAATTAAATCTGCAACTCCCAAGAAGGTTGCAAGTTTTGCTAAGCGATCAGGTTCGTTGAAGCCGGTTCCAGATGCACCGCCCATAATCACGAGGGCAAGCTTCGAACGTAAGTGCGGAGCATGCGCCACTAATTCGGCAACTGCGCGCACCAAAACTTCTGGGCCTTTGTGTGGCTGAATTCGTCCAACAAACATCAACATGATTGCATCAGGTGCGATATCCAAAATATTTCGTGCGCTTGCCTTTCCATGTCCAGGTGTGAAGCGTTGCAAATCAACACCAGGTGTCACAACTTTCACTAAATCTGGATCGGCGCCATAAAGTGAGACCAAACTTGCGGCTTCTGCATCGGTATTCGCGATTAAGGCTTTTGCATTCTGCACGATTTGTTCTTCACCAAGTGCCCGAATCAGCGGTTCCGGAACATCACCTTCGGCAAGTGCCTGATTCTTTACCTTCGCCATTGTGTGCATTGTGTGTACGAGTGGCACACCAGTGCGCTCTGAAATCATCCAACCCAGTTGTCCACTGATCCAATAATGCGAATGAATAATGTCGTAATAATCATTTGGCTTTGCACTTTGGTGTTCCATAAATGCATGTGTCAGCGCACTTATCTGTGTTGGTAGTTCCTCTTTGGTCAGGGCGCCAATTGGTCCTGCTTCTAAATGATGAACCGTTACACCATTTGCAATCTGAACTGCATCAGCTAATCCACTTTTATCAGCGCGCGTAAAAATATCTACTTCGACACCAGCATTTGCCATCTTGATTGAATTTTCGATGACATAAACATTCATTCCACCAGCATCGCCTATACCTGCTTGTTCCAGCGGCGAGGTATGAACCATCAGAGTTGCAATCCGACTTTTCATCTACAACACCGCCCGCATTCCGCCAACAATATTCGCGCCACCATAAACATTCAACGCTTCTTCAGTTGTAGTAATTCCCCACTCCAGAAGCGCAGCGTGCATGATTGCACCAAATGCCCGCCAAGATCCATCACTTATCTTGAAAACTAAGGTGCGGCCATCGCTCATTGAAGCAACTTCTACCGCCTCAGCTCCTTCCTTCATAAAGAGACCAGGAACAGATTGCATTGTTCGTGTTGTTAATCGGCCTTCGCCCGCAACCATTTCCGGAAATGCCCGGGCCGCGTTCATAACTTCAACATGAACCGGATCTTTCGAAATTGTTATGTTGCGAATCGCATTAGCTAATTCTCGAGTAGTCAATGCAAAGAGTGGCGCACCGCAACCATCAAAGGTTTTATTCGCAACCTTCGCACCAGCCAAGCTTTCAATCTCGGCTAAAACCGCTACTTGCAGCGGATGATCCGCGCTCAAATAAGTTTTGGTATCCCAACCATTCACAACACAGGTTGCAAGCATTCCAGCATGTTTTCCAGAACAGTTCATTGCAAGTCTGGTTGCTGGTTTCTCGCCCCACGCAATTCGCTCGACATCGCCAAGTGGTTTATCTAACGAACATTGCAGATCACTTTCTTGCAAGCCCGCACTCTTCAAAATTTCCAACACTGCTTCTTGATGCATCGCAGCACCGGAATGACTTGCCTCTACTAAAGCCAACAGCCTTGGTTCGAGTTTCAAACCATTACGCACCATCGCACTTGCCTGCATGCACTTCACAGATGATCTTGGAAAAATTGGCAGATCCACATTTCCTTTTGTTTTATAAACCGAGCCATCGGCATTTAACATAATTAAATGTCCGCTATGAATCGATTCCACCAGACCATTGCGAGTAAGTTCGGCTAAAACTCCACCTTGAAATTCAGTGCTCAATTTTATTCGCCAACTTGTCTTTCTAAACTCGACCAGATGTGTGCTTGCAAAGTCTGACCTTCAGCAGCCATGTCATATGCATAAAACAATTGACCCTCAACTAATCCATAAAGTCGTTGTCCTGCTGTAACAATCTTCGCTGATGGCGCGGAATAACCTTGATCCATTGCTAATTGAATTTTCGGTCCATCATGAACGCCGACCCAGCCTTCAGAAATTCCGGTGCTGTGCGACAACACAACTTCTAAAGTCTTATTCTCCTTCGGGCGCCAGAATCCAACTTCGGATCCACCTGGGCGCAAAATTTCATTCTTATCATTAATAATCCAAGAACGTGAGAAATAATTTAAAAATGGGCGACCGTCATGATTAAAAGTTACTTCTTGTGCAAATTGAAAGGGTTCGATCCCAGGATATTCGCCAGAACCTTTTCCGCGCCAAGTCCCGATAAGCCAGGCCAGGGGATAACAATCCGGATGCACGCCTTCAGGTATTTCAAATGCCATCTGTCGATTCGCCTTTCCAAGACTTAATAGCGCCGCGGATTCCTTTTAAGAATAAGAACAACCCGATTAGCAACGTTCCCGCAATTAATAAAATGGTGGTCGCGGTTTCCATTGTCTAAGGGTAATGCCAGTGGCGAGTAGAGTCTCGCCCATGAAAAGTGCTAATCCTGTTGGGAAACTAGTCGTGAAAGTAATGGTCGGGGCGGATGATCCCGAGCGTTGTGCGCAAGCATTTACCGTTGCATCAACCGCACTTGCTAGTGGCGCCGAAGTTTCACTCTGGCTTACTGGTGAGGCCGCATGGTTTGCAGTCCCCGGAAAATGTGAAGAATTTGAATTGCCGCACTCTGCAAAATTAGCTGATCTTCGTGATGCGATTCTTGCTGCCGGAAAAATAACACTTTGCACACAATGCGCAGTTCGACGTGGAATAAATGAAGGCGATCAAATTCCAGGAATTGTGATTGCTGGCGCTGCAAGTTTTGTTGAAGAAATTATGCAACCTGGTGTTCAGGCGCTGGTCTACTAATTATTAATTAACTCTTGTGTTGCGCTCACTCCACAAGCAATGAGAGTTGCTTCTAAAGGAACATTTCGCTTTAACACTGCAAGTGCAATTGGGCCAAGCTCGTAATGTCTAGCAACAGTTCCGATAAATCCGATTTCTTTTCCATCAAATTCAACTTTTGCACCGTTCTCGGGCATTGCAACCATCGAACCATCTAAGTGCAACAAAGTTAAGCGCCGTGGCGGCTTGCCCAAATTAAAAACTTTCGCAACCGTTTCTTGTCCTGGGTAACAACCTTTTTTCATGTGCACTGCATTATTTAAAAAACCTAATTCATTCGGAATCGATTTGTGGTCTGTTTCAAAGAGGATTCGCGCCCGTCCAGCCGCAACTCGTTCGGCATCAAGTGCCCAAGTTCCGACCTGCAGATAATTCTGATTAAATGCTGATTTCATATCTTCAAGTTCATCATATGTAACAAGTGCATATGGCCCACCAATTGCATCTGCCGTGCCGGGTGCCCGAAGCACTGCATAATCTTCTGAACGATCTGCGATTTCAACTCGCAACATAAATTTCATTTTTTCAAAGTAAGCAACTAATTCTGCGGTCTTCTCTTTTTCGGTATGTATCCAAGTCGTTGTGCCATCATCGACCAAATAAAAGTGATGTGTAATGTGACCACTTGCATCAAGAATTAATGAACTCACCCAAAGTCCTGGTGTTAACTTCTCAACATCTTGTGTAGTTATTGAATGCAACCAACTTAAGCGATCTGGTCCGCTTACTGAAACAACTCCGCGATGCGAAAGATCTGCCCAAGCAGTTCCGGCAGCAAGTGCACGTTGTTCTTGATTTGGTTCACCGAAATGCCAAACTGCCCCAGCATCTGGGCCAGCTTCAACGATTACGGCAGTCATTGTGACTACGAGTTTAGGGCTTGTTAAAGCAAGATTCGCAACGACCGGCAATTGCCAAGTGTGTAAGGTCGGTATGGAAGCCATATCCATCGAGAAGTGATTGGGTAAATGATGCTGTTGCATCGATCGGAACCTCGATGATTGTTCCGCAACTTTCGCAATTCAAATGCGCATGAATCTCTTCGGTCGATGCGTGATAGCGAACGCCACCGTGTCCAAGATGTGAATGTTGAACTAACCCAACATTTTCTAAAGTTTCAAGGTTTCTATAAACAGTTGAAAGATTAATTCCCGGATGTGTCAGCTTAACTTTTTCGGCAACCTCTTCGGGCGTTGCATGTTCAAGTGCGCGCACCGCAGCTAAAACTAATTCGCGTTGTGGCGTCAGGCGAAGTCCAGCATCGCGTAACTCGTGTTTATCAGCCATGGTTAATTCTAACTTGGATACTGTCGAAATTACTTAACTGCACGTAGGCCAAGGAGATAAATCTCGCAGCCCAAGCAGAAATTGAACGCAGCATTTAGAAAAGCTGCAAAGAGCGCAAAGCTCACGGCCACTGTAAAGAGGGCTGGAATTGAAAGAAGTGATCCAGCAAGTGCTACCACTGCAAAAATTAATCCAACGCTCTGAGCAAACTGTGGTGGGCGTGCATCTTCGGTAACAACTTCGCCCTTGAGTCTTGGCTTCACAAACTTCTTAAATAGAAATGCATAAGGTGTCTTCGCTGGTCCGGCAAATGCACCAATCGCAAAGACTGCCAACTGAATTGCAATCAAGGTTGGTGATTCGGTCACTAGCGCGGTTGCAAGAACTAAAGTTGTGATTGCAGCCGAGAACCGAGGTCCGCGGGCATCAATGAGATTTGCTTTTGGTGTAACACTGCTCTGATTTAAAACTGCCATTTTTATTTCCTCTGCTAGGTTGTCGAATAATTTGTAAAACTAAAACTTCTTGTTGCGTTTTTAGTTAATTACATTCGACACAAAGAACCGACAAGGCGGCCAAAATCAATATGGCGACGCTTTGTTAAAAAGATTGGTTCAAATTTCAGCACAGCCCAATTCTAAGTTAGCAATTACTAAATGACTACTTGCGAAGGTTTTGCACTTACCTAATAGCCTCTACAGCCGCAATCACTTGCGAGCGCTTCGGTGTTCCCATCGCACGTCCGACTTCGACGCCTGCAGCATTTAAGAAGAGCGTGGTTGGGGTAGATCGGATATCGAGCTGGCGCACTAATTCCAGATGGGATTCGGCATCGATATGGGCATATCGAACATCTGGCATCTTCGTGACCATGTCCTCTAGCAGTGCCTTAGTAGCTCGACATGGCGAGCAGAAGGCCGAGGAGAACTGCACCATAGTGACACGAGAGCCAAGTTCGACCCCGATTATCGAAGCGTCAAGCTTCGGCCCATTGACCGTCTTTTTTCTTCGAAACTCACCTCTGCTGCGGGTATACCAAATGCCAAATGCGATGCCCAAGACCAGCACAACAAGGAGTGGAGTCCATGAATTCACCTGAGTATTCTTACACCTCTTATGGCAAGAATTCTCCTTCTGACAAACACACTCGGCGCAAGTGCTGAAGTGCTTCCCAGTCTTGCCCTGCTACAACACCAGGTTCGCATCCTTCCGGCCGAAGCATCAATCCTTGTTGATGTTCCCGAAGTTGATTGCATTCTTCTTGATGCACGTCGCGATCTACCAAGTGCAAAGGCGTTAAACAAATTATTGCAATCCACCGGAGTTGATTGTCCGATAATTACAATCGCAACTGAAGGTGCGCTCTCTGCAATGAACGCTGATTGGGGATTCGACGATGTAATCCTTGATACCGCAGGACCTGCAGAAATCGAAGCTCGCGTTCGGATCGCAGTTGGTCGCATCGAAGCCAACAACTTTGCAAATGATCCATCATCACGCGAAATTCGCACCGGCGAAGTTGTCATTGATGAAAATTCTTACACCGCAAAGATAAAAGGGCGCTCGCTAGATCTAACATTTAAAGAGTTTGAATTAATTAAATTCCTCGCCCAACATCCGGGTCGCGTCTTTACTCGCGCCCAACTTCTGCAAGAAATTTGGGGCTATGACTACTTTGGTGGAACTCGTACCGTCGATGTTCATATCCGTCGTCTGCGTTCCAAACTTGGTCCAGAGCACGAAGCAATTGTTGGCACCGTCCGAAATGTTGGTTATCGCTTCACACTTCCAAGTGCTGGCAAAGAGGCACCCGTTAACGAACGCATTTAATTAAATGCGTCATATCCTTAAATTACATCGATCACTTCTAGATCCGGTTCCACAAACTTCAAATAACTTTGAAATCTCAACCTTTCAGCCATCAATTCATAAAGAAGAGTGGCTGGCTTTAAATAATAAAATATTTGTAAAGCACCCAGATCAAGGCAACTGGGGAATGGAAGACCTTGAAAATCGAATGGCTGAAAGCTGGTTTGATCCTGCTGGATTCTTCATTGCACTACATAATCAAAAAATGGTTGGCTTCTGCTGGATGAAAATTCACCACGATTTTGTAAATCAAGATCCAATCGGTGAAATTTATGTAATTGGCGTTGACCCAGAAAACAAAAAGACTGGCTTGGGCAAAGCTCTTGCAATCACTGGCCTGAACTATCTAAACAGCAAATCCCTAAAGCAGGCCATGCTTTATGTTGATGCAGATAACGCACCAGCACTTGCGATGTATCAAGGCCTAGGCTTTAACTAATTCCGCGCACATCTTCCGAAATGCCGCAGTATGCGCATCAACATCGGCACCAGATGTCTCGGGTGACATCAAAGCCATGTTGTGGAATGGGGTAATTAAAAATCCATCGTTAAGCATGCGCAGATGAATGTATTGCTCTAATTCAAAGTCGCCAGCATCGGCTGCTTCTTTACCGGTCTTTGGCGCAGTCGCCTGAAACAAATATTCACCACGTGCCCCAAGTCTTGAGCAATACCAAGGCAATTCAAATTCTTTGATCGATGCATCAACACCATCAGACCATTTGGTTCCAAGTGCAACCATCTTTTCAAATGCAGCAGGTGTTAAAACTTTTGTTAAAGTCGCACGCATTGCAGCAAGGCTCATGGAATTTCCGGCCAAAGTTGAACCAATTCCACCAGTATCAATAATTTCGCGAGAAGTCTTCTCTTTAATCCGCGCAGCTACTTCGGTAGTCATTCCAAATGTTCCGGTTGGTATTCCGCCGGCAATTGCTTTTCCGATAGTCAAAATATCTGGTTTCAAACCATGCAACGCAGTCATTCCACCAGGGCCAACTGAAATTGTGTGGGTCTCGTCGATAATCCAGATCGCGCCATACTTCTTTGCAAGTTCGCCGACTGCTTTCAAATATCCGTCATCTGGCAGAACGATTCCGATATTTGTCATCGCTGGTTCCATCAAAATTGCAGCAACATCGCCCTTTGCAAGAGCGGCTTCCATTCCTGCTAAATCATTAAATTCCACAACCCGAGTTGTCTGATCCAAATCAACCGGCGCACCCAAATTGCCTTCGCGTTTAACTGTATTTCCATTTGCATCTAGCGTTGCAAAAGTTTCATCAACGCTTCCGTGATAACACTTATCAATCACAATTATCTTTGACTTACTAGTGATTAAGCGGCAGTAACGAATTGTGTGGCGATTGGCATCAGTGGCAGTAACTGTGAATTGCCAAAGTGGTAATCCAAATCTTCCAGCAAGTTCCTGTGAAACAATGACGGCATCTTCGGTTGGAAGCATTGAAGTAAAACCATGTTTCATCTGTTGAGTAATCGCTGCAACAGTGGCAGCTGGTGAATGCCCCGTCATCGATCCGGTATCACCTAAGCAGAAATCAATATATTTATTGCCATCAACATCAGTGAAGTGTGATCCCGCGGCGCTTTCAACAAATATTGGATAAGCCCCAGGCCACTTAGCCATCCAGGACATCGGAACACCGCCAGGCATTACACCTTTTGCTTTTTCAAAGAGCGCACCGGATTTTGGGTGAAGATCCAGAAAGCGCTTCTCTTCAATTGCATTTAGCTTCTTTAGGTGTTCACGACTTATATTGTTCACAGGCCCTATGTTTCCACAATTCTAAATTGTTGCAACTACTAAAAAACTTTTTCGGCCTAACTTTCACCTGCTACCTAAGTAGCTCAGTGGATAGAGCGTACTTCTAACTAAAGCTAAGGTCGTGGGTTCGATTCCCACCTTAGGTAGCAATTAAAAAAGGACCTGGATTAGTTACCCAGGTCCTTCTTCATTGCGCACTTCTAACTGGGGAAACCATAACACTTAATGGTGTTACCCAGAGTAATTAGTCTTCACTAAATGTGAACAAGGCTTCTAAATAATGATCGCCGGCAATTCCTAAGTTGGCTGCATCAGGTGGCGCAGTCTGTGGCTCGATACAAACGCCCTCGGTATCTTCGGTATAAACAATCCAAGTTGGTGCATCAGATTCAATATCTAAACGCGCAGCACCTTCCCAAATTACTGACGGCGTTCCAATAATTTCAGTAAATGCATCGTCCCAAGGTTCTGGCTTTGGTTTAACTAACTTTCCGGTTGGCAATCCATCTTCTTCGCTGCGTTCAAACATTTTCGCTGCGTTGAAATTAACTACTGCTTCTCCACCTCTTGCAAGTTCGCGCGGAAACCATGGATGAAATCCAAGCCACGCCGGCAATTCACAACCATTTGCTTCGTATTCCAAAATCCAGCGAACCGCATCATCTAAAACTTCGATGCTCTGTGTGACAACAGCGTTGTTATATGGCGCAGGTAATTCCAAACGGGCACGCCCAGAACCAGTTTCTTCCCACGATGAAACAAAGCCATATCCATGTATCGCATGTGGAGGCAACCAATTTGTTGGCAAAGTGTGTTCAGTATCAGATGCATCTTTCATCAAACCATCACGAACTCGTCCCGCCCAAGGTGCCATTGCATACCAACCCCAAGAGAGCGGTGTTCCACGGAAAGGAACAACAAATTGCAGATCTCGCCATTGCAGCGATGCAATTCTTGCGCCTTGATCTAAATCAATTCCGACCGAAATTTCTGCGCCATCTATATGTTGCATTTTTATCCCTCAATCTCGGCACGACTTGGCGGATTCGCACCAGCACGAGAACAAGTTATTGATGCCGCCTTCGCCGCACGAGTCAATACTTCACACAAAACTTCACCATGCAATGCTGCAAGTCCACGTTCAACAATCGCTTCGACCACAATCGCACCCACGGTGTCGCCAGCACCAACAGTGTCTGCGACCTCAACCTTCACACCAGGCACTGTTACAGAACCTTCTTTGGTGATTCCAATCAGGCCATAACTTCCCTTTGTAATAATCACTAATTGCGCACCTTCATTAAGCCATTGCGCTGCAATATCTGTCTGTTCGCGCTCTGGATACAGCCAAGCTAGATCATCTTCGCTGACCTTAATCACCGCAGAAATTGCGGTCCATCTGGCCACAGCAGCTTGGTATTTGGTGCGATCACTAACAACCGATGACCGAACATTTGGATCAAAAACAATTGGCGCGACTGTCGCCACCTTCCGAGCCCATTCCAACAAAATAGTTGCAGCTGGTTCAACAATTGTCGCAAGCGTTCCAATCTGCAGAACAGCTGGCTTTATTTCTAGCGGATCTGGCAGCCAATCATGCGCAAAATCAAAGGTCGCCGAACCTTCGATTGCAAAAACATAGGAAGCAACACCTGCGGCATCGAGTGAAACATCTGCGGTGCAAGTTGGCTTATCTGTGAAATGCGCATACTTTAAATTCACACCAGCATATAACAATTCCGCTTTTGCTTTTTCGCCATAAGCATCACTTGAAATTCCATCAATAAAGTAAGAATCAAAACCCAGCAACGCCAGTGCCTTTGCAGTATTCGCCGGTCCGCCGCCAACAATTGCAATCTTCTTCTCGCCCCGCGGAATTAAATCAATCAAAACTTCGCCGCAAACCCAGATCTCTTTACTCAAGCCATCTCACCTTTGCGCGCTAAATATTCCGTCAATACTTCTACACCAAGCAAATGATCCTGAACTTGAGGCAATCCACTTATCAACAAAATTCCCGACAAACCTTTACCTGCAACATTTATTGGCAATCCACCACCATGAATCGCATATTGCTCTTCTTCAACGCCGTGCTTTGCAAACCAATCAATATTCTGCTCTTCAGCTAAAACTCTTTCGTGCATCGATGAGTGCCCAGTTAAAAGAACTACTCGAGCCTTACGCCCCATCCACCAATCATTTTCAGTATTTGTTCCTGGCAATGAAGCATGAAAAACAATCCATTCACCAATTCGAACTTCGATTGCTGGATTTATTCCACGCCTTTGTGCAATCTCGTATGCAATCTGACCAATTTCAAGTGCCGCTGCAACATCAAATGCCGGCAGAACTAAAGCTGTTTCTTCGGCTTTCAAACCAGCGCTGGTAAATCCGCCCGTGGTTCCATTGATTTTGTCGTTCTCATCGGCCATGCCCCAAGCCTACCGACCACAAAACGGTCGATTGCCCCCAAGAATTCAAGCGTATTGATGCGCTATTTAAGGCTTACTTCTCATTCACCCATTCATAAAGTGCCTTAACAATCACGGCAGTCACTGTGGTGTGCTGAGCTTTTGCCTTTGCTTTGGCTTTCTTCCATAAAACATCAGGGATACGCACTGATCTCGGTGGGGTGAATGCCATAAGAAACACACTACGCCCTTAATTTAATTAATGCGAGGGCAAAGCCCAATTTCATAGTCACTTCAACAATATTTTACGAAATTTACGTGCTTGTGTAAGACAACGTAATTACCGTTAAACATGCTTTTTCAGAACAACGCGAGAGAGTGTTTGACCTCCTGTCGTCAAATGGCTACAAGAGAGTTTTAAGTGAGATTTCGACATATGACGACTGGTATATAAACCACAAGATTGTGCTTGAATTGGTAGATAAAAACATAATTTTTAATTGGTCGGGTTATATTTAGCCTATGAGAGCTACGGTCATCGGGTTGGGGAAACTAGGCCTACCGTTTGCCGCACTAATTGCTAGGGCTGGACACAGAGTTGTTGGTCTCGATCTTAATAGAGCGCGGCTGCAAGGTATTGAAGCTTTTGAAATAGAGTCAGAGCCACAAGTTTTTGAGTTAGTAAAATCAGAATTGAACCATAATCTAAGTGTCACTTCAGACTGGAATTTAGCCTTATCAAATTCAGAGATTTCGTTCATAATCGTCCCAACTCCTTCTGGGGCGGATGGCCAGTTCAAAAATGATTTTGTTTCTGAGGCAATATGTCAAATATTAGAGTCTATTAAAACACCAAATCACATCATCTGTGTAGTTTCTACTGTAATGCCGGGAACTTGTGAAAAAGTTTTTATGCCAATAATTCAAAATCACGTCAATTCTCGCGATCTAAATATTCAACTTGCATATTCCCCAGAATTCATTGCCCTTGGAACAATTGTTAAAAACATGGAAACTCCTGACTTAATTTTAATTGGTGAAAAACAGCGCTGGGTTGGGGACAAACTTGTTGAACTACTTTCGTCGGTATCTAAAAACTCGCCGAAGATTTGCCGAATGTCGCTTGGAAGTGCTGAGTTAGCGAAGATTTCAATAAATACTTTTGTTACATCCAAGATTAGTTATGCAAATATGATCGCAGAAATAGCAGATTCTGTTGAAGGAATAAATAAATTTGATGTTCTCGAAGCGGTTGGTTCTGATTCACGCGTCGGCGGAAAGTATCTGAAACCAGGCCTAGGTTTTGGAGGGCCGTGTTTTCCGCGCGACAATAGAGCCCTGGGAGCACTTGCGAACTCGCTAGGAATAAATGCTGAATTAGCCGAAGCAACAGAGAAAGTTAATTTGAGACAACCTCATATTCAAGTTGAAAAAATCATCAATAAAATTGGCAAGAAATCAAAAAAAGTATTATTCCTGGGGCTTTCATATAAGCCAGGCAGTTACGTTATTGAAGAATCACAGGCATTAATGATTGCCACCTTACTTGCAAGCAAAAGCCATATTGTCCATGTCCATGATCCACTCGCTGTTCTTTCTTCCCAGCTTTTGTCAGAAACTGGTCTACTTCAAGTAGACAAAATAGATGTTACTGATACCTACCAATATGTTGTCTTGGCCGTAGATTGGCCTGAATACGAATTTATTAAATCAACAGTAGAGGGCGAACGGTTACTTCAAATATTTTAATCGCCTAGTCCTTAAAATCAGTTTCAAAATCTTTCATCCTTAAGAATGAAGAATTCACCGGCAAGAGATTTGGGTGCAAAAATGCATCGCCAACCTCTTCGTGCCAGTTTACAAACCAAGGATTTGGTATCGCCACAGCTCCGCCTTTTTTAGCTGAAAGAATCCCGCCCCACCAAGAAAAAGTACTATTTGCACAAACAACAGCTTTCGATTTTGCCATAAGAGCAATTGACTGCCAGCTTGAAAGTTCAGATGGACCGAGTAAAAGGTCAAGTCCCAGTTCTTCCGAGATTTTCTTTGCTCCCGCAAAATCGTCGGTTATCCCTACGAGCTTTAAATTCCCAAATTCTTTTTCTTTAATTCTTGAAATTGCGTTCCTGTAGTAATTCAAGTCTAAAATTCCCATAGTTCCTACACTTCTAATCAAATCCCCCCGCCTGATATGCACAATGCATGTTTCATCAAGATTTAATCTTCTAATTTCTACAGGAAGGATTATCCGATTGATTGCGTTTTCAAGGTCAAGTCCAAAAGTTTCCCACACGCTTTCGACATATTTCCAATGTTGAAAATATCCAACCTGCATTCGATGATCGTTAATCCTAGGTATTACATAATTGAATGGCAACTCTTCCGTTAAAACATTCCTGTTTAAACCGATTAATGCGAGATAGGATTTTGGTAGTAGCTTATTCACAACTCGCTGGATTTGATAAGTAATTTTTCCAAACAAATTAATTCCGATACGAACCGACTTAGCGTGTTCGCATGCTTCCAATAAAGGAGTCAAATCAAAAGGTCTATCAACTCTTGGACTGGGATCACCAACTATTTGTATTTTCTGTTCACTAGGTTTTAAACCTTGGTGTGCATATGCAACTTGGAATAATTGGTTACCCAATCCCCCATTAACAAATATTTTCAAGCATTGCCTCCAAGTAGATAAAAACGTTTGACCAATTCAAGTTTATAACTCTGTATCTTGAATCCATCGATAGATTATGTAGTAAAGTTTACCCATGTCAACGCAAATAAAGTCTGTAATTAAATTTCTTTTTTTGAAGATAGGCCTGAGTATCAGATTTGCAAAACATACTCGAATTGCGGAGACTGCATTTTTGGATGCGTTAACGAATAATGTTGATTGTGTTTTATACGTTGGCGCCAACAGAGGTCAGATGGTGGAAAAATTCTTGAATAAGTTTCCAAACACACCAATTATCATGTATGAAGCCGAACCAACATTGGCTCAGTTTTTAGTTTCAAAATTTAGCAGTGATTTAGTAACAGTGAGGAATAAGGCCGTAGGTTCAAAAAATGGCACTGCTGAATTCTACGTTTCAACTGGAACCGATGGACAAAGCTCATCACTGCTACACATGGGAAATCGCCATTTGAGATGGAGCCCTGAATCAGCGCAAAGTAAAGTTATTAATGTTGAAACCGTTGCCTTAGATTCTGAGAAAATTTCAGGATTTAAATCTATCTTCTTGAAAATTGACATACAAGGATATGAATTAGAAGCTTTTCGAGGTGCAATTGAACTTCTAAAGAATGTAGTAGCAATTGACGTAGAAGTCTCTACTGAATCTATGTACGATGGAGATTGTTCATGGTTTGAAATAAGTGATTTATTGGTATCTAACAATTTTCAATTGTTCGATATTGACCCTTGGTTTCATGATCACACAAATAAAAATGAGTTACTGCAGGCCGACTTTAGGTTCATTCGCAGCAGTCTTCTTTCAAGATAAAATTATGGTTCCTAAATCAAATCTATAACGACTGTGCTCACCAGTTGATACTGGCGAGTCATCCTGGGTTGCGTAACTTAGAGTAGTTCTGGCAATCAATAGGTTCTTGGCAACTGAAAGAACAATCAGCGAGAGATCAGCAACCATCAGCATAGGATTGTTGTAATTAAGCAACGCTGTAGCTGCCTTTCTGCTGACGAGATAGCAGTGAGTGCCGGCTTCAAAGCCTTCAACAATTGGCGATTTGAGCCCCAATTTTTCTTCATTTGATTTAAAAATCTGCAAGATTCGATTTGTTCTTTCTAGGCGTCGCTTTATTGATTCTAGTCTCTTAGCTCTTTTAACTATTGTTAAAATTGCGACTTTTAAGAATCGATTCAATCTGGCTTTACCACGAAAATAACCGTCCTTCTGACCAGAATCTAAATTTCCATTTACGGCCACATAACCAAACTGAAGAATATCAATTTCTGAAATACTAGTCGTGATCAGTTTATTCAAGAACTCCAATCCGTCATTTATAAAGAGAACATCATCCTCAAGAATTACGCAATACTCATCGTCTGATTCTAGAAAAATAGACATAACTTTCATATGTGAAAGCCAATTTGCAACATTGTTTTGTGGTGCAAAAATGGATATCTTTGAATTCTTAACCTCTTCACCGGTTAGAGCAGAAACACGAATTATCTCCGACTTAAGTTCGCTGACACGACTTCTTACATTCATCAATCTATCTGATCGATTGTCTAAGTTGATTAAATAAACTTTAAAACTATTCATATCAAAGAATAGTTCTCGAGTTTATAGAGGAATTGGATTTAGATTGCTGACTCATAGATTTACTAGATCTCAATACCTTGAAATTCTTTGCCCGCGCTATCCCCATAAAGCACAGATCCGCTGGCAAATAAACGGGATTATTAAATTTGAGCATGGTCTCTGCAAACTGCCTGCTAATTACATAAGCATGCGTTCCTGCTTCGAAAGAATGATAAATTATCGGCTGGCTGATCAGAAAACGCTTCCTAAGTTTTCTCTCATTTGAGAAATAACTAAAAGAATACGACAGTCTATTGGCATCAGAGCGGCTTAAACACCTTCGAATCCTGACAAGTATGTAGAGGAAAGCAAGCGCATTACACCTTGAAAACCTGATCCAGCTTCTGTAGATAAAATCAACCCTTGCGAGTCTGAGCCCAATGTATTTATCAAGATTTAGCGCCCTCATCGGCGAGGGATCGAACTCAACGCGCGTTAGAGAACCATTGGTTTTCAAATATCCTAGTTGCAGTAAGTCAATGCCTTGGAAGTTATTAAGTTCAATGTTTTCAAGCCAATGAATAAGTTTTTTATTAATTATTGCGTCATCCTCAAAAATCACCGCAAAGGAATTTTCCGATTTAATCAATAATTCATAAACTTTCTGATGCGACTTCCAACATGCCACGACGCCAGGTGGGGCGAACAACTCCTTAGGATTAACATCTTCCCAGCTGACTGCTGGAACCCTTGTTACTAATAAGCTAGAAGTCCGAAATTGATCGGTAAAAGATTGGAGCCGATCTTTCCTGTCATCTAAGTTGATGAAATAGATGCCAATTCCAGGTAGTCCCATCCTTAATGTCTATTGGTTTTTACTGCAAGATTCATCGTGTTTAACTCTTCCTTTAGGTATTCATCTAGTCTCTTAGTTGGCTCCCAACCCAAAGTTCTTTTTGCTTTTTCTATAACTGCCAAAGTTTCTTTGGCTTCGCCAATTCTATCGGGGATATTGGTAGTATTTTGCGAGATTATTTTTGCAATTTCACTAATTGAATAGTTTGTGCCTGTGCCAATATTTATCACACTTCCGAAATCGTAATCATTTAACGACGAACTGCATGCCAACAGGTTTGCGGTAACCACATCTTCTACATTTGTAAAGTCTCTTTTTTTGGTCCCATCCCCAACTATCGTCAGTGGGGTGCCATTCAAAAACTGCTTCAAAAAAATACCAACTACTGGCGCATAAACACCTTTCAAAGGTTGGTTTTTCCCATAGACATTAAAATATCTAAAAACTACAGTTTCTAAATTATAAAGACTTGAGTACATTGCACAAAGTTTTTCGCCAGCAATTTTTGAAACAGAGTAAGGATTTAGGCAATCATCGGCTTGGTCTTCAGAATTTGGCGTTGGATTTTTACCATAACCTGAGGAACTTGAAGAATATATGACACGCTTTACTTTCGCTTCTCTGCTGCATTGTAAAACTGTTGCTGTTCCTAATACATTTGACTTGACTGCCAAAAGAGGATTGATTATTGCTGGTTGAATTCTTGCTTCAGCAGCAGTATGAATGACGTAGTCTATTCCTTCGTATAAAGCCCGAGTTTTATCATAATCTGAAATATCAAGTTTATGGTTAGTGGCAGAATGATTCCAGAAAAATTCTTCATGGGCATCCGAGCTTTCATTGTCGATTACTAAAACACTTGCACCTTGATCGATTAACCTATTTACTATATTTGAACCAATGAATCCGGCACCGCCTGTGACTAAAAACTTTTTCATTGCTCGATTATATAATTTATATAACTAATTTGGTAGGATTTCGATGTAAAGTGACGCGATACTATCTATTGTGGAGGTGGATTTGAACTCAGCACTCGTGCTTGGCGCAGGTGGCTTTATTGGTAACCACATGGTTAATAGACTGAAATCAGAAGGATACTTCGTTCGCGGCGTCGATATAAAAAACCCTGAGTATTCAAATTCAGCAGCCGATGAATTTATCGTAGGCGATCTAAGAAATATTGATGTAGTAAAAGCCGCACTTGATATTTCTGAAAGCTTTGATGAGATTTATCAGTTTGCAGCAGATATGGGTGGTGCCGGTTTCGTATTCACTGGCGAAAATGACGCTGATATTATGCATAATTCGGCAACCATTAACCTAAACATTCTTGAAGAGCTTCACAAGAGAAATTCTGAACGCAGGGAAAACAAGACCAAAATCTTTTATAGCAGTAGCGCTTGCATGTACCCGGAGCACAATCAACTTGATCCAAATAACCCAATTTGCTCTGAAGATTCTGCTTACCCTGCAAACCCAGATAGTGAATATGGTTGGGAAAAGCTTTTTAGTGAAAGACTCTTTCTTGCATACAACCGAAATCACGGTATTCCTATAGCTGTTGCTCGCTACCACAACATTTATGGTCCTCTTGGAACATGGGATGGCGGAAGAGAGAAAGCACCAGCTGCAATTTGCCGGAAAATAGCCAAGATTTCCGATGCTGAAGGTGAGATTGAAGTTTGGGGTGACGGCGAACAAACACGTTCGTTTCTTTATGTTGATGAGTGTATTGAAGCAACTAGAAGATTGATGGCTTCTAGTTTTCAAGGGCCAGTGAACATTGGTTCAGAAGAAATGGTTACGATTAATCAAATGGTGCAAGTAATTGCAAAAATATCTGGAAAGAAAATTAGAACGGTCCATATCATGGATGCGCCTACGGGTGTTCGAGGAAGAAATTCAGATAATAGATTGATCCGTGAAAAACTCGGTTGGGATTTTTCTATGACTTTAGAAGATGGACTTACCAGGACTTTTCAATGGATAAATGAACAAAATCAGCTTTCAAGTCTGAAAATCTGATTCTTTCCGGGGATAAATCTATGAAATCCCATCTGCTTACTGCGGTAATTCCTATTGGAGAAGAGCATTTAGCAAACAACAGAATTAAACATTGGGTTGCAGAAGCGAACAACTTTTCATCTGAATTGAAATTAGTCATTGTTTACGATTCAGAAAAATCACCTCCTTCAAGACATTTTGAAGACTTTAAACTTTCTAATTTTGAAATTATTAAAGGAAATTTTGGTTCTCCGGGAAGCGCTAGAAAAGCCGGACAAATCAAAGTTGACTCAAAATGGTTATGTTTCTGGGACAGTGACGATGAGCCAGATATCGCATCGTTTCTGGAAATGGTTAGGGCTGCAGAAATTAATGAATGTGAAATTGCGATTGGAAATTTCGAAATAGCAAAGATAAGTGAAATAGACAGTTCTACAGTTTATTCGCACGGTAATTCTTTGGGGGTTGTTGCTAATAACCCTGGAATCTGGCGAATTGCCTTCTCGCAGAAAGTTTATAGCGAGATCAAATTCGAAGATCTAAGAATGGCAGAGGATCAAATTTATGTTTTAGATGGCGAGCTTCCAAGAAGAAAAATCTATTTTGATAAAGCTGTCGTATACAAATATTTGAGCTACGAAAGTGGTCAATTAACTTCTAACAGAAAAGCCTTGAAGGAAATTGAATCAGCCATAAAGTTAATCAAGAAGAGAATAACCTCGGGCGTGTTACCTATCGACAAATTCAGTATGAAGATTTTAAGTAAAATCTATTTAACCGCGATAAAAAAAGGTTCTTTGTGTTCAAAAATACGAGTTATTCTCGACTATTTCAAATTCATATCATTAGATAGAAGTGTGAGAATCCCGATGCTAAAAGCAACCATTGGGGTCCTTACTAATAAATATAATCGGCTTTAATATATGCTTGTTCCGTGCAGAAAATACTTATAACTGGCTCTGAAGGCTTTGTTGGCAAAGCCTTAATACCTGCTCTCACTTCTGCTGGCTACGGTGTCGTCACTTTAGATCAATCTGACATTGGCGATAGCTCTTATAAATGCGATATCCGAGATAGTGGGTTGGCGGCTATTTTCAAAAAGGAAAGCCCTGACATTGTTATTCACCTCGCGGCTCAAATTGATGTAATGAAAAGCATCAAAGACCCCATTTTGGATCTCGGAGTTAATGGGGCGGGAACACTAAATGTCTTGCAGGCATCAATGGCGGCTGGAGTTGGCGAATTTATTTATATAAATAGTGGTGGGGCAATTTATGATCCCTCGTCTAATTTGCCTATTACAGAGAGTTCGACCATAAAACCACTATCACCTTATGGCATTTCTAAATTCATAGGCGAAAGTTATGTAAGAATTTTGTGCGAAGAGAATGGAATTAAATGGACTTCTTTAGCCCTTTCAAATTGCTATGGTCCAAAAAGTCTAAATCAAAAAGGCGTAATCTATGAATTTGCTAAGGATATTGCTGGCGGAAAACCCCCTGTAATTTATGGAGAGAAATTGACCCGTGACTTTATCTTTATAGATGATGTTGTTCATGCAATCCTTTTAACTTTAGGAAAGTCAGACAACCAGAGAATTAATATCTCATCAGGCATTCAAACCAATATTCTGCAATTGTTTATTAAGATGCGAGAATTAATGCAAAGCGACATTGAACCAATCATTAAAGAACCACGTTTTGGGGAAATTCAGCAAAATTCGCTCTCCAATTTGTTGGCCAAAGAAATTCTTGGTTGGAGTCCTCAAGTAGGACTTGATGAGGGATTGATAAAATCTTTGGAGTTGAAAAAATAGAATGAAGATTTCAGCCAAGTTTCGTTATTCAGATTTTGCTAGAACTCTTGCCCTCCTTAAACCAGACCAGCGCAAAAAACTATTTGTCATCATTTTTATCCAAATTTCGCTTAGTTCATTAGACCTTCTTGGCGTTGGACTTTTTGGAATCCTGGCCGCACTCGCAATCAATGGTGTTGGTTCAAAACCCCAAGGAAATACCGTTAGCGCAGTTCTTGATTTTCTAAATCTAAACAATTTCACAATTCAACAGCAAGCGATGGCCATTGGCCTTATAGCTGGCGCCGTTTTAGTCTTGAAGACGGTCCTATCTATTTATTTTACTCGCAGAACACTATTCTTCCTTAGCCGGAGAGGTGCGGGAATTTCTTCAGAATTGATTTCTAAAGTCTTATCCCAACCACTAATCAAGATAAATGAAAAGTCTTCGCAGGAGATTCTTTTTGCTGTGACAAATGGTGTCCAGGCAATCACATTAAACGTGCTTGGTCTATCAGTCATTGTAGTAACGGATGTTGCCCTACTGGTCTTTATGGCCACCGGCTTGCTGATTGTTGACCCAATCGTGGCGCTTTCTACTTTTCTTATATTTTTTCTCACAGGTTACATTCTTTTCAAATTAATGCACAAACGTGCAGCGAGATTAGGTGGCGCCAGTACGAAATTTGGTATTGAGAGTAATCAAAAGATTCTTGAAATTCTTGGTTCCTACAGGGAATCTGTTGTTAGGAACCGAAGAAGCTTTTATGCAACAGAGATCGGCAAATCAAGAATAAAGCTGGCCGACACTTTAGCTGAGTTAGCATTCATGCCAAATATCAGTAAATATGTAATCGAAGGGACCGTTCTGCTTGGCTCCCTCTTTATTTCAGGTGTCCAATTTGCTCTTAAGGATGCCGTCCATGCGATAGGAACCCTTGCAATCTTTCTTGCTGCTGGAAGTCGAGTAGCGCCCGCGGTCTTACGGATACAGCAAAGCATGATCACAATTTCAGCAAATTTAGGTGCTTCAATTCCAACTCTTGATTTAGTAGATGCTATTTCCAAAAATTCAAACTTAAGTGAAATAGTGCCTTTATTTACGAATAAACATGATGGTTTTTCTGCAAGAGTTGACGTTAATGCTGTGCAATTCAGTTATGTCTCGATAGAGACACCAACAATTATTGATTTTGACCTACACATTGAACCTGGTCAAATAATTGCAATTGTCGGTCCTTCAGGTGGTGGGAAAACTACTTTTGTTGATTTATTACTGGGGATTCTTCAACCTAGTGGTGGCCAAATAACCGTCTCTGGAATGGAACCGTTAAAGGCAATCGAGACTTGGCCAGGGGCAATCGCTTATGTTCCTCAGGATGTAATGATTTCCGATGGAACAATTAAGGAGAATGTTGCACTTGGATATCCAGATACAGCAATTAGCGATGAGCAAGTTTGGGAAGCACTAAAAGTCGCATCATTGGAAAATTTTGTAAGGGAACTACCGAATGGGATTAATACTTTGGTTGGTGAACGAGGATCAAAGTTGAGCGGTGGACAACGACAGCGTTTAGGCATTGCACGGGCAATGATTACTAAACCTTCATTGATCGTGTTTGATGAAGCTACTAGCGCTCTGGATAGCCAAACCGAGAGTGAAATTTCAGAATCAATAAATGCGCTGAAGGGATCGACCACCATTATTTTGATTGCTCACCGTTTATCGACTGTGAAAGATGCGGATAAAGTGGTCTATCTAGAGTCAGGAAAGAAAATCGCAGAAGGAACATTTGCAGAAGTGAGATCCAAGGTTTCAGATTTTGATTCTCAGGCAAAACTTAATGGTTTTTAACTACACCCTTATAAATTGATTCGTGTTTGGATATAAACGTTTCTGGTGAAAATTCCAGATTCGATGATTGAGTTGAGCCATTGCCTAGCATTTGCTTAACCTGGGGATATTTACTTAAGTCAGAGATTGCTGTAAGCCGTTGCTCAAATCCTTCGACTAGATATCCATTTATTCCCGATTTAACTATGTCTCCTACGGATCCCACATTTTCAGCCACAATTGGTATCCCGCATAAAGCTGCTTCAATAAGCGAGGTTGGCATTCCTTCATTTTCTGAAGTCAAAAGCGCGACATCACAATTGGGCCAGAATTCGAAAGGTTTTACCCAACCTATCAATCGCACATTATGCGGTAATTGGTTCTCTAAATTGGTTTCGAGTTCGCCTTTACCTCCAATCAAGAATAAAATATTAGGTAGTGCTTTTGCAAGTTCAATAACTCTGTCCGGCCGTTTGATTTGGGTTAGCCGACCCAGCCAACCAACGACAAATTCAGAATCCTTTATTCCTAGTCTTTTCTTCAATGCGCCGAAATCAGCATCACTTTCCTTGATTACAGCTGGCGCGATATTGGATATCTTCTCTGGTTTTGCTATGCCGGCTTTGACTAGTTCGACTTTCGTATTGCCACCAACGGCAATGATTGAATCGCTAAAAACGCCTAAAAACTTCTCAATAAGAACAATAAGTTTGGTTTTTAGAGGAGAGAAATATCCATAGAGAAGGTGACCATGAAATGTGTGAACTACCTTGGTTCTCAAGCCAATAGCTGCGATTCTTCCTAATGCTCCTGCTTTGGCAGTATGAGTATTTACTAAATCAGGTTTCTCTAACTTTATTATCCTTCTTATGTGAAAAATAGATTTTAAGTCACCAAAAAGTGAAACTGATCTTCCCAAGCCTTCTATTCGTATTCCACCAAGTTCGGAAAAAATGGGATCTTCTATTTCATTTGATTCAACATTTCCCGAAAGCAAAATTATCGTGTGACCATTTTGCCTTAATCCAAAAACAAGGTTTTCAATCCAACGAGAGGTTCCTCCTTGATTCATCCTTGCAATTATCTGGATTACTTTCATGGCAAACATTCTATTCGCAATTACTGTTGTATTGTTTGCTTATGAAGGTTCTCATCACTGGAGGCTGCGGGTTCATTGGTTCGCACTTGGCTGAGTATTACGAGAAAAATGGTGATGCGGTCACTATTATTGATAATTTGTCGACTGGTAGTTCAGATAACCTGAGAGACATTGATTTTAAAGGTGAATACAAAAAGGGCGATATTAGAGATTGTCAACTAATTGAAGAACTCATTGAAAACGCAGACTTAGTTTTGCACATGGCGGCTGCGCTGGGCGTAGATAACATAATGAGATCAACATTGGAGTCAATATCTACAAATATTGTTGGAAGTGAAGTAGTTCTTAAGGCGGCTTCAAAATTCAAGAAGCGGATTCTTATTGCAAGCACATCAGAGATATATGGAAAAAACCCGAAACAACCGCTATCCGAAAATGATGATCGGGTTGTTGGAACGCCGCAAAATATACGGTGGTCTTATTCAGATGCGAAGGCAATCGAGGAGGCAATGGCACGTTCTCTGAACTTAGAAAATGCCCTCGCTGTAACTACGGTTCGACTCTTCAATACGGTCGGACCAAGACAGACTGGCCGATATGGGATGGTAATTCCTAGATTCGTTGCAAGTGCGGTTAACGGAGAAGACGTTGTGGTTTATGGTGACGGAAACCAGAGTCGAGTATTTTGTCACGTATACGACGCCGTCAGTGCAATCGCCAAGCTTATCGAGAATAAAGAAACTATTGGTGAAGTTTATAACATCGGTGGCACAGAAGAAATTTCAATTAATGAATTGGCTCAAAAAATCATAAGAGAAACTAGTTCTAATTCTCAAATCAAACGCGTTCCATACAGTGAAATTCATCCTGTTGGCTTTGAAGATATGCAAAGAAGAGTTCCCAATATCGAGAAGATTATGAAAACTATCTATTGGGCGCCTTCTAAAGATCTTTCAGAAATCATTAAAGATGTAGCCTTAACTATAAAAAAATAGAATAATTAAAGCTGGACTGCGTTTTCTATCAATCCTAAACAATCAAAAATGTAATCGGAGCTCTGACTAATTAGATTTAGATCCATAACATTGTGATAAATTGCTAAAACCGTTAAATCGAACTTCTTATTCTCTAAGTTTGTTGAGGTTTCGTCCTCATATTTTGCGACTAGTGGGTCATGCCAATACACAATCGCACCTTCACCTCGAAGCCTATTTATCAGTAAAATTGAAGGGGATTCTCGGACGTCTGGTGTATTTGATTTGTATGACAAGCCACAAACCAGAATCTCTTTGCCTGAGATAGATCCACCATTTTCGACGATAATTCGGTCAGCGATTTTGTTTGGCATATCTAAATTGACCTTATTTGCCAATTCTATAAATTCTGCACTTGCTCCTGCTTTTTGAGCAGCAAATGCAAGATAGCTTGGATCCACCGGAATGCAATGTCCACCAACACCAAGCCCCGGATTAAACTTCATAAATCCATATGGCTTAGTAGTCGCGGCATCTAAAACTTCTCTCACCGAAATACCGAAAGATCTTGTGATATTTGAAAATTCATTAACGAGTGCGATGTTTACCTGTCGGAAGGTATTTTCAAATAGCTTCGCCGCCTCAGCCACCTCTGGAGATGAAACTTCAATTAAATTTGAACAGAATTTCGAATAAAAGTCCCTAGTCTTATCTGAAGCCTCTTTTGTGATTCCAGAATATAGTCTAGGTGTATTTCCAACATTCCATTGTTTATTGCCAGGATCGACTCTCTCGGGAGAAATTGCAAAAAGATGTTTTACTGATTCTGATTTGCTTAGCAATGGCAAAATAAAATTACGTAATGTTCCTGGATATGAAGTTGATTCATTAACTATTAATGCACTTGCAGATAGCTCTCTCGCTAGCGTTTCACAAGCACTTTTGATAAATGATAGGTCTGGGTTCTTCTCAGAATCTAAAGGGGTAGGCACCGCAATAACCACTATCTCTGATTCTCTCAAGTCATTTGGATTACTGGAAGCACGGAATTTCTTGGCAGAAAGAACAGAATTCAAGTCATTGTTTGAAATATCGCTAATATGTGAATTGCCTAAATTTAATTGATCAGTGATGTTTTGGTTAGTGTCAAACCCCAATACCTCATACCCGCTCTTGGCAGCGCTAATTGCTATTGGTAGACCGACGTAACCTTGTCCAATAATTGCAACTTTTGTCACTGTATAGGAACATTCGGGTTTAAAAATTCTAGCTTCGATTTAGCTTCTTTCCACTCAGCACTGTCTTGCTCAGAAACATTGAACTTTAGTAGCCAAGCGTTATAACTTCTTGGGTTTTCAATCAGTATGTGCCCAAGCAACTCATCTGCTTGGGTTTTCAACTCATTTCCGTAAAGAGCCTCAGCTAATTGGAGAGTTCTTGTTAAATCCTCTGGATATGCCGTGGAGGCCTTGATTACTAAATTCGCATCGGAGCCACCGATAGCTTTTCTGAAATTAGCATCTGCTTGGAATATTGGAATTGTGATGACCATCCCAATTACTAATCCAATTATTCCTCCCAGATAGACCAAATTCGATTCTTTACTATTTTTTGATTTTAGCGAGAATGAATTTCTTCCATTTTTTGGCTGAAGGTTTTCGGTTTCATCTGAACGGGTTAAATGCTCATAACCAATAATCAAGCCCATGAAAATCCAACCCCAGACGCCGAGGCCAAGTTGATTGATGCTTATTAATGCCTGAGATTCATAAGCAACCCACATGCCGATCACTGCCGCAAGTGGCCATTCGAAAGTTTTATGCCGCTTAATCAATTTAAATATTGCTATAGCAGTGAGAAGCACGAGTGCTATATTTATGAGGAAAAGTGGAATTCCTCCTGCTGAGCCTAGGTCTAAGAAAATACTATGCGCTGAATTGCTCTGGGTTGTTGGTGTGAGCGTCGCAGCATTGGCAGAGCGTTTTGCAAAATACCAATCCCCATAAGAGTCCAAACCAATGCCAAAAAATGGATGGCTAAACATCATGTCTCGCGCTGCATCCCAGTAAAAACCGCGTTGGCGAACGCTTGCTTTGTAAAGCAATGACCCAAGTGGGCCTTGATTCAGCATTCCTAAAATAGTAATAAAACCGACAGTTAAAGTAGCGAAGAAATAAACACCAATAATTTTCTTATTCTGAAATTTTGGATGCTTCAAAAGGAAGTAGGTAAGAACTGCAAAGCTGCCTGCAGCAAAAACCAGAGTTCCTTGCTGGGATTTTGAAAGTAGGGTTAGCGCTACCGAAGTTATAATTAGAGCAAGAAGTAAACCTTTTATTACAATACTTCTTTTCCGACCCAAGAGGAGGGCAAAAGCCGCAACACTGCACATACCAAGAGAGCTAGATGCAAAGTTTGGGTTGCCAAGAAAAGTGATTACTGAGTTGTACGGATTATTCCATTTAATCGGATCGTTGCCTGTGGTTTGCAGGAGTCCATATAAAGCTGAAAGTATTCCAATAGAAATAGCTGAATAGCTGATTCTTTCTAACATCTTTGCTGAGGAAGCGAATGAGGCCCCTAATGAGAGAAACACCAGACTGAAATACGCCAGAAAGCCAGTATTGCGACCACTAACGCCGAAAAACTGTTGATTAAAAGGTGCCTCGGCAAGCAATAAAACTAACGTTATTTGAATCAAAAAAAGCAACAACAGGGTTAGGAAAACTCTGTTGGCAGACAATAGGAATTTTTTCAGGCTAAGTAAAAGAACACCCAAAATCACAAAAGCTGACGGGACCAATACAGATAATTTAGGAATGTTGATTGGGTCCATGGAGATCGACGGAGTAATTATCAGTCCCGTCCCAATACCAGCAATCAAAACAATGACGGAAAGAAAACTGCGGTCAGTCTTAGAAACCATACCCAAATCCTACTTTCTACTGCATGAATTTCTATCTCTGTTCGATGAATTACCAATTAAATCTATGGGTAAACGTGCTTGATAAAGCCAGAAGCCCGGCTCCCCTTTCGAGGGGGCCGGGCTTCTGTAGTGCTTAGATCAACTCCGAAGAGTTAATTTGGCTCTAGTTATCGCTTTAGCTTTGCAACTGCTGCAGTTAGCTTCTTAACGCTTGCGATAAGAGACTTAACTTGAGCAGCTAGTGCTGTAACAGCAGCTAGTGCATCTGATGCAGCTTGTGTTGCATTTTGAGCTTCATCGTATGCATTGTTAGCAGCATCTGTTGCAGCGTTAGCTGCATCAAGTGCTAGTGATGCTGTTCCGTCGCCTTCAACTGTTGCTGATGCAACAATTGTGGTGTCATCTAGAGCTGTAGCCCACTCTGCGCCTGCTGCTAGCTTGATGTTAGCCTGCAAGTTTGCAGCTACTAGTGGTGCGTAGAATGTGATTACCTGCTTGCCTAGCACGAATGCAGAGGCTGTTGGCATTGTGCCTTGAACTGCGCCATTTGTTGTGATCGCTAGTGAGTTTGCCCCACCAGTTGAATCAGCAACAGGAACACCGTTCTTATCAAGAGCTGTCAGAGTAAGAGTTACTTTATCTCCAGCATTGTATGAAGCGGCATCAAAAGCTGCAGTAACTGTTGCTGCTTCTGTAGCACCAACGTTAACTGTTGCAGTTGTCTTGATTAGCTTTGTTGCTGTGTCCGCAATTGTCAGAACTACAGCACCAAATGTGCCAGCAGCGCCAGTTACATCAACAACAGCAGTTCCTGCAGCTACTTGAGCAGCTGTAGATGATGTTGAAGTGTAGTTTGCAACTGTTGATGTCTTATCTGATGTGATTGTTAGTCCTACAGAAGGAACTACAACGTTTGCAGCATCGTATGCAACAACATCAAGAGCAGCTGTTGTAGCCGCACCTGTTCCAGCAACGTTCTTCTTAACTGTTGCCTTGATTGATGCAACCGCGCCGTACCATGTCAATGTTTCAGTTGCGATAACTGTGGTTCCAGCTGTCAACGTAATTGTTGAAACACCTGAAGTTCCATCGCCCCATACGGTTACAAGATATTGATCATGGCTTGCTGCTGTTGCAGCAGAGATTGAAATATCGCGACCAGATGATGCTGTTGTGTAAGCAGCATTGCTAGCAGCTGGGAATGATGCACCAGACCAGATACCAAGTGTTCCTGGACCTGAAATTGTTGCACGCAGACCTGTTCCATTGATTGTTGTTGCTGCTGCTGAATTGGTTGTAACAGAAATTACAGCCTGTTGTGTTCCGGCAGTGTTCGCAACCTGAATTGAAGCAACATCAGCAGTTGCTGAGTCAGTCTTCACAGTAGAGATGAATGAAGTTGAAGCTGAAGCAGAAACTACAGCAGCAGCGCCCCATGAAATTGTTAATGTAAGTGGCTTGTTTGTTTCAGCAACTGGCACCAATGTGATTACTTGGTCTCCAGCTGTAGCTGAAGTAACTGCGAAAGCAACAGTGTTTGTATCAACAAACGATGTTCCTGTGCTTACTGCAGCACCCTTGTGCCATGCAAAGCCAGCTGATGTGCTTGTGTTGTTGTTATATGTAACGTTACCGCCGTTTGTTCCAGGGGTAGCAACGCCATACATGCTTCCAACACCAGTAGATGAGATTAGGTAAGCAGTATCTGAAGATCCCGCAGTAATCGTTACTGTTGGGAAGTAAGCACCGTTAAGAGCCTTAGCTGTGTAAGTAAGACCTGCGGCTACTTCTGTTGTTGATCCAACTGCGCCTGAACCGCTTAGAGCGATTGAAGCAGTCGTTGCAGCACTTGCTTGTGGCGCTGAGATGACTGAGAAGCCACCAATTGCCAAAGCTGATGCGGCAACAAGCGCGATGCGCTTAATGCTTGTCTTTGTAGACATTGTTTTCCTTTCGAGAAAAGTCGCAATAAAGAATTTCTTTACCGCGGCTTGGCCAAGAAATGCCTTCTCATAGGTAATGAGAGAGTCATTTTTGACCATGAGATGAGTCGCACGTGCTGACGCATCTCTTTTCTGTTGCAGTATCCGGACTGCAGCAGAAACCTGTTTGTTGTTATCCCTAGACGACATAAATCGCCTGCCCTAGAACTTGGGTTTTGCCTGGGTTTAGTAGGACAACAGTTGTGATCTGAGAGGGGGCGGACTTACTGTCAACGCCACGACTCGCTGGGATAATTGTATCTGACACTGAGCCTGCTTTTATGCTCATAACAGCGGTTAGAAGGTAATTTCCATCAGATAGACGCTCAAAATTGGTGCTTGTAGCTGCGATTTTCAGGCCGACCCAGTTGCCGGCCATAGAAACAGAGGCATCAGTGGTATATGTGGTGCCGCGGCCGCCGACTGTGATGTCCTGGGAAAGCAGAACGTTGATCGCGTTGCTATCGGTAGTCATTGTGTTGCTGCGAAGGACTAGGCCTTCGTTGGTCAAAGTTGGGGTTGATTTAGAAACGTTGATTGCGCCATTTTGGCCGGCTGGGTTTGCCACAGTGAAGCCAGTTGGAACGCCCCTTGAATCAAGGCCGAAGAATGTAAGCGCCTTTGCTGAGGATTTGATGTCGATCATCTGGCCACTTGAAAGAAGTGAATCAACCTTCTTTGCTACCTGTGCTGGGGTGGCTGCGGCAGAGGCTTCTGAAGGAGCTTCGGTTGAGGCTTCGGTTGGAGGCGCTTCTGAATTTTCAGTTGCAGGAACTTCTTGTGCTGTAGTTCCAGAAGAGACGATTGAAGTGATGTTGTCCTGGCCGGTTACTGAGTTGAAGCCAAGGAAGGCAACAAGAACAATAAGTAGTGAGAGGGCAACCTTTGAAGATTTCTTCGCAAGTTCGGCAGCCTTCTTGTATTGGGTTGAAAGGGCTTCAAGGGCAGTTGTGCCTGTGGCCTCGTCGATAACCCATTCGGTAAGAACGCGAACGAATGATGCGCGGGCGCGGCCAACGACGTGGCGGACATTCTCTGGCTTTGTGCCAAGTGCCTTTGCGATCTCTTCTGTTGAACGGCCTTCCATTTCCCACATAACAAGAGCGGTGCGTTGGTCAGCTGAAAGACGTGAAAGTGCTTCGCGGATGATTGAGGCATCTTCGGCGGCAGCAAGTGTTGTATCAAAAGGGATGTGGGCTTCCGCTGAAATCTCGGCTAGGCGCTCTTGTGATGTTTCAGAGTCGATAGCTACAAGGTTTGGACGAGATCCAGTTGAGCGGATCTGGTTTAAGCAGAGGTTGTTTACTGTGGTGCGAAGGTATGCGAGCGCACGATCAGCTGTGTCCAATTCAGGAGCAGCAAGAATGAACTTGAGGAATGCCTCTTGAACGATTTCAGCAGCATCAGCTTCAGAACGCAGGATTCGGCGCGCTTGACCAACAAGTGATGAGCGGTTTTCAGCGTATAGAGCGGAGAGATCGGCAACAGACCAGTCAGAGACGGTTGCTGGTGTAGCGGCAACGCCTTCTGTGCTGTTCTTCTTGCGAAGTGCCATTTTGGGTATTTCTCCGGATTTCTTACTCGAGTGGCCTTGCGGCCGGTCTTGCAGATGACAACGTCTTGCCCTCTACTTAGTAAGACACCCCTGGGGCCCAAATGTTGTGCCCGATTGGAAAAAATTTCGGGATATTTTTGCCCTGAGCGTGCCTGAGTGTGGATTCCACACCTATATATAGGTATAAATCTGTGCCCGGGGCTGATTTTGGGCTCTTTTCCTGAGATTGGGCTGGGGCTTGGCTGTAAATCAGGGGCGAATTAGGTTAGCAGGAGCAGCGGTCGGCTTCAGCCACGCCTTGAAGGGCTTCTTCTATATGTTCGCCACAGCCTGACCAAGTGGCTTTCTTACAGATATCGCAAGTGACTTTTGAACACATTGGCTGGCTCCTTTTCTACCGTAAAACTTCCGGGGTGGGCCCCGTCGGGATCGAACCGACGACCCACGGATTAAAAGTCCGTTGCTCTACCGACTGAGCTAGAGGCCCTTGCGACCAGAGCCTGGAAGGCTTATTTGGCGCTTGCGAAGTGTAACGGTTAAAACCCTGAGCCCTAAACCTGGGCTTGGCTAGTTGAAACCCTGAGATTCATGGGCGAACAGAGAAGAGCTAGAGGGTGCTTTTTGGTTAGCCCCTGTATTTCAACGCCCCAAATATTAGGCACACAAGACAAAGCACAACAAAACTAGTGTTAATTTCGATGAAGTTTTTGATTTTTAATTGCTAAGGTTTAACAATGATTAAGAGAATTCTTCTCGGCCTCAAAAAAAACAAAATTCGGTCAGTAAATTTAGTTTTTAAACGAATAGATGAATTGAATGCTTGGAGAAAAATCTATGGATCAATAAATTTAATTCATCGATACAGGAATAAAAAATCTTTTGAAGTGGAACTTTCAAAAGAACATTTGGCTTATGGCTCCTCTATAACAGACAGCCATATGTACGCCACATATCCAACTTTGTGTGGATTGGCTGCAGCAGATGAAAAAATATTTAAGAAATTCCGATCATCCCGCCCAATGATTGCTGCGTTAGACCATGTCTCAATTGAGCTTGGAAATGAATATATTGAAGAAATAATTACTCACACAGAATGGATGGAAGAATTCACAAAGGCAATTGAAAGAATTGACTCAAAAGGTAGACCTAAAAAATACAAATTTGGCTCTTTGGGAACATTTTCCCCTACATTACTGAGATACCTTAAGGTCTACGTTGATTTAAATTCATATTTTGGGCCACTTGATAAATTGAGAATTTCTGAAATTGGAATTGGTTTTGGGGGCCAGGCAAGCTTGATCAATCTTCTTGGAGATACTAGGGATTACAACTTTTACGATATACCCCCTGTGTTGCAGCTTGCACAAAAATTCATTTCAGAAATTGGCATCTCGGGAAATTTCAAGTTTTTTGATGGCAGAAACCCAGCACCAAATGAATCTGATTTAGTTATAAGTAATTATGCGTTTTCGGAAATAAATGCTGAACTTCAAAAAATTTATTTCGAAAATGTTGTGAGTAAATCCCCTCGGGGCTACATAACGTGGAATTCACTGTCACAGGATAATTTCGGAGGTTACTCTCTTCGTGAATTTGCTAAATTGATCCCACATTCGCGAATCTTGGAAGAGCGGCCAAAAAGCGATGACAGAAATGCGATTTTGATTTGGGGTGAAAATAGCAATTCTATAGTTCAACATTAAACATTCTTATCGATAGGGTCGACGTAGGTTAAATTTGATTTGAATAGGATACGAAGGTGAGCAGAGAAGAACTTGAGGGCGCGATTCGCCAGGTGCCAGATTTTCCGATGCCCGGGATTCTGTTCTTCGATATCTTGCCATTACTTAAGGATCCAAAACATTTTGCGACGCTGACGAAAGAACTTTCTGTGTTTGCAAAAGCGATTGATGTCGTTGTTGGGATTGAAGCTCGTGGATTGATACTTGGGTCTGCGGTTGCGCAGCATTTGGGTAAGGGATTTGTTCCGCTTCGCAAGAAGGGAAAGTTGCCGGGGGCAACTTTGGAAGAGAGTTATGGTTTGGAATATGGGAAAGATACTTTGGAGATTCAGGAAGGTGTTTTGAATTGTGGAGATCGGGTGTTGTTGATTGATGATGTTTTAGCTACTGGTGGGACTTTGGTTGCGGGTGTGAAGTTGATACATCAATGTGGGGCTGTGGTTGAAAGTGCGGTGGTGGCTTTAGAGGTTGAAGGGTTGCCTGGGAGAAGTTCTTTTGTTGGGGAGTTTCCTGATGTCGCTTTGAATTCGTTATTTATTAAGTAATTATCTTTTTATTTTTCTTTACTAATTAGCTGCGCGCTTTAGGCGATCGCGGATTGCGGCAGCAAGGCCTGGGCCTTCGGGTTGGATGACACAAACTTTTGTTAGGCCTTGGGCATCTGCAAAGCGAAGTGCGGAATAAAGATCGCGAGCAAAGCCTTCGATAGAACTTGGTGCGGCAAGACGAATTGCACCGGGTGGGGTTTTGATGGAATCGATTGCGATAAAGCCTTCTCCGCTTTGAGCATATGTATCTAGAACTACAGTAGCACTTGGCGAATAATGTGATTCAAGTGAACCGGAAACTCGGATATCTGTTTGTGCTTCGTCGATGACAAGCAGGCCGGTGCTCTCTTGAATCATCTCTTTTGTGATTGCACCAAGTCTAAGTATTTGTGGGGTTTGTGATGTGCAATCAATGATGGTGGATTCGACACCAACTTGGCATGGGCCGCCATCCAAAATTATGTCGTTTGATTGATCTAGATGATTTTCTAGTTCGTCTTTAACAGCTTGCGCTGTGGTTGGTGAAACAGCGCCAAAACGATTGGCGCTTGGGGCGGCGATTCCTTTGCCGCCAAGTGCTTGAAATTCTTTGAGTAGGGCAAGTGCGATACTTTGATTTGGGACTCGCAGGCCAACAGTGTTTTGGTTGCCAGTGACGAAATCTTTTGCAAGGTCGCTGCGCTTGAAAACAAGTGTCATTGGGCCGGGCCAGAAATCACGGGCTAAGTTGATTGCGTATTCGTTTATATCCTGCGCCCAATCATTGATGGCATCGATCGATGAAATATGAACAATAAGTGGATGATCTGCGGGGCGACCTTTAGATTTATATATTTTTGCAATTGCAGATTCGTTTGTTGCATCCGCGCCAAGGCCATAGACGGTTTCAGTTGGGAATGCGACTAAGTGGCCGGCGATAAGTGATTGTGCTGCGGCCTTTATTGAATCTGTCGAACACTTTGATAAGAACACGAGTTAATTCTCTCATTAAACTATCTGCTTATTCGTGGGTTTTACATATGAAAGGTGTTCTAGGCTGGGGGTATGAAATCACAAATGAGTAAGGCAAAGCGGGTAAGTGCAGTTGTTTTAGTGGCTGCAATGGTTTCGGTGTTGGGTGTCCAGGTTTCGCAGGCGGCGCCAGTTCGATACATCAGCGTAAGTTCGGTTGGGACCGTGAAGGTGACACCGGATGCGGTTCGATTGAACGCATCGGTCTCGAATATTTCGAAGGTCAGCAAGGATGCTTTGGCTGCGGCAAATGTTGCGGCATCGAAATTTCGGGCAGCGATTCTTGCAAATGGAATTGATAAGAAATATTTAGCGAGCACTACTTTGACGGTTTATCCGGAATATAACTACACCCAAGAAGGTGGCAATGTCCTGATCGGGTATCGCGCAAGCCAGAGTTTTGAAGTTGTGATTCGAAATGCGGCAAAGGCTGGCGAGATTGTTGATGCGGTTGTTGCAAGTGCTGGTGATTTGCTTGCGATAAATGGTGTGACACCTTTTGTTTATGACAATACAAAGGCGACAGAAGCTGCACGAAATAGTGCGGTGAAGAATGCAAAGGCGAAAGCAGCTTCTTACGCGAAGTTACTTGGAGTAAAGATCGGGAAGATTATTTACTTGCAAGAATCTTCAGCGCCATCTTCTTATCCAATTATGATGGCGCAGGCAAAGGCTTCGGATGAATCAACTTCAATTGATTTAGGCCAGCAAGATGTCACTGTTTCGGTTGCCACAAGATGGGCAATTTCTTAAATTTACGTGCGTAATTAATCGAGTTTTGCCTTAGGGATTGTGTCCGATACCCTTGCGCTCTGCCTTAAAACGTCCCCATCGTCTAGAGGCCTAGGACATCGCCCTTTCACGGCGGTAACACGGGTTCGAACCCCGTTGGGGGCACTAGGTAAGGAAGTTTGTGAGAATTTATTCTTGCAATTTTTCTTATACGAAAGCACGTCGAAGAACGTTTGTTGCCACGCAAGTGGGGATGAACAAACTAAAAGTTCTTAGATGTGTGGAAAGGCCCAGTAGCGCAGTTGGTTAGCGCGCCGCCCTGTCACGGCGGAGGTCGCGAGTTCAAGTCTCGTCTGGGTCGCTAGAAGAGAGTGTCCACACACTCTCTTCTTTTAAATATTGGCTCGGTAGCTCAGTTGGTACGAGCGCGCGACTGAAAATCGTGAGGTCGACAGTTCGATCCTGTCCCGAGCCACTCTTGATTTTTGTTAAATGATTGTTCTGGTTAAGCGTCTTTAGATTGAAAGAACTTTATAAACAAGACAGCCCAGACAAGTGCTGCAACTGCAACGATAATTTGTTCGAGGCCTTCGGACGTTCTTGGAATTGCGATTGCGCAGAGCGCGAAGAAAGCTGAAAGTCCCCATAGAGAAAATGCTGCGGTGCGACGAGATAAGCCACCGCGGATTAGGCGATGAGATAAATGATCGTGGCCACCTTGGAATGGTGAGATACCGCGTTTAATTCTTGAGATAACTGCAACTGATGTGTCGAGAATTGGGACTGCAAGAAGCAGGACTGGTGTGGCAAGTGATGTCCACATAACTTCGGTATCTGGTTGTAGACGAATTGTTAGGGTTGCAATTAGAACACCGAGAAATAGCGCGCCGGCATCACCCATATAGATACGGGCTGGGCTTTTGTTCCAAAGTAGAAAACCAATTGTTGCACCGGCTGTAACTGCAGAAAGCGCGGCGATCATAAATTGTTGGCCTTGGAAACCAAGCACAAATAGTGCACTAGAAGTGACTGCGACTGTGCCAGCTGCGCCACCATCGAGATTGTCGAAGAAGTTGATTGAGTTGCAAATACCAACAACCCAGATAGATGTGATGACTGCATCGATGATTGTGGAATTTGTTGGGTTGCCAATTGTGTCTTGTGAAATCAAAATCCAAGCGGTGAAAAGACCAGCTGCGCTTTGAATAAGAAGGCGTGGTGCGGGGCGCAGATTTCGCATGTCATCCCACAAGCCAATTGCACCGAGAACAATTGCGGGGGCAAGAACAGATGTCATCAACAGATAATTTTTCGCGGTGAAGCCATCAACGATTGCGACTCCGTAAGAAATAAAGACAACGCCAATGATTATCGCGACGCCGCCAAGATATGGGACGGGCTCTTTATGGGTTTTGTGGGCTGCGGTAGGTGCGTCGTAAATTTTCTTGGTGATTGCGACTTTGCGCATTACCGGGGTAAGAAAACCAACAAATGCGAAGGTTAAGACAAAGAGTAGAAAATACTGAAAGTCGGAAATCGTCATTTGTTAAAGGTTGTTTGGAATTTGGTTTCGATTAACCAGCAGAACCTGATGGGCCAGATTTACGGCGGAACATCTTTGGTGCGTTGGCACCGGCTGCAGCGTTAACTTTGGAACCAGATGCTGGTCCACCTTTGACGCCACTGTTGTTCTTGCCTTGCTTCTTGGCGAGCGCTTCTAACATCTTTGCCTTCGCAGCTGCCTGGGCATCTGCTTTGGCTTGATCTTTTGAATTATCTGATCCGCTCATGATTTTGGTGCTTCTTTCTCTGGTTTCTCTGGTTTCTCTGATTTACCCGGCTTAGCTTTTGTTGTGTAACTTGCTAGAAGTAATTTTACTTCTGATTCTTTATAACGATAGTGGCGACCTGCGGTTTTGATGATTGTAAGTTTGCCTTCAGCGGCCCAACGGTTGATGGTCTTTGGGCCGACTCGAAAAAGTTTTGCGACCTCTGCTGCGGTCAATAGAACTTCTTGTTCGCCAATCATTTGGCAATCCTAACTCAATCAAGTTGCGGCTTCGAAGGCTGAAACCTTGCGCCACCTTGATATTAGGCGCTCATAACCAGAGCCAGCTTTTGCACCATCGCCAGTAGATAGGCCAGCAAGTGATAATTGAATATCTTCGATTGATGTGTCGGCCTCTAAGCCGGCTTCACCTTCTTCAATCAAGATTTTTTCTAAGTAACCAGCAAGGCCGCCGTAATCAACTTCGACAATTGATTCGGCATGGAAGAGCGACATCCATTCAAGTAGGTCTGCGATCTCTTCTTCGATTGGGCCGTGGCCAAATGCAGATACAACTGATTCGTGAGTAAACATGCAACGCGCTTTGGCATTTGCGATTGTGGTGCGCATGATTGTGAAGGGGCCATCGTCATTTTGGCCGCGCATGCGATCTTCGGGAACAAAGAGTGAGAACCAACGTGGTGGGACCATCCAAGTTTCAGAGATGATGTGTGGGACTTTGTCTTCAAGGCTTTCAGAATTTGCGTTGATTGCTTCTTCGATGTTGTCTGGGATAAAAAATTTTGAAACTGGAAGTGGGACGGAATCTTTGAATTTATCGAGTGCGGCCCAAACACGTGCAGCGGTTGACCACGGGCAGACATAACGTTTGCCTTCCCATTCGAGAATGTGTGCGCCATCTGGGCGAAGTGCTGGTGGTTCGGTAATTATTGTGCGAGCAAGTGCGCGAGATTGTTCATCGCGCGAAGTTGTTGCAGAAATTGGAATTGCTTGCCAGCGAAGTGCTTCGGCAGGAGAGAACGCAGTGATTGGTTCGTAGATGCGAAGTGATGCGACGTACGGCGTTGGTCTACGCACGCGCTATGTAGTTGCCCTCGGCATAAGGATCGTCGTCATTTTCGTTTTCGACTTTTGGTGTTTCGCCGTGGAGCTCTTTAGATAAACGCTCTAAGTCCATTTCGGTATTTGAATATTTCAAATCGCGTGCGACTCGTGTGGCTTTTGCTTTTTGTCGGCCTCGCCCCATGCGCGTGACCTCCTTCTCGCTTTATAAGTTATGAGTTCTTCAGACCCGAAGGTTATCGCGTGGCGAAGCTGGCTTCCAACGCAGCTGCGCCGTTTTGAGCGCTGCTGGCTGTGAGATTGGGCTGAATTTCGCCGGCTGCCCAGGCTTTCATTCCGCGTGCCGCAAGGCTTCGGATGGTCAGATCAGCGGCCTCTGGGGCGACGATGGCGGCCATTCCGATACCGCAGTTCCAGGTGCGCTCCATGTCGGCTTGGGGAACGCCACCGATCTGGGCCAGGTAGGACATCTCGATTGGCAGGGCCCAAGTTGATCTGTAGTAAACCGCTTTGAGGCCAGCCGGAATAACGCGGGCCGTGTTGTCGGCGATGCCACCGCCTGTGATGTGAGTGAATGCGTGCAAATCGTTTTTGATGCCTTTGATAAGTGCAAGGCAATCGAGTGAATAAATTTCAGTTGGGGTAAGTAGAACTTCGCCAAGAGTTTTTGTGAAATCTTGTGGAGTGGAATCTAGTTTTAAATTTTTAGTTTTAAGAATGTGGCGCACTAGTGAGAATCCATTTGCGTGGATACCACTTGCTGGCATTGCGATGATGACATCGCCAGCTTTAATTTTCTCGGCGCCGAGAAGATTTTCGTAATCGACTGCGCCGGTCGCTGCACCTGCAATATCGAATTCATCTTCACCGAGAAGTCCTGGGTGTTCGGCAGTTTCGCCGCCAACAAGTGCAGTGCCGGCTTTGGCACAACCTTTTGCGATACCAGAAACAATTTGGGCGATGCGTTCTGGAAAAACTTTTCCCACCGCAATGTAATCGGTCATGAAGAGTGGTTCGGCGCCACATACGACTAGATCATCGACAACCATTGCGACCAGATCTTCACCGATGGTGTCATATTTTCCAAGTAATCTTGCAATCTCCGTTTTAGTGCCCACGCCATCTGTTGATGTTGCAAGAAGTGGGCGATTGAATTTCTTTAGAGCACTTGCATCGAAGAGGCCGGCAAAGCCACCGATGTCACCAACAACTTCGGGGCGACGAGCTTTTTTAAGATGTTCTTTCATTAATTGCACGGCTAAGTCGCCGGCATCAATATCTACTCCTGCTTGACTGTATGTGCTCATTATTCGTAGCGATTCACAACTTCAAGTAAGTTTTTGCCGGCAGAAAGATCGGCTGGTATTTGAATTGGATAATTGCCGGTAAAGCAGGCGTTACATAACTTGTCTTCGGCAATTGTGGTTGCGGCGACTAGGCCTTCCATTGAAACGTAACCAAGTGAATCGGCGCCAATAGATCTGCGGATTTCTTCGGTTTCAAGGCCTGCGGCAATGAGTTCGGCCCGGGATGCGAAATCGATGCCGTAATAACAAGGCCATTTAACTGGGGGCGAAGAGATGCGAACATGGATTTCAAGAGCGCCGGCTTCGCGCAACATGCGGACCAATGCGCGTTGGGTATTGCCGCGGACGATTGAATCATCGACAACGACGATGCGCTTGCCTTCGATAATTTCGCGAAGTGGATTTAATTTTAGGCGGATACCAAGTTGGCGAATTGTCTGGCTTGGTTGAATAAATGTTCGGCCAACATAAGAATTTTTTACCAGGCCCATTCCGTATGGAATACCAGATGCTTTTGCATAGCCAATTGCTGCTGGTGTTCCGGATTCAGGAACTGGGATAACAAGATCTGCATTTGCTGGATGTTCTTTCGCAAGTTGCTCGCCAACTGCAACACGTGTTGCATGAACATTGCGGCCCGAGATTGATGTGTCAGGTCGTGCGAGATAAACATATTCGAAGATGCAACCCTTTGGTTCGGGTGTTGCCCAATGATGTGAGCGCAGACCATTTTGATCGATTGCAATAAATTCGCCGGGTTCGACTTCGCGAACAAACGAGGCGCCGACGATGTCGAGTGCTGCAGATTCGGATGCGACAACCCAACCATGTTCTAGTTTGCCGATAACAAGTGGGCGCACACCGTGCAGATCGCGTGCGGCATACAGAGTGTGTTCATCCATGAAGACAAGTGAGAACGCACCTTTAAGTTGTGGCAGAACTTCAAGTGCTGAAGATTCGAAATTCTTGCCATCTTGGGCGGCGATAAGTGCGGTCATGATTTCGGTATCGGTTGTTGCGTTTAAACCATCGTCACTGTTTGTGCCAATAATTTTTGAAAGTTTTTCAGCAAGGTCGCCGGTGTTAGTTAAATTGCCGTTGTGAGCAAGTGCCAAGGTGCCGTGATTGGTTGCGCGCAGTGTTGGTTGGGCATTATTCCAAGTTGAAGAACCAGTTGTGCTGTAGCGGCAGTGGCCGATTGCGAGATTGCCGGTCAGCGTTGCGAGATCACTTTCGGTAAATACTTGCGAGACCAGGCCCATATCTTTGTAAACAAAGATTCGCTCGCCATCACTTGTTGCGATGCCTGCAGATTCTTGGCCGCGATGTTGCAGCGCATAGAGCCCGTAGAACGTTAGCTTTGCAACTTCTTCGCCGGGCGCCCAAACACCAAAGACTCCACATTCATCTTGCGGCAGATATTCGCCATCGTAAAGCTCGAAAGTTAATTTTCCATCAGGACGGCGGGCCATGTCGTAATCCTATTCCGCGTTCGCAACTTGTTGGAATAGAGCGGATAAATCGGAGCGTTCGCCAGATGCGCTGATGCGACCATCGGAGATTGCATCTGGCCAATTAATTTTTCCGCCTACGATTTCGAATAAAACTTCGGCGCTCATCTCGACAACATTTGGTGGTGTGCCACGTGTGTGTTTTGGGCCTTCGACACATTGGATTGCGGAATACGGTGGGATGCGAAGTTCGACGGCATGACCAGGTGCAAGTTTAGAAATCTTGGCAAGAACATCTTTTACTTGGCTCATGATTTCGGGATCTCGCATCGGTTATCCAAATAACTTCGGGAAGGTTTCGGTGTGGGCTTTTGAAAGTTCTTCGATAGAAATAACGGTTTGATTGATTTCCAAGTCGGTGCCACCGGTGGTGCCAATTTTGTAAATTGGGATTTGGTATTTGCCGGCTAAATTTACGATTTCATTTGTAGCAGTGTCCTTTATTGAAACGAGAACGCGGCCCGGGGTTTCGCTGAAAAGTGCATTTGCAACATCGTTTAATTCGATGCGGGCGCCGATCTTGTTTTTTAGAACTGATTCAACAATTGTTGCAGCCAGGCCACCATTTGAAACATCGTGTGCAGATTCGAAAATTGGTTGACCATCAAGTAAGAAATTGACTAAACGTTTCTCCATATCAAGATCTGCAACTGGGGCGGCATTGCCGATTTCACCATGTAGATAAGCCCATTCGCTGCCAGATAAATTGCCGTTGTATTTTCCGATTAAATAAAGATCAAGTCCTGTGGCTGGAATTCCCATTGGGGTGCGCTTTCGAACATCTTGGATAACACCAAGGACACCGATGACAGGTGTTGGCAAGATTGCGACAGCGCCAGTTTGGTTATAGAACGAAACGTTCCCACCTGTAATTGGTAGACCAAGTTCAAGCGCGGCATCTGCAAGACCACGAACTGTTTCGGCAAATTGCCACATCACACCTGGATCTTCAGGTGAACCGAAGTTAAGGCAGTTTGTAACTGCAAGTGGTTTAGCCCCTGTAGTAGCTATATTTCGGCAGCTTTCGGCCAGAGCCAACTTCGCACCCTCGTATGGATCTAAATAAGACCAACGAGCATTTGCATCGGTTGAAACTGCAACACCAAGATGTGTTTGTTCATCGATGCGGATTAAGCCGGAATCTTCGGGCTGGGCAAGAACGGTATTGCCTTGAACATATTTATCGTATTGGGATGTAACCCAAGATTTATCTGCGATGTTTGGGCTAGCAATTAATTTTAGAATTGCAGCTTTAACTTCATCAGGCGCAGTTGGAAGTGGGACTTCGAATTTAGATTTTGCAAGTTGGTCAACGTAATCCGGCTTTTTGATTGGTCGGTTGTAGACCGGACCGTCGTGCGCAACGGTGCGAGGTGGAACATCAACGATGAGTTCGCCATTGAAAGTAATGTGCAGGCGTTCGCCATCTGTGACTTCGCCGATAACAGTTGCAGTGACATCCCACTTCTTGCAGATTGCCATAAAGGTTTTAATTTTCTTGGGTGCAACGATTGCACACATGCGCTCTTGAGATTCGCTCATCAAAATTTCTTCTGGCGAAAGTGAAGGATCGCGTAGCGGAACTTTCTCTAAATTAATTTGCATACCACCGCTGCCGGCAGATGCGAGTTCGCTGGTTGCGCAAGAAAGTCCGGCGCCACCAAGATCTTGGATACCAATAACTAGATCTGCCTTAAAGATTTCTAGACAGCATTCGATTAAAACTTTTTCGGCAAACGGATCGCCAACTTGAACTGCTGGCCTTTTTGTTGGTTTTGCATCACTGAAAGTTTCGGATGCAAGAACTGAAACTCCGCCAATGCCATCGCCGCCAGTTTTTGCGCCAAATAAAACAACAAGGTTGCCGGTGCCGTGCGCGGTTGCCAACTTAATATCTTCGTGTTTCATGACGCCAACGCATAACGCATTTACTAATGGGTTTCCGGCATAAGTTTCATCGAAGACAATTTCGCCACCAATGTTTGGAAGTCCCAAACAATTTCCGTAACCACCGATACCGGCAACGATTCCTGGAAGTAAGCGACGAGTATCTGGTGCATCGGCAAGACCAAAACGAAGTGGATCCATAACTGCAATTGGGCGGGCGCCCATCGTCAAAATATCGCGAACGATGCCACCGACGCCGGTTGCGGCACCTTGATATGGCTCGATAAATGAGGGGTGGTTGTGGGATTCGATTTTGAATGTGATTGCATAGTTCTGGCCGATATCTACAACGCCAGCATTTTCACCGATACCAACTAGAAGTGCATCTGACTTAACAGCTTTTTCGCCAAATTGTTTTAAGTGAATCTTTGAAGATTTGTAAGAACAATGTTCGGACCACATAACTGAATACATCGCAAGCTCGCTTGAAGTTGGACGGCGACCAAGAATTGATTTGATGCGGGCGTATTCATCTTCTTTTAAACCGAGTTCGGCAAATGGTTGCTTGGTATCTGGATTTTGGGTTGCAGTTGTTACGGTATCTAGAGCCATTAGCGTCCTACCAATTGATGTAGAACTGAAGTGAAAAATGTTAAGCCGTCGGTGCTTGGGCCAGTCAAAGATTCGATTGCATGTTCTGGGTGTGGCATCAGACCAACAACATTGCCGCGTTCGTTAGAAATACCAGCAATTAGATTGCGTGAACCATTTGGATCGAAATCAACATAACGAGCGATTACACGGCCTTCGCTCTCGAGCATATTTAAAGTTTCATCATCGCATTGGAAAGAGCCTTCGCCATTCTTAAGTGGAATCAGAATCTCTTGATCTTGCTTGAAACCTGTAGTCCACATGGTGTTTGGGTTTTCAATCTTCAGCTTTTGATCGCGACATAAGAAGTGCAGATTGCTGTTGCGGGTAAGTGCGCCTGGCAATAAATGTGATTCGCATAAAACCTGAAAACCATTGCAGATACCAAGCACCGGAAAGCCGTGATCTGCAGCGGTAACAATTGAATTCATGATTGGGGCAAAGCGAGCAATCGCGCCGCAACGTAAATAATCACCGTAAGAAAATCCACCGGGTAGAACAACTGCTTGAACTTCTTTTAAATCATCGCTTGCATGGAAAAGTGGAACTGCGGTGCCACCGGCCATTTCTACAGCGCGGGCAGCATCGCGATCATCGAGTGATCCCGGGAAGGTGACTACACCGATGCGAAATGACATTACTTCTCGATCTTTACTACGTAAGTTTCGATAACTGGATTAGATAGAAGTGTTTCAGCTGCTTTTTCGACTTCTGCCAATTGCGCTGGCGTTGGATCGCCAGCAACTTCGATTTCAAAACGCTTTCCTTGGCGCACTGACTTTGCAAAGGTAAAACCTAAGCGGGGCAGCGCTGATGCGACGGCTTGGCCTTGGGGATCGAGGATTTCGGGTTTCAACATAACCTCGACAATTATTCTGGCCATTTAAAATTTCCTTCCAGTGATTAGTTCAAATGCACTTGTGTAACGCTCTTGCGTCTTTGCAACTACGTCATCGGGAAGTGGTGGTGGATTGCTATTTCGATCCCAACCGGAATTTAATAACCAGTCGCGAACAAATTGTTTGTCGTAAGAATAATGAGTATCGGGTTCCCAGAACCGCGATGAATCAGGAGTTAAGGCTTCATCGCCTAGGCAAATCATGCCAGATGGATCGATTCCAAATTCGAATTTCGTATCAGCCAAGATGATTCCTTTGGTCTGGGCGAAATCGTGAGCCTTGGAATAAAGCGCGAGTGTGAGTTTCTTGAGAATTTGTGCGGCTTGTTCGCCAATTATCTCTTCACATTTTTCGTATGTGATGTTCTCATCGTGCTCGCCATCTTCAGCCTTTGTTGCTGGAGTGAAAATAGGTTGTGGCAGCTTTGATCCATCAGTTAAGCCGGCAGGTAATTTGATTCCGCAGACAGTCTGCGATTTTTGGTATTCGACCCAACCAGAACCAGCAAGGTATCCGCGTGCAACACATTCGACAGGAAACATAATTAATGGCTTAACAATTACTGCGCGACCAGAAACTTGTGATGGAACATCAGTTGAAACAATATGATTTGGAACAACGTCTTTTAATAAATCGAACCAGAACAATGAAAGCTGCGTTAACAGCTTTCCTTTATTTGGAATTGGTGTTGGCAAGATGTAATCAAAGGCAGAGATGCGATCAGATGCGACGATAAGAAGTTCATCTTTATCGTTAGTGAACAAATCCCGGACTTTTCCGCTGCGCAGATGTTTCCATCCGGTTAGCTCGGGGATCATCGAATTTGGCCGGGACGGTACTGCTCTGCCGCAGCATGAGCGGAAGTAATCGCATCGATGCGACTTACGACTCGCTGGGTTTGCCCTTTTGCATCGCCAGTAAATTCAAGTGGCTTTGCAAGAAGTGCATTCAATTCTGAAACATTTAATGGGATTCGAGAATCATCGGCGATTGCTTGAATCATTAAATTTGGTTTACCAGCACGAATTCCAAGTGCGGCTGCAACAGCATGTTCTTTAATTACTTCGTGCGCAACCTCTCGGCCCACACCGGCTTTTACTGCAGCCATCAAGATCTTTGTTGTTGCAAGAAATGGCAGATACTTACTTAGTTCGGCTTCGATTACATCAGGGAAGGCACCGAATTCAATAAGAACAGTCATGAAAGTTTCAATCAAACCATCGAAAGCGTAGAACGCATCGGCAATTGCAACCCGACGAACAACGCTGCAAGCAACATCGCCTTCGTTCCATTGATCACCAGAAATTTCGCCAACCATAGATGCATAACCACGAAGCACAACGGCTAGGCCATTTACGCGTTCGCAAGAGCGGGTATTCATTTTGTGTGGCATCGCTGATGAACCAACTTGGCCAGCTTTAAATCCTTCAGTTACAAGTTCGGCGCCAGCCATCAAACGGATTGATGTTGCAAGTGAAGATGGTGCGGCAGCAAGTTGAACAAGAGTTGTGACAACATCGAAATCAAATGAGCGTGGATAAATCTGTCCGGTGGAATCTAAAACATTTTCAAAGCCTAGATATTTTGCAACTTCGGATTCTAACTTTGCATGTGATGCCGATGAGCCGAGCAGATCGACTGAATCTTGAGCGGTGCCAACTGGGCCTTTGATGCCACGAATTGGGTAACGCAAAATTAAATTATCGAGACGCTCGTAGGCAAATAATAATTCTTCGGCAGCAGATGCAAAGCGCTTTCCAAGCGTTGTGATTTGGGCCGGAACATTGTGTGAACGCCCAGCAATTGGTTGGTCAATATATTTTGTTGCAAGTGTGCCGAGTAATCCAAGAGTTGCAACTACTCGATCATGAGCAAGTTGTAGGCCATCGCGAATCTGCATGGCTTCGACATTTTCGGTTAGGTCGCGAGAAGTCATGCCCGCGTGGATAGCTTCGTGACCAGCGAGTGCGTTGAACTCTTCGATTCGCGCTTTAACATCATGTCTAGTTTGTTTTTCGCGAGCATCGATTGATGCCAGATCTACTTTGTTGATTACTTTTTCATAATCAGCAATTACTGATTCTTCAATTTTGTGACCAAGCTTTGTTTGGGCGCGCATTACCGCGATCCACAATTTACGTTCGCTGATTATTTTTGATTCGGACGCAAAAATTTCGCGCATTCCCGCCGATGCATATCGTTGGGCTAATAAACTCACTGGTGAATTATCTCCCATTTAATTGCCCTTCTCTGCCACCGACGCATTAAGCGCGATATCGCTTCGATAATGGCTGCCGGGCAATGAAATTCGCGAGATCGTGCGATATGCGCCATCGCGGGCCTGGGTTAAATCGCTGCCCAATCCAGTGACTGTTAGAACGCGACCACCAGAAGAGTGCAGCACACCATCGCGGATTTGAGTGCCGGCATGAAAAACATAAGAACATTCATTTGTTTGGATGCCAGTAATTGCTTCGCCGATTTTTGGATCTGCTGGATAACCTTCTGATGCAAGAACAACTGTTACTGCTGAATCGTCAGACCATTCGAGATCGCCGAAATTTTCTAGGTTTTTTGTTGCAGCTGCATAAAGTAATTGAGCGAGTGGAGTTTTTAAACGTGGCAATAGAACTTGAGTTTCGGGATCACCAAAGCGGGCATTGAATTCGATAACTTTTGTTCCACGTGATGTAAGTGCCAGGCCGGCATATAACAAACCAACAAATGGCGTGCCGCGTGCTGCCATCTCTTGAATAGTTGGATTTAAAACTTGGTTAAGTGTTTCTTCCATGATTTCATCGGGCGCCCAAGGCAGCGGTGAATATGCACCCATGCCACCAGTGTTTGGACCAAGGTCACCATCGAATGCACGCTTGAAATCTTGTGCTGGTTGCATTGGTATAACGGTTGTGCCATCGCTGATACCAAAGAGTGAAACTTCGGGGCCATCTAAAAATTCTTCAATAACAACTTGCGGTGCTTGCAGTGCATGTTCAATAGCAATATCACGATCTTCGGTAACAACAACACCTTTACCGGCGGCAAGACCGTCGTGTTTGACAACATAGGGTGCCCCGAAAGTATCTAAAGCTTTCTCAATCTCTTTTTGGTTATTGCAGGTAAAGCTCTTTGCAGTTGGGACACCGGCATCTCGCATAACTTGTTTTGCAAAATCTTTTGAACCTTCGATTTGTGCTGCTGCTTTTGATGGACCAAAGCAAGCGATATTGGCTCTGTTCAGTGCATCGGCCAGACCATTTACTAAAGGTTTTTCTGGGCCAACAACGACAAGATTGGAATTTAATTTCTTTGCAAGTTCAACGATTGCGTTGTTATCGGTGATATCAATTGCATGGCACAGCGCAATTTCTGCGATACCTGGATTTCCTGGTGCTACGTGAAGTTCTTCTAAAGTTGTATCGCGATTTAGTGCTGCGGCAAGTGCGTGTTCGCGCCCGCCTGACCCAATCAGCAATACTTTCAAATGAACTCCGTAATTGAAATCGTTTCATCGCGGCCTGGGCCAACACCAATTGCACTTATTGGTGCATCAGAAATCTTCTCTAGGAACTTTACATAGGCCTGGGCATTTGCTGGCAGATCGCTAAATTTGCGAGCACCTGAAATATTTTCAGTCCAGCCTGGTAAATACTCATAAATTGGTTTTGCATGGTGGAAATCTGTTTGTGAAGCTGGAAGTTCTTCAACGCGCTGGCCATCGATTTCGTAGGCAACACATACTGGAATTTTTTCCCAACCAGTAAGCACATCCAACTTTGTTAAGAAGAAATCTGTAAGTCCGTTAACGCGAACTGCGTAACGTGCAATCGGTGCGTCATACCAACCGCAACGACGATTACGACCAGTCGTGACACCGACTTCGCCGCCAATGCGACGTAGCGATTCGCCATCTTCATCGAACAATTCAGTTGGGAATGGGCCGGAACCAACGCGAGTTGTGTAAGCCTTAACAATTCCGATTACGCGAGTGATCTTTGTTGGCCCGATTCCAGAACCAGTTGATGCACCGCCCGCAGTTGGGTTTGATGATGTTACGAAAGGATAAGTGCCGTGATCAACGTCGAGAAGAGTTCCTTGGGAACCTTCAAGAAGCACCGTTTTGCCGGCTTTTAACGCTTTATCTAATAGCAGCACGGTATCTGTTACATATGGACGCAAGATTTCAGCGTATGCCAAATATTCGGCCAATACTTCTTCAATTTCGATTCCTTTACGATTGAAAACCTTGATTAAAACCTGGTTCTTATCGCGAAGTGCGCCTTCAATTTTTTGACGCAAGATTGATGGATCAAATAAATCTTGAACGCGGATACCGATGCGATTTATCTTGTCAGCATATGCCGGTCCGATTCCGCGACCGGTTGTTCCGATCTTTGAATTTCCAAGGAAGCGTTCTGAAACTTTATCGATGGTGCGGTGATAAGGCGTAATCAAATGTGCGTTGGTGCTGATCTTTAACTTTGAAGTATCGATACCACGTTCGCTCAAGCCTTTGATTTCTTCAAGCAGAACTGATGGATCAATAACAACACCGTTTCCAATTACTGGAACAACGTTCGGTGAAAGGATTCCCGATGGCAATAAGTGCAGCGCATATTTCTGGTCACCGATTACGACAGTGTGGCCCGCATTGTTTCCGCCTTGATAGCGAACAACATAATCAACGCGGTCGCCAAGTAAATCGGTGGCTTTACCTTTTCCTTCATCGCCCCATTGGGCGCCAAGCAGAACTAGTGCTGGCATTTAGGCGCGTAATGAAGTGCCGGTTGAACGAAGATCTTCGCAAGCAAGAACTACGCGAGCAGCAATACCAGCTTCAGCAGCTTTGCCCCATGCACGTGGATCGTATGCTTTTTTATTTCCGACTTCGCCATCAATCTTTAGAACGCCGTCATAATTTTTCATGACGTGATCAACGATTGGGCGAGTAAATGCATATTGAGTGTCAGTATCGATATTCATCTTAATTACACCGTAATCAAGGGCTTCGCGGATCTCTGAAAGCAATGAGCCAGAACCACCGTGGAATACCAAGTCCATTGGCTTTGAACCAGCAGCAAGACCGTGCTTTGCAGCAACTGCATCTTGTAGTGTTTTTAGAATTGCAGGTTGTAGAACAACGTTTCCTGGCTTGTAAACACCATGAACGTTTCCGAATGTTGCAGCGACCATGTAGCGACCGCGTTCGCCCATTCCCAAAGTTTCAACTGTCATAAGTGCATCTTCAGGTGTCGAATAAAGCTTTGCGTCGTGCTTGGCTTCAATTCCATCTTCTTCGCCACCAACAACACCAATTTCAATTTCTAGAAGGGTGCGAGCTGCGGCAGACTTTGTAATTAGTTCATCTGCGATTGACATATTTTCTGGCATTGAAACTGCTGATCCATCCCACATGTGAGAACTGAATAGAGGACCCTTGCCATCTTTAATTCGCTGTGCACCAAGATCTAGAAGTGGACGCATGAAGCCATCCAACTTTTCAACTGGGCAGTGGTCGGTGTGAATTGCAATATTTACGTCGTAATTCTTCGCAACAATGTGTGCGTATTCGGCGAGAGCAACTGCGCCATCAATCATGTTCTTTACTGTTGAACCTGAAAGGTATTCCGCTCCGCCCCAAGAAATTTGGACGATGCCGTCAGATTTTGCTTCTGCAAAACCACGAAGAGCGCCGATTAACGTCTGTGAAGATGAGACGTTGATTGCGGGATATGCAAAAGCTTTTGCCTTCGCGCGATCCAACATTTCGGCATAAATTTCCGGGGTTGCAATTGGCATTTTCTTCTCCCAAATCAAGTGGTTTGCTACGTAAGGCTGGCGTAAATCTCTGGCCGGGCACTTCGATGGGCTGCGGTGAGGCTTACGGCATATCCCACCACATTTTGGGGCGGATTGGAAAACCGTGCGCCTAGCGGCGCGATTTATCTGGGGCTAGCCCAAGCCAAAAAAGCTGAGAATGTGGTTTATGGCGATTGTTCCGAGGTTGCTGTTGATGATCATCTTTCCGACCCGGCCGACAGCTTTTATTGCGACGGTTAAAACATGCAGATTCGTGATTACATTTACGAAAAATCCCAAGTTGTTCTCCTTATTTGTCATTATTTATTATCAATTTTGCTTGCTTGGGAAAGATAGAGAGTTTGCACTAAATGATTTTGGGCGCTTGGAAAAAACTTGGACAAAGTTATGGTGTGCAAAACTCTTGGCTGGTAACCTTAAAAACATGACGACTCTTGAAAATCTTGGCTCGGAAGATCGCAAATTTCCGCCTTCTGCCCAATTTGCAGCGAATGCAAATGCGCAGGCCGAGATGTATGCCCGCGCAAAAGCTGATCGTTTAAAGTTTTGGGAAGATGCTGCAAGCCAACTGCATTGGGAGAAGAAGTGGGACACAGTTCTGGATTGGCAATTGCCATTTGCAAAGTGGTTTGTCGGTGGAAAAATAAATGCTTGCTATAACGCGGTTGATCGAAATGTAATCGAGGGCCGTGGCAATCGGGTTGCTTTTTATTTTGAAGGTGAGCCTGGTGATACCCGCACAATCACATATTCAGATTTATTGCGCGAAGTTTCAAAGCTAGCAAATGCTTTGACTGATATGGGAATTACTTCTGGTGACCGCGTTGCGATTTACCTGCCAATGATTCCGGAAGCTGCGATTGCGATGTTGGCATGTGCCCGAATCGGTGCAATGCATTCAGTTATCTTCGGTGGATTTTCGGCCGATGCAGTAACAGTGCGAAACAATGATGCAAAGGCAAAGTTAGTGATTACTGCTGATGGTGGATTTAGAAAGGGTGCTGCATTTGCTCTGAAACCAACGGTTGATACCGCCCTTGCAGGTTCGCCAACAGTTGAAAAAGTTTTAGTCGTAAAACGCACTGGCCAAGAAACTGCGATGCAAGCGGGCCGCGATATTTGGTGGCACGACGCAGTTGATCACCAATCGGATAAGCATGTTGCACAGGGCTTCGATAGCGAACATGGCTTATTTATTCTTTACACATCTGGCACAACTGCAAAGCCGAAAGGGATTTATCACACGACCGGTGGGTATTTAACGCAGGCTGCATTCACTCACAAAATGGTCTTTGATTTAAAACCAGAAACCGATGTTTATTGGTGCACCGCAGATATCGGTTGGGTAACCGGGCATTCATATGTTGTTTATGGGCCGCTAACAAATGGTGCGACGCAGGTTATGTATGAGGGAACTCCTGATACTCCAAGCAAGTCACGAATGTTTGAAATCATTGAGAAATACAAAGTTTCAATTCTTTATACCGCGCCAACTTTGATTCGCACTTGGATGAAATGGGGCGATGAGTATCCAAATGGTTCTGATTTAACTTCACTGCGGCTGCTTGGATCTGTCGGAGAACCGATTAATCCGGAAGCTTGGATGTGGTACCGCGAAGTAATTGGTGGAAATCGTTGTCCGATTGTTGATACTTGGTGGCAGACTGAAACCGGTGCAATAATGATTTCACCGCTGCCTGGTGTTACTGAAACTAAACCTGGTTCGGCAATGCGCGGGCTGCCAGGAATTGGTGCGCGAGTTATTGATGAAAAAGGAAATGACGTTGCACTTGGTGGCGGCGGATATCTAGCGTTAACCGAACCTTGGCCTTCAATGCTCCGTGGAATTTGGGGCGAAGAAGAGCGTTATAAAGAGACTTATTGGTCACGCTTTCCTGGAAAATATTTTGCTGGTGACGGCGCAAAAATTGATAGCGACGGTGCAATCTGGTTGCTCGGTCGTGTTGATGATGTGATGAATGTTTCTGGTCACCGGATTTCAACCACTGAAGTTGAGTCAGCACTCGTCTCGCATGAATCTGTCGCTGAAGCTGCAGTAGTCGGTGCCAAAGATGAGATGACTGGCCAAGGAATTGTTGCCTTCGTAATTATGCGCGGTGGTATCGAACATTTAGATGGCGATGCACTTGTGAAACAGTTGCGTGATCACGTTGCGAAAGAGATTGGCGCGATTGCAAAGCCACGACAGATAATTGTTGTTGCTGAGCTTCCAAAGACGCGAAGTGGAAAGATTATGCGTCGCTTGCTGCAAGACGTTGCTGAAAACCGCGCAGTTGGTGATTCAACAACACTTGCAGACCCAAATATTATGAAATTAATTAGCGAAGGTTTAAAAACTGGTAAGAGCGAAGATTAATTTAAGCTCTTTACCTTCTCAGTTACATTTGTAATTAGAGTTGGCATGTATTGGTCAATCGTCTGGTAAATCTGACTATCTGGAATGTTTTCATTGGCCCATTGCCACGGAGTCGCAAGGCAAACAACAGCAACCAAATAAGCCATCAAAACAATGCGAAGAACTGAGAACGCTGCTCCCAATAGCGAATCGAGCCATTTGAAAGGGCCGAAAAGTATTTTCTTATGAAAGAAGCTGGCGAACTTGATAAGAATTAATTGCCCGACAGCAGATCCAACTGCAATAGCTAATATCAGCGCAGCAAATTTCTGCAGGACGCCATCCCAATCTTTTAGATAGTTCCAAGAGATTGCCAGACCCAATACACCGCCACCAACATAACCAATCATTGAAAAGATGGATTTTAGAAATCCTGCTCGGTAACCACGATAAAACGAGAGCAGAATTAGAATTCCAAGCCCGATATCTACCCAGTTATTTTTCATAGCTTTACCCCTAAGTATTTCGCTACATCCGAGAATAGTTCATCCTTCGATTTCAAGACACCGATATGTTTGTGAATCACTTCGCCTTCAGAATTTATATACCAAGTAATTGGAACACCTGGACCAAAGGTGCTCTTTGTCGAACCATCTTGGTCATAAAGATTTGGCCAAGTGATTCCTTGGTCGACAACAAATTTGCGACCCTTCTCCATATTTGGTTCTTCAACATCGATACCGATGATTTGAACTTTTCCGGTTGCAGCTAGTTCCCTTAAGAATGGCATCTCTTCGCGACATGGGGCGCACCAAGAGCCCCACACATTAATGATTGCTGGCCCTTTAATTGCTTCGAGAACTACTTTAGAATTTCCATCTAAACACTCAAGAGTTGTGCCAGAAGTTATATTTGGATCGGTTTCGATTGATGAACAAGAAATAACTTCTCCAGGGCTGCTGATTGTTGAATTATCAGATCCGCAAGATGTAAGAAGAAAAGTTGAAATCAATAACACTGCAATAACTTTCATCGAAAGTCTGCATCCGTTTTTACAAGCGCCATAGCTTTAACTTTATCCACTTCTCCGATGCCAAATGATGGACACAATTTAGCAAGCGGACATGCACCACATGCTGGTTTGCGGGAATGACAGATGCGCCGGCCATGCCAGATCATTCGTTGCGAAAGATTGGTCCACTCTTTCTGTGGAATCAATTTTCCAACTTCATGTTCGACCTTTACTGGATCCATTGATTTGGTCCAGCCAAAGCGACGACTTAGACGCCCAAAGTGAGTGTCGACAGTAATCCCAGGAATATCGAAGGCATGCCCCAAAACCACATTTGCGGTTTTGCGACCAACGCCAGGAAGTTTTACTAATTCATTTAAGTCAGGTGGCACTTCCCCGCCATATTCATTCATTATTTTCAACGACAAACCCTTAAGGCTGCGAGCTTTACCTCGGAAAAATCCGGTGGAGTGAATTAAATCTTCAATCACTGCAAGATCTGCGCGGGCCATTTTCTTTGGAGTCCCGAATTTTTTAAATAACTTTGGGGTGACCATATTCACCCGCTTATCGGTGCACTGTGCAGATAGAACAGTTGCACATAAAAGTTGAAATGGAGTTTCAAAATCTAATTCACATCGAACATCTGGATATTTTTTGGTCAGCCCCCGATAAATCGCGCGGGCCTGGGTGCTCATATGGAAGAGGTTAGCCCGATTGGAGTTAGAAGCGCCATTGTGGGTATCCTTTGAAAATGCCTAACTCGAAGCAGAATAATGACGAAGCCGAAGTTCGTAAGGCGCCATTATTTAGCGCGCTTGATGACGAGTCTTCAGCAACTCTTCGGGAATCTATGATCCCGGTCAAAGTTTCAAAGGGCAGCACACTTTTTAAAGAGGGCGATGCCGGAGATCGGTTATATGTTGTTGTTGAAGGAAAGCTAAAACTTGGAACAACTTCAACTGATGGTCGCGAAAATTTACTTTCAATTCTTGGACCGGGCGAAATGTTTGGTGAGCTTTCACTCTTTGATCCAGGACCACGCACTGCAACTGCAACAGCAGTAACTGATGCCAGATTGCTCTCGCTTTCGAATGACAAAGTTATTGGTTGGGTTACCCAACATCCAAAAGTTTCACTGCAACTTCTAGGCCGCCTGGCACAACGTCTGCGTCGCAGCAATGAAGTTCTTGCCGATTTAGTTTTCTCTGATGTTCCGGGCCGGGTTGCTAAAGCAATCATGGATCTTGGAAATCGATTTGGTGTTCAAAAAGAAGATGGCCTGCATGTAAATCATGATTTAACTCAGGAAGAACTTGCGCAATTGGTCGGCGCATCTCGCGAAACCGTTAATAAAGCCTTGGCAGATTTCGCTGGCCGTGGCTGGGTTCGCTTAGAACCACGTGCCGTTGTAGTGCTTGATCTAGAACGCTTACTAAAGCGCGGTCGCTAAAACTTACTTAAGTTCGAAGGTTAATTCGACTTCAACTGGTGAATTTAGCGGAAGTTCGGCAACACCAATCGCAGAACGTGCATGCTTTCCTCTGTCATCGCCCCAAAGTGCAATTAGAAGTTCGGATGCACCGTTAACAACTGCTGGATGATTTATGAATCCTGGAGCGCCATTTACATATCCAACAACGCGAACAATTCGTTCAACATCATCAATATCTGAAACGAGATTGAGTGCTGCAAGCGCGTTTAGGGCGCAAAGCTGGGCAAGTTCTTTAGCTTCTTCAGCGGTTACATCAGCGCCAACTTTTCCAGTTTTTGCAATTGTGCCATTCGCCATTGGAAGTTGTCCGGCTGTGAAAACTAACTTTCCAGTTTTAACTGCAGGAACATATGCGGCCAATGGAAGCGCAGCGACCGGAAGTTCTAAACCAAGTTCCTTAATTTTTGCGCGAATGCTCATTAAGCAATTACTCGCTTCATGTAAGCAACAAGTTGTTCGCCGGTGCCAGGTGCTGGGATAACTTGAACGAGTTCCCAACCATCAGAACCCCAAGTATCTAAAATTTGTTTTGTTGCGTGCGACAGAAGTGGCACGGTTGCGTATTCGTATTTATCCATTAGTTTCCTCCAGTAAGTGCTGCTTTAACTAAACCTGAAACAGTTCCGCCATCTGCTTTGCCGGCAACTTTAGGTTGAATTGCTTTCATTACTAGCCCCATTCCCGATGGACCAGATGCTCCAGTTTCGGCAATTGCGTCAGCAATAATTTTCTTAACATCATCTTCAGATAATTGTTCTGGTAAATATTCAGTAATTACTCTGCCTTCATTAGTTTCACGTTCGCTGCGATCAGCATGTCCAGCATCTCTAAATGCATCTGCTGCTTCGCGACGCTTCTTTGCTTCACGTGAAAGAACTGTGATGATTTCGGCGTCATTTAAGACGCGTGCGCTTTTGCCTGAAACTTCTTCATTTGTAATCGCAGTTAAAACCATGCGGATAGTTCCGGAGCGAAGCTCATCTCTTGAACGGATAGCCTCGGTTAAATCGCTCTGAAGTCGTTCTTTTAGTCCCATAGCGGTATCTTCTCACGCCTATGAGCTATCAACTACGCGAAGTCACGGTGCCGGTCCTGCCTGCGGGCCACCGTTCGATTCGGGTGCTGCATTTTTCGGATCTGCACTTAACTCCGAAGCGCAAGGTCGAGATTGCAGATATTAAATCCTTCGCTGATCTAAAGCCGGACCTTGTAATAAGCACCGGAGATTTCTTGGCTCATAAAGATGCAGTCCCAGTTGTACTAGATGCACTGCATCCGCTCTTTGATATTCCTGGGTTATTTGTCTTTGGCTCTAATGATTACTTTGGCCCAAAGCCTAAGAATCCGTTCTCTTATTTATTTAAAGATAATGGCAAGCGAAAGTTGGGGCCAGATTTAGATTGGGAGGGTCTGGCGAAATCCTTAACTGGAATTGGTTGGTTAGATTTAAATCATTCCCGCGAGATCATAAAGATTAATGACACAACTATTGAAGCCCGAGGTACTGATGATGCGCATTTAAATTTTGATAATTACAGTGAAGTCGCTGGGGTGCCTGATCAAAAAACCGATCTCGCAATTGGTGTCACGCACGCGCCATATCTGCGAATACTGGATGCGATGAGTAAAGATAATTTAGATTTAATTTTTGCTGGTCACACACATGGTGGGCAAGTTCGCCTTCCATGGTTTGGCGAAAGCAAAGCCCTTACGACTAATTGTGATTTGCCGACTTGGCGTGCACGCGGACTGACTCGTGAACCAAATGAACCTTGGTTGCATGTTTCAGCAGGAATGGGAACAAGTCCCTTCGCAAGAATTCGCGTGGCCTCGCCACCAGAAGTTTCGCTACTTACTTTAGAAGCAGCGTTTTAGAATTCTTTTGCAACAAGTTCAGCGATCTGCGCAGTATTTAACGCTGCACCTTTGCGTAAATTATCGCCACACAAGAAGAGATCTAGCGCGTGCTTATCATCAAGGCTACGACGAACACGACCAACCCAAGTTGGATCTGTTCCTACAACTTCAGCAGGCGTTGGGAATTCGTAATTTTCAGGGTTGTCTACAAGCTTTACACCAGCTGCATTTCGCAGAATTTCTTGGGCATCTTTGCGAGAAACCTTCTTCTTAAAGATTGCATGCACAGCCAAAGAGTGAGTTGTTAACACTGGAACTCGAACACAAGTAGCTGAAACCTTTAGATCAGGCATTCCAAGAATTTTGCGAGATTCGTTGCGAACCTTAAGTTCTTCAGAGGAATAACCCTCTTCTTTAAGTGATCCAGCCCAAGGAATAACATTCAGCGCTAGTGGCTTTGGAAATGGGCCGTTGTTTTTAATGTGTGCTTTTGAATCATTTGCGACATCACCAGAATTTGTTCCGGCAACTGCCGAAATTTGTTCGCGCAAGGTATCGATACCAGATTGGCCAGCACCAGATGCGGCTTGGTAAGAAGCAACAACAAGTTCTTGAAGTTTGTATTCTTTATTTAGCGCACCCATCGCAACAATCATCGAAAGTGTTGTGCAATTTGGATTTGAGATAATTCCCTTTGGTCGCTTTTTAGCTTCGTCAGGATTTACCTCTGGAACAACAAGTGGCACTTCTGGATCCATACGAAATGCACCAGAGTTATCGACTACAACTGCGCCACGTGATGCCGCAATCGGCGCCCACTCGGCAGAGATCTCATCTGGAACATCGAACATTGCAATATCGATTCCATCAAATGCTTCTGGTGAAAGTGCTACGACAGTAAGTTCTTCACCGCGGCACATCAATTTTTTGCCAGCACTTCTTGCAGATGCGATTAGACGAATTTCGCCATAAACATTTTCCCGCTTGCTCAAAATATCGAGCATTACGGTGCCAACTGCGCCAGTTGCACCAACGACTGCTAAGGATGGTTTTTTACTCATCGACCAGTTCCTCCGTAAACAACTGCTTCAATTTGAGCAGCATCTAATTCAAACGCTGTATGTGCTGCGCGAACGCCATTATCTAAATCAGTTGCACGGCAGACAATCGAAATCCGAATTTCGGAAGTTGAAATCATTTCAATATTCACGCCAGCTTCAGCTAGGCAAGCAAAGAATGTTGCGGTTACACCTGGGTGTGAACGCATGCCAGCACCGATTAGTGAAAGCTTTCCGATTTGATCATCGTATTGAATTGACTGGAAACCGATTTCGCCTTGAATACGCTGCAAAATTGCCGTTGCAGATGCGCCTTCGGTCTTTGGCAAGGTAAATGAAATATCAGTTAAGCCAGTTGCTGCGGCAGAAACATTCTGCACAATCATGTCGATGTTGATGTCAGCATCTGCGATGGCTTGGAAGATTCGGGCAGCAGTTCCGGTGCGATCAGGAACTCCAACCACAGTTATCTTTGCTTCGCTCTTGTCATGGGCGATGCCCGCGATGATTGCTTGTTCCATATCGGCTCCTCCTTCAGGATGATCTTTGACCACCCAGGTTCCTTCGTTATTTGAAAATGATGAACGTACGTGAATTGGCATGTCATAACGGCGCGCGTATTCAACGCAACGCAAGTGCAGAACTTTTGCGCCAGATGCTGCAAGTTCTAACATCTCGTCATATGTAACTGTCTTTAATTTTTTCGCTGCCGGAACAACTCGTGGATCAGCAGAGAAAATTCCATCAACATCGGTATAAATCTCGCAGACATCTGCATCAAGTGCGGCTGCGAGCGCTACTGCAGTTGTGTCAGATCCACCGCGACCAAGTGTTGTTACATCTTTTGTATCTTGGCTAATTCCTTGGAAGCCCGCGACAATTGCAATTGCGCCTTCATCAAGTGCTTCAGTAATTCGAGACGGTGTCACATCGATAATGCGAGCGCGACCGTGTGCAGAAGTTGTTATTACTCCGGCTTGTGATCCTGTGAAAGAACGAGCTTCATTTCCAAGATTTCCGATTGCCATTGCAAGCAGCGCCATTGAAATTCGCTCGCCAGCAGTAAGCAGCATGTCGAGTTCGCGGCCATTAGGAAGCGGTGAAACTTGATTTGCGAGATCAATCAGCTCATCAGTCGTATCGCCCATTGCCGAAACAACGACAACGACTTGGTGGCCAGCTCGTTTAGTGGCCACGATTCGATTGGCGACCCGCTTCAGCCCTTCGGCATCAGCAACGGAGGAGCCGCCGTATTTTTGAACAATCAATCCCATGGCTTAAATATCCACCATCTAATTGAGTTCCGGAAAGCAATATCGGGTTTATCTCAAATAATGAAACGCTTGGGCGTATCAAATAATGAGAAATAACTAGAACTTAGTTCTCTACCGTCCTGCGACCTTCAAATGCGCGACCAAGCGTTACTTCATCGGCATATTCCAAATCCCCGCCAACTGGCAGGCCAGATGCCAACCGGCTGACCTTCATCCCAAGCGGCTTGAGCAACCTTGATAAATATGTAGCCGTTGCTTCGCCTTCGAGGTTTGGATCGGTCGCAATAATTATTTCTTGAATCTCGGTTGCAGCTAGGCGAACCATTAATTCGCGGATACGTAAGTTCTCGGGACCAATGCCATCGATAGGCGAGATTGCGCCACCAAGCACATGATATTTGCCGCGGAATTCGCGAGTCTTTTCAATTGCGATTACATCTTTACTCTCTTCAACAACACAAATAAGTGTTGGGTCGCGTCTTGGGTCACGACAGATACGACAGAGTTCTTCCTCTGAAATATTGCCGCATTCGGTGCAGAACTTAACTTTCTCTTTAACTGTTCGAAGAACATCTGCAAGACGCGAGATATCTACGCGTTCGGATTGAATAATATGAAATGCGATTCGTTGTGCTGACTTAGGCCCAATGCCAGGCAGGCGACCGAGTTCGTCGATTAAATCTTGAATGGCACCTTCATACATATTGGATTAATCCTTCTTGGTTTCGCTGATGATTTGCGCACCAAGTTCGCGCATTAAAAGTTCTTGGCCAGACATCTGGTCGGCATCACTTGGATCTTCCGATGTTCGAGCCGATGGTGCTGAAGAATTTGCACTTGCATCGACCACGCATTCAATCTTCAAATCTAGGCCAGTCACATCAACAAATGCCGCACGCAAAATCTCGTCGCTTCCAGAACGAGTAAATGAATCCCGGGCGCCAGTATTAACAATTCCGATTGTGATTGCCTTATCGTCCACCGATAAAACGTGCGCACTAGAACTTAAGAGCGACCAAGTTAGACGGCGGCGCTTTTTAACGTTTTCAATAACATCTGGCCAGAATCTGCGAAGTGCGGCAGCATCTATTGGCCCAGTTGGCTTATTTGCATTTGGGGTTGGCGCAGCTGCGCGAATCGGAGCCTTAACTTCTTCTTTTACAGTTTCTTTCGTGCTCTCTTTAACCGGTGCAGCTTTAGGTGTTTCGACTTTTGTTACTGCAGGTTGTGGCACAGAAATATTTTCACGAAGTTCAAGGCGTTCAATTCTTGAAATTAATCCCACATCGTCACTGCCTGGCAGAAGTATGCGGCCACAAATAAGTTCGAGCATTAAGCGTGGGGCTGTTGCGCCGCGCATCTGAGTCAAACCGGCTGCAACAATATCTGCGCTACGAATCAAATTAGCAGTGCCGATAATCGATGCCTGTGCGCGCATCCGTTGTAATTGATCCTCTGGAATTTCACGGAGAATTTGTGATGCACTCTCTTCAACTGCGCCAACAATAATTAAATCGCGCAGGCGTTCTAAGAAATCTTGGGTAAAGCGACGTGGATCGTGGCCGGATTCAATAACTCGATCAATTGCTTTAAATAACGTTGCACCGTCACGGGCTGCCATCGCATCTATTGCTTCATCAAGCAACGCACCATCGGTGTATCCAAGTAATTGAATTGCAATTTCATATGTCACACCTGATTTACCAGCACCAGCAAGAAGTTGTCCAAGAACAGATAACGCATCTCGAACTGAACCACCAGAGGCCCGAACTACAAGTGGAATAACGCCCTTGGCTACTTTGATTCCTTCAGATTCGCAGACCTTTTCCAGATGGGTAGCAAGAATTCCGGGTGGAACTAAACGGAATGGATAATGGTGAGTACGGGATCTAATTGTTGAAATCAGTTTCTCTGGTTCAGTTGTTGCAAAGATAAACAGAACATGTGGTGGTGGCTCTTCAACAACTTTCAATAACGCATTTGCTGCGCCGGGTCCGAGTTGGTGGGCCTCGTCAATAATATAAATCTTGTAGCGAGAACTTACTGGCGCAAAGAATGCTTTATCGCGCAGATCGCGAGCATCATCAACTAAACCATGTGTTGCAGCATCTAATTCAATTACATCGATTGAACCTGGACCGTTAGCAACTAGATCTTTACATGATTGACATTGGCCACATGGATTTGGTGTTGGGCCTTTTTCGCAATTAAGTGAGCGCGCCATAATGCGAGCGCTAGAAGTTTTTCCGCAACCACGTGGACCAGAAAACAAATATGCGTGATGAATTTTTCCGGATTCAAGTGCATTTGAAAGTGGTTCGGTTACATGTTCTTGACCGATAACTTCACTAAAAGTTGAGGGGCGATATTTACGATACAAAGCTAATGACATCGCGCTTCCTCTCTACTTTTCGTTTCCTAATATAAATTTAATGGGACCCTTCGCACACCCGCCAGAGCGGACTTACCCTTGCTGCCTTCCAGCCCTGGGGGAGTTCAGTACGGTAACGCCGCACGAAGGATCTGCGGGCAATCATAGTAATTAGAGCCGATAGGCTCATCCCCTCGGGAGGATTCGCATAGCGGCCGAGTGCGCACGCTTGGAAAGCGTGTATAGGGCAACCTATCGAGGGTTCAAATCCCTCATCCTCCGCCAGAACCTGGATAATTTCCAAAGCAGTGGAATGGGATTTGAATGCGAGCAATAACGCAAGGAAAGTACGGCTTAGACTCCTTGGTTTTATCAGAAATAC
>Ga0315909_10000304_pt1 | contig 65170 bp, 98 predicted proteins | sample LakEriMetagenome_11_FD_203527 | JGI IMG/M metagenome (GOLD analysis project Ga0315909, IMG submission 203527) | Freshwater fungal communities from buoy surface, Lake Erie, Ohio, United States - Buoy 2 MA125 | ecosystem: Environmental > Aquatic > Freshwater > Lake | place: USA: Lake Erie, Ohio...
CTTGGATTCAAATAAACTTCATTTTTCATTTTGTTTGCTCGTAAATAAATAGTCTCATTGCTCCATCGAAATTTAAAACCAAGATTTTTAGCAATTGTTATTAAGTCTTGCAATATGTTATCATCATTAACGCATTCCCTTTTATACCAATCACAATAACCACTAAAAACAATTCTTTTATCAAGCGTGTAGTGCGTTGGCTTTTCTTGTTTATAACGCCAATCGTCTTGACTATAAACTTTTTGATTTGATTTGTAATTTCTTATGCTTTCGTTATTAGATAATTTTTCAAAAATATCTATGATTTGTTTATCAAAATATTTGTTAGCATTTTCAATCGCATATATTACTATTGCATAACAATTGCTTACACTGAAATCTAGCTTTTCATTTTCACGAAGACTTGAAAACAATAACTCTCTTGAACTTTTTGTTAGGCGTTCGTTGATTTTATCAAACTTGTCTATAAAAAGCCTCCAATATGAAATACGAAGTGCTTTTATTTTTTCCCGAAGTGTTGCGGTGATTATATCAATATCAATTTTTAATTCTTTGAAAATTTTAGAATTTTCTTGATATAATTCCCCCAGTGTGTAATAAGTTTTTTGCATAGACATTAATTCCTTTTGGTATGCGTTCACATAAGCCTCAATAGGGTTGCCTGCGACCTCAAGTTCGTTTTCCAACACTTCTTCCCTTTTAAATTCTTCTTGTGGAATTTGTGGCTCTGTGAACTTAAATTCCTTCTTTAAAAAATCATTAAATGGGTCTTGTGTTCGTTTTTCATTTTCGCCCCATTGGTTTTTATATTCCTTCGTAAAATCAAATTCTATTACATCAATTTTTGCCCTCGCTTGTCTTTCTGCATTTAAGAAATCAAAACTTCCAAGTATTTTATAAGAACAGCCCCTGTGTTTTATAAAGTGTTGTATTTTATCATTTTCTACCCATCTTTGCGGAATAACAAGAAATGCCTTTTCACAATATCCTTGTTCTATGATTTTACAAGTCCATTCAACAAATTCACTATAAGGGGGATTGCAAAAAATATAATCAACTTTTTTGTCAAATAAACTGCATTCGTGGAAATCTGCACCATAAAAAATATGGCTTTTGCGATTTTCTTTTAGCATTTTACCAAGCTCACGGCGTAAAATATCCGACTTTTCAATTATAGCATAGTCTAATATTAAATCTTTGCGTTTTTGTATCACTTTCTGATAAAAACCACCATTTCCCGCACCTATATCAAGCCAAACACCTCGTCCATTTTCCGAAAATGTTTCCGCAATACAATCCACCATTTCTTGTTTTGTGGGATACCACTCAAAATCCTCTTGTTGCTCTTTCAATTCGTTGATTAAATCTAATGTTTGTTGTTTCATATTCTCAAAATTAAATTTGTTTTCTGTAATCATATACTCTTTGAGTAGTTCCATACTGGAAAAAGCATATAATTTCTTTCCGCTTGCAAATAAGTTTCAGGAAGTCTTTGAGGTCTTTAAGGCTCGTTGTTTCAGTGATAAATTTCGGTGGAATTAGCATTGTAATTGTGTTATGTGCGTGATTATCATAAATTGTAGTTCCGCCTTGAATCACAAAGTTATCACAATTCAACATACACTTAATTGAGTGAATTGTTTCGTGGTATCCGTCTTGTATATCCTGAATTAAGAATGTTAATTGTATCAATGGTTTTATTTCAGTGTGAAATATTGGGTTTTGAATGATAGACATAAAAAAGTAAAAAATTAATTATAAAAAAAGGCGGTTCACCACTCCGCCACTTATTGACAACTTATATGAATTTCATTTCATTGTTAATAATAATTGCAATACACTCTTGACGGTATTTTGCTTTGATTTCTAAAACAAAGTCAAAAAATGGAGTTAAGTTTGTATCTGCGGTAGCATAGGAAGTAATTGAGACGCTTTTTTCAAACATCATAACATTATTTTCCATTAAGAAGCAACCATCTTGAATATGGCTTGAAGTTGCACCACGGAAAAGATTGCCCATTTTTTCAAGGCATTCTTGTTTATTGTCTTTTAAAGAAAGCTTTTCGCCGTCTTTTGTTTTTGAAGGAACTATTAAGGTAATTTGTAGATTTAACATATATTTTTAAAAAAGTTTAACATTTATTACCAAGCGGTGAACTTGATATATATTGATATTATATTCTTTTCAAAAGTCAAGGATTATTTTCTAAAATTTTCAAATTAATTCTTGTTGCATTGGTTTTTCGTTCTTTGAAATAGTTTGGGAAGTTTCATCAATAAACTCAAAATCGATTCCAAGTCTTAGTGGTGAACTACTTCCGCAATATCCGTCACTTGCTCTATTTGAGTTTGATGAAAATGAAACAAAAAAACCATCGGGAAAAATATCTTTATTTTCAGTTTCAGTATATTCAATATTCATTTTATGCGTTGTTTTTTTATCAAATGTTTCAAATGGGAGTGTAAATTCTTCTCCCGTTGAAATGGAATGAACTGCACCGCGTATGTTTTTCAAAAATCTTATTTTCATATCATTTTTATTAATTTTTAGTGGGGAGTGGGTGTCAAAACACCACACTTTAAATTTCCCACAATTTGTCTTTCATATTTTATAAATTTATTGATTATTCGCCGTTGAAACAGGCAGGGTTTTGATTTATTATTTCATTATCTGAGTTGTCAACTGTAATATCGTATTTAACGGAAATTCTATCGTATTTCGCTATATATCGGCAACGATTTTCACGAGGGACTCTTTGAATGAACTCGCTTAAATCTTTCTTACCCTTCGACCTATTCAAACTTAGGCTTGTAATAACAAGATTTTCAGTGTCATTGTAAAATTCCGCATTCTTTTTCTTACTTTGATATTTTCCAACAGTGTTGTAGTGTATATATGGTGGAAGTACATGGTCAATGTCAATATCTTTTGCATTTGTATAAACTGTGTTTGTGTAGAAATCAATAAATTTACCAGTTGCAACGGTGCAATTTTTACCGTCTTCTCTTTTGATAAAAGTTGGTGCAACGCCATTATTTTCTGATTCTTTTATTAAAATTTCAGATCTTGTATCTTGACAATCTCCGTCAATGTCAATCGATTTGCCATAGTGAACTGCACGATTATAAGGAACCCTATCATAAGCAAAACAATTAAGGGAAAGCAGTGTAAGTGGTAATAATATTTTTATCATAAAGTTTTAATTAAATTTCGTTTTACTTCAAATGTCAAAATGCCTTCTTTTTTATACATTTCACAAATTTCGGGGTCATCATCAAAACAAGAAACGACATCATATTTGCCTTTTATATGGTTATCATATATTTCTTTTTTTAATACAACTGCCTTTCTATGGTCTTTGTCTCCACGCATAAAAAGAGTAAAATTATCATCAAAGTTACTTAATTTACTCAAATCTGCATTTTTATTAAAAAATTTAACAATCCATTTTTCAGTTAATTTTCGACAACACTCTTTCCTTCCTGTTATGAAAATCACTTTATATCCTTTGCAATCAATATAATACTCTATTATATTAAATAAATGTATTATAGGCTTATCTAAATGTACTTTATCATATTCACGATAATCACGCTTTGGACTTTTTTCTGCAAGAACACCATCAATGTCAAATATTACTGCTTTTTTCATAGTTCAAATTAAATTTCGTTAAGTTCTTGTGTTAGTTTTTTCTTTTCTTCTTCGCACGCTGTAAAAAGTTCTTTTTGATTAATTCTTTCAAATTTTGCACTTACTTTTTCAATATAAAATTCTATATTTTCTGCCGCACTTCTACCTTCGCACCAATTTTTACCCATTTCCTTTGTAAGCCAGCTTTTTACTTCTTCGTATTTACTGGATTTTATTTTCATTCCAACTCTTTTTTCTTTCATATTTTTTATTTTAAACATTTGATGTTAATGTTATGAAGTATTGTTTTTCAAAAGTCAAGAAAAATGTGCAAAATTCTCAAAATAATTATTTTATGCAAAATTCTCAAAAAAGACTTGACATTTCAAAAATACACTGTTTATAATATTTCAACTAATAAAAACTTTATGCAAAACAACAACTTAGAAGGCTGGACGAAAGTTAATATCACAAGTCGTAACAAAGGAACAATAGTTCTGGTGAGTTATGATAAACAAGGTCAAATGATAATGAAAGAAATGTCGTGGTTAAGATACTTTTTTTTCAAGGCTGAGAAAAATAAACATACAAAAAACAAAGTGCTTTTCACGGCGATTTCAATATTTTTGCTAGTAATGTTTGGAGACGATTTTATTCGTGTTGCAAAAAAGTTTCCCGCAAAGTTTGTCCACGCTTTTGAAGTTTCAAGGGCTTGTGATAATAATGTGAGCGGGTGTCAATACAATTCAAGAATTAATTAATTTAAAACTATATGGAAATTTTGAAAAAAATCCAATACAATATAAACGATATAATTTATTTATTTGAAGCTGATACAGCCTATCATATACAACACCTACTATTTGATAAAAATATTACATTTAGTGAAATATCAAGACTTCTATGCGTTCCATATAAATTAAAATATGTAAATGTCACGCAGACTCAAAATAATATTGTGACTAGATTACATTTGAGTAAATTAAATAAAAACAAAAGACATAATGATATTGGTATTGATTTAATGAAAGATAATGAATATTGTTATAGAGATATTGATTTTCTAAACCCGCAAAGTGCTATTGATGCGGCAAAGTATGAAATGAATACATATCATCATACTAATGGCAAGTGCAACACAAATCAGGTAACCCAGCATTTAAAGAAATATAGTTTCAATGAACCGTTCGGATTATATGCAATTATAAGTCAAATAATTAATACAGATTGCGTATCAAAACTCCCAAATGACTATATGATGCGTATGGAATATATGTATCGTATGGAGCGTACGAAGCATAAAACACCTCAAGACGATATTCAAAATACGGATTTTATTAATGAAATGTTTCAAATAAATGTTTCCCCATTTATAGCATTAATATCAATGGGTATTGCAAAAGAATTATCTACGGAAGAGTTTCTTGAAATAATCAAATAATTAATTTAAAACTTTTATGACAATAGATACATTCACAATGGCATTTGCAATTATAGCTTCTGCTCTAGTATTTTCCATTTCATTCCTTGGGTTGACTACAAATTCATCTACTTGCAAAGCAATACTTAAAGAAAATGGAAATTCACTTAGCTATATTCAGGCTGACTATTACGAAAAGAACTGTAAAAAATAATTAATTTAATAAATGATTTATGATAAAACTAATCCCACAATTTGAAGTATGGCAATCAAGCAGATACTTAATTTTTTTTGAAAACCTTTATCATCAAGATATGGAGGAAGCGATAAATTATGTTAGTGAAATATTTAATATCAAAGTAATATCAAACACAAACACCTGCCTATTGTCGCAAGATTTTGATAACGGAGTTGCTTCAAAAATGTTTGAGCTTAAACTTAGTATTGGCAACGCTTTGAAGAATTACAATGGTGCTGAACAATCATTTATAAATGATTATATCATAGTCAAACTTCAAGAAATATCAAATAAATTAAATAAAACAATATACTTGAAGTGTAATGTAAATAAAAAAAATACATATATTGCACAACACTATAAAATAACGCCAGAATTTTAATTTAAACTTTATGAAAACACACGCATTTATTTACCAAAGCCAATTGACAAGCAAGATTAACAAATTGCTTGCACACTTTCCAAAATATAATTTTCAAAACAAAATAGACAGATGTGATATTAAATATTTTGAAGATTTTATCGGGGATGCAGATATTCTTGTGATAAGTGAACTTCATTTTTTGAAAGAATTTATGTCGTTGCACAAAGATATTGAAATGATATACTTGGATTTGTTCTCTGTTGAAAGTTGCGTTTTGAAAATATACAAAATATGGCAAACAGTAAATAAATGGTATGACACTTATGATTCAGCCATAGTTGTCGCCGAAAGTGAAGAAGAAGCTAGAAGAATTTCGCCATCAGGGCATGGTAACGGTTATTCGGCGGATTGCTTTGACACTATATTTTATACATTTCAACCAGATAGCTTGGATGAAGAAGTTGAATATTTTAAGAAATACAGTTGTAACGAGTGGGTATCAAACCAAAAATATGTTAATGTAGAATATTTAGGCGAAGCGAAAGAATGTTCAGTGAAGGGGGTTTTGTTGGCAAGTTTTAATGCAGGGTGAAGCTATATGATAAAAATAATTTTTACCACATTGATTACCATATTCTTGGCAACATTCACTTCAAGTCAAGCCACTGAAGGCAAATGTAAAATAACGGAAATTGTTGATTATAGTTATGTTCACGAGTGTGAAATGGATAATGGTGGCGTTTGCAGTTATACTGGACGCGATGAAACAACCATAAGGTGCAATTTCTAAGCACAGTAGCTCAGAATCTTTTCACAAATTTCATCAATTGTTTTTCCGCCAACTTCAATTAAGACTGTGTTTTCCCGATGTGCAAGTGTCAAATAACCTTCGCGGATTTTATCAATCCCTTCTTTGTCTTTTGGGTCAAGGGAATTTGTTTCATTTCTTGCAGATTTCCTTCTTAAAATTTCTTCTGTTGAACAGTCAAGAATAAATGTCAAATCAGGTTCAATTAAATTTGCCTTTGAAAGTCGCTCCTCAACAATTTCAAGGGCGTTTTGGCATATTCCCTGATAAACTATTGTTGAGTAATAATAACGGTCGCACACAACAAAATCACCGTCTTTTTGTGCGTGTAAAAGCCTTTCATCATTCATATACTGCATTGATTCAATCATTTTGTCGAGTATAAATGAATTTGGAACTTTCCCGCTGTTTTTCATTACATAATCACGGCATTTGTCACCATATTCAGTGCCACCAAGTGCCTTTGTTGGAACGCATTCTATTCCCCCTAAAACAAGGGTGTTAACAAGGGTTTCAATAACTGAACTTTTTCCTGTGAAGTCGCAACCTTCAATTACAATAAATTTATTTTTCATATATTTTAGATTAAATATTCCCTAATTTGCGTTCTTATTTCATCGCCAACAATAATTTTTACAACATTTTCATCTTCAAGCACAATGCAAGTTGGCACGCCTCTAATTCGATATTTGTTCGCAATATCCTCACTAAGTTCAACTACTTCAATTTGTCCATTGTCAATCCATTGTTTTAAGGCTTTTTTAGGTGCTTCACAAAACTTACACCAGTCGGCGGTTATTAATAATATTTTATTCATATTCATTAAATTAATTGTTTTTTTACATTTATTTTTAATTCAAGAACTTTATCATTATAAAGTGTGTATATGAATTCCTCATTTTGCAATCCATCTTTGCAGACCTTGACAGTTTGTACATTTTCATTTCCCATTGCTATGCAATTCTTTTTCTCCCACATTGCATAATTGTAAATGTAAATAATAAACTGCATTAATATCACAATACCGACAACGGCACAAACCTTAAGGCACGCAACCAAAAATTCTTTTATTCCTTTCATATATTTTAGATTAAATTTTGCTCTTTTAAGGATATCACTATATTTGTTGCCATTATCAAATAAACAACAAATGTTCCGTATAAATCAAATGTGGAAATGGTGCGACTAAGTTTTAGATTTTCTTGTATTGCTTTTTTTGTAAGATCTAAGTCAATAATACTATTGACGAAAACTACTAATAAACACACGCCAATAAAAATAAATGTCGCAAGCATTAAGTATTCTAACGCACTTACAAGCCAAAATTGTTTCATATACTTCAAATTAAATTTTTAACAACCCACGAATAAGTCGCCCTTTGTGAGTTCTTGTTTTTCCACTGTTTTAATGTTTCAGCATTTGTTTCAAGTAGTGTTTCACGGTCGGTATCACTTCCTTTGTGCCTTCTTACTGCCAACATTGGAAGCTTACCGTGTTTGTCTTTGTATTCGCGAATTAAACGCACCATTTCTCCACGAAGTTTTTTGTGAACTCCGATTATGATTTTTTTCTTTGAAGTGTCAAAGTCAAATAGGTTGTGTTGCATATCACAATTTAATATTAAAACGATTTTTCATTTTGTCAATTGTTTCGCTTGGAACATTGTGAATCGATATATTTTCATTTCTATTTTCAACTATTACAGTAGAAACATAATAATTATACTTTTTTGCAAGTTCAAAATACGGTTGCATTTCTTTTTCAGTTGTGAATGTATTTGAAACACAAACAACTTTATCACCTTGAATCAATAACTTTTCACAACGAAGCTTGCAATTTGCGTGTGCTTCACCAATTTTTGAATGTTCAAATTTATAGATTGAATTTTCATCTAAAAAGAAGTCATCTGCCTCAACACTATCTATTCCTATAACTTCACTTGCGAATGTTGACTTCCCAGCACCAGGTAATCCCCTTAACAGCACAAGAGTTCCATTGTATATGTTTTTTGGTAAGCTTGGAATTTCCATTGTATTAAGTGCCGTAAGCCTTAAATATTCTGGAAGTTCAAAGAATTTTCTTTTGTTATTTTTTACAAATTCAAAAACCTTTAAATATTCCTCATTCTTTTTAGCAATAAAGCCAGCTAAATCTACCGAACTCTCGTCTTGCCTCGCTAGTATTTTACAAAAGCGGTACCAATCTGTTTTTAGCTTCAAAAGTGGTGCTTCAAACTGTAATGTAGTATTTTCACACCAAGTTTGTCCTTTGATTATATATCCTTCTGTTTTATTTGTAGACATTTCACTTACAAAATTTTCAAACTTATCATACCTCCATATAGGTCTTTTCCAATCCATTAATTTAGCTATCAAATCAAGTTGTTCTTCATTTTTCATATAAAAAAGCCCCCCATCTTTTAATCTTGCTCCAATTAAATAAGCACCAAACTCTTCTTTTACAATATGCGGGTCGCTTGGGTGACATATTTCAAATATATAGGTGAAATTACGCTCAATACCTTTAATATAAAAATCTTCGTCACATAAAAATTCACGACCCATCTCGATATGTTGATTCTGTAAACTACCAGATGTTGACCATAATAGCTTATTATTATGTATTGAAAGTGAAAGCATAAAGCCGTTTAATTTATGCACTCCACATACTATAGAATTACCATCTATAATAGGTGCAAACTTTTCACCGTGATTAAATATTTTTCTAAATGGTAATTGAGCTATTTGATTATCACCATCTATAACAACGCCACGGCAATCAAGCATTCTTTTATCATTAAATTCTTGTTTGCTAAATGCAGTTTTTGTATATTTTAAAATATTAAGCTCTGCATTGCCACGACTATTAACAAATTTGTTTTTTACCAAATCACTAACATCGTGAAATTTTGTATTTTTAATGTGCATAGATATTATAATTAATTTTTGTTTTCATAAAGACCTTTGATGATTTCTTTGTTTTTAGTAATACTAACTGCCTCATCAAGCGATAATATTTTTCCGTGTGCATCAAACCCAACATCAATAGACCTTCCGTGGTTTTGAAAATTACCGTGAGTATGTCCGTGAAAATGTAATGAACCAAAGGCTTGTTTATGCCAGTATGAAATAGGAAAGTGAAATAGGCAAATATCCATTTCTAAGTGTCTAATTTCACCATATGATTCTAACAATTTTTTATTATCGTGGTTTCCTAATATGAAAATTTTTGTTCCATTTAATCTTGAGGCAACTTTATCAATATTTTTTGTAGCATTAAAGCAAAAATCGCCCAAATGATATATTATATCATTATTTGAAACCTTTAAATTCCACTCCAAAATAATTGATTCATTCATTTCTTCAACTAAATCAAACTTTCGATTACTTTGAAATTTTAAAATATTTGAGTGATAAAAGTGTAAATCACTTGTGATAAATGTTTTTTGCATATGCGTTTTCATATAGTTTTAATTAAGGCTTTCAATAATGTCTTCTTGTGGAATATACTCCAATATTTTGAAGTTCAAAACTTCTGTATTAAGATAATATGGGGAATAGTGGCTATACATATAAGCACAATAATGTCTAAGGTCGTATTGTACACTGATTTTGCCTTTATAACTTTTATCGTAAAAAAAGCATTTAAGATTACAATTTTCCTCGCAAGAAAATTCCCCACACTCGCTAATGTAAATGTTTTTCCAATATGGTTTGTATGTTTTTTGAAGTTTCAACCTTTCAAGTCCTTCTTTATAGCTCTTGTCTTTGTGATAATCTTGCAAAATACTCTCAAATTGCCTTTCGCCGACAATATTTTTTTCTGGCAAAATCAAACAAGAGTGAAATGTATAAGATTTTTCAAACTCATCTTTGGCTATGTCTTCAATTTTATTTCCACACTTCATACTACTTACAAATAATGTCTATTAACTTAAAACCAAAAAAACACACGCAACAATATTTTACTACTATCAATATATTGTATATGTATTTCAAAGTTTTCTCCCGCTCATCTCCATTCTCAACTCTTTTTTCAATCAAAATTCTCAGCAAACAAGAAATGCAGAAAATTACAGTAATTACTACTGGCAACAAGTCTTTCATAAAGTTTATTTATTAAGTTCATCTATTACTTCGGGAGTGTGCGTTTGAATTATTGGTTGCAGGTTTTTTTCTTGTTTTTTTGCACCATTTAAAAGTTCATTTACAATATAGCGTATTTGCGGCATTGTTGCATTACCAGCACCCTTCATTCCTTCTGGGCGATTTTGCAATCCCCAATGAATTAAAACATCAACAGTTTTACTATCAATATAATATTGTTTTGCTTTTGTCATATTTTTTTGATTAAAAATTTTATATTGAGTATATATAAAGTGAAATTATGAAAGTCAAGAAAAAAAAGAAAATAAATAAAATAAAGTTTTTACTTGACATTTGAAAAAGTGGGATTTAAGAATAGTGAAATTAATTTAAAACTTTATGCTAAAAAAATACAAAATAACATTGCCAGACGGTCAAGTAATTTACAGCGTGCAAACAGAAGAACCTGATATTAGTGCTGAATACAAAACTACTATAATGGTAGATGATCAAGAATATGAATGTGATGGTGAATATGATGAAAGTGATGTAGATGTTGAAGAATTTGATATTGAGTTTGATGAAGTTCAATATCAAGCACGCCAAGCTTTAAAACAAGCTTTAAGGGGGTTCACAGTAACGCCATTCAATATAAAACATACAATTACATTTAAAACAGATGTATTAAAAAAAGCAATAGAGCAAAATATTGATTTTATTTCTCAATCTCAAACAAGATACAATATATTTGGGATTCATTTTAATTTTCAGGAAAACGATGTTGACATTGTGGCAACTAACGGGCATGCGTTATCATTTGCAACAATTCCAAATATTTACGGTTTTATTGGTAAATTTACAATACCACTACCAGTTGCGTATGAAATACTTAATTATGTGAATACGAATAAAGATATTACAGACATTACATTGAGTTTGAGCGAAGATTTAAAACAAATAAATTTTGGCGAGTATAATAATTTCAAACTTATTGAAGCAGAATTTCCTGATTATAACTGTGTTATTCCCGAAAAGTTTGATTTAGTTGCTAAAATTCCAAAAAAAGAATTTAACCATTTTTTTGAAGGATTCGTAAGTCAAGAAAAGGTTTGGCTAAAACTTTGCAACAACACTCTGCTTCTCGGAGAAGATAAAATTGATTGTGATTTTCAAGGAAGCGTTGATATAAAGCTTAATTCAGTCTATTTGGCAAATGCTATCAAACAAATAGATGGAAATGAATTTTTGCTTAAAGCAAATGATGATAAAAAAGCAATTTCCATTCAAGAGGTGGGCAATGCTGACAAAAAATATATAATAATGCAAATGAATTAATTTAATTTAAACTTTATGCAACAAGCACTAGAAAACCCACACTTCAAAAAGGTTTGGGAAGAAATAAATTGGAAAATAAGACACCCTGAAGCAAAAAGTTTGGAAGAGGCTTTAAAGTTTGAGAGGGAAGAACCTCTAAGCCTCTTAGTAGCCTATTCATCATGGCCACGCGAACAGACCTTCACTTCTGTGGAATATGATATAAGAGATTATTATAATGGTATGGCAAGGGTTGAACGGGTTTTAGGAAGACCAATAACGCTTGAGGATATTTTGCAAATACAAGTAAATCCACAGAGCGTTATTTTTGCAGGTGGTTGGCTTAAAGAGTATATAAAGCAAGCTAGATTAGTATATGATAATGGTATGATTTTACTTGGACTACCATCTAGGTCGACATATATAAATCTTGATGATGCAATTCATAATAATGATTTTTGTATAGACTGGCGATTAACAAAGCCCCTTCACGAACAAAGCCCTGAAACTTGGGAAAAGATAGCTAATTTAATCTAAACTTTATGAACACAAAAAACCACTCAATTTTTAAAGCTCTTGAGCAATATCCAAACATTTCAATTGAAGACTGTGAGCCTGAATTTCTTGGAATCAATGTAATAAATACTGTAAAAACAACTTTAATCAAAGAACTTGGAACGGTGATATATACTGTTTTAATTTTGCCTTTTGGAATTATTGTAAAAAATGGATTTGAGCAAAAAAGTTTTAAAGAGGAAGCTGAAGCTTATGTTTATATTGAAAAAAAATGCAGCGTTGTTGACTTAACGCAAGCACCAACATATTTGGACAAACTACGCACCGATGAAGTGCTGAAAAGCCTTAGAAATAAACTGAAAGAAATAAAAAAATAACTTTTAATGAATATGTGTCTATAAATATTACAGATAACGATCATTCCGAGATTGTTTCATACATTATATCAAACCCTGAATTCATAATGGACGAAATAATTCCTACATATTTTGAAAATATAGACTTTGATGATTACAAAGAATTTAAAAAAAAGTGTGATGAAATATTCGATGAAATTAACAGTGAACTTGATAATGATGAATTTCCGAATCTTAATTTACACTATGATGAGCAACTAATTGAAATTGAAAATCAAGATATTCAATTTGCATTTGAAAAATTAGTAAATAGAAAGGATAGAAATTCTTTGACAGATTTAATCCAAATAATAAACCAAAACACAAAATAATTAACTTTTACCCCCTTACTATGTCTACAAACCAAATGGCGTTTTCAATTAACGCAAGCACACTAACAAAAGCCCTTTCAAAGGTTATTGGTGTTATTAATAAATCCGCAGTTTCTGAATATCTTTCGTGCGTGAAGCTTTCAATAAACGATGGTCCACTTTTAATTGAAGGAACAAATATGGATTGTTTAATTCAAAGTTGGGTTGAGACCGTTTCAAATACAGTTGATGGTGCAATTTGTGTTGACGCACACTCACTTTTTGAAATCATCAAAAAACTTCCATTTGATAAAAATGTTGAGTTTGTAATGGAAAGCAATGGAGACAATTTATCATATCTTGTGATTAAATGTGGTAAATCTAAGTTTGATTTGGCAACTCTAGACTCAAAAGATTACCCTGAAACACTTATTACAATAAAAGACCAAACAGTTAAAATGGATATTTCAGACCTTTTACCTCTTGTTGATAAAACTAAACCTTGTATTTACGCAAGTGAAACAAGATATAATATCAATGGAATGCTTTTGAATTTTGACAAAGAAAATAATAAAATTCTTGGAATAGCAACTGACGGTCATCGTCTTGCATATTCTTTCGTGTCAAATACAGGAATATCACAAAGTCAAAAAGTTACAATTCCACGCAAAATAGTTCTTGAATTGAAGAAAATTTTGGACTCCGAAGAAGGCGAAGTAAAAATTGATATTTCAAGTTCAAAGGTTACTTTCAATTTTAAAAATTCAAGCTTGACAACCAAGCTAATTGACGCTGAATTTCCTGATTATAATCGTGTTATTCCAAAGGATTACACTGACTTTTTCGCCGTAAATACAAAAAATTTCTTGAATGCGATTGACCGTGTTTCCGCAATTTACTCAAACGGCACAAGTGAAATTGGCGTGAGGTTGAATGTGTCAAAAGATGCAGTTAAAATTACTTCAACGAAAGACATAAACCGTTCATTTGATGAATTAGTTGCGACATTTACAAAAGATGAGGAAATGCAAATTATGTGTAATTTTTCATATATCAAAGAAATTCTTGCACTTATTGATTCAAACGATGTGAATTTTTTTGTCAAAGATTCCAACTTTCCGATGATTGTAAAAGATGCAGATAACAAAAGCTTCTTTTATGTAATTATGCCTATGAAAATATAATTTTGACTTTATGATAACGATAATTTTGATAATTATTACACTTTGTGGAAAATTTCCAAAGCTTGAAAACTTTTTAAGCTGGTTTAGAGTCTTGGAACTATTTATAGTGTGGATTATATGGCAAATAATTGAAAAGCAAACATTATTTGAAATGATTGCAGTCTCTTTAATGTTTATTCAATGTGGTGCAATGTTTATCAATTTTTTAATTCAAAATCGCAGAAAATATTATAAAAAAACTATATGATAACAACACTTATATGCTGCACAAACTTTCGCAGAAAAATTGAAAAATCTATTGTTTAGCTTTATTTTTTTGAAGCAATTTTTTATATTTTTGCTATGCAGCATTTCCGAGATATATTACACAATGAAACGGCTGAAACAGTTATGCTTGGATTTTTGTGTTATCATAAAATAGTCGGTGGATGCCTTATGAATAAATATTTTTCAAAATAATTCTTGACTTTTCAAAAACAATAGATTTAAGTGATTTAGGGATATCGTCCGAAGTCAAAAGCTTGGGGTTGTATCCCGAACCTCATTCCAAAGAGGATAAAAATGGAGGTTCGGGATATTAACTTTTTTTATGCTTTATGCTTAGTGCAAAACAATCTTTTAATGCTTTTTTACAAAGCACAAACACATCTTACAGATATAATGATAAGTGGAAAAACAATCCAGTTCCATTGTTTTGTGAAATTAAATTTGACGGTGAAATAACAATTCACGATATGTTGTCAAATCCAATATTTTCACAGTCATCGCAAGGAAATCATTCAATCTTTAGAAGATTTTTAGAGGATATTCTGCCAGATATGGATTTTCACGATTTTGAGAATATTCTCAAGGAAATGTACATATTCCACGCAGACTATCTATTGTCAAATCAAGTACAAGATACTATTTTTAATGAAAGAATTTTTGTTAATATGAAGCATATTGGTGAAAAGCCAGAAAAACCAAACATTACATTCCATACTGTTAAGTTTGAAGTTTTTGATGAAGATAATTATGAAACTTCATTTTCAATAAGAAGTTGCGTTGTTTGTAAAATCAAAGAGCTTTTTAAAATTACAAAGCAACAGACTCAAATTCAGTGCCAATTACAAAGTATTTTTAGATAATATGCAAAAAAAAATCAGATATACCGTATTGCTTTTTGTTGGAATTTTAATTGGATTTAAAGCTTGCGACCTCCTTAATCGTGCAAAATATCAAAGTGAGGTGCAAAAGTTTCGGAATATAAAAACTTCGGTATGCAATACATGCGATATAATTAAAAAAGACAAAGAACTTGAGGTTCTAACTGCTTCCAGCAAAATTAATTAATTAAAAATAATATGCAAAACAGCAAAGCACAGAAGATTCCAGCACCATTAAAAATTAAAAATAAAAAAGGTGATTTATATGTTGTATGTCCATTCCTTGAGCGATTGCAACAGTTGATGCGTTTAGTATGTGGAGAATCTAGCGAGCATAGTAATGAGTTGTTTGAATTTAATAGAACAATTGACGGCTTGAGGGAAATTGCTAAAGTGTGGCAAAGTGAGTATGATAATAAACTATATAATGGAAAATATAGTGCTGTACTTGCAAGTAGTAATATTGCACTACCGTATGAATTTTCTGCGGTTATTAAAACCCTAAAAATTAGAATGCCTGATAAAATTGATTTAATCAATGAAGTTGTAAAAACTTATCTCTAAACTTTAATCAAATTTCGTAATTTGAATTGTCCCCGCCTCACTTTTAATTTTGTCAATTCTTGCCAACTCTTCCGAGCCAATTCGCTTTTCAATTTCTATTCTGTAATTGCGTGGAATCTCAGAGCTTTGTGTCATCATACTATTGCACTTCCCACATTGCCCGTGAATGTTACTCAAATCATAACGGAGTTTAGAACATTGATTCCGTGAATGGAAATGTCCTGCTTGTATTTCATAGTTTATCCTTCCGCACGAAACACAAGGCTTGCCAGCGTCCCTTTCACGCACTATTTTATTGATTCTAGCTTGTTCCACATCAATCTTGGCTTTCAGTGGTTTTTGAGGCTTCTTTGTGCGAGTTATGAGGGTTTTGTTTTGATAATCACAATATTTAGCTTTTTGTTCATTGAATTTTGCTATTTTGCACTTAAAACACCGTGGTTGTGCTGGCGTAAGTGGAGTATATGTCACACCACAGTCTTTACATTTTCGGTTTTTCAATTTAGCTTTTTGCATATTACTCAAAAAAATGTCTTCTTGCTTGGTGTCTCAATTTTCTTAGTGCTTTTGCTTCAATTTGTCTAATTCGTTGTTGTGTAATCCCAATTTTACCACTATCTAAATTGCGTGCATTCAAACCAATTTCTTGATGAGTTTGTGCTTCGTGTCCAAACAAGCCAAAATGCAATATCAAAACTTCAACTTCTCTTTGTGTCAAAGTTTCAAAAGCTCTTAGTATTCTATTTTCAAGACTTTCACGGCTCAATTGAAAATTATCAAATTGATTATAACTCAAAAGATGTTGTTCGCAGTCGGAAAAGAAAACTGTTTCAATTTCTTTTTTCATTGGTATTTTTCTAAATTTTCATCAATGATTTTTTGCTTACTTTCAGTTGAAATTTTCCCTGCTAAGGCTAGTAAATAATCAGCATTTATATTAAGTGTTTTAGCAATTTTGATAATTTTGTTTTCCATTGGTGGGTTACAAATACCACTTTCCATTTGGCTAATATAAGCAGGGCTTAATTCCATCATTATGGCAAATTCACGCAAACCAATTTTCTTTTGAAGTCTTGCCTCACGAACGAAAGCTCCGAATGCTGTTTTCATTTATTTTCTATGAAATGCTCCAAATATCATACCAAAAAACAACATAATCAGCAAAGTTTTTTCAAAGTCTGTTGCATTAATATTGTTGATTTGATTTACAAAGTGGCTACAACAGTAGATGAATCCACTTGCAAGTAATAATATAATGAATAAAATATATATAGCTTGTGATTTTATTTTCATAAAACTTTAATTAATTGATATTTATTATCAAAAAAAACATATTCACATTTAAGGCTAACTTCTTTTCCTTGAAGTTCAATTAGCTTTAGAATGTTTTCTTTCAGAGTGTTATTACAACACTCTATTTCAAGTGGCGAAGACGCTTCTTTGACACCATTATTTTCCACCGTACATTTTACAATGTTAATCACATTTGGAAAGTTTTTGTCTTTTCTTGTAAAAAGATGGGCATCATCAAATATGCCGTTTACTGTTATTTTCATATAATTTTAAATTAAAGTTTTTTGGATATTTCAATTAACTGGTCAAATTCAGGATATTTTATAAAATAATCTTTTATCATTTCTGCAAAATCACGAATTTCTTTTTGTGCATACTTAGCAATCCTCAATCCATAAATCCTCGCCGCACAAGAAACAGTCATTGAGACAACAAGCGTTGTATAAGTACATTGTGGAAGGATATTTCTTGCGACTTCAGGTGCAACACATTCTTCGATATTTTCCTTGAACCATTCGTGATTAAAGTTAAGTAAGTCTTCCATACTAAAATTTAAATCTTCGGTATGTTCGCCACTTAATTTTGAATTGATAACTTCGTTCCCGATTTGCTCATCGTATGATGCTTCGTATGAAAGCTTTCTTTCTTGTATAAAAGCCCCTTCTTCCCTTCCTTGTCTTTTTATTTCAGGAGCTTTTGGCAACAACCCGTTCTCAAAATAACTTTCGGGCATAAAAAATTCTATTCCATCAAATGTATATCGGCGACTAATTTCAGTATATGAAAACCCTTGAATATGTCTAATCAATTGATTTTTCATAAAAAGTGGAATTTCAATTTGAAAGGTTTCACGAACAAGTGTGAATTTTGCATACAAATCTTTTTCTTGTTTGGTTATTTCTTTAATCCCAGCTTTTTCATTTTCCAAAGCTTGTTCCCTTTGAACTTCCTCAAATATTGGTAAAATAAACGGGAATTTCTTTTGTATTCCTTCTTGCAATTTGAAACGCAAATCTGCATAAATTCTTTCATCTTTATAAAACATAAGTGCTGCATAAAGTGAAAATGTATAGTGAACTTTACCGTCAAGCAATACTGAGTCAATTCCAGCAAATTCACAACTTGAAGGCAACCTTGAATAAATATTTTCAATTGAAACAAATGTGTCTAGGTGTTGTGTAAAAAATGGACTTTTATGTTTGTTTTTAAAGCCACCTTTTATCAATTGAATAGCTTTTTCCGTTGGAGTTCCATCTTCATTGATGTATAGGTGCATTTGTTTGAAACCAAATGAAACATTGCACGCCATAAGAAGTTGTTCCAAAGGTGCTTGTGTAAGTGGTTCAAATTTGTAATCTGAGCGGAAAGTTGCGTTTTGCATATATGTTTAATTAAAAATTTCTTTGAGCTGTAGTATTAAAATAATATACGATGTTGCAACTATAATTAGTGCGACAATCCATATTTTAGTTTTGAGTTTATGTTTTTTAGTAAAATTGCATATTGCATTATTATTCCAAATAATGCCTAATTGAAAGAATACAAAAGCAATGCAAGGCAACATTAGATTTAATAATAAATTCATATATTAATTATTGTTTTCTTTCAAATCAAAAGCCTCAGTGCATTCCTTGTCTGCGAAAAACTCTACTTCTTGTAGTTCGTTTCTTTTGTGGTGTATTTGTGTTATCATATAGGGGGTAAAAAGTTGTTATTTAAAAAGTGTAATTTTCAATAAATGTGTATTTTTTAGGTTCTTTGTCTTTCCAAGTGAAGTGTTTATATGGCATTATTCTTTTAAGAAATTGAACATCAAAACTGCAATCCCTAATGATATAAATTAAATTATCTTCTCCATATATTATATTGTTATTAATTCCACGAACATACATTGCGTGTTGAATATCATTAAAATCTTGAATACCAGCGTTTGATGAAATTTTAGTAGCTATACCATTTTCAAAAAAGACACCAATTCCGTAAGAAATTCCATTAGGTGTTGCTTGATATTCCCAGCCTTCTTTTTTGCCATTTTCGTTTATAATCATATAATTTATTTAAGTTTTTCCATTAATTCGTCAAATTTGTTTTCTTCCTTGCGGAGTTGTTTTGAGTGTTCTTCGAAAAGGTTGCCGTAAATATACCACTCTGTATAGCCTTTTTCAGCATATACTAATTCTGGTCTATACTTTAAATATTCATTTAATGATATGCACTTATTTGTAATTTTACACTGATGCAAACTTTCTAGACGATAAATGAAGCCGTGTTCACCGCCATTAACGATAACTGCACGGATTGTTGCATAGTTGGGATTTAAAACATATCTATCACCATAAATAACCGCACCAGTTTTATCACAAAGGGTTTTTAGTATTCCTTGTGGTTCGGATTTTTCCACATATCCTGAATCTACCTGTGCATCAACTGCATTATTAAGGCACTCATCATCTGATGTTGCTATTTTAAAAGCTAATTCATAGCTAATATTCCCTTGACCGTCAATTTCCTTATATTTATCTAGTATTTTCATTTGTGAGCGAAGAAACTCATTGAACGAAGTTATGCACTCCTTTAAACGCCCTACTAAATAAATTCTATTTCCGCAGTAATGCCAATCCTTTCCAAGTTCAAGATATTTACCTGTTTGTAAATCAAGTAGTTTCATATTTTCTATTTTCATACTATTTTTTTAAAATCGTTAATTAGCTCTTTAATGTCATCAATAGAAATTTCCTCTCCGTGCGATGTTAGAAACTTTACAACTTTTTCAGGCTGTTCAGTTCCTTCAATTATGTTACCATAAAATGATAAAAATGGGAAATCTTCGCATATTATATAAGTAGCACCGTCTTTGTCTTTAATAATATCAAATGCAATATCACACCCATCATAACAAACAAGCGTTCCAAATGGTGCAAAATATTTCATTTCTCTTACATTAAATGATTTATCGAAAATTAATTTGTTTTTCATATTATTCTTTTATTCAATTGTGTTTTTTTGCCAATTCAGGATTTTGGTAAATATTACCAACAATTTCAAAGTTGCCGCCAAAATATGCAAAATTTGCCATAATATCGCTATAACCATCAATTGGTAATAAACTACCATCATTTCGAACGCAACTATGGTATATGCCAGTTTTTACTATGTCGTTTTCATAAACAACCTTTCCATTGCGATCTTTTTTTCCAATTGGTTTTCTAACAATCATTTTTGCATATTCATTGTTTTCTGATATATTTAAGGCAACTGCATTCATTGAAAAACATTTACCATCTGCAATAAAGTCTCCACCAAACTTTTCTTGATAATACATTTTTTGCTCTGTTTCATTCCATACGCTTAATAGGAATAGGTGTAAATCTTGCATACTACTTTTGATTAATTACTTCAAATTTTGATTTTACTATTTCTTGGAGTTCATTGCTTTCAAAAATCATATTAACTATTTCTTCAACATTTTCTTCACTTAGAAAATCATAAGTCTCAAGGAACTTTTCTTCTACTGTTTGTTTCGTCAGTGCTTTTTCAAGTAGCTCATTGGTATTTCTCTGTATCCCTTTTTTGTTATCAGCGTCCAAATGTTTGATTTTAGTAAAAATCACGGGCATTAAATGAACTGTTCCCTTCGCCATATTTTTATTATAAGTTGTATTACAATGTTTATATTGTATACTTTTTCAAAAGTCAAGTCTTTTTTTGTAATTTTGTAAAATATATATTTTTGTAATTTTGTAAAATATTGCTTGACATTTCAAATCTTAACATTTAATAATAGTGAAATTAATTAAAATGAGTATGGACAGTTATAATGCAGAATTTGAGCAAGGAATGTTAGATCAACAAAGATATGAAACTGAAATCAATATTGACCACATTGAACCAAAAATTAATGATAACCACGAACAAATTATTTGCGAAGATAACAATAAATTACTTCACCTGTTTGCATTGCAACAACTTCTCGATGAAAGTTCAAAAGTTATTGATGAAATTAAAAATGAAGTGAAATTATCTTATAAAACTCTTGACTTGGTAAATGAAGAAAATGGTGTTGAATTTGCAAGTGGTCTAAAATTATCATATACAAAACCAAAGCAAAAAACATTAAAAGATTATGATAATGAAATTGAAAAAGCTCGCGAATCACTGAAATTAGCACAAGAAAAAAAAATTGATTTTGAACAACATGGGTGCGAGGAAAGTAAATCCAAAGCAAATCTTACATTTGGTACAACAAACTCTAAATTTAAAGAATCCATTGTAATAAAAAAAGCAGAAATATTACAAGAAATGCCAATATTCAACCAAATTAAAGCACAAATTAAACAAATAGAAAATTAAGTAATAGTAAATATATGAATGAAAATAAAACAATACACCAAAGACTTTGTGAAATTCAAAAAAAATTAAAAGTTGGAAAAGAGCATAACAATTCTTTTGGAAAATACAAATATCGTAAAGCCGAAGATATTTTAAAGGAAATTAAAGAACATCTTGTTGACGATGAGTATATTACAACTTCAGCACAAATTCAATCAATTCAAGAGCGTTTTTATGTGGTTATAACAGCTTGTTTCCATAAAAGCTTAGAAACAGTATGTGCAACTGGTTATGCAAGGGAAAGCTTTGATAAAAAAGGAATGGACGATGCTCAATTAACTGGTGCAACAACTTCTTATGCTAAAAAGTATGCACTTTGTAATTTATTTGCAATTGATGATGAGGCGGATAATGATGATGAAGATGTGCAAAAAAAAGCTAAAGTAATCGAGCAAGATAAAAATATACAAAAACAAGTAATCAAAACAAAAGAAGAAGCAAGGGCTGTTGTTGAAAAAATAGAAATGGACTTTGAAAAAGAAAAAACCAAACTTCTTGAGACAAAAGACATAACGCAGCTTAAAACAATTTTTACTACAATTTATAACAATAAATCACTATTTACACCAGAGCAATTTATTGAACTTGAAACCATAAAAAACAATAAAAAAGAAGATTTTGAAAATTAAAAAATGAAAATACAATTACACCCACAAATATTGGAGCTTGAAAAAAAGTTTTCTGATGAAAAAAATCAAAGTTTTTCTATAAGCGACAACCAAAAGCTTTATGAGTATGGATTATTATATTCAGAGGCACTTTCAGAGTATAATTATTTAGATGATTTAAGGAAAATTATAAAAGATATGAAGTTCCTTGAAATAAAAAAAATTGGAGAAGCTAAGACAGATAAACTTGCAGAAGCTATATCAAGAACTTCTGATGAGTATAGGCAGTGCATTGAAAAAAGAAAAGATTATGAGAAGTTAAAATGCCAACTTTCTGCAAAAATGACTTACATAAAGGGAGAAATTCAAAGTAAGAATAATGACGCAATATCAAGGGCAGTTCAGCAGAAATATTCTGCGACAAGCGGAGAGGGGCAATACTAAAAACAAAATTTAATTAAAACTATATGAATGAAAAAGAAAAACTCCAAATGGAAATCAATGAATTACTTGAAGGGAAAGAACAGTTGTTAATACCATCGCTTGAAGCCCATTTTCACGCAATTGAAAAAGATGATAAAAATAGATTTTCAAAAAGTGATTATTTAAAGTGGTATGCAGAAGCAAGTGGAAAAGTACCACCAGTTCTTCCATCGTTTGTAAATTCAGGTAAAAACCAATCGTTTATTGATAATATGATTGATAAAGCGTGCAACGAAAAATCAATGAATGAAAACATTTATAATGATATTGCTTTTGATATTATTCCTTCACTGCTTAACATCATTGACTTTGCAAGAGATGGCATTGTAAAAGCTATGGTTTTACTTTATGGTGTTATTGGCGTTGAAAGAAGTATTGACTCTTTTAGTGAAGGAAGCGATACTATAAATGTTTTTAGAAATGAATCTGAAAAAAAGTTATTTGAAGAAGTAAAAACTTACAATGAAACTATATGATAAAAAAAATTAAAAAACTGCTTGGAATTTGTGAGCATAAGTGGGTTCTTGCTAGTTGCAGCACTATCGGAACGTGCGATGGAAGAGATAGGTATGATGCGTTGCAATTTCAAGTCAAAATTATATGTGAAAATTGCGGTAAGCACGAGGTATTTGAAAGCGACTACTTCGATAAATGTAGTATATCCACGAATTATCGCTCCTTAAAAGGAACAGTATATTGGATAAATGCTGATGATTGCAAGGCAGATTTACTAAGCACAGTCAATGCAAAAATTGTATGGAAATCTTTTGCAATTAAATGTAAGAATAAATACGAATTAACTTAAAAGAACGAGATTTTAATTAAAAATATATGATAGAAGCCTTTAAGCAATACTTTAAATCACAAGGAATGGAGTTTGCAGTTGAATGGAAAACTATTCTGCGTGAAATAAAAGAAGACACCTACTACGATGTATTCAACGACAAATGGGACACAAACTTAGATTTGTTGTCGTCTATTATCAAAGAATATGGCTTTTTACCATTTACAAACCATAGTATTGATTTTGATATTCAAGAAGATTGTTTCCGCATAATAATTGAAGCAAAAGAATTTACAATATTTATTGAGCCGGGCTATATTAAATTTTACAAAGAAGACTTGGAAATAAAAATTACTTGCATTGAGGATTTAAGGAAGTTTTTAGAAAATTATAAAACTATTGAGTAAGTATCGAAATTGCATTATTGTATAGCTCTTCATCATTGAGCCAAGTCCGCATCTTGTCGTTTGCACTCATACTTCCAAGAATTTGCTTAATTTTTTTTCATCTATAAGTGGCTCATTAATGCCAAGCATAATATTACTTGCAACGATTGATGCAATCAACTCCCTTCTGTCATTTGTATCAAGAGTTTCAGTTTCGCAAAACACTGTGCCTTCCTTCATTTCTTTATAATCATAAATCCAGTGTGCAACTTCGTGTGCTACAGTCAATAGTATTCGTGACTTCGACGTTACTGTGTCAATTTTATTCTTAACATTTACAATCATCTCAAAAACTTTTTCCTCATCGTTATACTGTATTGCACCTAATGTATTATCGGGCAATTTATTAGAATGGTGTACATTTATATTAAGAGCATTGGCAATCTCAGTAATATCATTACCTTGGTCGTAATATCTCATAAACGCAGTCTTACGCGAATCCAATGTGTCAAAAGAAATGTTAGATGACATAATACAAAAAATTAAAAATTAAATTAAAAAAATAGCCAGCTTTTTACACTGGCTACAAATAAGTTCCATAACCCGAGCTTCCATATTGCAAGAATATGGCTGAACAACCAAATGTCTCCACGGTTTGTGCCAAGCACTTTGCGTTATCGATTAACTTATCTTGAATATAAGATATTGATTTTATATTAACTAAATTCAAAACCGAAATGACAGACTTTCTCTTATATTCGCTTATGTATTTTTATAGCATAAGTTTATGAAAGTCAAGCATTTTTTCCCTTGACTTTTGAAAAAGATACTATACAACTAAACATCGTTTTCACTTCTTCTCCTGCGAGACTTCGGTCAATATCAGTGCTAGGCGTGGGAACAAATTTCGGAGTAATTAACCGAGAAGATACTAAGACCACCATAATCTAAAAAATTATGGTGTTCCCTCTTTTGCAATAGAGGTTAAAAAATGCAAGGGAACACTATTAATTTTTTTTAAAACGATTATGCCAAACGATAAACACAAAAATAAAGCATTACGAGAACTCATAAAAAAAGAAAAGCGTAAATTTGAGTTGGAAGAAAAGCGACTTGCGGATACAAAAACAGTTGAAAAAATGCAAGAAGTATTAAAGCAATATCATAAGCCTGATGATATTATATTTAAAATTAAAAACAAGAATGCTTTAAAAAAAGTTTTAAAACAAAATAAAAAAGAATTAACAAAAAAAATATATGAAATTGATAAACAAAAGGCAATAGAATTGGTAACGTATAAAGCTAAAATTGAAGCGTTAACCGAAGTAATGGAAAAACACGAAAAATTACCTCTGGAAGAAGATATTGTTAATTCTGCAAAATATATTATTCATACTAAAAAACGCATCATTCAAACTATTAAACCAATAGCGTTGCACTTACAAGAACAAGGGTTCTCAACTGAAAATCTTGATATTGCACAAATATTAAAAGAATCTGGTCAATTCCAAAAAGGATATTTTTCAAGGAAGTGGAAATACAAAAAACCAAATATGACTTTTGTAAAGATAAAAAACAATATTACGATATTTTGGAATTTCATCAGAGGGTTTGTATATAAAATTCAAAAATAACACGGCCATTTTTTTAAAACGATTATGACACAATACAAAATAATTACCTTTTCACTGTTTGACTCTTATAAACACGGCAACATTTTAGAAAAACTTTGTCAATTTAGATACCAAGGCTTTGTTGTGGAGGGGGGACAGGAATTGCCAACATATAACGACACTGAATTTGACCAATACGATAACCCATTTGCCAAATATATCACAATTATGCAAGGCGATGAAATGATTGCTTGTTCAAGAATTAACAGAACTGATATCCCATATATGGCAAAAGATTGCTGGAGCCATCTAATTCCAAGCAAATTCCTTCCAAGTGATGCAAATTTTTATGAATGGACAATGCAGTATGTAAGTTCTAAACTTGAAAGAATTGAGGGAATGAAAATGGTGCGAATAATTTCAGCTGCGACATATTTCGCACTTCTTGAATCGAAAGCAAGTAGCGTGTGTTCTGTGATGGATGGTAGCCTATTTTGTACTACTGAAAAACTTGGAATGAATCCAAAATCTGTTGCAAGACTTAATCTTCCCAATTTCCCAAACCTTCATTTTGTGCATGTGAATGTGAATAATAATGACGCAAGTGTTGTTGCAAAAAACCTTTTGGAAATGACGGGCTTTGATATAACGCAATTTTTTAAAAAATAATTTATGGAAAATACACAAATTTTTTGCTGTGGGTGTAATCAGGATATACAAGCACGCCTTACAAATGGAGCAGAAATATATCAAAAACCTGCAGATGTAAGTTACTGGCATAAAAACCAAGACTACTTAAATTTTCCATTTTGGATTTGCGACACTTGTAAAAACTATGTTGGTTGCCACCATAAAACAAAAGAACCAACAAAGCCTCTTGGGTGTATTCCAACAAAGGAAATAAGAGATTGGAGAGGATATTTGCACAGATTAATTGATAAACATTGGAAAACTTCAAAAGAACGCAAAGAGGTATATTCAAAAATTACAAAAGAAATAGGTTATCAATATCATTCCGCAGAAATAAGAAGTGTTGAGGAAGCTAAAAAGATTTATTCAATTTGCAAAAATAAACTGAATTTTTAAAATAATTTTATGTTCAAAGTCCCTGAAAAATACAGAATAACGGAAAATCATCAATTAGCTTCCAATAGCAGCTATGGAAACAATGGAGCGTTTCTTATTAAGTATGAAACTTATGAAGTATATTGCATTGCTAGTGATGGCGGAGGTTGGGAACATGTGTCAGTTTCTTATAGCACGACAAAAATACCAAGCTGGAATATGATGTGTTTCATTAAAAATATGTTTTGGGACGAAGAGGACTGCGTTATCCAATTCCACCCACCGAAAAGCGAATATGTTAATTGTCACCCAACTGTATTGCATTTATGGCGGAAAGTTGGAACTAATATTGAAACACCACCAAAAATTTTTGTTTAAAAATAAATGCTTGACTTTTTAGGAAAGCATTGTAAATCTACAATAGAAACTTTTGATTAGAAAATGAATGATATTGTAAAATTTCAATTTGATACACTGCCTGTAAGAGTAAAAATGATTAATAGTGAACCGTGTTTTGCATTAAAAGATATATGTCTTGTACTTGGTATTACAAACCAAACAAAAATGAAGCACAACTTAGATATCAAGGGGGTGTATAATATACAGGTCTTAACTATAAAAGGTAATCAATGTGTTGATTTTATTAGCGAAAAAAACCTATATAAATGCATATTCAAGTCCCGAATGAAACAAGCAGAAAAATTTCAAGATTGGGTTTGTGAAGACATCTTGCCAACAATAAGAAAAACTGGAGGATATAGCATTAATAAATCAAATTATTTTTTACAACAAACAGAACGAAGCACGCAGATTGAAAATTCTAAAAATGTCAATTCATTACAATATCAAAAAGGAGGTGTGGAAAATATTAAGGAATACAACAGGTTGAGCTGTATTTTGCATTCTGGAAAAACTCCAGCACAATTAAGAAAAGAAGGGAAAGAGCAGGGACTAAAATCAAAAAACTGCACAAGTGGAAAAGAGGTGTTACGCCACACATCTCCTGCAATTGCTTGTGGTATGAGTTTGGCAGATGACATTGTATTACATGGCAACACACTCTCACAAGCCTATGAAATTACAAAAGATACCTTACCAATTTATGCAAAGCTTTTAAAATTGGGTATAGACATTAATGAACTAAAAAAATAATTTATGGAAAATAAAACATTAGCAATATCACGAGGGTGTATTCCTTACATCAAGGAATTGAGGAATATAGCTGGGAGTGTAACGGCTTCAATTTTAATGCAACAACTTGACTACTGGTTTGATAAAACAAATGGCAATCAATTTTATAAATTCAAAGCATCGTGCGAAAATGAATATTACAAAAGTGGAGATAGTTTTACTGAGGAGCTTGGTTTTTCAATAGAAGAATTTACAAATGCTTTTGCAAAAATAGGGCTTTCATATAAAAGCAAAACAGAGTTTGAGAATACAATAGATAAATTTCAGGGAATGTTTTACTGTTCTTATTTTGATAGAAAAGAGGGTTTGACATTTTATTTTCGTAACCACGAATTGCTTGATAATACACTTAATGCACTTTTTACAGTAAAACGGGAAAGTCGATTTACAGAAAACGGGAAAGTCGATTTACAGAAAACGGGAAAGTCGATTTCCCCTATATATATAACAGAAGATTACAACAGTAGATTACAACAGAATATAAACACCGCAAGCGGTTTATCTCAAAATGAAAATCCAACTGTTAAGGATTCCTTGACAACTCAAAAGCCAAAGAAGGAAGAGCAAGTTGAAGTTATACCAAATTGCATTGATATTTCAAAGTGGGAAGAGTGGAAAAATTATAAAAAGGAAAAAAAGCAAAAACTTACAAAATCCACAGCTGATAAACAACTACAAAACCTCAATAAATGGCACTTAGAAGGTCAAGACCCTAATGAAATAATAGATACCTCAATATCAAACGGCTGGGCAGGATTATTCCCCTTAAAACAACAAAAATCAACTAATAACAATAACTATGCAAAACAATCAAAAGACTATTTCGCAATTGATAAAAAATATGCAGGAACAAAAAATGATGACTTCCTCAACGGATATATCAACGGCAAGTAATAAAATTTCATTTAGTGATATTGCAGAAATTCTTGATTTTAGTTACGATACCCTTGAAAGGAATAAATCATTTAACACAAGCGTGTCTCAGTTGCAAACGCCTTATAAGGAATTTGACTCAAGAGATTTATTGGTAAAAACAATTCAGGGCAAGTATGGAATTTTTATTGAAAATTTAAAGGAATACTTGCAATTAAAACTTGACGCAACAAATCAAGATTGTCCAAAACGCCTATTATTTACTGCAATTTTTGGGTGCGGAAATAGCGTGATAAATCTTTTAAATGATGAGCAATTTAGAGGTGTTGTAAGAGAATTTGCAAAAGCTATGATTGAAAAAAGGCGGGAAGTTGTGAATACATTAACATTTCAAAAAAATGACATCTTGTTGTCGGTTGTTTTTGAAATGCCCCAAACTGAGACGCAAATAATGAAAAATATTCATTTTATTGAAAAGGAATATAATACAATGTTTTGGAATACGATTGATTCAAAATATGGCGATGAGAAAATGCAAAAATATTTATTTGAAATAATGAAAGTTTCAAATAATTTTAGCCAATATTCATTTTACAAAACATTTGAAGATTTTAAAGACATAAAAAATTTACCAAGTCCATCGGAATTTAAGGAAAAACTTAAAATGCACAACGACATTGGAATAGATATTAACAGTAAAATGAAGCTGTTGATGAAAATATTTGAATCAAAGTAATAAAATAAATATGATAGCATTACACGGAGAGAACCGCTCAGAAACCAATTTAATCCACGAAGAAGACGGAACATTGTTGATACCGCAGGAAGTAATTCAAATGCAAAATCGTTCTTCACATAGAATTTATGTTGAAAATGAAGATATGGTGTGGTATTCGGAGTATAGTAGAAACGGAAGAACTGAAAAGGTTAGAAATGAAATAAGGAAAGATGAAGTTTCGGAATCGTTATTGAATATTATTTTGCACAATGATAGAACTAAGCAATTTGATAACTTTTCAAGGCTTGAATACATACTAAATGCCTCAAATGCACTATTCACAAAAAATAGAGGAGTTATTTCGTTGCCAACTGGGTCAGGTAAAACGCTAGTAATTGCACTTCTTGTTGAGCAAATGAAAGATGAGAAAGTTTTAATCGTAGCACCAACGCTTGTCATAATTGGACAAATTAAATCATTGTTAAAAAAATTGAATGTTTTAGATAATGTTGATGTTCTTACTCCAATTTCTGCGGCAAAGATAACCCCAGATAAAATAAATGGATTGCCAAAGTATGATTGTATCATTTTTGACGAATCACATAAAATGCAATCAATGTCATACTTAAAGACGCTCCTTAGAAGTGAAACTAAGCGTATATATGGATTGTCTGCAAGTATTTCAAAGTATGGAGTTTGTTCTTCAAAGTTTCATATAGGAGAACTTGTTTATAATTTGCCGTATGATATTGCAAGAAATTTAAAAAGTTGCATTAATGGAATAAAGCACTTCCATAAATTTGAATTTGGAAAATCTGATAGCGAAGGAATGAGAAAGCTAAAAGATGATCTTTCAATACTAGAAATTGATATGATAAGGCAAATTAACTCAATTAGAGATCGTGGTTGGTCTGCTGAATTTCAAAAGCAACAAATTATAGCAAGGTTTGTGAATATGGGTTTTTTATTGGCTGAAAAAAGTGACGAAAGAAATACATTTGTTTCTAAAATTATTGAAGAAATAACAAAGAAAGGATTGCTGAATATTACATTTTTACGAACGAAAGAATGTGGCAGGCTTTTAATTAAAAAAATGAAACCCAAAACAACTCTTTTTTGGTGTGCAGAAGGTATGTATATTTATGAAAAAGAAGGAGATTTAAAGTTAAAAAAAGTTGACTACGAATATGTTGACGATAACTTTGGAAAGGAATTGAATAACATACTAGCAACATCGGTTTTAAAAATGGGTGTAAATTTGCAATTTACTCACGGAACAATAAATAGCATTTTACTTTTAAGCGGAAGCACACATAATTCTTTGGCACAGGAGGTTGGAAGGGCAGTTCGTGGCAACCCAAGTCCACTTGACGCAAGGGCTCATACCATAATTGACCACTTGCCATTATTAAGCACAAATGCCGAAAATCGTGTAAAAGATTTAAGCAAGTATTTCAATTTACAATTTGGCAGAGAAATATTACATACAGAGGCAAATTGGTTAGAGGAATATACAAAATTAGGTAATTTTTAAAAAATATTATGATAACAAACGAAAGACAAATCAAAGAAATTCTTTTGGAACATAAGTTAATCTCAATATATGATTGTGACAAAATACAAATTTCCTTTGACGCTGAAAATGTTTATGTTTCAGGTGTTAGACTCAAAAGAGGATATTTGAATTTAGCGGAAAAACGCCTAGAAAGAAAGCTAGTCTTGCAGAATGCCTAGGTTTTTGTAATGCTAAAACGAAAAATGCCGTTAGTGTTTCAAATGTGTTATTCTAAAATAATGCTTGACTTTTTGGCGAATGTTTATTTAGATATATTGCATACCGTCAGCAATACGCTGATCACGAAGTACCATTTCGTGATCAAATATTATAGAATATCCACCTTCAATGTTTTTAGACATATTGGTGTGGATATTTATTGAATTTGTGCATATTCAGTCTAAAAGCTAGTATGCACGAATTAAGCAAAATGCCTTATTAAAATTGAAAATATGCAAAAAATACAAATTAAGAATCATTACCTTTTGAAAGACCAAGAAATTGAATTAAATTCATCTTTGAATATAATAACCTCAATAAACGGTGGTGGTAAAACTGCTTTTGTCAACGAAGTTAAGAAACATTACAAAAGAGCAATATTTTTGAACAGAGAATTTATTGACAATTTTTTTACCTCAAAATACCTTAATGAATATGTTGGAAAACTTCAAAAAAATACTTATGAAACGGTAATATATAAGTACATTTCTGAATTTTATGAAAGGCTTAATTCTGGCGAAAATTTTATTGAAGAATTTGAGGAATTTGCACAACAGTTAAATCTTTCAATCATAATTGACAAAGATGCAATAAACGGTGGAGTCCTTATGTTCGCAAATAATCGTGCAAATAAAATTGCTTTTAATGAGATTTCAAATTCAGAAAAAACAGCATTTATTTTATGGCTTGCCACGAAATGTGAAAGCGATATTTTAATTCTTGATAACATTGACGCAGTATTCTATGATTACAATATGTTTTATAGTCTATTATCTCGGGCTTCAAGTAATAAGTATATCATCTCAACATCAAATAGAAATATTTTTGGATTTGAAGAATGTATATTTGACATTCAGGACGGAATCATCACAAAGCAGGTTGGATTAAAAAACTAAGGTAAAAATATGCAAAAAATTAAAATTAAAACACCAAAGGTAAAACCAATATATCCATCGGAAGACACACTACATAAAGCTTGTATTCAATGGTTTGATATACAGTATCCAAAACTTCGTAACACACGACATCATTCGCCAAATGAAAACTCAATGGGGAATAGAGGAACTATAATAAATTACAACAAAAAGCAAACATCAATAGGGCGTGTAGCTGGGTGGCCAGACTTTGAACTATATTACAATGGAAAGGTTTTGCTTGTAGAATTTAAAACAATCATAGGAAGGTTGAGTGATAACCAAAAAATTGTATTTGCAGACTTACAATTACAAGGATTCCCAGTTTATACAATAAGAACATTTGAAGAGTTCCAAGTTTTGATCAATAATTTCATTCAAAAATATTGTGCCAAAAAAGAAGACCAGGAAACCAACTTGCCATAAGGAACATAATTAAAAACCCAATCCCGATTACACATCTTAACCACATTTCTTGGTCGTTGCTATTATCACTCATAAAATTCAATAAAAACTTTTTGTGTTGGAATTTTTGGATTCAATGCAACAATTTTTGTATGTTGAATTTTTGTAGTTGCACAATTGTCAACAACTGAAATAAGCTTTGATTGCCATAATTTTGCAGTTATTAAGAATGTTGTAAAGTTTGTCAAAATTAACAATAAAATGATTAATATTATTTTATTTTGTCTTGCATTTTTTTTTCTTTGCTCCTCCCCGTAGATCATAATTTGGCATTAAAATTGAAATTATATTCTCAAATACTTTTTGGTTTTCGTTTTGTTTAAATATGCAAGATATTTTTTCGTAAATATCATTTGCGTGGTTTTTTTCAGTTTGCAATATTTCTAAAATAGTGAATTCAATACCTTTGCGTTCAAAGCAATTAAAACAGTCAAACCCTTGGTTTTCATATTTTTGGCGTAATTGATATTTAAATTCATTAACTTGCCCGCCTCTTCTTCTGCCAACAGGATATTTTTTTATATCATCAAAAAGCATAGACCAACAAATTGATAAATCGGAACTTATGTTTTTATATAATATAAGCACTAAGGAATCTAAATCATTTGCGTTATATTGTGGCATTTCTTCGTTTTGCATAAAAAGTGTTATTTTCATAAAAATGAACTAATTATTGTAAATGTCAAGGAAAAAATATGTTTTTATGAAAAAAATCAATATTTTTAAACAAAAAGCTTGACTTTTCAAAATGTTGTTGTTTGATTTATTTATCAATTCGCATAAAGTTGATTAGTTAGTTACATTCCTGTTGGGAGAAATTTCAGCAGGAATTTTTGAAAGAATAAATAAATTTAATTTAATTACAATGGCACAAACATACGTTGAATATGAATACAAGGACAAGAAATATATCTTTATTAAATATACCTCACAACAAAACGATGATGGTAGCATTGTGGAGAAAGTTAAGCTAGTTGACGAGGAATACAACCGTACCTTCTTTTATCTTAAAGAATTTTTTGATAAAAATTTTGTAAAATTAGAGTACACTAGGAGTCAAAAAACAATTAAAAAGTTAGGTAAAATAGCGTATGTAATTTCCAGTGTAGGATTGTCCGGTATATTAATTGCTTCGATCTTATTTGGAATGTTTATGGATATACAACATACCAACAAAATTGAAGCTTTGCTAAACCAAAAGAATGTTTGTGAAAGTGTTCAAAATGTAATCTTGAAAAAATAAATAAAATAAAGATATGCAACAAGCACTACAAAACGAACACTATAAAAAGATTTGGGAAGAAATAAATTGGAAAATAAGACACCCTGAAGCAAAAAGTTTGGAAGAGGCTTTGCAAGAAGAATTAAACCATTATGGATGTTGTTTCTTTAATCCAAATCAAACAATGTCTACAGGGGTTATTGTTGGTTGGGATAATGCAGGCTATAGATATATTTCAACTGAAGGAATTGATGACAAAAAACAATCAATAATTGTACATATAAAAGATAAGTTTTATCAAAATTCTTTAATATTAGGCAGACCGATAACTCTTGAGGATATTTTGATTCTTTTATCGCAAAAAGCTTATTCAATTTCTATTCCTTGTTTTTCAAGTAATATTATTGTAACTATACTCAGTGGTGGCGTTGTTACTGAGTATTTTATTGACTGGCAATTAGGAAAGCCCATCTACGAACAAAGCCCTGAAACTTGGGAAAAAATAAGCAAATTAATTAATAAATAATACTATGCAAAAAATAAAATTCTGCTTTACAAGTGAAAAAGCAAAAGAACTTTACAATGGAAAGCCACCACAATTTGAAACACCTTTTGCAAGTGGTTTTGATTTAAGGGCGGTTGATTTTGATATATCTTTATTATCAGTAAAAGATACATCAAAATCTAATGAAAGCGATTTTTTGCATTATACACACAAAGATGATTATAAAATTGTTTGTGGTATAAAAAAAGATAACACACTTTTACATTTAGTGCAAAATCAAAGAATTTTAATAAAAACAGGTATAAGAATTGAACTTCCTATTTTAGAAAGTGAAATAATGGAACTTCAAATTCGTAGCCGTTCTGGGCTTGCTTCAAAAAATGGAATTTACGTTTTAAATGGAATTGGAACAATAGATAACGATTACCGCGGGGAGATTGGTGTTATTTTATATAATACAGGACACGAAGTTTATGAAATCAAACTTGGAGACAAAATAGCACAAGGTGTTTTTAATCCACCTCAACAAGTTGACTTTCAAGAAATTTCACAAGAAGAATTTGAAGCGACTTGTTGTGATACAAAGCGTGGAAGTGGTGGATTTGGAAGCACTGGAAAATAGCTAAAAGAAAATAATAATTAATAAATAAAAATATGAATATTGAATGGGAAAACAGCTGGAAAGCTAAAAAAATAACAAAAGAAACGATAAATGAAATGAATATTCCACTTTCAACTAAAAAACTTTTGATTGAAGGAATGTTCGATAGAGAAGATTGTTGTTATAGATTGTGCAACTTTATTGAAGCGTGCAGAGATTTTATTGGTTTTGAAATTTCTTGTGAACTATTTCACTATTTTGTAAACAACGGAACAATTGAATTACAATATCTTAAAGAAAATAATAATTAATAAATAAAAATATGTCAGTAAATAAGGTAATTCTTTTGGGAAATGTTGGGGGAGACCCCGTAATTCGTTCAACTCAGGACGGTAAAAAAATCGCAACATTTTCCCTTGCAACATCTGAAAAATGGAAGGATAAAAATTCCAGCGAAGCCCGTGAAAAAACAGAATGGCACAGGGTTGTTGTGTTTTCGGATGGTCTTGTTGGCATAATTGAAAAATACATTAAAAAAGGAACGAAATTGTTTGTTGAAGGCTCTCTTCAAACCAGAAAATGGACAGGAAACGACGGCATTGAAAAATATACAACCGAAATCGTTTTGCAAGGGTTTAACAACAAACTTGAAATTATTGATAAAAGCAATGTTAGTGAAAATTACGACGGTGGCTCTTATTCAAGTGAAGTAGACATCTCAGATAATATTCCCTTCTAAAATTTAAAATAAACAATTAATTTAATAAATAAATTTATGTCAATATATATTTGACATTGAAATAATTACAAACCCAAACTTGTATAAATATTCAAATTTCCGAAAACCACAAAAATAAAATCAATAAATTTTTAAAATAATATGAAATACCCAATTAATCTTGACTACTCAAGAGATGAGCTTTTAACCGACTTTGGAAAGGCAACATTACAAGATAGGTATTTGCTTGCTGGCGAAACTTTTCAAGGAATGTTTCAAAGAGTAGCATTAGCTTATGCGGATAATGAAGCCCACGCACAAAGAATTTACGATTACATTTCCAAAATGTGGTTTATGCCTGCAACTCCAATTTTAGCAAATGGTGGATTACAAGATTCAAAATCATTACCAATTTCTTGTTTTGTTAATGAAGCTCAAGATACTATTGAAGGCGTTCTTGGTATAAGAAATGAAAATGGGTATTTGTCAACGAGTGGTGGAGGGATTGGCTCATACTTTGGAAATATTAGGCAAAAAGATGAAAAAATTGGTAATCGTGGAGAGGCACTTGGCGTTATACCACAAATAAAAGTTCTAGATTCAATGACTCTTGCAGATACTCAAAGTGGTATTCGTCGTGGTTCTGCTGCGGTTTATATGCAAGATACCCACCCCGAAATTGAAGAATTTATTGATATCAGAAGACCAACAGGCGATTCGCATAGGCGTTCGCTAAATATACATCACGCAGTTTGTATTTCCGATAAATTTATGGAAGCAGCGAAACAAGATAAAATATGGGAACTAAAAAGCCCAAAAGATGGAAGGGTCGTTGAAGAAATAAGTCCAAGGAAGTTGTGGATTAAAATTCTAACTGCAAGAGTTGAAACTGGTGAACCATATATCCTATTTACTGGCAATGTAAATAAAAATAAGTCAAAAGTATATACTGAACTTGAGGAAAAATATGGTCAAAAAGTGAAGACAAGCAACCTTTGCAGTGAAATCCATTTGCTAACTGGCTTTGACCATCTGCAAAAAGAACGTACAGCTGTTTGTTGTTTATCGTCTTTGAACTTAGAATATTTTGATGAATGGAAAAATAATGAACTTTTTATTGAAGATGTTGCAAGATTTTTAGATAATGTTTTACAAGATTTTATTGACCGTGCACCAAGCTCAATGGAGCGTGCAAGATATTCAGCGTCGCGTGAGCGTTCAATTGGAATTGGCGTTATGGGATTCCATTCATTTCTTCAAAGTAAAAAAACACCATTTGAAAGTGTTGCTGCTAAGTCGTGGAATAAAGCCATTTTTAAGCATATTAAGGAAAAATGTGATATTGCCAATGAAAAGCTTGCGAACGAGAAAGGAGCGTGTCCTGACGCGTTAGAATTGGGGATTAATCATAGGTTTGCAAATACTCAGGCAATTGCACCCACGGCTTCAATTTCTAATATTTGTGGGGAGTCAAGCCCAGGCATTGAACCTTATGCTGCAAATGTATATACTCAAAAAACTCTTTCGGGTTCGTTTATTGTTCGAAATAAGTACTTAAAAAAACTTCTTCAAATTAAAGCAAGCGATAACGATAAAACTTGGTCTTCAATTACATTAAATGAAGGCTCTGTTCAGCACTTGGATTTCTTAACCCAAGATGAAAAAGATGTATTTAAAACCGCAATGGAGCTTGATCAAAGTTGGATTATTGAACACGTTGCAGATAGACAACCATTTATTGACCAAGGGCAGTCGGTTAATATGTTTTGTGCAAGTAATGTTGAAAAACGCGTTCTGCACGATATTCACTTCGCTGCTTGGCAAAAAGGCGTGAAAGGTCTTTATTATTGTCGCTCAGCTTCAATTCAAAGGGCAGAAAAACCTGAAGATAAATTCTCAAAGGAACAAAATCAAAAACAACAAATAATTAATACTCCTGAATATGAAGAATGTATCGCATGCCAGTAAAATATTTTGCAATCGCGTAGGCTGTGACAATGTTAAAAAGTATGATTTATATTGTGGATTTGAATGTGCAAAATTTGTAGCTAACAATAAAGAATCTAGCAAACAATATCAAGAGGAGTTGAAGATAAAAGCAAAAAGCTTTTTATCTAAACAAAAAAAATCTATTCCACAAATTTACAACGATATTGAGCAAGCCGATGATATGGAGGATTATGACTATGTAAGGGAATTAAAACGCAAAATAATGGATTTAAAGCTTTTACCAATTGATAAAAAAGATTTGCATTTCAAAACTCAAATAATTCCACTATTGAAAAAAATTGACAATGATAAAGTTAAATGTGGTATGATTTTAAACTTTGTCAATAAACTTTGCAACGAAGATAAAATGTGTTTGTTTTTGATTGATATTTTTGCAAAATATGGAATTATGGTTAGGAAGTGATTCACTTCTTAAAATCCATAACATATTTTCCGATTTTTTCAATCTTTTCAAAGGAAATATCGTGAATTAAAACTGAAATCATATATAGTATAATAATAATTCCCAATATTATAGACTCAATACACGATGAAATTACATACTGCCTTGCTATTTCAGGAGTTGAGATATATGGCTCTAAGACCTTTTGAACATTATATGAAAGATACAAAAGCCGTAATAAACATACAAAAGCTATAATTCTTCTGATTAAAAAGAATTTTCCGTTTGGATTTTTTTCAGTTGACATAAGTGTCTATTCTATGTTATATATAGTCTTTTTTCGCAACTTTAAAATATGGAGTAACAGTAATACTAACTTGGCACCTGTGGAACTCCGTCGCCACTAGGGAACTTCAACATTACACAGCCGCCCAAGTCTATTACAAATAATATAAGACCAAATACTTTGTTTGTCAAGCAATTTTTTAGTTCATTAATAAAACCTCCTCAAATTTTTGCTTTATTTGCGGAGCAATGCTAGCAAACTCTGCACGAATTAATTCTATATCCATAGGAATAAATTTTTCACCATTGTTAATTCTGCTCTCGTAAGATTTCCACGCAGAACCATTTTTATGAGTAATGTTGACAAGTGTTGAAGCTTTTTTATTGCCATGAATAACGCAAGCCATTGTCATGGCATTGAAATTCTTAAATTCTGGAAAATTCTTGTCAAATGTTGGGAATATTACAACACCATCTCCATCGGCATCAATACCAGCCTCTGTCGTAATTGACTTATCGCTAAAATCCTTAAATTCGTTATAAACATCAGGAACAACTGGACCAAGTTTCCACGCTTGAATTTGAGATTCAAAAAGATTTTCCTCGTATAAACACCAATGCAATCCGTAAGCAATATATAACATCTTCTGCAACTTAAGATTTGTGATATCATTAATACCGTGCCTGCGTAATTTATCCAAAATATAATTCGCAACTGCAAATGTTTGGTATTTATTATCTTCTTGCATACATTTCTCATAAAACTTCTCCCACACTAAACCCGCATTTTAAAAAATCAATTGCTTCCCATTAAAAATTTATAAGTTATTTAAAACAGTTAGTTGCCTCAAGCATAATATTACAATATTATTTACTATTTTGTGTGCCACAGATAAATTAATCACAAACTGTAACACACAAAATGATTGTAATTCCAAAACAGCTTTATGAAGCATTAACTAGTTGTTAATGTAAATTAGTGAAAAATAATATTTTGTGAAAGTCAAGCTTTTTTGTATAAATCAGCTTCTTTTTGGCGGCGTGTTACCAATCCCTTGAGTACTTTGCCGTCAGCCTTAACCCACGATAAAAATTGCTTTTCAATTTCAGCAAAATTATTTGGATTTACTTTAATGACTTTCAACAGCGTTGAATTTAAAAAACCTATTTTTACTTTTTGACCTTTTGCCTTGAGTTCATTAGACTTACTTAATGTAATACCATTTCCAACATTAAATGCAAATGATGTCAACGCGGCAATTTGATTTGCATTACATATTTGACCAACTTCTTTTTGCACTGGTAATAAATAGTCCATTATATCGGAGTTGAAATATGCCTCAGCTTGTTCTTGCGTAATTTTCATTCCTTCTTTTACGCCTTGAATGTGTCCATAACCAATAGTCCATATACCAACCGAATCCTTGTAAGCAGTAAGTTTGCAACCTTCACATTCTTTTATCAACTTTATTGCAATTTGTTTTGCATCGTGGTTTATTATCGTTGGTTTAGCATTAGGTATTACAATGTTTTTGATTTTTTCAACTACTTTTGAGCTAATTGACGGCTTTTCTTCTTCTAGCATCTCATTTACTTCAGTTTTTTTTTTAATGCTGCAAACGAAGGAGCTTGTCTTTTTTCAAAGGAGCGGCGAACAAACCAATAGGACATAACCGCCGAAAATTCTGACAAAATAAGGTCAAAGACTATCAAGTGGTTTTCCAAAACTTCACCGCCTTTGATAATTTTCATCGTTACAACAAAAACAAGAATTAGAAGAATGTATGTTACGATTGGTCTTGTTGTTACTGTGATAAAATTTGCAAACTGTGCCAAGTAACTTTGGCTACTCCACATTGATGATGTTTGTGTTACAGCCTCCGCAAAGGCTTTATATTCATTTGTGTCGCTTTGTTTTAATGATGATTCAGTTTTAAAGCCTTCTTGTTCTGCAATGCTTGCCTGCGTATTTGATTGATTTTGCGAAATAACAGTTTGTTGACTTGCAATTTGAATTTCTTTGTCTGCTTGAATTTTTGCAATTTGAATTTCGCGCGTGGAATCTTGTTTGTGTTCAAGATAGTTCTGAAAACCGCCAAACAAAGCCCCGCAAAATGTTGAAGCTATAGATGTTATCATATTTTTTGATTAAATTATTTAAATGTATTAACAATACTTTTTTTTAAGTCAAACAAAATACGAGTTTGTGTGTTATATGTAACAGTGCCATCGTTACAATTTGATATTATTGTTGAATCTGCCAAAGACAACCCAACAATAAAAACTATGTTACCATTGATAATATATGGCGAAAGATATATTTTGTCAATAATTTTATCTAACGAGCCATGAACGGAAAGCGAATCAAACAGCTGAATAAAATATACCATATTATGTTTTTGCACAAAATCGTAATCAATAACTGATATTAAATGATTTTTTTCATTTGCAATCAGTATTTCTTGAGACTTAGGGTCTAATGGCATTTTCATTGTATAAAAACTATTCAAATACAATGTATTAACAGGTCTAAAATCTGTAGAACTATTTAAAACTCCTCGCAGAATCTCAAAATAAATTATGTCTTGATTAACTGCGATATAACCAATATAAACACCGCGTGTGTGACAACTTGATAACAAAATATCAATATTACGCTCAATTTGTTTTGCCCTATAAAAAAAAAAATAGCTTAATTTATACTTAAATGCTTCGTAATATTTAAAATAACAATAAATTGGTGCTATAAACAATATACCAATTAATACAAACATCTTTGTATTTTTGCTAATTTTTAAAAAATATTTTTCAAAAAATTTCCATAAGAAAGTTTCAAGAATTTTTTGTAATATAACCACCTAATCATTAATAGCGTTTTCTATTTGAATCCCAAGTTCATCAAACATTGTATTGAACCCACTACTATTGCACAAATTGTTATTTGTGAATGTCATTGTTAATAAATATATGATGTTTGACTTTTTATCCAATATTGGATATATTTGGATTTGTGTTAGTTTATATGGTTGTAATTCATTTTTTACTCTAGTTGCATTCATTCCCACCCATAACTTTTCTTTTATTGACTTTACATAATTTGAATTAACAATCTCGGAAGCTTTGCTAACATCTATTTCAATTGATCTATGTAATTCATTAATGAATTTTTGTGTTATTTGCTTGTGTGCAACTCCGTCTATTGGGTCGGGGTTTAAAAACATATCAACATTTCCAAGTTGTCGAATATGAGAAGATTCAGGAAACAAAACAGAATAACCAAAAACATCAATATATCTTATATCGTGTAAATTTGCACGATCTTTAGAATACACTTGTGCATAAGTTATGCCAGACCCATCTGATTCGCAAGTAGATAGTATATGAAGCATTGATTTGCGTATATCATACCTTTCTTTTTCAGAGAACTCTGAATAGTCTTTTGGTTTTTCAAAAAAATAATAACAAACAGCAATGCCAACTATTCCAAGAAAAAATGTTTTGAGTGGATTTTTTTTTATGCAATAATCTAAAACTTTTTTAATAAATTCAGGACAGAAGAATTTTAAAATAAACGATACAATGAATGGCATTTTTTAAATAAAATAAGAGTAGCTTAAGCCATAAGAATATTTTGTATTGAATTTTTCAGACGGCAAAAAATATGTTAATGATAATCCATTATTCCCAAGAAAAATATATGTCAAGCCAAAACCATACATAAAACCATTCGTTGTAATATCCTTTCCTCCATTTATTGAAACAATTGAAGTTACATCGCTGGCAACAATAAAAGGTGCTATTTTACGAGATACTGGGTGTGAAACAATATAAGATTGTGTTTTAATCTGCGAAGAAACATTATATCCATTTTTTGTTTCATACATTTCACCAAAATTTATTAATGAATTGGTTTTATATGTAAATCTTATTTCGCTGGAATCAAATGGTTTATATGTAATTCCCGTAGAAATTCTATTCGCAGAAGAGAGTGGGTTTAACAAGGCACTTTGTTTTCTATTTATTCCATCATTTTTTGAAACTGAATCAAATAAATCAACGCCAACCGCAAAAGTGAGTTTATCACTTGCGTGAGTACAGAAACTAAAAAGAAGAAAAAAGATTATTGGCATATTATTTGTAAATAGGATTTGCTATCACATGTTGAGGATTTATGGCAACTGCCTTGCCGTCAACAAATGTTATAAGTGGTTCTTGAATTTTTGAATATTGCTTTGAAATATATTTTCTTGACAAATCTTTTGGATTTGTGCCAAGACCTTCAAGAATATCCCAATCTTTAGGATTTTGAACTTGACCAGTAAGAATATCTGAAAGATATTTTGCTTGCACACTGCAAAAAACTGAAGGCGTTAATTTCTTATAACCAATAAGACGATTAATAGTTTTTGCAAATGGAAATGGACTCAATTCAGCTCTTAACAAGGAATATTCAGTTTTATACCCATTAATCCAAGGTTTTTTATTTGTCAAATCAAGACCTAGTTGAAAAGCCAAAGAAAGCGAGTTATCCGTAATAAACTCAGGTTGTATTTCTTGCAAATACACATCACCAGTCCATTTTGAATCTCCTTTTTTATTAATATCATTTAAAGAAGGTCTTTCCATTCTTTTTACAACATTTGTAGCAATTGAGTCAAAGTGATTGGTTGCTTCAAAGAAAACGTATCCTTTTTCAATAATATCCTTACCATTATATCTATCCTCATATTGCAAACTAACAAACTCTGGTGGTACTTTAGAAACATAACCAATATGTTCAATACCTGCACCTGTTGTCATTTTAATAATCGCACGACCAAGCAATGTAAGCGTATTGTTTTTCAAAGATGATTGTGTATCAAAATAAATAAAACCTGCCTTGATATTTCTAAAGCCCTTTATTTCATAGTGTGAGATTTCTTTGTTGATTTGCGTTTGCATATTCTTTTAAAATTAAGGAGCTACTTTAACTAAATGAACAACACCATCTGCATCCTTGGATTGCACAAGCAAATCTAGAATATATTGCGGATGTTTGTCTTTTTCCTTTAAAAGTTTTTCAACATGTTTATTAACATTAATAACAATGCCATCTGGATTTTCGAATATGCAATTAATATTATTTAATTGATTTAGTGTTTTTGCGTTTTTAATATTATTAATTGCAAAGTCGTATACCCTTTTATTTATTTGCCTACTAATCCAATAATCCTTAAAAACATACCGCCACAAATAAGCTACTAAATTAACATAGTAATTCTTTTCTTCTGGTTGGTGGTAATATAACACCTTAGATAAATATTCTTCGTTACAAGTTACAGCTTCTTGGATGTTTTGTAAAAAAAAATTACGAGTTTTTGTGTCGGCGTTTACCACTAAAGTGTTTCCATTTTCAATTGTAACTTTTTTTGATTTTGTAAAGAGTAAGTTAATATTTGCAATTTTATCTTCCTTTGCTTCTGCAAACTTTGTCGCTTGAAATACCTCTTCTTGCTCGGATTGTGTTATTACTTTACAAGAAAACCCAAGTTCATTCCTAATTATAGCACAATCGTTGCCATTGCTTAAAGAGTTTTTTATACTCAGGTATTCATCATATAAATCATTAGGAAGGTCGACAACAGCATAACGATTAATACCATCGTCTGACTCTGAATTTGACATATTGTTGAACTCGTCTCCAATAAATATTTGAGTAGATATCCAATAATTTAGTGATTTAGAATATAGTAAAAGTATTTTCATGAAAGTGATAAAAAACAAAATCCGTATAATTCTTGCCCCCAAGATCCACCATCTGCACGGTAGATTTCACAATATAGTGAGTTTGTTGTGATACTTTGTGCAGATATACAGAATGCGTCATTTACTCCATTCGCCGTTCTTATTGTTAGCAAGACATTTGGTGCAGAAGGATAGCTTATTGGAAATCCTACGGTAACGCCTTTTTTATTAGCCCCAGAGCTTCCAATGTAAAAGCTAAATGACCTTTGGTACAAAAGCTTGGTTTTTTCAGTATCTGAAACAAATCTATATGTCTCAGTTTGAATGATATTTGCAGGGTTTGTTGCGTCAATGTTTGGCACATTTCCTAGTAAAATATCGGCTTTAGTTGTGCCGTGCGGATTGCCAAGAATAATTTGTGAGTGGTCGTAAGCAGTCTTGCCTCTATCGCCTCTATAAGCAGTAGACGAAGTCTCGCCAAGTGCTAAAGAAGAAGAAATAGGAAGTTGAGTCGAAGGAACTTTTCCATCAGCTCCAAGCTCAGCAACTCCATTTATAGCTCCTTTCAGAGAAGAGTTTAGCTTTAAATCCAGACTATCTTTTACAAGTTTTTCATCTGGAAATTTGACATTGCCCGGTATTGCGGAAAATGTTGAAGTTTTATTTGCAGTTGCTTCTCTTGTGGTATCTATTGGGTGTGTGTGGTCTGTCCGTGGAAGCGTGTCTAATACTCCAAGTGATGCCACTCCATTTACTTTAATATCGGTTGCATTTGTTGAATAATTTTTATTATCTGCCGTACCTTTAGCAACACTAATAACATTTTTATTTCCATCAGTTTCTAATCTTTGTGAAGCTGTTAGTTTTGGAAGATTCAAAGTGTTTATTTTTACATTTTGAATATAATTTGAAGAGGATGAACTTATATCCGTTCCACTTAAAGTTGATGTTGATTTATACAAATTAATTCCTGCAAGTGAGTATGAAGCACCAACAGGAATATTTATGGCAGCTTCTGTACTATCAGGATATATAAAACGAACCTTATTTAAAGAAATTGTTGTTCCTACTGATCCAAGAGTAAGTGTAGTACCTTGTGCAACATACACAATACAATTTTCAAGTGCAAGTGTACCAGCTGTTAATGTTGGTATTCCAACACTTTGATTATTCCCAATATAAACAAATGCGTTTGCATTATTTACTATTGGAACACCACCACGGCAATTATATAATCTTGTTGTTCCTGCACCTGTAAATGAAAGTGGTGTAATTGAAAAGTCTGAGTCATATATATCAAGCGAACCTGTTCCTGTATTGCTCAAAGAGTTTGAGACAGCAATATCACGCATTACAACATTGTTTGCACCACTTTTAACAAAATTTGCAAATGAATATTTTGAATATGTTTGTGAACCACTTGATGAATTTGCAGTAATTGTCCCAGTTGTTCCGGAATTTGCACGATATGTAGTTCCTGAAAGTTGTAAGTTTGCTTGTGTAAATGTTACGCTTTCTGTTGATTGGCTAGGTAACTGTCTAATCTCCACCCCAGTTCCATCGGCTCTTGTATTTGCTTCAGCAAGAGTGCCAAGCGCAGTTAATTCAGACAAACCATCATTGCTATCATTTCCAGAGCCATTTATTCCACAAGAAACATACAATATTTTTACATTCTTAGTTGTTAGTGAATTATTAATCTTAACTTTATCGGTTGCACTCAGTAATCCAGCTTCAGTTGTAGTTGCCTGTGGAACAGTTATGTCAGTCCCAGTACTACTCAATATATCAAGCGTTGTTCCAGTTTTGTTGTCAATTGAAAGGTTTGTAGAAAATCTTAGATCGTTACCCTGTGCAACTGTTCCCGCAGATGTTCCAAAAGATTTGTTATAAGCGTCATTTTTTGCAACTGTGATATATTTGCCAGTAGCATCAGTTTCAACAGTTTGTGAATTACCTAAATTTGCACCATTTTCTTGAATATTTCCAATAGCAGTGCCGACATTTTTACTTGCAACAGTTCCAAGTGTTGGTTTGTTTTTAATGAAGTTGTCTTGCGTGTTGTCTGTTTGTGTGTAGTCTGCTTGCACATTTACCTCAGCACCGTCTTGAATGCCAGCAAGCTTTGTTTTTTCTGTTGATGAATATTGTTTGTAATTTGCACCGTCTAAAATCTCATCTTGATTTAAGACAACTGCACCAGTTTTAGTATTTACAGAAGCAACTTCATCACATGTATCCCATTTTTCCCAAACATTACTTGGATTATAAACAACTTTATCATCTATTGCAAAGCTTATATTGCCAGCACCAAAATTTTGAGTACCAGCAACATTTACTCTATACAAGTAACCATTTGTTGATGTACCATTGCTTAAAGTTGGTGTATTTGTTAAAGCGTTCCAAGTACCTTGATATTTCAAACCACCGATAACTGAATTATCAACATATTGTTTATTGGCAAATTCGTATTGCGAGGTCGGCAATGAAGCGGGGGTAACGGGGAAAGCTGTAAAAGTTTTAATACCTGCAATTGTTTGGTCGCCAGTGAGTTTTACAACCGTGTTATCATTTGCTTTTGCGTCTAAACTTGCTTGCAACCCTACTATGGTTGAAATAGCTTGTGTACTGGTGTGGTTTGCCCTATCTAACAAGTAAGCATCGGTTTGGTTGCTTGTTGCATTTGTTGCCATTGTTAGAAGCCTCGCAATTTCAGTGTCAGAAATTAAGCTTTTGTCAGTTTCTTTATCAACCTTTGTTAAAAAACTTGCATCGGTTTCAGTTTTTGTGTAGGTGGTTGATTGGTTGGCTTTTAAATCAACGCTTGTTTTTAATTCGTTAATACTTCCAACGATTGTTTTTGCAGTTGTATTGAGCAAATTATCAGTGATATTTTGCTTCAAATCAAGGTTTGAAGCAAGCGCTTGAACATCATTGTATTCTTGCAAAGTTAAGTGATATTTTTCAGTTGCAGAACCACCTTGAGTGCCTGCTAGGTTGTTATGCGAAGCAATAAGCGGTGTGTGAATATGTGAAGCATACTCAGTACCACTATGAAGCAATGTTATTGTGGTATTTTGAGTCCTATCGGTTTTGCCATAAACTTTAATTACAATTTTATCCGTAGAGTTGCAAGAAAAATCTTGCTGAGTTGTTTCAACATTTACAATATTCAACGCTTGAGAAACTTGTGCAATTTCCGAAAAGTCCGTTGTTTCACAAGTGAAAAGCAGTGTTTCAGCCGTTCCGACTCTTTTAAAGACATCAATTTCAAACCTCGAACTATTCAAGTGTGAAACATAACCAAATAAATTGAATAACCAGTTTCCACCATTTATTATTGCTGCACCAATATCGGCATTTGCGATATAGCTATGAATTAACCTACTAGATTTTGCAGTTGTAGAATTTATTGTGACACTTTCAATGTCAAGTGCCGAAGGGTCTGGCGAAAAGCTTAAAAGTTCGTAATTCGCGATTGTTGAGCTTTGGCTTGTAAGATAATACACACTTCCATTACTTGCACCAATGGGGCGTGACTCAATTTGGCTTTGAAGGTTATTGCTTAATCCAACCAACTTATTGTTGATTTGCTCCTGAGTATCGTTATCTTGTGGAGTTGCCAAAACTGGCGTTATTACACTTTGTTTTGATTTTGAAGTCTCAATATTTGCAGTAGCTGAGATGTGTGAATTGTCTATTGATGTTGATTTTACGGAAAGCGATAGAGTATTGGCAGTGTCATTGTATGTTTTTCCAATCGTTGAACTATCAACCAATAAACCGTCTACGCTGTCTTGGACTACTTCAGTTATATTGTCAAGTGTTGATTTATATGCGTTTGTAAAGTTGTTGTCGGACAATACCTTTGACCCATCTTTATCAACTTTCAAATCTAAATTGTCCTTAAGGAGTTTTTCAGTTGGGAAGTTTGTGTTGTTTGGTGTTGCTGAAAATGCCGAAACTTTATTTGAAGCGTTTTCTTTTCCTTCTGCCAATGTTTTTATTGTATTGAGTTGACCTTGTGCTTTATTGTTAATATCACTTTGTTTGTCTCCATTCGCAAAAATAGCATCAGTTGGCGTTATAGTAGTTTGCTTTGATTTTGAAGTCTCAATATTTGCATTTATTGCAATCTTTGAATTATCTAAAGACAAATCTTTGACATCAGCAGAAATTTTATTTGTTGCGTCATTGTATGTCAAGTCAATCGTTGCAGTATCTAATAATGCACCACCAATTGCGTCTTGTGATGCTTCAATAAAATCCGTAACTTGCGTTGAAGGTATTGCAATATCTTGTTTTGAAATAGATAAAATATCGCCCTGCTCACTAACTAATTGTGTTATTGTTTCTGACGCACTGCCAAAAGTTCCAGGATTCGTTAATGGTGTAATTTTTAATTTTCTTAATTCATCCTTTGCGTCAATTTGAAATTTAGCATAAGTATCAAGTGCGCCTTGAGCGGTGTTAACCCAAGCAAAACCCAATCCAATAGCTTCGCCCTTCCAATAAGTTTGAGTCGATGTTACAAAACAATATTTTGTTGTGTAATTTTCAGGGTCTGGGAATATTGCATTTAATTCAGTTTCATTAGCCACTGTTGGTGGTGAAGTAAATTTATCCTCTGACTCTTTTTTCGAAGCAATTTGCCACCTTCCTTTTGGGCTTTCAGGTGTGATTGCGTATGTATTAAAAAAGATCGTCTGGTTATTACTATTTGCTCCTAATCCCGATGGAAGGTCATCAATTGTTTGAGGTAATGCCCCAACGATAATAAATGTACTTGGTGCTTTATTTTTACCAGCTTGAATATAATTAGGATTTAAAGTTGGATTCCATTGTGGAATTCCACCTGAACCACTTCCACCGCTTCCTTGACCGCCAAAAACTTCAGTAAATTGCTCGTTCATATTGTTTCAATAAATGTAATATTTGTTCTTATATTTTTCTGCGATAAAATAGTTGTGTCAAGAACAGTATATTCAATATTTATCGTTGCTACAATGCTTGTATTTGCTGTCGCATTTGATAATTCAAATATGAACCAACTTTCTTTAGTTCCACTTTGATATGTTGAGTCTTGTGGGTCGCTATATATAATTTGCTGACCACTTCCATTGACTTTTTTTACTCTATCTTCAAAGCCAATAGTCCCATCTTTTTTGGTAAAAGCCTTATAAGTTTTGACTTCTGCACCATCAAAGTTGCTAGCGTCTGTGAAGTTAATTGAAAATCTATATTCAGACCTTATTGCTATATAATCGTTATCTTGAGTAAGCGTCACCCTAAAGTAAGACATTTTAAATAAAAAAAATGTTGTGGTTTTCCACGAAATGGAAGTGTATTGCTAAAAAAGAATTGTCAAGGGTTTTTATTTAATATTTATGATTTTGTCAATTTTAGCAAATTCTTTTTCAATATCAATCTTTGCAAGTTCTTTTGCGTCTTTTGCTGTTGATATATTTTTAATTAAATCTGCTTCAGTTTTATAACATAAATAACTTCTTTTTTCAATAATATCTCTTATTTCTTCAAATTCACTACGACTTAGTTCTATGTCATTACCTCCCACATCAATCCATTTTTTTTTGTCAAAAGATGATACCAAAGTGCCAACAATATTATTTTGTGCTTTTTCGGTCGCAGGTAAAATAAAATTTTTATATTCTAGTGGTGCATATAGTATAACTTTTTTAAATTTATCAATTTCATCAAGCTTTTCTTGTTTTGCATTTTCAAGTTTTATGCTTTCAGGAATTACATATTCTTGAATTTTTCCGTCAACTACACACATTTCAATTCCGTTGTCATTTTTTGAACGAATAAATTGATATTGCTCTTCCGTAACATCAATGAAGTTTCCATCTTTGAGCATTTGCATATATTCAGGATTTTGTGAATAATCTATGTAAACAAAGTTCCCATTTATTATTTTTGTTTGTGCGTCAAAACGCACCTTACCGATTATTTGTGACATATATTTTATTAATTAATAACCAATTGCAAACCATCTAACTGTTGGAGTTGTTATTGCCACACTTGTTCTCTCTAATATGCGGTATGTTGCACCAGTTGTTGATATTGCCGTTAAGTCAATAAAACAAGCACCAACTTGACCAGCAGTCAACACTGTTCCAAAAAAGCCAACGCACGCCGTTGGAAATGCGGTTGCAAAGGTTACTGACTGTGTAATCAAGTCATTTCCACTTGAAGAGGCTTGACTTGACCACTTCATAATAAAACCATTTGCGTCTTTTGTTTCCCCAGTAGTAGCTTTTGTAGCAGTAAAAAGTTCAAGTATTTTAGCGTTGACCTTAGCAGGTGTCATAGCAGTATTATTGTCCGCTCCTGCTAGTGCTTGTGCCGATGTTGATATTTTTAAAATACCTGCAACTGTTTCGGTTGCTTGTTGAATGCCACCAAAAATAATAGCTTCTCCACTTATTATGACAATATCATATTTCCGCATCAATAGAACATCGCCCGCAGCAAGTGTTGTAAGAACTCCCAGATCATTATATTTTTTTAAAGTTTTTGTTGTAAAACTTCCATCATATAGTTGTATTGCAATACTTGTTGAACCAGTATTTGTTGCAGGTGCAATAAATGAAGTGTGAAAACCGTCAAATAAGGCAACTGGTGAAAGTCGAACAGTTTTATCTTGGTATTCTTGGTTATTAAAAGTGCCGTCAATTATCTCACTTATTGTTGAGCTTTTTGCTGTTAATGTATATGTATTTGAAGCAAATGTTGCCGTGTAGCTCATTCTTGCTTTTTTTGTCTCAATACTTTGAAGTGCAAGTTCGCCTTCATTATAAGTATCTTTTGCTGTTGAGAAATATAAAGCGTCAGTTTGTGCAAAATTTTCTGTGTTTGAATATGTAATATCTTCAGACCTTATGATATTTTGCACATTTGCATTCACTTCATTCCCTTGAGGAATTGACGCGTTCAATCTATTTCTTTCCGCTTGAGTGTTATTGCCTCTGTTTTGAAACCTTGTTTTTCTTTGTGAAGTATCTACCATATTACAAGATATATAAAAATTCAATGTTATGATGTGGTTGCTTTTGTGAAATCATAAAACTTTCAACACGACCTCGCCTTTCAGTATCAAACTCAAGCGTAGTCGGTAAAAGTATTTTCCAAGTATTTGCTTCCTCGAAATATGTTCTTCCCCAGTGAACCAATTTATAGCTACTATTCGCAACTGTGTTATATTCATTATAATTGTCAAGTGTAAAATAAAATTCAACTTGATTCACACCTAAAAAAGATAGTACCTTTTCAAAATCACTTATTGACTGTATTTTCCCACGAACGATTGCTTCAACTAAACGAAGTAATTCTAAGCGACCTTGCAAATCATTCGGAACTGTGAAAATTTTATCGTTATATAAATTATATTCTTCTTCTTTGTGCGAAAGAACGCTTTCAAAAATTGCTACTTTATCGGGATCTTCAAAATCATCTTGCAATGTTAGATTTAAGGCATCTTGCAAATATTTTTCCTTGTTTTTCATTTTACAATGAAGCGTTGCCATAAAAAGCAAAATTTTATTTGACTCAGTGCCACAAGTTGTTAAGGCTACATTTAAAGAGTTATCTTTTACAAAAGTTTTTATCCACTCGTAGCATTCGTCATCAATACCAAACATACTATGCAAAAGAAATATTATCAACGCTAATAAACTCACCAATTGCAAGTGTTAATGTTATTGGAATATCATTTATATCTAAAATATCAATCGAATTAATACTTGATATTGTATTACCAGTAGAATCTTGTGTTCTTTGAATAAGCGTTGTTGTTATTTGGCTTGCTGTTGGTGGTGTTATTGTTGTGTCTTGAATACCAATATTGTAAATAACTTCTTGAAGTTGTGCCTTGACTGCCTCTTGCATTTTGCCTGTGTTTGGTAGTAGTCCATTAATTACAAAACGCCTCTTTACTTCAGTAGGTGCATTTACGAAAACATTATTTTCACTAATTGTTGCGTGCAAGGTACTTTTGTTGATTAAAGAATTTTTGACACCATCAATTTCTTGTTGCGTTGGTATTGGGTTATTATCATTATCTCGCAGAAAATATACTGTAAAATTACCAACCGCGGGGAATGTCTCCAAAATTGTAACACGCGTAACACCTGATTGATTTAATACAAGAGTTTTAATATCTGCAATTGCTGTATTTTTTGTTTTCCTTGCAACAATTCTTGTTCTGTAGTTATCGTCCGTTTCGATATCTGATCCTAAGCCAATTTCATTGTAATCGACATAACCTACTGAATTGACATAAGTTATTGCATTTGAAGGAACTATTTCAATTCCCTTGTCTATGTTTTGAATAGAACCAGTTTCGGCAGACCTTATGTTTGTTTTAATGATATTTGCTTGAAAATATTCGCTTGAGCTTGGTGTGATCGTTGATGTTGAGGCTATGCTACTATTCGTAAATGTAAAACTATTTTTGTCAAATGTCGTTATTGTTTGCAACCCAGTCAAACCAGCTATTGAAAAACTATAACCAGTTATTTGAATTCCACTAACAAGCCCATGATTTTCGCAATATACTATAGCTATTTTTGTGCTTAAAAATGTTTCAATTTTTGCAACAAGTAAGTTTCTTGAGGCATCTCCAAGCGTCAAAAATTCTCCAACAGTTGTTAGAGTTGCATTATATTTGTTGTTATTACCAATAAACTCTGTTCCTATATCAATTTGTGCTAAAATATTCGTAATATTGAATACTACTTGACCCTCAGATTGTGACCGTTGTTGGCGAATAACATTGTACTTTGCTCCCTCATAATCTAATTCCACGCCAACCATATTGTTAACATTTGTTTTTTTTTGGACTTGGGATAAGTTGTTGTTATGTGTATGCAACAAAATACCTCCAAACATTTCTAATGTTTGTGGAAATATATCATTTGCATTTGTTGCTCCATATATATTGTTTGCAATATTTGCACTTTCGTTTTTTGCGTCCTCAAATGAGTAGTTAAGCATTTTAGTAAAAAAATGGTGTTAGAATTTGATATGTGTTTTTTTTAAAATGTCAAGAACTACTTTTTGAAAAGCCTTACAACATTAATAGCTTTATCATAATAAAAAACTAATGATTTCTTGCGTTTATTCACGATTATATTTATCGTGATATAGCATATATTTGATTTATCCGTTATCGTGATGTCATCTTCGTCAGGAAGTTCAAAAATTCCTTCATCAATGCCAGTTTGAAGGCAGGTGCGAACCTCGTCAACTATCTCATCTTTGTTATCTTCAGAAATTGATTTATTTTGAATAACCGCACGTAAATTTCCTTTGTATTGTATAGTTTGCGTTGTAGTTAACTCATTAATGATTGACCCCGTAAATGTCTCTCCTCCATCAAAACTTTTTAAGGCATTGTGTGAAAGTAAATTTAATATATAGTCGGAAACTGAAAACTCACTTGAGTTGCTTGATTCTCTGAGATCAAGTACATTACATTCTTCGTTCCAAAAAAACTCTGATAATGATTGATTTATTTGCATATAGTGATATGATTTTATTTAAAATAAAAGATTTGATTTAATTGTCAACAATTCTATTTCTTAACTTTTGTTAAGCAAAATGCGTGACATTCTTAACTTTTATTAAAATAATGCTTGACATTTGAAAAAGTGGGAATTAAGAATAGTGAAATTAATTAAAATGAAATATGCCAAGCTATATAAAAATATCAGATTTAATAAAAAAACTTAAAGATATTGATGATCAAGATTCTTATATTATCGATTGTGATATTTATAATGTGCATTCACACTGTTTCCTAGACATTTTGATGTCAGCAAAAGAACAAATAGTAAGAAAAAATCGAGAGTTTCTTGAGCTTATGTTGGAAATGGATTTTTCATATTGTTTTTTTGACTATCATAAGATTCTTACTGAAAAATCTAAAAGCAAAGAATCGCTTATAAATGCTATTGAGGCAATAAAGTATAATGATAATCTCACCCAAAAGGGAAAAGATTATGAAACTAATTTAAGGCATAATCAAATTAAAAAAATAGATAGATTGTTATACCTTGCAGAAGGAATTCATAAAGAGCAAATTGACTTTGAAAAAACATTTACGGAGCAACAAGTGGGAAAAATATATCATATTACAATGCAAAATATGTTAAATACAATTGATATGGTATAATATTACAAACTATGCAAAATAACTACAAAAAAGAATTACAGTTTTTAGAATACCGTCACAACGCTGGCTTTATTGATAAAGCAACATACACAACATACAAAAATTACTGCAAAAATGGTAAAAAACAACTTACAAAAGAGCAAGAATTGATATATAAACTTTTATCATTAGCAATGGCGGACGCAATAAATTTACTTGACACCCATCGTGACATTTTTAAAAAATAGCTATTGACCTGAATTATTTATTGTTTGCGTCGCCGCACTTCCTGCCGTTGTTCCACCAACAACTGCTATAAGCTTGCTATTTACCTTGCTTCCTGCTGGCATATTTACCGGCACTAAAAAATTGACTGCGGACGGTGTTAATTGTGCTACTGGCGTTCCTTGAATTGCAATTTCAACATTATTCCCCACGGTTATAGCCGTTGTTCCTTTTGTTATCGTGATTGCACCATCTTCAAGCATTTCAATTTGGCTTGTTCCTGCGTTTATTTTAACACTGCTTTCAAGAACAAGGACTTGAATTTGTTTATTTATTGGGTTTTGAATTCCATAAGCACCAAGCGGAATGTTTGCCTTAGAATCAAAATTATTTGTTGTCAATGCAATTTCCTCGCTTGCTTGACAGTCGGCATCCATTATAACTGCTGGCGTGTTTTGGCGTGGGTTTGCAACTAAGCAAGCTGTATGGATAACCTTACCATAGCTATTTTTTACGGAATGTTGTGTTGGGTCTATTGGGGAAAAACTTGATTCGTTATTGTTATCATATTCCTCAATTTGACCTAAAAAATTTTCTGCCATATTACGCAAATTTTACTTGAGTTCCACTTTTTATTAAGTAATCAAATGAAGAAATATTATTTATCAACATAAAACTTTTAAGAATTTCTTCATCAAGAATGCCATACCTCTTAATAACAACTTCATAAACATTGCTTGCTTCGGAAACTATTTGATATGTTATATCTTTTTCATTGAAAATTACATTTCTTATAACTTCTAAAGTTTGATATACATAATCACGAACAGCATTAAATGCTTCAGGGTCGAAAGTACTGTTTGTAAAGTTTGAAGATATATTTGCACCCGACTGAAGCCCATCAAACATTGTTTCACTTGCAAATGAATTGAAAGCATTCACAATATTTTGCCACGCTTGAAATGCTTCTTCTGTATTCTCAAAATCATAATTTTCGTAATTATTACACATAATTAAAAGTGCATTTGACCGCATAAAATTTGTTACCTTACCAAGTACGATATTCTTTTCAATATTATCATAAATAGGTAACACACTTCCATCTTTTTGTTTTACATCCGGAATATTCAATACGATGTCCTTATTGTATTCAGTGAGATTTTTTAATATTGGGTAATATTGTTGTTTTTGCGTAGTAGGGTCGCTACTAGAAAACAAACCTTGGAAACTTTTCATAGTATCTGCAAAAGATTGTGCAAGTTCTATTGGGCTATTTATAAGAGTTCCAACCGCACTCTTTAATTCATTTACCTCTTGAATAAAGCTTGCAACATCACTTCCAAAGCTACTAATTGTTTTTGCCGTTTCAATTAAAGTCGCGTTTACTCCTTGCAATGCAATAACTGCTTGGGCAATACTTGACTGAATTTGATAAAGACAGTTTACAGCCTTATCAATTGCTGCAAAAATTGACTTCTTGCTCTTCGGTTTTTTGGCTTCAGGTACTACATAAAATGTAAATTTGATTTTATCATTTCCATTTGCAAGACTACGCCCATCGTAACTATCATCAAAACTTACATCACTTGCAAATCCATAGAAATAGTTTGCCTTGCTTCCTATATTTAAAGCTGGAACTGTTTGGTATTGTTGCGTTGTAAATGTTTGTAAATTAAAGCCTTTGTTACTTGTTAAGATTTTTAAATATTGATTTCTTTGTTGAATATACTTTCCATAAGAAAAGTCCAACTCTACATCGATAATCCACCCAGCATCACCTATAGTTTGAATTACGCGACCGTTTGGAGACCCATTAACGAAACCTGAAAGCGAAACATCTTCGCGCATTAACCCGCTTCTAAAAGCATATCTTGCTGGGACTGGCGACAATATAACAATATTGTTTTTTGTTGAAACACCAAGTTTTGCTGCAATCTTACCAAGCTTTGTACTAGGTACTTGTTTATAACTTGGTGTTTTTATATGCTTTGGATTAAATGTTCCTGCCATATTAAGTTGTTAAAATTCTTGTTGTATTTATCAATTTTGTATTTTTTGCTAATGAACCATACTGTAATGGATTCAAAAGACCAAGTTGAAATCGTGCTTCAGGTTCTTCAGGATTTTTGTAAATATATTGCATCATTTCGAGTGCTGTGGGCTCTTTATTCCCATTTTCTGCTTTAAATTTTGACCTCAAACTTTGAAGTGTAAAGTTTTCCATTTTTGCATCAAGTACCGATATCGGAACACACTCAATAACCATATTATATTTTGTTCCAACATCACAATTTATTTCAGTGATTAACATTTCTTGACTATAGTTGAAGTTTTGCAAATTCAATGTAAAACGCATTCCAACGTCTAAAATTGCTGGCGATTTTTTCCAGTATGAAACCCCATCGGTTGTTTGCAAATCTTTTGTTATTTCAAAATCATCGACTACAAGCTTTAATTGAATAACAGACATTTCAATTAAATCATTTTTCACTGTATTAAAAGCAAGTTTATTAGCAATGTCTTTGATTTTGCTAGCAAATACTGCATCTTTTTGACCCTTCCGTATTTTTTTTAGTCTATTGAATAAGTCCGCGTCCAAAAATGAGTTATCAATTTTTTCCTCACTAATGATGCCTGCAATTCCACTTAAATTAAAAAAAGTGTCGCCATAAAAAACTAAGGAACGATTGGTTAACAATTTACTATCTATGTCAACCTCATTTTGCGTACCTGCGTTGTAAAAAAACCTATTTGCTTGCTTCATTAGTTGCCGTTGTATTTTTGCAAATATTTTGCAGTTCGCTTGCGTGAGTGTAAAAAACGGCTTTGTATAGTCTGGGTTATAATACTTATCCGTGATATGATATTTTATAGTTTGTGCTTCTCCATTATTTTGCCTACTAATAAACACTTGCAATTGATTTGCCCTTAAAATATCTTGCAAAACGGTATCAACTTTCCGATTTGCATTCGTACGCACACCACCGCTTGTTTGTATTACTTTATTTTTTATTTCATCGTCAAAAATTACTTTATATTGAGTGCTTTTTATAAGAGAATTCTTTTGTGCAAGTAGAAGGCTTTCAATGATATCCTTTGTGTTTTTATTTTGAAAATCAACTCCGTCTTTTATGGCGTTGCCAATAACTTTATTGTTTGATAAAAGCTCACTTCCAAGAAGTTCTAAAGAATATATTGCACTATCATTATTTTGCATATACGGCTGAACTGCAACTATTCCATTAAAAATATTGACCCAAGTATTTGGATTGTCTGTACCCGCATCGCCCCTTGCATAAAAAATGTCAATATAGTCATTCACTGAAGGAATAAAAGCTTCTGAAATTCCATTGTCTGTTTTCTGAATACTTGTTTTTGTCAAAAATTGTTCTTCACTTATTTGAAGTTGAAAGCTTCTTGACTGCCTAACTTTCAAGGTAAAACGCATATTTTCGTTTTTGACAATATTTGAGTACATTGGCACACCGTTGGAATCCGTGAAAGAGCTACGATACCAAATCCAAAAAGTTCCAAACATTATAATTTCATTAATTTCTTAAATTTTAGTTGGTTGTAGTATATTTAAGAAAGTACCTTCTTCTTTTTTTACATCGACAATTGCTTGACTTTTTTCGTCAGTAACAATTCTTACATCAATTGAGCCTTGCGTTGGTCGACTTTGCATTCCTTGAATTGGTGGGGCAAAATTCTCAATATTGCGTTGACGCATATTTTTTCTTATATCATCTACAGTTTTGCCACTTTCAAGTGCCGTCTTTATTTCTAAAGTTTTGCGGTTAGACTCTACCGTTCCCATACCTTTTGTTTGCTCAGCAATTAAAGCTTTTTCTTCTTTACTATAAAATAACTTTTTATCTTTCATAGTATCATATACAATAGCACCAGCCGTCAAAAGCCAAAATGCTTTACTTTTTGCAATAGTATTCAAGCCAAATGCAATACCAAGTAAGGCGTTTTTTAACATTGCAAATGACTTCACAATTGCTGTAATTCCTGCAACCGCACCAGCACCAGCTAATATAGTTAATAAAGTTGGATAATCATTTATAAGCGTTGTTATAATTGGTGTAAGCCTTTCAAGCCCATCAGCTAAAATGCCTAACGCTGGGAATAGAACTTGATTTCCAAATGCACCAGACACCATTCCCCAAGATTCCGATATTCTTCCAAGCGTTGACTCATGTCTATCACCAAGTAGTTGCATTGTACGATTAAAATCTTTCAAACTTTGCTCTGTTTTTATAAATCTTGCAACAAATGTTTTTTCTGCGGAACTTAATTTTTCCATTTCTTTACGGTATTCAACGGAGCTAATTTTGCCTTCCTCAAATTGTTTTTGAACTAATTGAAATGAAGCGACTTTCGCCTTATCAACATTTCCAATTTCAGTTAAAAGGCTTCGGAATACATCCTTTGCCTGCATATCGTTTGTTCCTGTTATCAATTCAATGAAATCATTTTGACCTGCAACTGATTCAATTTTTTTAAATTCATCACCAATGCTAAACAAGTACTCTTCAATTGTCTTGCCTTGTTTTTCTGCCATAGCAATTATTCCACCGCCTCTCGCTTTATTACCACCTTGTAAGGATTTTCCAAGGTTATAACCAACAGCCGATGCATCAAGGTTTGTATTTGCCTTTGCGAATGTTGCAAGCATCAATGTTGACTCTTTACTCATTAACTTCATATTTTTAATCAATGTAATTGGCATTCTGCCAACTATCTCAAGCAAGTCTCCACCAGTAACCATTGCACCATAAAAGTCTTCCATTTGGTTTGCTTGTGAAAAAAATGCCTTCATCTCAGTCGCCGAAAGATTGAAAGCTTTGCCAATTATTTCTACGGCTTTTGCTGAAGTTACACTGTCAACTTCAAGTTGGTTTGTTGCAAATGTCATTAACTGTATTTTATCCTTTATTGTTTCAAGTCCTTCGCCAGCTTTTAATGTTTTACGCAATTCTGCCGTTTGTCCTGCGACTGCTATTCTTGACTGCCCAGTTTCAAGCGAATATTTTTCAATAAACTTTATATAGTCTTTTATATTTTCATCATCGCCAAGCTGTCTATTGATATCATAAAGTGCCGTGTCAAATTCAGTTGCGTTTCTTGTTGCCGACCTTAAAAAGCCTACACCTGTTGCCGCAGTAACAACGCCACCGATTATATTTCCGCCAGTTTGTTGTCTTTGTGGCGTTCCATTTACCTGCCTTCTTTCATCTGCTTGTTTTTCTCGTAATTGCTTTTTTAAAGAATCAACTTCGTGTATTTTTGATGATGGGTCTCTTCTTGAATTTATTCTTGAGTCTATCGCCTCCAATTTACGCTTTAATTTATCAATTTCATTAATTTCTTTCGATAAATTTTCATTAACAAGGTTTGATAAATTAACAGGGGAAAGTTTATGCAATTCATTGAACTTTTGTTGCGTTTTGACAATTGCACGGTCTGCATTACTAAGTTTTTTTTCAAATACATCAAAGTGTCGTGCTTGGGCTTCAAATTTTTTCCCAAAAGTCTCAAAAGACTTAGTCATTTTTGTTGTTGAGGCGGCAATAGAATTAGCTTTTTGTGTCCACTGCCCCTTAATATTCAGCGTTATAAAAGCGTTATTCAACATATCAATGGTTATAAAAATCAATTAGCACACTTATCATATCAAATGGCTTTCCACTTAATATCATTTCCTGTGTTCCTTTGTACATTGGTATAAAGCTACAAATAGAAAAAACAAGTTTTTTTATGTAATCAATATTGTGAATATTATCAAGGTCAAGTTCTGAACTAAGAAATCGCGAATTGTAAATATCATTTACAAGCATTACGCATTGCTCAAAGTGGGTTTTTTCTTTGAGGTTTTTTTTGATTGTTGCGTATCTTTCAATTTCTCTTGTATTTGCTGAAAGCTCTCTTGGGCTTGCACCTGAACTTGCTGAGCCATTTCTATTGCTTGATTGATTGAGTCTTGTTCGCTCCTCAATCTTGCAATCATATTGTACTGATGCTGTATCAAGTTGCATTCGGCTATATATACTGTAGCAGTATCCTTCCAGCCCAAAAAAAAACAGTAGTTCCAGCAAAAAAAGTCTACTATTTCAGAAAAAATATAGTCTCTATTTTCATATTCACTTTCAGAGTCAAATATATTTGCTTTGATTTCGCTTATGTGCATTGCAGAACCATTGTATTCGATAACACCGCAAGTATTCGTTTTGTTTTGACGCAATAAATATTCCTCAAGTGCTTGAATAAATGGTAGCTTACCATTACCCGAAAGAATTTCATTAACATTCGCATAATATTCCGCAGAATGTTTGACAAAAATTTTACCAAATTCACGACATTCAAACATTGACATTGGCTTTAGCTTGATAATATCTTTTTGGTCAATATCATCGGGTGTCTTTAGTATTACTTCAATTTCAATGCCTTGCACTAAGCGTTTTGAAATAATATCTTTGCTTAATTCAAGAGGTTCAGAACTGTTGAATAAAGAGTCAATGATGTGGGTTTGATATTGCATATTTTATCTTACAATCGTCAATGAGCCACAATCAAAGTCCATACTATTTGACTCTGAACCGCCAACACCAATGTCAAACTGAAAGTCTGTTTTTCTAATAACATTAGTCCCTGTAATTTTTACAGGAAGACCATTTGTTTGTTCGCATTCTATTGTAAAGCTATCAAAAGATGACGACGATGACAGTATTTCGCCAGTTTGAAAATTTTCAATTGCGTTCAACACAGGGAGCGTTATTGAAGCATTTTTTGTTTCCGTTCCAGTCGCCATTATTGTACCATCTGTTCCAACTATTGAGCCACTAGATGTAACGCTTTTTGGCATTATTTTTAGCTCAGTTGTTGCAAGGTAAAGCTTGTATTGTATTCCATTTTTGGTAAATGTTGCCTTTCTGTTGCTTACTCTAAATATTTCTGCCATATTGATTATTTATTAGTTGAATAAATTGTTAATTCTACGCCATTAAGCTCCCCAGTAGGATAAATCATTGTCTTTACTTCGTATATATTATTACCATTGATAACGCGTGGTGCAATAGATAATGAAGCTTCAGATAGTTGTGATTTATCGGATTGCAAAATTGGACTTTGATTAGCTGAAGGCGACGTTACTGCTAAATTTCCACTTAATAAGCGTACTTGGTTTAGCAAAGATTCTTTAATTGATAGCTTTTGGAAGTCACTTTGAGAAGCATTTGTAATAATAGTTTTCAAATTAAATGAAGCTAACCAACCAAAGTAAAGTTTAATCATTTGCACACCAGTTTTACGCAATGCACTATCTTTTTTTGCAAGACTCCTTGAAGCAGATATAACAAAGCCATCTGTACCATCTTGCTGAACATATTCAACAAAGTTGAACGGATATTTATCAGCATTTGCGTCAATGATATCAGGACTATAGTCGTTTGTATTCCTTTTATTTGATTTCAATTGTTCAAAAAATGGAAGTGAAGCATTACTGCGAACAGTATTTGCAAAACTATCTTTGATATATCTTGTATTGAAAGAAATATTTTGAATATTTCCTGCCTTTTCAACAGAAAACACTTCTGAAGAGTTTGTAAATGTGTCTTGTATTGAGGCAATATGATAACAAGCGTGTGAAATCAAATGGTTAATAATTCCAAGACCTTGATGTGCTTGCCCTTTGATATAAGCAGGCTTACCAAGTAAAGAATCATAGTGTTCGTTTTCATTTTCAAAGCTTGAAAAACGCACTAATTCAATTTGTGCATTATTTTCCCAACCGTCTCTTATTTCTCCTACGCTATCAAAGTAAATATCATCCATTGCATCAGCTCCTGAAATACTTTCAAATACAGGGAAAATCCATCTACCAGCAAGGTCTTTACCAATTTGTGAATTGTTTGTTTGGTTATATCTATTTTTAATTTGTGGAACGATTGCGTCTTTGTAATCTTTAAGTGATGTATTCCAATATACAAGCGGTTTTTCAATATCACTGCACCTTGAAAAGATTAAATCAATAATGCTTTCAGAAGCACTAATATTTTCCAAGTTTCCAACACCAGCAACACACCTGTTCGCAGTGTCAACATCAATTCCACCAACCTTAAAATCAGCAGTTGTGATTCCTGAATCATATGTTGTGATATTTTGAGCAACATCAATTAAGTTGCTGTTTTTATCAATAAAATGCAATGCAATATTTTCGTGATTGAATGTTTTTCCGCTGTTTGCATTTACAAAGTAAATTGTGTTATTTAATGGAACTGTTGTTGTCCCGATAAATGTTCTTAGCCATTTTGAATTTTTGTAAATAAAGAAGTCGTTTTCGCTTGTTACATAAGAAAAATCCCAGTTTGTTGGTGTTGCAAGTGCAAGCAATGCTGTTTTATCCGCAACAACGCCACGATATTTTGTGAAAGAGTTGTTAGCAAGAAGCGGTTTAATGCTTGATTTTGTTTGCAATGTTAATTCATTTGCAATTTTAAGTAAAACGCTTGCTGCGGTATCTCCACTTGTGGTGTCAATTATTACATTACAAATATCTTTATATTGGTTTGCAACAAGTGCTGAATTTAATCTTACTTTGGAAATTTTTGTATTGAAAGTTCCAACCAAGTTAAGGCTTGAAATTTTTATTCTATTGTTCGCAAAAGCAACACCACCTTCAGTAGTTTGAATTGTTGTTCCATTTAAAACATAAGGAATTTGTGGCTCTTGGATTGCAATAACGCTTTTTTTCGTTCCACAGCCGTGTCTTTCACGCATAAATTCAATTTGTGAAAATGCGTGTGAAGCTTCAGAATCTTCGCCCGTCAATTCTTCTATGTCTGCCAAAGATTTGTCTTCTAAAAGCATCACTGGTGTTGCCAGTTGTTTATTTGTATATGCAATGGCTATTTGATGAAACAGTTCTAACTCAGGAACGATAATTTCTTGCCTTGTAATGTTTGGTCTTAGCATATTATTTAATTAACAGTTTTGATTTCTTTTTCAATTTTTGGCTTTTCCGCTTGGGATATTGTTTGAATTTTTTCAATGCTACCATTTTCAACTAAAATATCAAATTCTTTTTGGAAAGATGGGTCTTGCGGTTGAACAATAGTCCCTTTAAAAACTTCAAGATATATTTTTTTATTACCTAAGCAGGGGATTTTAATTTTGTCAGCGAGGACTTTGTACATATTACAAATCAAAAGTATAACAAAGATTATATTGGCTTTTTTTAATGTCAAGCGTTTTTCACTTGATTTTTTTAAATATATGATTATTATTTTTTAATTCAAGAAAAGTTATGCCTCTTAAGATAACAAATTGTAAATGTAACTCCAATGGCAAGAAAGATGAATTCACTTTAGATAAAAATATTATTGCTGGCGTTACACAAGACGGCGAGACTAGTGGTGACTATACAATAAATATGCAAGCTTCAATTAAAACAGTTCGACCAACAACTTGGCAGGGAAATGCAAACTATTCGCCACAGCCAATTGAATACGATGTAATTTATACAGTAAGATATAATGCACTTTCTGCTAAAGTTCAAAGCAAATGGTATGTAAGGCATAATAGTCATCAAAGCCGTGTGATTAAAGTTGAAAACATTGACAAAGATGATAAATACATAAGATTATTTTGTAAAACTGAAAAAGCCACAATATGATAACATTCACAAAAAACAAAGATTTTCATATGTTGTTACAAAAGGCAAAGTCCGGTGGTTTTGCTACTAAAAAACTTGACATAGCAGTAAGCTCAACAAATATTCGCAGTTCAATCAAAACAAGGGAATATGCACAAAGCATCATTAGGAATAAAACGGAAAAATCAATTGCAGGTCTTCCATTCAGAAATCAAAGCGGGTTATCAAAGGCTAACATAAGAAGTTACGCCACATCAAAGCAAATCACTTTAATTGGTGGCACTGATTATTTTGGATTTCAAGAGTTTGGAACAAAGAATATGTCAGCACACCCCGTTTTACAACCTGCTTTTAAGGCAAAGGCAAGTTATATCGGAAGGCAATTAGAGGAAACAATTATAAAACATTATTTAAAATATTGAAATGCAAAATGTAATCTTAAATAGTGTCGTTCAAAGACTTCAAAGATATTCCGCAAAATACTTTTGTACTCAAGAATATAAAATCACAAATGCAGTATGGGATAAACCTAATAAAAAAGCAATTATCACACTTGATAAACCATTAAAACAATATCTTGGGCTTCCGCAAAAAATAGTCGTGGAAAATATTCCATACGCTTGGGAAGTTCAAGACATTTCAATAGATTTACTTTCAAGAAGCATTTTAATTGAAACGGTAAATAACACAATTTTACACGGTTATAAATTTAGTGGGAATCTCTTAAGTCTAAGCGGTGTTATTGTTCGCAATTCAAACAATACGGTAAATAATGGTGCAACCGCACTTTTGAATCAATTTTTCACGATTGCATTAGATAATGAAAGGGCAAATAATATAGTTGCACTAAATATTCCAGTTCGCTCAGTTGATATTTTCAAGAATCTTTTATTTTACAAATCTTTTGAAGGGGAAGAAGGGCTGATATTTGATTGTACAAATGCAAAAATACTATTTTACCCAAAGGAAGATTCTACACTCCGTAGAATAAATAGACTATACGAACCAACTATTGATTTTACAATAACGGCAGACCCAAAAATTCTTGAATTAAATCTTGACGATTATTTTTGCCAAGACTCCTTTTTTGAAGGAATACTTGCCAATGATAATTCAGTTGTATATACAAGCCCGCAAA
>Ga0315909_10000306_pt1 | contig 64933 bp, 59 predicted proteins | sample LakEriMetagenome_11_FD_203527 | JGI IMG/M metagenome (GOLD analysis project Ga0315909, IMG submission 203527) | Freshwater fungal communities from buoy surface, Lake Erie, Ohio, United States - Buoy 2 MA125 | ecosystem: Environmental > Aquatic > Freshwater > Lake | place: USA: Lake Erie, Ohio...
GCGCGGAAAATAAACAGCGCGACTGGAGTCGCGCGGTCCATGTGGAGTCGCCCCCGCAGCCGGACCTTCCTAATTTTTTCGTGCTTTTAGTGTTTTTCGTGGTTCCTAACTCTTTATCTCGGTTCAACAAGAGTTTTTAGTGCGCTCCACTTCCACGGCTTGACCAACCGCCTCTCGTGTGCAACCTCCCCGCGTTCATGATTTCTGTCCAAGCACTACGCGTTGAGTTCGGCCCACGCATCCTCTTCAATAACCTTTCCTTCTCCGTCCAACCACGCGAGCGAATTGCCTTCGCCGGACACAACGGAGCTGGGAAATCGACGTTGATGAAATGCATCGCCGGGATCATTCCCCCATCCGGTGGAATCATCAGTGCACCTAAAGGAACCAAGATCGGCTACCTGCCCCAAGAAGGCATCCACGTCAAAGGCCGCACACTTTGGCAGGAAACCGAATCTGCTTTCGGCGAAATCATGGCGCTTAAAGAAAAGGTCGATCGCTTGTCGGATGAATTGGTCAAAATGGATCCGCGTTCCTCGCCTTACGGCGATCTCTTAGAGGAAATCGGCGAGCTCGAGCTGAAACTTTACGCAAACGATCCCTCGTTGATGAAACCGAAAATCGAATCGGTTCTCAAAGGTCTCGGTTTCAGTGATAAAGATTTCACTCGGGATTGCTCGGAGTTCTCTGGTGGATGGCAGATGCGTATCGCGATGGCGAAGCTATTCCTCCAGCAACCCGAAGTCCTTCTGCTCGACGAGCCGACCAACCACTTGGACATCGAAACCCAGCTTTGGGTGGAGCAATACCTCGTCAACTACCCGGGAGCGATCCTTCTCATCTCCCACGACCGCGCGCTGTTAGATACGCTGTGCACCCGCACCATCGCTTTCTCTCACGGCCGTGCCGAGGAATACGCAGGTAACTTTTCATACTTCGAGAGAGAATCGGTCCTCCGTAAAGAAATCCAACTCAAGCAATTCACCGCGCAACAACGCGAGATCAACGAGATCCAACGCTTCATCGATCGCTTCCGCGCATCCGCCGCCAAGGCAACTCTCGTTCAATCACGGATCAAGATGCTCGCGAAAATCGAACGCATCCCCGAACCAGAACGCGATGACGCGGTGATGAATTTCAAATTCCCACCTCCACCCAACTCCGGCCACACCGTTGCGAAAATGGAGGGCGTATGCAAAGCCTACGGCAAACTTCAGATTTTCAACGGCTTCGATTTCGAAATCAACAAGGGCGAGAAATTCGCCATCGTCGGTCCGAACGGCGCGGGTAAATCCACTTTCTGCCGACTCGTCACCGCTCAGGAAGCACCAAACTCTGGCAAGGTCACTCTGGGCCACAGTGTTGCGCCATCGTTCTTTTCGCAGAACCACGCTGACGAACTCGATCCCGACCTCACAATCCTCCAAACCGTTCAAGCGGTTGCTTCCCGCGAAGCGATGCCTTTGGTGCGGAACATCCTCGGTTGCTTCCTGTTTACTGGAGATGATGTGTTCAAAAAAATCGGAGTTCTATCTGGTGGTGAGCGTTCACGCGTCGCGCTTACGTGCATGTTGCTCAAGCCTGCGAACTTCCTGATTCTCGACGAGCCGACCAACCACCTCGATATGCAATCGCAAGGCGTTCTTCAACGCGCACTGGTCGATTATCCGGGCAGCGTGATGATCGTTTCCCACAACCGCGATTTCCTCGATCCTCTCGTCACCAAGACCTTGGAATTCCGCCCGGGCGAAGAACCTCGCCTCTACCACGGCAACATCGCCTACTACCTCGATAAGAAAGCCGAGGAGAAATCATCTGGCTTCACGCCCACCCGCAAACCACCCGCCACCACAGCCGACGCGGAAGTAAAAAAAGACACGCCGAAGACTGAATCCACTCCAGGCATAAACCGCAAAGACCAACGCCGAATCGATGCCCAAGCTCGGGAAGCCCGAACCAAAATTCTCGCTCCGCTCGAAAAAGAACTGGAGTCGCTCGAAGAAAAAATCGCCGAACAAGAATCCGCCCAATCTACCCTCACCGCCGCACTCTCCAATCCAGATATTTCCAGCGATTCCGAGAAACTCCGCTCCACCACCAACGCGGTCGAAAAGATCACCAAAACGCTAGAAATCGCCTTTACCCGCTGGTCCGCGCTGACAGAAGAAATCGAACAAGTGAAGTCGAAGCATGGGTTGTAATTCCTTACTGGCATATTTCAAAATTTCACTCTTCACTCTTCACCACTCACCATTCAAACTCCATGCTCCAAAAAGGAATCCTCAACCCCGACGTTCTCCATCTCCTCGCCCGCATTCGTCACACCAACACCCTCGTCATTGCTGACTGGGCGTTTCCATATTGGGAGGAAGTCGAAACCATCGACCTCACCCTATGCCGCGGCATCCCCACGATTACGGATCTCCTCGATCTGCTTCACGATAATTTTAAGGTCGGCCAGATCTGGCAAGCTGAGGAATTCCTCACCACCAACCCAACCGAAGTGATCCAAAAATACGAAACCTCCTTCAACGGTTTCAAAGGACTCTATCCCAAAGTCGAAGTCACTCGCCTCCCGCACAACGATTTCAAAAAACTCGTCCCCAACGCCATCGGCCTCATCCGCACCGGCGACACGACTGCCTATGGGAATATCATTCTCGAATCAGTCTGAATAATGGTGAATAGTGAAGAGTGAATGGTGAAAAATATGGTTTAACTATTCAATATTCACTCTTCATTTCACTCCACTTCGTTCCGTCCAAGCCATCTCGGCTACGCCTTTATTCTTATTGCTCGTTGAAACTCGCTCTGCTTTCACTCTTCACTACTCATCATTCACCATTCCAATGCGCACTGCCATCACCCTTTGCCAAGTTCCGGAAGCCGCTGCTGGTCCTTTCGTTTTCCATCAACCTCTAACCGAAAGTTTTCCTCTCGCGAAAGAAATCGGTTTCGATGATGTCGAACTTTTCCTTCCAGGACCCAATCACGTCTCAGTTTCCGAGATCAAATCTCTAGCAGATAAACACGGCCTCGGCATCGCTGCCGTGGGCACAGGTGCAGGCATGGTGAAGCACGGGCTTTCACTCACCGATCCATCGCTCGAAAAACGCATCGCCGCTCTCGATTTTATCGAACAAATGATCGCCTTCGGTGGTCAACTCGGAGCCCCCGCCATCCTCGGATCCATGCAGGGAAAATGGGGCGGTGAAGTTTCCAAAGACCAAGCCCTCGAATGGTTGGCTGACGCCCTTCGTATTGCCGGTAAGACCGCTGCAAAATTCAACGTTCCTTTTATCTACGAGCCGCTGAACCGCTACGAAACCAATCACATCAACCGCCTCACGGATGGCGCTGATTTCATCGAAGCCAATTCACTAGAAAACGTCGTCCTGCTTGCCGATTTGTTTCACATGAACATCGAGGAAACCGATCTCGCCGCCTCGCTGCGCGCAGCAGGCAAACACGTCGGCCACGTGCATTATGCCGATTCCAACCGCCGCGCGATGGGCCTCGGCCACACGAATCCAGCTCCTATCGTCGACGCACTCAAAGAAATCGGTTACCAAGGTCACCTCTCAGCAGAAATTCTTCCGCTTCCCGATCCAATCACCGCCGCAAAGGAAACGATAAAATCCATTCGCAGTGTTTGGTAAATGAATTAATTTTATGAAGTCATATAATTTTCGTTATATAATTTACCTAATCTTGCTGATATCCTCGGCTATTGTAACCAGTTCCTGTATTCGACAAGAAGCTGTTTGGATGAATTCTTCAGCTCGTCTCTCTGATAATGAAATTACTGGTTTAAAGATAAAAGCTAATCGTGGCGATTGGCGTGCGGCTTATAGATTATTTAAGCACTACGAATACTACGAGCGTCGTGAAGACTTGGCAGCTCCTTACAAATGGGGTGCTGATGAACGAAATAAAAGGAGTGCTTATTATTAGTTTATAAAAAATTCACCATTCACTCATCACTATTCATCATTCACCCTTCTTTCCATATGATCCCAACTCGCAAACTCGGCAAATCTAACATCGACCTCCCCATCCTCTCCTTCGGTGCATCTTCACTCGGCGCGGAGTTTCGTTCCATCTCGCTCGACGAAGCGATGCTATCCACCAAGACAGCCCTCGATCTCGGAATGAACTTCATCGACACCTCACCGTTCTACGGTCGCGGTATGTCTGAAATCATGTTAGGTCTCGGTCTCAAAGACATCCCACGCGATTCCTATCTCCTCGGTTCCAAACTGGGTCGATACTCCGATGTTCATTTCGATTTCTCCGCAAAACGCGTTGAGGAGTCTTTGCACATTTCCCTGCAACGCCTCAAAACCGATTACCTCGACATCATGTTGCTGCACGATGTGGAGTTCGTCCCACTTGAGCAAATCTGGACAGAAACCCTACCCGCTCTCGTGAAACTCAAAGAGCAAGGCAAAGTCCGCGCGATTGGTTTTTCCTGCTACCCACTGAAAACTTTCAACACCGTTCTCGACCATATCGAGGACGAGATCGACTGCGTGCTCAGCTACAACCGCTACACACTGCAAAACACCAGCTTCGCCTCAGAAATCCTTCCACGTCTCAAAGCCAAAAATATCGGAGCCATAAACGCAGGCCCGTTCTCAGCAAGGCTCCTGACCAATGCCGAACTTCCTGGATGGTTGAAGGAGCCAGAGAACGTCAAACAAGCCGCACGTGATGCAGCAAAACTCTGCGCCGACAACGGGGTCGATATCGCCCAACTCGCTATTCAGTTTTCCTGCGAGTATCCAGACATCGCCACCACCATCGCCGGTTCCGCCAACCCAAAGAACATCGCCAAATGGGCCGAATGGTTAGCCGCCCCCATCGACCGAGAACTCCTCAAACAAGTCCTGACCATCTTCGGACCCGTCAAAGACATCGGCCACAAAGAAGGACTTGCGGAAAATAATTAAACTCTAAAATTTAAATTCTAAACTTCAATTTAAGACCTCTGCTTTCACTATTCACTCTTCATCATTCACTCTTCTTATGCCCCCCACGAAGAAAACCGCCAAAAAGAAATCCGCGTCAAAACTGACACCCGCCGCCCTCATCCCCGAGCAACTCGCCCCACTCGTTATTCGGCTTCGACGAGAAAACGTGATTCTGGACTCCGATATTGCCGAGCTTTATGGGGTGGAAACGAAACGTCTTAATGAAGCCGTCAAAAGAAACATCGAAAGATTTCCAGCCGACTTCATGTTCCAACTTAGCACAGAAGAAGAAAACTTGAGGTCACAATCTGTGACCTTAAAGCGGGGACAAAGTTCTTTGAGGTCGCAATCTGCGACCTCAAGTTCCCACGGTGGCCGCCGCACTCTCCCTTACGCCTTCACCGAACAAGGTGTCGCCATGCTTTCCTCCGTCCTCCGCTCTCCTCGAGCCGTCGAGGTCAACATCGCCATCATGCGCACCTTCGTCCAACTCCGCTCGCTCATGCAGTCAAACAAGCTTTTGGCGGAAAAAATCGAAAAACTTGAGGAAAAATACGATCAAAACTTCCAAATCGTCTTCGACGCCATTAAGCAACTCATCGCCGCCGACGACAACCCAAGCAAAGAACTCGGATTCCACACCATTTAATGGTGAATGATGAAGAGTGAAGGGTGAAAAAATCCTAATCTGCATCATTTCTCACTATTCATTATTCACTCTTCATCATTCACTATTCTTATGCACGCCATCGAATTCACCGAGCCAAATCTCATCACCATCATCGATCGTCCGAACGAAGAAAACCCAGGACCCGGTCAAGCTGTCGTCCGCACCCACCGCATGGGAATTTGTGGCACGGATCTTTCCTGCTACCTTGGGAAATTTCCATTCTTTGCCTACCCACGTACTCCTGGTCATGAGCTAGGACTCGAAGTTGTTGCTGTTGGCGAAGGCGTGACCAACGTGAAACCCGGCGACAAATGCTCGCTTGAGCCTTATGTGAACGATCCGGAATCTCCAACCTCGAAAAAAGGCAACTCCAACTGCTGCCCTGGCGTTCAAGTCATTGGTGTTCACAACAACGGCGGTCTCCGCAAAGGCACATTTATCGTTCCCGCCCGCAAGCTTCATCCCGGTAATGATCTCTCCTACGATCAACTCGCCTTGGTTGAGACTTTGGCGATCGGCTACCACGCCGTACAACGCGGCAATCCCAAACCCGGCGAAACCGTCCTCGTCATCGGTGCAGGTCCTATCGGCCTCTCTTGCTTGGAATTCCTAAAACTCATGGAAGGCGTGAACGTCATCGTCATGGACATGGTGCAGGGCCGACTCGATTTCTGCGCGAAACACCTCGGCATAAAAAATGGTGTCCTGGCGAAAGCCGATGGTTCGCATCTCGCCGATCTCGAAAAACTCACCAACGGAAATCTCTGCGATGTAATCATTGATGCCACGGGTTCACCTCGTTCGATGTCAACTTGCTTCGAATACGCAGCGTTCACGGGTCGCGTGGTTTACGTCGGCATCACCACCTCAGATCTCCAGTTCCCACACGCCCCGGTTTTCCACCGCCGCGAACTCACCCTGCTCGCCTCCCGCAACGCCCTACCCGCCGATTTCCCAGCCATCATCAACCTGATCCGCCAAGGCAAAATCAACACCGACATCTGGATCACTCACCGCATCACTTTCGACGAAGTCCCAGAGAAATTCGCACAATTCACCGACCCAAACCTAGGGGCCATAAAGGCCCTAATAATAGTGAATGATGAAGAGTGAATAGTGAAAAAATTATGTCTAACTCCCCCCAAGATATAAAACAGCGAAGCTTTGAGTTTGCGGTAAGAATTATAAAACTTTGCCAAGAGCTTGAAAAAACACCCGGAGTACCGCGAAGCCTAGCTAATCAAATCCTAAGATCTGGAACTTCAATTGGAGCAAATATAGAAGAAGCAAATGGCAGCCAAAGCAGAGCCGATTTCACTGCTAAGATGTATATTTCCTGCAAAGAATCTCGTGAGGCAAATTATTGGTTGCGACTATTGGCCGAGACTGAAATCCTTCCGAAAGACCAATTAGCTGCCATCATTAACGAATCAAATCAACTGATAGCTATACTCACCACCATTGTTAAAAAATCGCGGAATAAATAATTCACAGGAACAATTTAATTCTTCATCTCTTCCTTTCACTCTTCACTTTTCACCATTCACTCTTATGAAAATTTGCCCAAAATACACTTTCGGCGTCGGCGATCGTTTCGCCAACGGTGCGCACGCCCAACTCAACGCCTTCATCGCAGCCAAAGAACTCGGCATCGATATCACTCCCGTCTGGAACAAATCCAACCGCGAGCACGACATCATTGGTTCTCAACCCCAATCCACTCGCGATGCCGCCGACAAAGCCGTCGCCGATCTGGGTTGGACTGGCGAATACCTGTTAGATGCCGATCATATTAATCTCAAAACCGTCGACCGCTTCATCGCTCCCTGCAATTTCTTCACTCTTGATGTCGCAGATGACATTGGCGAAGCCGCCGATCCTGCGGATGTTGCTGCGTTCATCGATAGACATCCAGAACTCATCGGCACCGTCTCCATCGCTGGCATTGAGCAACCATTTACAATCACCCGTGCGGATGTTGAGAAAACCGCAAACCAGTTCCTCAAAGCCACTCAGAAAGCGAAAGCAATCTACGATCATATCGTCGCTGCAAAAGGCACCGACTTTGTGACCGAGGTTTCCATGGACGAAACCGACAGCCCACAAACTCCGCCGGAGTTGTTAGTCATTCTTGCAGCTATCGCCGATCAAGGCATCCCCATCCAAACCATCGCTCCTAAATTCACAGGACGTTTCAACAAAGGCGTCGATTACGTCGGCGATGTCGCCCAGTTTGAAAAGGAATTCAATGACGACCTCGCCGTGATCGCCCACGCGGTCGCGGCCTATGGCCTGCCGAAAACCTTGAAGCTCTCGGTCCACTCAGGCTCAGATAAATTTTCAATTTATCCAGCCATCAAACGCGCCATAATCCGCACGGGTGCAGGCCTCCACATCAAAACCGCCGGGACCAACTGGCTGGAGGAAGTCATCGGTCTCGCGGAATCCGGCGGTTCTGGACTCGCACTCGCAAAAGAAATTTACGCCCAAGCCCTCGCAAAAAAAGAGGCGCTCTGCCAACCTTATGCGACGGTTATCAATATCGATTTCGCAAAGCTCCCTACCGCTGAAACCGTGAACACTTGGACCAGTGAGCAATTCACAGGCGCACTCCGCCACGATCAAAGCAATCCGCTTTACGATGCGAACGTTCGCCAGTTGTTACACGTCGGTTTCAAAATCGCTGCGATGATGGGAGAAACCTATATCAAAGCCCTTCACGACAACCGCACCATCGTTTCCCGCTGCGTCACGGAGAACCTACTCGACCGACACATGAAACCGTTGTTTTTGTAGATTTTCACACCAACAGTTTCCGCAGTGTCGCCGTGATTTCCTCACGACCCAACACGCCTGCCGCCACTGCCAGTGTTAGATTTTCCCAGTCTTCACTATCTGGCAAAGGACGGCATCCGTTAAGTTCGAGAAGTATGCATTTATTTGGATTCAGGAAGAGAAGGCTTTCGGCGTTTCACCAATATCTTCATATGACTGTAGATACTAGTAACCTCTTGAAGCGTGGAAATCGTCCATGGTTGGTGCGTACCCATACCGTTTTTCGTAAAAACCATATCAGCAGCAATGTAAACACAGGAGTGAATCACCGAACTATTATCAGGAGTAAACATGAGAATATCACCAAATTTTTCTGGTTTCTCGACGTTCACATAGTTTGATTCTATTTCTTTAACAATTTTCTGGGGGTCAAGAAATTGATCATTCTTGGATTCCTCAAAAAAATTAATTACCGTCCAATGACAGTCTCTATATTCTCCCGCCCCATCTTCTATAGGATACGTGTAAATAATTTGGCGCGCTACTGGTGGCAACAAATGTATCACATCCAGACGTGAAGTCTGGTTTTTCACTTTGAGCGACTCAAGCAATGGCTGGAAGTCTTTGAGGTTAAAGGGGCCAGACCAATAGTTGACCAATGCATCTATGTCGGAAGATTCTTCAATTTCGAGCTTGAGCAAAATCGTTTTGGTTCGCGTTAACAACTTAAGCCATTCTTCGCATCGAGAAGGATCTTTCACATTAGAAAGCAAACAACTGATGTCACTTAGACACATTGCCGTACCCCGTGGATAAAGCAATTTCTCAAAAAGCGCACCACTGCCCTCCTCCTGCATTAAAGGGTTACTACGAATTTGCTGAATTACATCAGGAGTAAACAAAAATGGATTCACTGAATAGTGATTGATGGAATTTTTGGCTAATAAATTATGGATTTTTTTTCGTTGTTGGGGGTCTAAATTAGTAATCCATTTTTGCGTCGGATGCAAATAAACACCCTTCGCATCAAGGATAGGCTCCGCACTCACCAACTCTTCCATGACTTCTCTATCAAAGCCATTTGTGGTCAACCATTGACGAATCTCGGCAATATCCATCTCTCCAAAAAACCACTTTTCCTCGGATTTCAAATACGGAGCGACATCAATAAAATGGGCAGGCTTTTCCGTATAAATGGTTTCCACCATGAGCTTACCCCAAGGTCCAGAAATATGCTCTGCGTTCAAAGGAGCAGAAGTGGAGCCTGTAATCGGTGAAGTTGATACTGGAGTAGGTGTCCGGAGTTTTTGAGCAATCCACCAACTGGAAACTATTAAACCACATGCCAAGCCTAGCCCATAAAAAAAAGCGAACCATGTTTTTCCCAAACATGACGAATTCTCGGTAGGATTATTTGAGGAATTTTTGCAAGACATGAGGAGGTTTTGTTCAAACCGTGAATTAAACTTAAGCAAGAACTTACTTATTCACTTAGGCGGAGAATACACTTAAAAGCCGGTCTGGAAAGGGGAAAAGAGGGTTGTAATTTAAGGAAAATTTTTCAGTTTCCTAGTTCATCTATCTCCGCTTCGATAGCCGTGCAACCGCGAACATGATTGATTCTCACCACCATCTCTGGCGCTACTCAAAAGAGGATTATCCTTGGATCCTTGAGGGCTCTCCCCTCGCACAAGACCAACTTGCTTCCGAATTGGAAGCCGTCACTTCTGATGCCGGTGTCACTGGAACCGTTGTTGTCCAAGCACGCCAAGTCATTGAGGAATCGGATTTCCTGCTCTCGCTCGCGGATCAAACGGATCGCATCCAAGCTGTCGTTGGTTGGGTGCCGTTAATCGATGAAAATGTTGATTCGGATCTCGAACGCCTCTCCACATTTCCAAAATTCAAAGCCGTCCGCCACGTCCTTCAGGAAGAACCCGACGAATATTTTCTACGCGATGATTTCCACCGCGGACTTGCACAACTTCCCGCCTACGGCCTTTCTTACGATCTGCTGATTTTCCAACGTCAACTCCCTGTCGCGATTCAACTCATCGATCGCCAACCTGATCTGGCAATCATCCTCAACCACATCGCCAAACCAGAAGCCCGCAACGGCCGCATCGACCCCGCGTGGCGTTCAGGTATGAAAGAACTCGCAAAACGCGATAACGTGATTGGCGTGAAATTTTCTGGGCTGTTAACAGAGTTTCCGGCAGGAGAAGGCGACTTCGAAACCGTCTCCGCTTACTTCCATGAAACTTTGGAAATCTTCGGGTCTGGAAATGTCATGTTCGGCACCGATTGGCCGGTCTGCCTGCTTCGGACTTCCTATTCAGATTGGGCTAATACCTTCCGCTCTCTTACCAGCGAATTTTCAGAAGCTGAGCAATTGGGCCTGCATTCAGCCAATGCATCGATCTGCTACCGCCTAGATTAACCGAAGCGCTTGTTTTATGCAGCGTTTACGTTTGGGGGATCACCTAGTTGCAAACTATAGGCCCTAGATAGGTGGCAAACCAATCAAAACACCCACGATCAACTAAATAATAAGCTAAGAGTTTTCCTCCATTGGCTCGTAAACTGCTAAATTGGGTAAACCAAGTTAGACCGATGCTCGAAGGATACCAACCAGACGCTTTTTTTGATGAAATGTTTCAACCGGATAGGACAGTCCGGCCTCATTGCAAGCCGCTATGTGATCGCATTGCGGCACTGGATCAGAAAGATTTTGATGCAAGAAAAGCCACTTGTGAGCTCTATTTCTTGAAACAGGGTGTGACCTTCAACGTTTACCATGATTCACGCGGTAGCGAGCGTATCTTTCCTTTCGATCCTGTGCCGCGTGTCATTCCCGCAAATGATTGGGATCATCTCGAATCCGGCCTGATTCAGCGTATCACAGCGCTCAATCTTTTCCTTCACGATATTTATCACGATCAGCAAATCCTCAAAGACGGCATCATCCCCCGCTCCTTTATCGAACAAGCTCGTCATTACCGACCCGAGTTTCGTGGCATCGATGTCCCCGGCGACATTTACATCCACATCTGCGGCAGTGATCTCATCCGTGACGACAAAGGCGAATGGCTGGTCCTAGAAGACAACGGTCGCTGCCCTTCTGGTGCGTCATACTTGTTAGAAAACCGCAAAGCTCTGAAACGAGTTTTCCCAGATCTCTTCGATACCTCATCCGTTCGTTCAGTCGATTCCTATCCCTTAGAAGTTTTGGAAATGCTTCGCCATATCGCACCGCGAAAATCAGGCAATCCAGTCTGCGTGTTACTCACTCCTGGCTGCCACAACAGCGCCTACTTCGAGCATTGTTACCTCGCTCGTGAAATGGGCGTCGAGATTGTTGAGGGTCGGGACTTGGTCGTTCGTGACAACGTGGTTTACATGCGCACTACCCGTGGCTTGGAGCGTGTCGATGTCATTTATCGCCGCATTGACGACGATTTCATCGATCCGGTGGTATTCCGAAAAGATTCCGTGCTCGGTGTTCCGGGCATCATGAATGCCTATCGAGCAGGAAACGTCGCGCTAGCAAATGCGGTCGGAACTGGAGTCGCAGATGACAAAGCGATCTACGCGTTTGTTCCAGATATCATCCGTTACTACCTCGCGCAGGAGCCGATCTTACAAAGCGTCCCTACCTATCTCGCAGCTAAAGAAGATGATCTGCGTTACATCTTGGATCACTTGCCGGAGTTGGTTGTCAAAGCCACAAACGAATCCGGAGGTTACGGCATGTTGATGGGTCCGGCGGCAAGCAAATCGGAAATCTCCGAGTTCCGCGAGCGTATCATCGCAGATCCCACCAACTACATCGCCCAACCTGTGGTTTCGCTCTCGCGATGCCCGACGTGGTGCGATGGCAATATGGAAGGTCGCCACGTCGATCTTCGACCCTACATCATTTATGGTGAAACCCCACGCATCGTTCCGGGCGGACTCACCCGTGTCGCTCTTAAAAAGGGCTCACTCGTTGTAAACTCATCCCAAGGTGGCGGTAGTAAAGATACTTGGGTCCTCCGCCATTAAAACCCATCACTTTTTTAAACCACCATGCTCTCACGTGTTGCTAACACTCTTTACTGGATGGCCCGATATGTCGAACGAGCCGACAACCTCGCTCGCCTCATCGATGTGAATCGACATCTCCTCTTGGATAACGAATCGCTCGGCAGCAATCGGATCGCAGATTTCTGGCGACCCATCATTCTTTGCACAGGCGATGAGGACAAATTCCAATCGCTCTATCCCGAAACCCGGGGAGAGGATGTGATCCGATTCCTTACGGATGATCCGAGAAACGTCAGCAGCATCGCTTCCTGCATCGCTCAGGCGCGCGAAAGTGCCCGCACAGTTCGCGATCAGCTTTCCGATGAGATGTGGGAGGAAATTAATGCTCTCCATCTCTTTGCACGTTCGGAAGAAGCGGCATATATGTTAGAAGTTGCGCCTCCGAGATACTACGAACGGATCCGCCGTTCCGTTGCGACATTCCTCGGCATATCCGCCACCACCCATCCGCGTGATGAAGGTTGGGAGTTCATGGAGTTGGGTCGGTTTCTTGAGCGTGCCGATAAAACGACCCGTTTCCTCGATACCACATCCTACCTACCTGATGACAACCAAGGTGGCATCGGTGCACCCGGAATGTTACACTGGACTGCTATCCTCGGTTCTTGCGGCGCGCTAGGGGCCTTCCGTTCAGATCACCATCGCTTCGATGCCGAGGGTGCACTGAGTTTCCTGGTTTTTTCGAGGACCTTCCCTCGCTCTGTTCGTTACTGCGTGGAGCGCGTGGACGAATGCATTCACCATATTTCAGGCAGCCAGCGCGGTGGTTTCACCAATGAGGCGGAGCGCGAAAGCGGCATGCTTCTGGCCGATATCAGTTATGGCACCGCCGAGGAAGCCATAGAACTCGGCATTCATGCATACCTCGATGGATTACAGCAACGTTTCAACAACATCGGCGGGCTTATCTTTGAGACTTTCGTCCTTATGCCCGAAATGTTCGAGTCACAACGAAGCATGCAACAACGTGGTCACGACGCGGTAACTGCATGGAAAGAACAACAAGAGCAACAACAACAATGAGGTTGTTATTCCCTACTGGTTATTGGTTATTAGTCATCTGAAATCAGCCTCCTGGATTGATCACCATTCTTGTTTTCACATGAAGCTCTCCGTTGTTCATCGCACCATCTTCCGTTACGGAGGACCTGTCACCGACAGTGTCAACGAGCTGCATCTCGAGCCGCGTACCTTTCCGTTTCAGAAAACACTATCTTCACTAATCCGTGTCTTACCAGCAACTCGCCTGAGCAAATTCCAAGATCTCTTTCAGAATACCACTCACTATTTTGAGATTCCCAGGAGTCATCAATACCTGGAAATCGAAAGCCGGATTCGTGTGCATAATTTACCGTTAGAAATTCCTGAAGAATCCCGAAATGCAGGCAAAGACGCTTACCGCGCACCCGCCGTGCGCGATCGTAGTTGGCCTTATTTAAACGAAAGCGCACGCGTCATTTTCCGTCCGGAAATTTGGCGAAAAGCGGTCGATCTAACATTTCCTCACGATGCCTATTTCGAAAAAGCCATAGCGATCATGAATTGGATCCACGCGGAGTTCAGCTACGAACCAGGCAGCACCGATGTCGCGACCCATCTCGATCAGTGTTTCGCGCAAAGACGCGGAGTCTGTCAGGATTTCACCCACGTCATGCTCGGTCTGTGTCGTGCGGCAGGTATCCCTGCCCGCTACGCCTCAGGCTACCTCTACAACGGCCCACGCGACCATCTCATCGGTGCCCAAGCATCACACGCATGGGCGGAGGTTTTTCTCCCAGTGGCCGGCTGGATCGGCTTCGACCCAACCAATAACACCCTCGCAGATGCCCGTTACGTGAAAGTCGCCGTCGGACGGGATTACGAGGATGTCGCGCCGATTCGCGGCACTTACCGCGGATCATCCCACTGCCAAATGGATGTGGATGTGCTGGTGGAGGAGATTTGAACGTGGCGGCGGATTGTATCCGCCATGCCAAATCAATTTGAATTAGACATTTAGATCCTGCTAAATGGTAAAATTGGCCTGGCGGATGCAATCCGCCGCCACGACCTAGAAAATACTCCAACCCATAAACGGCAGCAGAATGGAGCCGCTCCTTGCTTAAAAAGACTTGCGCAGCCGCATTTCCCGACCTACCTCAAGCGCATGGCTAACGAAACCACGCTCATTCTTTTCAAACCCGACGCTATTTCCAAGAACCTCACCGGCGAGGTTCTTGCCCGCTTTGCGAAACAAGGCTTCATCGTTCGTGGGATCAAAATGATGACTCTCAGCGATGAAATCCTCGCCGAGCACTACTCCCACATCGCTGCCATGCCGTTTTTCCCTTCCGTCCGTGATTTCATGCAGGAATCCCCTATCATCGCCCTCGCACTCGAGGGGGATCATGTCATTTCCCGCGTCCGCGATCTACTCGGCCCAACCGATTCCACCACAGCTGCCGCTGGGACCATTCGCGGTGACTTCGGTGACAAATCCGGCGACTCGAAAATGCGCAACGTCTGCCACGCCTCTGATTCACCGGAAGCCGCCGCTTCAGAGATCAAACGCTTTTTCAAAGACGGCGAGATTTTCTCTTACTAATTACTTCTCTTACGAAATAAAACTCATGTTGCGTATTTTGCAGCATGGGTTTTTTATTGGAGAAATGATATCTCAAGCACGGACTTTCGCATACGCGCGCAAGTAACCCACGCACTGAGCTATTTCAGGCAAGTTGCTTTTCCAATTGTGCTCGTATTCAATCGTAACATTGCCTTTAAAACCATGTTTACGAACTTCATCAAGGATGGCGATGTTGTTGATCACACCTGTGCCGAACGGACGATCGTGTGACCATTTTTCGATGGATTCGCGATCTTTCATGTGGAACGAAACCACCCGAGGAGCGATTTTTTTGATCACTTCTAACGGATTCAATCCGCTGGTTGCCCAGTGACCGGTATCAGCGCAGATGCCAACGTTTGCATGGCGATCTTTCACTGCACTGAAAACGAAATCCGGATCCCACATCTTGTAGTTTGGTTTTTTCGGATGGTTATGAAACCCGACTTTGATGTCGTATTCCTTGGCGAGTTTCTCAATCAGATCGATGGAATCGATACTCTCAGTGTTGATGCTGTAGAGTCCGAGTTTTTTTCCTAATTCAAAAATCGCACGGGCCTCTGCTTCGTTGTTTGGAATAGGGATAACGCCCATGCTTTGTGCTGTGATGTTGTTTGCTTTGATGTGATCGATCACTGCTTGAAGTTTGTCCTCAGGCATGCCTGGTCCGAACTTGACGTTGTCGTGGCCACCGCCGAGTGCATGACCGGAAAACACCTCGACCCCACCTACACCTGCCGCAGCCGCCATTTCGATAGCTTGAAATAGAGTGAATTCTTTGAGAGACCAGCACTGCACGGTGATTCCGAAACCAGCCTCAGTCAAAGCCGCTTGCGGGATGGGCGCGCCTTTCGAACGGAGGGCCAATAGCACTGATGCGGCAGGAATCATGGTAAATAGTGAACGACGTTTCATCATGAATCAGAAGCTACCAGAGCTTCGCCTGGGATCAACCTCTGTTTTTTAGATCGTGGCTTGCAAAGTTGGGCCGGATGGAAAGAGTTTTGCGCAACGATATGTCCGCATCCCAAACCGCCATCCAACCGACCCGTGAGCAGGATTTTCCTGAGTGGTATCAACAAGTCATCAAAGCCGCTGATTTAGCAGAGAACTCGGAGACCCGTGGCTGCATGGTGATCAAACCGTGGGGCTATGGTATTTGGGAACTGATCCAGCAGCAACTCGACAGGCGTTTCAAGGCGACCGGACATGAGAATGCGTATTTCCCCTTATTGATTCCCCTTTCCTATCTTGAAAAGGAAGCGGAGCATGCTGAAGGCTTTGCTACGGAGTGCGCTGTGGTGACACATCACCGACTAGAAGCAGTAAAAGACGCGGTCACAGGAAAAACCAAGATGATCCCAACTGGGGAACTTGCGGAACCCTATGTGATCCGTCCGACATCCGAGACCATCATCGGTGCGGCGTTTGCGCGTTGGGTGCAATCATATCGAGATCTGCCGTTATTGATCAATCAATGGGCAAACGTGATGCGCTGGGAAATGCGTCCGCGTTTGTTTTTAAGAACGGCCGAGTTCCTCTGGCAAGAAGGTCATACTGCTCACGAGACGAAAGATGAGGCCATCGCCGAAACGCGCATGATCCATGGGTTATATGAAGAATTCCTCCGCGATCATTTGGCGATCCCTGTCATTCCCGGCGAGAAAACCGAGAACGAACGCTTCCCAGGTGCGGACATGACCCTGACCGTCGAGGCGATGGTTCAGGATAGAAAAGCGATCCAAGCCGGAACCTCGCATTACCTCGGACAGAATTTCTCAAAAGCTCAGGACATTTCCTTCGCTGGCCGCGATGGTGTTCAAGACTTCGCACACACTACTTCGTGGGGCGTTTCCACTCGTTTGATCGGAACCTTGATCATGGCGCATTCGGATGATGATGGCTTGGTGCTACCACCCCGCGTCGCCACCAAACAAATCGTCATCATTCCAGTCACTCCCAAAGAAGACACCAAAGAAGCCGTGCTAGCTTCCTGCTACGCTCTCGCGGAAACACTCAGAAGCAAAAAAACCTACCACGGTGATCCATTGCGTGTGCATGTCGATGCCCGCGATATCCAAGGCGGTCAGAAAAAATGGGATTGGGTGAAAAAAGGCACACCCATCCGTATCGAGATCGGACCACGTGATATCGAATCGCGCAAAGTTTGCATGCAGCGTCGTGACCAAGGGCCGACAGAGAAAAGCTTCATGGATAAAGAAGACTTCATCCAGAACGCAACTGACATATTACAAGAGATTCACAACAACCTCTTGGATAACGCGACAAAATTTCGCGATGCGAACATCGTTCCCTGCAATCAATTGGAAGAGTTCCACGCTCACTGGAGCAAAGAAAATCCAGGTTGGCTGCTCACCCCATGGGCAGGAACATCCGACGAAGAAGAACAACTTTCCAAACAACATAAGATCACCATTCGCTGCTTACCCATTCCGGAAGCAGGACTTTCGAAAGAACTGTTAGAAAAAGTAAGCAGCACTTGCCTGCTCACTGGCAAACCAAGCCAGAACATCGCGATCTGGGGTCGGAGTTATTAGGGCAACCCAAGGAAATCGAGATACAGTCGCCAGATCTTCCAGCCACCAAACATCCATACGGTTGCTCCCAATGCAATGTAGGGTCCGAAGGGCAATTGTTTTCCGAAACTGATTCTTCCAATCAATGCCGCGATAAGCGCGAACAAGGATGCGCTGAATAAAGAAAAAATTACCCCGTTCCAACCGAAGAACGCACCGATCATCGCGAGCAGATGCACATCCCCCATTCCCATCGCCTCGCGTGGAATCACCACCGATTTCGTGAGCCCTCTGAGAGAAACCATTTTCTCTATCTCAAATTTCCGACCATCAGCTAATTCAATCTCTTTCTCAGAGATCACCAACTGACCCGCACCAGATTCCTCACCATCGACCACCACGCTACTGGCGTCGATAATCAAGCGATCTGTTTTTCTAGAAAAAATATCCCACCAAGGAACATCTTCACCATCGATCACAAAGCACAGGGGATCCTGATCCCCATCTGGCTCTTTTAAAGACCATTCAACTTCGGATTCGAAACTCATTGAGCGCTTTCCGAAAGCCATTTTCCCAAGCAGCACCACGAGCCATAATCCGAAAAATCCAAAAGCCCAACCGATACCCCCTGAGATCAGACCCTCCTTCCAAGTGAACTGGTATCCAGCCATGGAAGAAAGTTGCGGCCACAAGCAGCAGCCGATCAAACCCATCACTGAACCCGCCCATGTGAGATTCGTCGGGATAATGAGATGTTCCGCATCGATGTAAGTGATCGCCACCACCAAACCAATAAATACCCATAAGAAAAACACGACTTGAGGAGGAAACCTCGCCCACACCATACCGAACAACAAAGCCGTCAAAATCTCCACTGCGATGTAACGGAACGGGATAGGAGCCGAACAATGCGCGCATTTTCCACGCAAAAACAACCAACTAACCACTGGGAAATTCTGGAAAAGTGTCAGCTGTGTTTTACAAATCGGACAGAACGAGCGACTCGGTTTATTCACCGACATCCCAAGTGGAACACGGTAGATCACCACATTCAAAAACGATCCAATACAAGCCCCTATCAACACTGCAGGGATCAACCATATCCAATGATCAAGAGGAGGATCGATCATAATCCAGCTCTCCATCTAGCAATCTCGCGTTTTACGTTTTCAATCGAAGGAGCACCGATGTTAGTTCTCGCTTTGAGTGCCGTATCTACCGAGAAAACCGATTTCATGGCATGAGTGTAGGCGGGATCGATTTTTTCCAAATCTAACTGATCCAGTGGTGTTTTGCTACTGATGGATTCTGCGACGGCTTTACCAACCAATTCATGAGCGGTGCGGAATGGGACTCCGGACTTCACCAAGGCGTCGGCGAGATCTGTTGCCAGCAACATCGGATCGCTGGCGGCAGCGAGGCATTTATCCTCACGTATTTCCATCGCAGCAATCATTTCGGTGTTCACAGCAAGGACAAGCAGGATCGTATCCACCGAGTCGAATAACGGTGGTTTATCTTCCTGAAGATCCCGATTGTAGGTGATAGGCAAACCTTTCATTGTAACTAACAGATTCATCAAATTACCGACCAAGCGCCCCGTCTTACCGCGTGTGAGTTCACACACATCCGGGTTTTTCTTCTGCGGCATGAGCGAGGATCCCGTGGTATGGGCGTCGGATAGATAAACAAATCCAAACTCACTGCTGCACCATAAAATTAAATCCTCACTAAGGCGTGAAAGATGAACACCGCAAATCGAGATTGTGAACAATAGCTCAGCGACAAAATCCCTGTCCGCGATTGCATCCATGGAGTTGCGAGTCACACCATCGAATCCGAGTTCGGCAGCGATCGCCTCACGATCCAAATTGATAGTAGAACCAGCTAATGCACCAGATCCGAGCGGCGAAACATTCAGCCTCCGTCTGCAATCACTGAGTCGGCCTTTGTCGCGCTGTAGCATTTCAACATACGCCAGCAAATGATGTCCCACCGTCACGGGCTGCCCCCGTTGCAAATGGGTGTAGCCAGGCATAACGGTCGCAGCATAGCGATCCGCTTGATCGATTAAAACCTTCTGAAGGACAGTAATCGCAACGGTAATTTCATCAATCTGTGCCCGGCAATACAGACGGGTATCGGTCGCCACCTGATCATTTCTTGATCTTGCTGTGTGGAGTTTTCCACCCACAGCACCGATACGTTTGGTGAGCTCGGACTCGATATTCATGTGGATATCTTCGAGCGAGCTTTTGAATTCGAATTTGCCAGCAAGGATATCGGCCTCGATTTCGCGTAGGCCTTTTTCAATGTGTTCGAATTCTTCCTGGGTCAACAAACCGGCTTTCGATTGCGCACGAGCGTGGGCGATCGATCCGGCGATGTCGTGAGGAAACAATCTCCAATCATACGAGATCGATTCTCCGAATTGCTGTACCAATGATGAGGTGTCTTTTGCGAATCGTCCTTTCCACATAATTCAATAACTTCTGTTTTTATAGGTTCCTGCCGCAATCAATTTCCGTTCGGCACTAGTATTTTCGAAAGCGACATCGCCTTCGATGATGACTCCCGGAGCAAACTGGATGAGTCCGGAAATTTTCAATGAGTTGCATTTGATCAAACTCGGCACGCCGAGATCATCCAACGAGTCGACGAGTTTGTATTCTCCTGAGAGAGTGATATCCGGCGGCACGCCCTTGCGCTCGGCGCTGAGCCTGACTTGACCATCGATTAAAACTTCATACGCATCCGAGCGCAATGCTAAGAGATCGGCTGTGGTTTTCACAGGTGCGAACCGACTCCGCGGAACATCGATTGCCAAAGCACCTTCGAAGCATTCGATCGCGGATCCCATGGCGTTTTCCAATTGAAAAACGGGTATAGATTTCGGATCGCGTGGATCGACCGTTTTCTTGTTCTTAATCATCGGTAAAGGCAAGGCTCCGGAATCAGCAACGAGCTGTGCTTTGAGTTTTTCCAGATTCAGCCAAAGGCTATTGGTATTAAAATACTGGTGCTTGTCGATGTTTTGAAAATCGTTCAGATCTTCATCGGGGCATTGCGCGACTTCACGCAACAACAACCGACCGTCGCTTTTACGCATCGCCAAGTGACCGCCTTTTTTATCCGCTGCAGTGCGCCGCGTTACTTCCATCATGAAAGGTGCGCCAGATTTTGCAAAAAAATCTAATAGGTCATCATTAAACACCGCACCGAGGTTATCGGAGTTAGAAACGAAGGCATATTTCACACCTTCATTGAGCAAACGATCCAACCATCCACTACCAACCAAGGCAGGATAAACATCGCCGTGTCCGGGTGGACACCACTCTTGCTCTGGATCGGCCGGCCACTCCACTGGCTTCATCGTTGCAGCATCGATTTTTGGAACCATATTCTGCATCATTTCCACTTCGTTTGCCGATGCCAGACTTTGGGCTGTGTAACGCTGCAAATGCGCCAAAGTATCTTCACTGGTACTGAAGCTGTTCATCAGCAACAAGCGCACGTTTTGCCCGCTCTTCTCTCTGAGCGAAAGCGTTTGCCTGACCATGAGATCGAGGAAATTTACCCCTTCGCGAACTACCAACAAACTTTTCGGACCCTGCAGGCCCATGCCGGTGCCGAGTCCGCCATTTAACTTGATCACCACAACCTCAGAAAGTTTGGCATACTGACCTCCAGATGTTAAACTTTCCGACTTCGGCAAACCACTCGCCGGTTCAATGCTTTGCTCAGGAATCATCCCAGTTTCATTGCGCTGTAATGCCTCAAAATTTCTTTTGAAAACCGCAACGGGAGCATCACCCATACCGGCGGCTCTCATTTTTTTCTCAAACGCATCAAACTCAGACATAGGTGTATCATTCACAGTCTTCGGCTATGGTAAATCCTGAAACGATGGGAAATTAGGTAAAGATAGAACCACGGATGAACGCGTATAAACGCTGATAAGATCTGATAATTAGACCTCATTTCCATCATTTGATCAGCGTTTATCCGTGTTCATCCGTGGTTAAATTTCCAAATTAGCCAGAAATGAGACTCAGATAAAATCAATCCTTTGCCAAATGCTCCACGCAGAGCTGACTCCAGGTCTCTAAACGCTCAAAGAGCTCCCTTTTCAGCTCACTTAAAGTCGCCCACGAGAGATCGGTCAGGGCATCTTCCCGTGAGGAAACTTGTTCGTTTTCCAACTCCACCAAATGAACCACCCCGAGATGAACTTGGCCGACCGGATTGGAATCGTCATTTAGCAGACCGACGACGCGCATCTCGTAATCGCCTTGGATATCAAGTTCCTCATCGATCTCGCGCTGGACCGCTGCATAATAGGCTGCAGCCCCTTTGCGTCCCTCCCCCATGTCTACTGGATTAATGTGTCCGCCGACGCCAACAGAAATTTTTGCATGGAGTCGGTTTTCCCCACCTGCTTTGCCACGGGTGTAATGCAATACCCGATCACCGCATTTAAAAATGCAATACGGAATCAGCTGCTTATGGCTCGGATCTTCCTCTGCGGCACCCCTATCCATGAAAAAATGATTATCGTCTGTCAAGAGCACCGAAACGATATCGTCCACACCGTCCACCCGCATCCCTTGAAACGTCGCCAATTCTTCCAATAACGGACGTGTCACCACCAAAACTTCTTCACCTGCATATTTCGACATGCCGAGATGTTCGAAATTTCACCCCCAGACGACAATCTCGAAATGTAGGAAGTTTTCCGTGGCGGCGGATTCCATCCGCCATGCCAAGTTTTAATTACCCAGAAAAATATAAGTAAAACCGCAGATAAACGTTAATTTAGAGAATGCAAAAAAGGTTAACCCGTCTGTAGAGAACACCTTCAGTCATATCTGTGACGTCCCACCAATTTCCCTTCATTATCAAATGTGAACTCGAAGGTCACAGGCAGAAAGAACGTGCTTACTCTATAGCTGATGCTAGAGGCCACTTTTTCGTCCTCTTCAGATCCAAGCCGATCGTCATCCCACATCGCGCCCGCAACAATACCGTCCGTTCTGTAATCGAAGTCCCCCATCCGTTTGATGACTTGCTCTCGGCTCATACCTTTCTCACATGTCAGGTATTTTGCATCGAGATCTCTGATCTTAGCGAACGGCACACACATCCAGAAATAAAAGGCAATACCTCCGGATATCAGAAGAAATAGGAGAAGACTGATGCAAGAGATCATGACTTTCCTTTTCAATGAATAAGATCTGGTCACTGGTTCTGCCATTATACTGTTAGGAAATATTGATTAATCAGCAGCGTATATTCTTTTGTAGATATATACTGCCCTTTAACTCCTCACTTCCCCGTCAGCACCGCATGAGCTGCTTTCGCCATTTCTGCGGCACCTTCGGCATTGGGGTGGACTTTGTCTGGGATGAGTTCCGGCTTATCTTTCAGAGCTGCATACATATCGATGATCCCAACTCCCATTTCTTTGGCGAGCTTATCAAGGCTGGGCATTTGTTCTTGGATGCACGCCTCATTGATCCCCCATGCACCATCACCAATCACTGGCACAGGACGGCAGATAAAAATACGCGGTTTACTCTCCAATGCTTGAAAGGATGCGATCAGCTTTTTGTAGTCTGCTTCGAATTCATCTTTGAACTTCTAGTTCTGTGGTTTGGTGTCGTTGGTTCCTAACTTGATGATCACAACATTGGGTTTCATCGCTAACGCATCCTGATACTTCTTCTCCTTGGAGTAAGGATGGTCACCTTTGTCCAACAGAGTCCGACCGCTGACACCGAAGTTTCCAACGTCCCATTTATCACCTAACAATTCCTGAAGTTGCTTAGGATAGGAATTTCCTTTGGTCCCTGCACCTTGAGTGATGCTATCACCCACGCACGCAACTTTAACTTTACCTTCAAACTTTGCTGAATCGATAGGATCGGCGGCAAACGCTAAGGCTGCCGAAAACAACATTCCCAATGCCGCCAAACAACGAGTTTTCAATTTCATCATGTAGCGAAGCTATTGCATAAATCTCCCTTCGGTAAATCAAAGATTTTAGCTCAACTGGAAGTTCTGGGTGATGAGCCGGACAATCCTTCTCAAAACACCTACTTTATCAGCGTTTTTTAGACTCACTGACATAGGTTACTGCGAGAGGAACCATGATCAAAATCGCGGTTAGAAAGCAAAATGTAATATCAGCTGAATGGGTTGGATGGGAATGGCTATTCAAATGATTACGAAACGCCGAAACGGTTAGAACCACCCCAACAAAGGCATGAAATGGCCCTAGGAGAAGAATAAGACTTCTAAAGAATACAGGTCGAAAACAAGCGAGGATAGATGCGATACCGATGCAACCAAAAGCAGCCGACGCCATCTTCAACCAATAGTCCAATAAGGGGTCGTATTGAATGGGATTAGCTCCCATGAGGTAAAGCTGGTAAGAAGCAGCATCCCAGCTTGCAAACGTGAAATAAAATGAAATCCCCCAAGCTACACTACTGAAGAGGAGTCCGGTTTGGAGAGTTCTTAACCAGCCTTTTGTTGTCGGTATCATGGTAATTAGGATGGGTTTGATGATTTCAGACGAACGCAATGATACCTATTTCATTAGAGCTTAGATGATTGATTAAGCTCCGCCTTACATACGTCTCTGAGTGCTATAGTCAATGGAAGCGCTGCCGCTGGAGCAAATGCAAAATCGATGAAAAACCACCAAAACGGGATTCCGCGTAAAGGTATGCAGATACCAGCTAGGATCGGAATCAGGCAGCACATGATCAGGCCACATTGAATCACCCATTTATTCCTAACTGGATCTCTTGCCGCCCCAGCAAAAAGAATCGCCAAAGCAATATGAGCAAATGCAAGCCAGTCGTATCCATAGAGCAAGAATGCGTAATCATCTTCTAGATGCTTGAGACCATCGATCACTTTCAACGTAAAGGCATGAATCTCACCTGTCGCTGGAGCATCCCCCCATATCGTCCTGACGATAAACTCCAACTGAGAAACCGCAGGCCATATCGTAACGCCTGAAATAAAGAGACCAATAGCCACGATCCAAAGCATTAAACTGGGGCGAGAAATTTTCACTTAATTAAAGAGCTTTATAGGACAACCATACTGAGGGAAAAGCCGTAAATTAACACAAAATGGAAAATGAGCTTGTGGCAAGGGCGTCTTTTAAGTCAGAAACCAAACCACTGTTAATTGATCCATGAAACCAATCCTCCTAATCTCGTTTTTGTTCTCCGTCGCTCTCTATGCCGAGAAACCAAATCCCGCCCATTTCAAGGTTGAGGTTTTAACTGAGGGTTTCATCGATCCCCAAGAAATGGTGATGTTGCCAGATGGTCGGATTCTGATTTGTCAGCGGACGGGAAATTTAAGAGTTTGGTCTCCTGGCTCAAACCAACTCACCGAAGGTGGATCTTTAAAAGTAGCGATAAAGACAGGCAATACCGCCCGTGAGTGCGGGTTCATTGGCATCACTGCCGATCCTGAGTTTGCCAAAAACAACTGGATCTACTGCTACTATTCACTTCCAGATATCAGTTCGCATCGACTCTCCCGCTTCACATTCAAAGACGGTCAATTGGTCCCCAGCTCAGAGCATATCTATTTCGAAGTTCCTACCGAGCGCACCGACTCCACCTGCCATGAAGGCGGATCGCTTGCTTTTGGTCCAAACCGCATGCTTTACCTATCCACGGGCGACAACACCAATCCGTTTTCCAAACCCGCTACCCCCATCGAGGAAGATGTTAAAGAACGCGATGCCCAGAGATCATCATCTAACAGCAACGACCTTCGCGGTAAAGTATTGAGAATCCAAATCAATCCCGATGGCACACATAAGATCCCTGAAGGAAACTTGTTCAAACCCGGCACCGATAAAACTCGTCCCGAAATTTACACGATGGGACTTCGTAACCCATACCGTATCAGTATCAATCCTAAAACTGGCACGTTATACTGGAGCGAAGTCGCACCAGACAAAAAACCCACTGGAGAAGAAATCAACCAAGCGAAGACCGCAGGTTATTACGGCTGGCCTTACGTCATTACCGACACTAAGGTGTTCAACAATCTAGCAGGTCAGGCATTCGATCCAGCGAGCCTAAAAAACCTCTCCAAAAACAACACCGGCATCACCGACCTTCCTGTCCCACGTAATCCATTTCATTTTTATGAGCGCAGCTGCTCCATAATCGGCGAAGTCTATCACGCCACCAAAGATCAACATGCTTTCCCTGCTTACTACGATAACTACTTATTCTTCAGTGATTGGAATCGCTCTTGGTTCAAAGCAATCAAGCTCGATGCTGATGAAAAGAACGTCGCGGTAGAGGAATTCCCTATGAACTTCAAATTCCGCAAACCCATCGACATGTTTTTCAATAAAGGCGTTCTCTACGTCCTCGAATACGGCAATGGTTGGTACGATGTGAAGGATGGTCGACTCATCCGTGTTTCCTATGACACATCCTTCAATCAGATCACACCACCAGATGGCGACCCGAGGCTTGTAGGCACGAATCAAAAATCAAAAGGCGTGAAACTCATGCAAGCGACCACCTGTCTTTCATGCCACACCGCTCAGGCAAAAATCGTTGGCCCATCCTTTGTAGACATCGTCGAAAAACATGGAAAAGACCCTCTGGCTGTCGACAATCTTTTTGAAAAAGTGAGAAAAGGCAGCGTTGGCGTATGGGGCGAACAAGCCATGCCCGCTCATATCTTGAACACCGATGACGAAGTTAAGGAAATGATCAAAGCCATCCTCGCCACGAAAAAAGAACAGGGACACACGAAGTAGTTTTAGGCAAGGACGGATATCCTTAGCCGTCCATATCTCAATGCCTGATTCACCCTTTCGAAAGCTACCCGTTCTAACAGCCACGAGATATGGACGTTTAGGATAAACGTCCCTGCCCAATCATCTCTCCCAACTCCCCACGCCGCAGTTTCCCTAACGAGCTACGTGGGAATTTTTCTACGGCTATGATCTTATCAAACCGCTCCAAACTTGGGGCGGCCTCTTGATATTCTTCGATAATCTCGTTCGGAACATTTCCTTCGAAAATCGCTACCAAGACATGCTCTTTCCGTGGATCGGGCAGAGCGATCACGGCAAACTTCTCTGCAGAAACTCGACCCGCTCCAACTTCAAGAAATCGTTGTTCGACAGCCTCGATATCCACCAACACTCCGAGCACTTTCACCAGCGAATCCATTCTTCCTATCAGTTTAAGATGATTTCCCGAAAGGATAGCGCGGTCATTTGTTAGAAAACATTTCCAGCAAATCGGCTCATATCTTAAACTGTCGTCATCTTGAAATAAGTAACCAACAAATAAAGCCTCACCCGATAAGATCAGCCTATCATCCGTATCACACTGAACCTTCCAGATTGGCAGAATATTTAAATTTCCATGACGAAACGGAATATTCAGATCAGCCATGGATTGAGTCGCAATCTGGGATCCGGCCTCAGTCATTCCGTAGCTCGCCAATACCGGCCAACCCAAATCGCGCGCGGCTTGCCCTAAGCTTTCAAGCAATCGCCCGCCTCCCACCACCACCGCCCGCAAGGATCGTGGAGCACGTAATTTTGCCGCAACCAAATCATGAACTTGAGTCGGCACCAAAGAAACATGGGTCACACGCTCTTCTTCCATCCATTGGTGAAACTTTACCGCATCCCATTTTTCATCCATTTCCGCCAAACGACAACCCGCTTGAAACACCCGAGCCAGAATCGCGAATCCACCGACATGATCCACAGGCAATGCCAGACCCCATTTGGATTCTTGATCGACCCCCAGACACTCATTCACTGCCTTTGCTGATGCTAGGATCGCTCGCTTTTCATGCACCACCCATTTCGGTGAACCTGTGCTACCAGATGTTTTGAAAATGACAGCACCCCCGTTAGTTCCTAAATCTGGAACACCACCCAAACTTCCGCCCACGACGCAGTTCTTTGGATCCTCCCAAAACGACTGCGATAAAAATGAGGTCCTATCCATAGTAAAAATCTCCGCGACACCCAAATCATAAACGGATCCAGGTCAGCGCGGCAAGTTCATCATCGAACCCCAAACCTGTCCCTCCTGGCACTTTGAAATCCGGTTTCCAATCGCCCAGTTTCTCCGTAAACGCATCTTTATCGAGAAGATGATGCGTTTGCAGCCCGCAAGCCCCAATGAGACCAGGGAAAATCAACTCAGTCCGCGCGGCCTCCCATGCCGCAAATGCCTGCCCCAAGGGATGATCCATGTAACTCGTGATCACCGCACGCTGAGAGTTCATGATCGCCGCCTCACCTAACAAATAAGGCTCGTCCACGGCAGGCTTGATCACCATGCACTGCGCCGCCTTGCGATGCGGACCCGATTCCCTATCCACCGCCAACTGCACACGATGTTTTTTCCATAACTCCGCCCACACCCCTTCCGAGAAAGGACAAATATCCTCAATGAAATCGATCTTGCGTTTAAACTCATCCGAGAGATGAGAAAGAAACCGATCCGCCGTCTCAGTATCTAACAACTCATTGAAATCCACCCGCCACCTCAACGCAGGAAACTCATGCGACATCTCCTCAAGAAACTTCGCCTCCACCGCGACGTTCCGACCCGCCTTGATCTTGACCATTTCGAATCCCGCCTCCACCGCTGCCGCTATATCTTTGGCTGTGCAATTCACAACGGTTGCGTGACTCTTTGGAACTTCCATTTCCTCAAATAAAGACTCCTCAGCCACACGCGCCACGTTATCATATTCCGCGCAACGCAACGCCCGCTTCACAATCGGCCAAACACGCCGCCCCTTCAGATCATCCAAACACTTTTCCAAAGGCGGATCACCCAACTCTGGCCATGGATGAATGCAACCATATCCCTCCCCAACTTTCATCAATACACCCTCGAACTCACGCCGTGATGAAATGGAATTCAAAAATCCAGCCGACCTCAACCGATACGGCGAAATCCAAATATCTGTGCGTTCTAGAAAATCCATGACTTAACCTAACAGCTCCGTCGCAATTGCCAACCATTCGTCTTCGAGACTCACATTCTTATTTGGTATGCTTTTACCCGCACGTGAATACCAATAACCCGCATTTCCCAAATCCCCTTCCTCACGATGCAACCACGCATGAATCCACGACCCAGCCTTACCCGGAAGATCCTGACAAAGATCATGCGCCTTATCCCAATTTCCTGCCCGAGCATGCCACAGACATTCCGCTACCACTCCAAGCCCCGCGCTGGGTTGCGGGTCGTTCATTACAGATTGCGCTAGTTCCACTGCTTTCATCTTCTCACAGATCGAAACCCGCTCTCTTTGCTTTAGCAAACAAAAACCCTGTCTAACACGAAGGAGATTTTTTTGAAAATTATCTCGTCACATCGAATATTATCCGCTTTTTTGTGCCCGCTATGAACGCAACTAAGTCCTCCCCCTTAGTGCTTGCAGTTTTACTTGCATGCACTCCTATCCTTCCGGCCCAGCTTCCATCTATCGATAAAAAGCCTTGGAAAAATCATTTCATCGTCCTGAAAAACAGGAAATTCCAATTCGCCATCACCACCGCAGGTGAAGCCGAATTTTACCCTCTCACCAATCGTGGTGAGATCATCAGCGCCAGCAATCCCATCATCTTCAAAGTCGAAATCCTTGAATCAAAACCAGATGGTAAATTCGTCAGTAAAAAGATCGATCTCACTTCACTCAAATCCGATCAAACCCCCGCCCTCAATCCAGAAAAACCCATTACCTACAGCGGCAGCGTTACAGGCGGCGCCACTTTCGAAATCACCCTCACACCAGAAGCCCAAGGTTTCAGTATCACTGGAAAAATCACCGATAAAGGCAAACTCACCGCCCCCCTGAATGTCGCCATCGAAATGGGACTCAGGCCTTACCCAAAAGACGCAACCCTCGATAAGGAGGAACTCAAGAGATTTGCACAACGCACCAAACGCGACAAATTCGAAACCATCATCACACCCGGAAACAAAAAAAAATACGAATTCGATGCCGGTGCCAATTTCTCCACAGATATGCCCAACGGTGTCGAAAGCCTGAGCATGAAAGCCGAGGGCCACGATTTTACCGAATTTCAAGTTGCCGTTTCAGGCAGCTCCAAAATTACCTTCCAAGATAAACACCAAATCGTCGCAGATGGAGTCGATTTTAAATGGATCATTCCTGCCGAGGCCAATCCAGACAAAGACTGGATGAAAATCAGCGCAAAATAGATATAGCCTATCATCTAAAAGGAAATTTTTAGGCACTACAGCATTCATGCCTGTTGACGCGCTCAGGATTTCCCCTCAAGCTACGCGGGTAACGACTTAAACTCCAATAGATATGACTTTATTCCGCCGCCTCTTCACCATCGCACTCGCCACCTCTCTCATTTCCGTGGCTAGCGCCCAAAATCTCAAAGTAGCAACTGTAGACATGCAGGAGTTATTCAAGCAATACCACCTGACGATCGCAGCCCAAGATCAAATCGATTTTGAGCGAGCTAAGATCAACCAATCGAACGAAGAGCGTTTGGTTCGCATCAAGGAAATCGAAAGCAATCTGGAAAACTTCAAAAAGCAAATCGAAGATCCATCAGTAAACGAATCCAAGAAGCAATCTCTCGCCAAGGATTTTAAATTGCAGCAGCAAGAAGGAATCCAGCTCGACAAAGAGCGCCGTGAATTCATCCAGCGACGCAATGAAGCATTGAACCAAAACATGATAGAGCGCATGAAAAGCATCCTCGATGACATCCGCAAATTGGTAGAGGAGAGATCGAAGGCAGATAACTACGATCTAGTCATCGACAAGTCCGGGACAAGTATTTCACAAGTTCCCGTGCTTCTATACAGCAAAGACTCCATGGACATAACTGCTAGTCTGCTCAAAGTTTTGAACAAGGACGCACCTGCGCCTAAGAAGCCTGAGGATAAAAAAACAGAGGGTAAGAAGTCGGAGGACAAAAAGCCCAGCGACAAGAATAAGTGATCCTCTTCTATCCATAAGGAAACATTAAACCCTCTTCCCTTTGGCTGTTAGTCTAAGTCTTTCCGAACTCGCCAACCTCATTGATGGAAACATCATCTGCGGTCAGGCGAGTTCTCGTTTTTCAGGAATGTCCGCACTCGATACGGCTTGCTCGGAAGAAATAAGCTTTCTCGGAAACGAAAAGTATCTGCCACAATTTCTAAGCACCCAAGCAGGTGCGGTCATTGTCCCCTCGGGTCATGATTTCAAAACAAATGGCCCAGCGCTGATTTCTGTCCCAAACCCCTCCCTCGCCTTCGCTGCAGTCGTGCGTCACTTCGCCAATCACGCTCGCGAGTTCAAACCCGGCATCCATCCCAACGCCATCGTATCGGATTTCGCGAAGCTCAATCCCAACAAGGTTTGTATCCACCCCGGAGCCGTGATCATGGATGGCGCCACGATTGGTGATGGCTCAGAAATCGGCCCCAACACGGTGATCTACGAAAACGCAATCATCGGCGAAAACAGCCAGATCCGCGCCAACGTCACCATCGCCGAACGCTGCATCATCGGCTCCAACGTCATCATTCACCCAGGAACCGTCATCGGCTCAGATGGCTATGGCTATGAGTTTTCCGAAGGCAAACATGTCAAAATCGACCAAGTCGGAATCGTCGAAATCGGCGATAATGTGGAAATCGGTTCCAACACCACGGTCGACCGCGCGCGTTTCGGCAAAACCGTTATCGGTGAAGGCACAAAAATCGATAACCTCGTCCAAATCGGTCACAACGTCATCATCGGCAAGCATTGCTTGATCGTTTCTCAATGCGGACTTGCGGGAAGCTGCCGCATTGAGGATTACGTGACTGTCGCAGCGCAATCCGGTATCGCGGGTCACGTCACCGTTGGTGCAAAAGCCATCCTTGCGGGGAGATCTGGCGTCACCACAAACCTCCCCGGAGGCATTGTCTATTCCGGTAAACCTGCGTTACCGATGAAAGAAGAAACCAAACTCCAAGCCCACGTCCGGCGCCTACCCAAACTTCTCGAACGCGTTAAAGCACTCGAAAAAATCGTTTCTAAAGACACAACCGAATAAACTCCTACCATGTTTGATTTTTCTTGGTTTTCCCAACCCGATACATGGGCTGCCCTACTTACCCTCACCGCGTGATCGACTTACGCCCTCGCTCCTAGCGGCGTATGTGCTCTACGTTCAAGGAAACATTCAAACTACCGTCCGCTCGCTAGCGAGCGCTTCACCCCTAACATATCGAGCGATGCTGTCGATCGTTGTCTCCGCAATCGCGTGCAGGGCTTCTTCGGTGAGAAATGCCTGATGCGAGGTGACCAACACGTTTGGAAACGTAAGCAAGCGCGATAAAACATCGTCCTGCAAAGCCGTCGCTGAGTGATCCTCGAAAAACACTCCCTCCTCTTCCTCATACACATCGAGTGCGACTCCACCGAGATGCTGCGATTTCAATGCATCAATCACTGCTGCGCTGTCGACCAATTTTCCACGACTCGTGTTGATCAGATAAGCGCCCTTTTTCATCTGCGAAATCGTCTCTGCATTCACCAAATGAAAACTCTCTTTGGTCAAAGGAAGATGCATACTCACGATGTCGGATTGCGAAAATACATCGGCTTGGGGGACATAAGTGACCCCGTGTTTTTCCGCCCACGCAGGATCAGGAAACAAATCATTTGCCAAAACCTTGCAACCAAATCCACGAAAAATTTGTGCGGTGATTTTACCGATTTTTCCTGTTCCTAGAATCCCCACGGTTTTTCCGTGAAGATCAAAACCCACTAAGCCACTGAGAGAGAAATTTAACTCACGCACTCGATTGTAGGCACGGTGAATTTTCCGATTCAGCACAAGCAACAGGGCAAGTGTATGCTCCGCCACTGAATAGGGCGAATACGCAGGCACACGTACCACTTTGATACCATGACTTTTGGCGGCTTCCAGATCGATATTATTAAAACCTGCACATCTGAGGGCAACGAAACGAATTCCCAGCTCGGCCAAGTTTTTCAAACAAGCGGAATTCACCGGATCATTCACAAACACACAAACCGCTACCGCGCCTTTGGCCGATGCCGCATTTGCCTCATTGAGACGGAACTCATGATATTGAATAGCGAGCCCGAGACGCTTCGCCTCCACATCAAAGAACACCTTGTCATAAGGTTTGGTATCGTAGAAAGCGACTCTTGGAAATTGTTCTGATGCATCACTCATGCAGGCAGACTACACATTCCAAGGAAACAAGCCAGACTCAAGACAAGGGCTGCACATCCGGTATCGATGGGCCGGTTGGCTGGAGGAAACGGGTCTTTGCACGAAGAATCAATGTCCCGAGCAAAAAGTCTGCCAATGGCAAGACCACGTTGAAATTCTTATGCATGTAGCGGTGATGCAATAAATGATGCCCGTTGAGTTTACGGAACCACCATGGTTTTTCGACCCGACGCGCTTTTGGCAAATGCATGCACCAGTGAATGTATTCGTAAGTGCCATAATAAACCGAGAAAGCGAAGAATCCGCCGGCAGCGAAACCCCATTCTCCAACCAACCATGAAATCAACGCAAAAGGTAAAACACCTATCGCTATCAAAACCGGACCATTCCACCATGCCATCGGAATGGTTTCTTTATCCTTCTCATCCTGAAGATGGTAGGTCTGATCCGCTTTGAATGTTTGATGGTGAACCACCGCATGGGCTCGGAAAGCATATCGGAAATTCCAAATCGGGCGATGCATGACGTAGCGATGCAGCGTCCACTCGAAAAATGAGCCGAAAACGACCCCCACAACAAAACCACCTAGGCACCAGAGAAAAAACAAAAGTAGAGGATTCATGTGTTAAGGGATAATTGAAGCGCAGAACTATAGACGAGTCTGTCGGTTCGCAAGCCTTGCTTTGTATTTTATTTAGCTTATTTCCGAAAAGGTTACACCCAGATCTTCCTCGAATTTTCCGATTTTCTTGCGTTCCCGCGGATCGATCAATGCAATGGATGTCCCCTTCTTACCTGCCCGGGCGGTCCGACCGCTGCGGTGGGTGTAATATTCCAGCTGCTCAGGGAGTTGATAATGGATCACATAGGACAGCCCTTCGACATCAATACCCCTCGCCGCGACGTCCGTGGCGATCAATATCTGGGTTCTCTGGTTCTTGAACCCACGCATCACTTTGTCCCGCTCACGCTGGGATAAATCCCCCTGAATCACATCCACTGCAAAACCCAGCTTCTCGAGCTGCCGACCCAAGGCAATAGCCCCTGCCTTGGTGCGGACGAAAATCAACCCACGCTCTTCACCACGCCTCTGAAGAAATCCTGCGAGAAATTCATTTTTCTCATCCTTGCCACAAACCGCATAGCGATGATCGATGTTTTGGTTAACAACATGCGCCTTATCAATCTTAATGGTTTCAGGCACTCCGGGCATCGCACCTTTTACCAAGGTTTGAATCGAGTCCGGAAAGGTCGCCGAAAACAACCACGTGCTGCGCCGACCGCGAGTCAGACCAAAAATCGTGACTAGGTCTTTTTTGAATCCCATGCTCAACATTTCATCCGCCTCATCGAGAACGAGATGTTTCACATCCACGAGGCTCAGCGCCTTTTTCTTAATCAAATCTATCAATCGCCCCGGTGTCGCCACCACGATATGCGTCGGACGCTTCAAATTTGAAACCTGACGCTCCATCGGTTCACCGCCTGCGAGAACTTCGATGAAAATCTTCTCCTTTGCATATTTCGTATAACGGAAAAGCTGCTTGCCTATCTGTTTTGCAAGTTCACGGGTCGGCGCAATCACCAAGCCTTGTATCGTCGGTTTTCTCGAATCGATTTTCGTCAACAACGGCAAACCGAAGGCCGCTGTTTTTCCCGTTCCGGTCTGTGCCTGGGCACAAAAATCCCCACCGTTCTTAATCAAAAACGGAATGGTTTTTTCCTGCACCTCCGTCGGCGTGATGATTCCAAGCTCTTGCAAGCCCTCAACCAAATCCGCCGGTATTCCCAATGTTCTAAATGCGCTCAAAATCGTAATGTCGTGTGATGACCGAAGCCTGACCAAGGATTTCAAAAAAGACGAGCCATAAGAAAAGTAGCTGCTACGTCTCGCAGCAGACCGTGCTAGCGGCGTCTCGCCGCGCCTGTAAGTAGCGGCGATCTTCTGCCTGCCCCGACAAATCAAGGTCGCCATCCTCAGTATTTCAACATTGTAACAAGTGATATCAGAATGAGAGCGTTAACCCTATTAACCTCTCTAAAAATTCCTGATAGTACCCACGCAACCTAGCAAATTCCTTGTCGTTATTGAGAAATTTCGATTAGATCTAGAAGTTAACCCCGCCTGATATACACACGTGGGACTCTACTAATAAATACTGTTCGGCTAGAAAATTGAAATCAATCAAAAATGAAAAAGCTCTCTCTAATCTTAGGAATCGCACTAGTAGCCCTCATTGCAATCATCGGTTATCAGAAGAGTCATAAGAATGACTCTTCCGCAGCCAAAGCCTCTTCAACTGGGCATGCCAAATCGCGAGAGCGGCTCCAAACCGATGTAAGCGGTTCTCATGAGAACCGATCTGTTTCTGCCCTTGCCCGTAGGACGGCCGTTCCCAAACGGGAGTCAAAAGAAGTCGATGATCTTAAACGCGAGAATGAGGCTCTAAAGGGTCAATTGGAGAATATCTCCCGTCCGCTTGGGCAGGATGTGCTTAGTTCAACGGTCAACTGTGAGATTAAACCGGGTGAAACGCTCCTGACAGGCGGATACATGAAGGCTGATGGGAAATATGAAATGACTTTTATGACACCAAGCAGCGTTACCCTTGATGACGGAACGGAGGGAATCAAGGTGAGTGCTAGAATGCTTTCTGTAGAATCCGATTTCGTGAGTGCTAATGGTTTAGAGACGCTTGCGACGAATGCCAAGAATACGCTGCAACATGGCGAGGCGTGGAAGCAGGATGACGTTGCTAAAACCATGCAGGCCGCAAGCAAGACTGACGGAGCAGAAATCATGAGCGCTCCATCTATCACCGCGCGCCTCTCGCAACCTTTCACCCTAAGTTTTGGCGAAGCTGGCAGAGACCAATTTACAATAGATGGAACTGTGACAAAGAGCCCAAACGGGAGCTACGCAATCCAATCTCGAATCGAAAGAACTCCCAAGGCCGAACAAGACGCGCCGTGACAACCCCTACCAGCCGTTCAGTTTCGATGACTTCTCGTAACTACAACCCCATACCCGTGATCGACGTGCGCCGCCGCTGGTAGGGGTGCACGCGCTCGACGTTGCGCTAATAATGAAAAAAAATCAACTCACTGCGGCATTGGTTGCATCATCAACGCTATTTTTTGGAGGGCGCTTCCCCGTCCCTCCTTTTTCGAATGAGGTTAGTCCTGAATTGTCAGGCCGCGTGATAAATAAAAATAATAATAAGCCAATCAAGGGGGCGCTAGTTCAAACAGAGCGCGCTGGCTATGAGGCGCAAGCATACACAGGTGCAGACGGAAGTTTTGTTGTGCCAGCCACAAAGCAATGGCATTACATCGTCTATCTGGGTAGCCCCGGATTTTATCCAACGCCCTGGATGTTTAAGGCGCATAACAAGGATTTACACCTCTCTGTTCAAGCAGAAGGACATAAAACATTAACTGAGGTGTATCCTCTGGGTGCTTCGGGTTGGCGGGCAGATGTGCCGAGTAATTTAGAATTAAAGGTAAGCCCAGAGTGAATCAATTTGCACAACAAGCTATGGTAGGCAACCGCTTACAGCTTTCAGATTCGCTTCGCTCTGGACAGTCCGGCGCGCTGTTGCCTTCACTCCAGCGTTACAGAAAAAGCCAGCCGGATCTAAACCCGACTGGCTTTTGAAATTTCCTAACGAGGAAAATTAATAACGGTAGTGATCCGCCTTGAAGGGGCCTTCCGCTGAGATACCGATGTAATCGGCTTGGTCTTTAGTAAGCTTGGTGAGCTTTGCTCCAATTTTTGCGAGGTGAAGACGGGCAACCTCTTCGTCAAGGTGTTTAGGAAGGACGGTCACTTGACCGGCTTTGTAGGTCTCGCGGTTTTCCCAGAGATCGATTTGAGCGAGCGTCTGATTGGTGAAGCTGTTGGACATCACGAAAGACGGATGGCCTGTTCCGCAACCGAGGTTCACCAAGCGACCTTCTGCAAGCATGTAAATGCTGTTGCCTGTGGCGAAAGTGTATTTGTCCACTTGAGGCTTGATGTTCAGACGAGTCACACCCGGTGCCTTGTTCAACTTGTCCATCTGGATCTCGTTGTCAAAGTGACCGATGTTACAAACGATCGCCTGATCTTTCATTTTCGACATATGATCGAGGGTGATGATGTCTTTGTTACCGGTAGTCGTGACATAGATATCTCCCCAGCCAAGCGTGTCTTCAATCGTGAGAACACGGAAACCTTCCATCGCGGCTTGCAGCGCGCAGATCGGATCGACCTCGGTCACAACCACTTGCGCGCCGGCGCCACGGAGCGCTTGCGCACAACCTTTGCCGACATCGCCGTAACCGCAGACCACGCCTACTTTGCCAGAGATCATCACATCGGTCGCGCGCTTGATACCATCTAACAGCGACTCGCGGCAGCCGTAGAGGTTATCGAATTTCGACTTAGTCACGGAATCGTTCACGTTGATCGCTGGGACAAGAAGCTTACCAGCCTTGGCCATCTGATAGAGGCGATGCACACCGGTGGTGGTTTCCTCGGAAACACCTTTCCAATCTTTCACGATCGTTTGGAAAATTCCGGGTTGTTTGACTTTGATGTCTTTCAAGAGGTCTTTGATGACTTGCTCCTCTTCGCTCTCACCGGGGCTGTCGATCCAGTTGGAACCGTTTTCCATTTCATAACCTTTGTGGATGAGCAAGGTCGCGTCGCCACCGTCATCAACGATGAGTTGCGGGCCTAGGCCGTCTTTGTTGACGAGCGCTTGCCATGTGCACCACCAATATTCTTCCAAGGTCTCACCTTTCCATGCGAATACCGGAATTTCACGAGCTGCAATCGCTGCTGCCGCGTGATCTTGGGTGGAGAAAATATTGCACGAAACCCAGCGCACCTCGGCACCGAGATCGGCAAGCGTTTCGATCAACACCGCGGTCTGAATGGTCATGTGCAACGAACCCATGATGCGAACACCCTGGAGCGGCTTGGTTTTGCCATACTTCTCACGTGTCGCCATCAAGCCCGGCATTTCGTGCTCGGCGATATCGATTTCCTTACGTCCAAAATCGGCAAGGCCGATGTCTCTTACTTTATAATCTGTGAAGCTCATATTATTATCTCGTATTTTTGTTAGATTTAGATAGAGGATTGTAGATTGAGGATCGCAGATGTTTCACTCTTCACCACTCACTATTCACTCTTTATGTTTTCAGCCGATCGCTTTTTTCAGCGCGGAAACCTTGTCGGTCTTCTCCCATGTGATATCCGAATCATCTTTTCCGAAGTGACCGTAATTGGTGGTCTTCGAGTAGATAGGGCGAAGCAGGTTGAGCTGCTTGACGATGTCTGCAGGGTTGAAGGAGAACACTTTTAGAACCGCTCCGAGGATTTTAGCATCGGAAACTTTTCCTGTGCCAAAAGTATCAATGTGCACGCTGCAAGGTTCTGGGTGACCGATTGCGTAAGCGAACTGCACCTCGCATTTACTAGCGAGTCCTGCAGCAACGACGTTCTTCGCAACCCAGCGGCCCATATAAGCTGCGGAGCGATCGACTTTCGATGCGTCTTTTCCGGAGAAAGCACCACCGCCGTGGCGACCCATACCACCGTAGGTATCTACGATGATCTTACGTCCTGTTAGACCACTGTCGCCCTGAGGTCCACCGATGACGAATTTACCAGTCGGATTGATAAGGAACTCGGTTTTCGAGGTGAGCATGTTTTTTGGTAGGACTTTTTTGATCACTTGCTCGATGCAGAATTTCTCAATGTCTTTGTGAGCCACATCAGCGGTGTGCTGGGTGGAAATCACCACGTTGACGATGCGGGTCGGCTTGCCGTTCACGTATTCTACGGAAACTTGTGTCTTCGCATCAGGACGTAGCCATGGAGCGAGCTTACCAGCCTTGCGGATTCTTGTTAGCTCGCGACCGAGGCGATGTGCGAACATGATAGGCGCTGGCATGAGCTCAGGAGTTTCATTGCACGCGTAACCGAACATGATGCCTTGGTCACCTGCACCTTGCTTCTTGGTCTTCTTGCCTTCGGCCCCTTTGGCATCGACACCTTGCGCGATATCCGGGCTTTGAATGGTTAGATAGTTGTTGATGAAAAGCGTATCAGCATGGAACACATCGTCTGAGTTTGTGTAGCCAATTTCACGAACTGCATCACGAATCACTTTACCGATGTTGATCACTTCATCGATCGGCTTGGTCGTGCCTTTTTTCTTATCTTGAAGTTTCGGGATGGTGATTTCACCACCGACCACTACGATATTGCTCTTCACGAATGTTTCGCAAGCCACGCGGCTCGTTGGATCAATCTTTAGGCAGGCATCGAGGACAGCATCAGAAATGGTGTCCGAAACTTTATCTGGGTGGCCTTCGCCAACCGACTCCGAGGAAAAAATATAGGTGCTCATTTGTTTTTTAATTTTCGTATCGTCAAATCGTGATGCGTTGATGTAACATGACAGCCATGTCGTCAACCATCAAATGCCTGAAACTCATTTCCGACCCGACTCGGTTGCGGATTCTCGCACTTCTCAACCAAGATGCCCTCTCGGTCGCTGAGCTTCAGGAAATCCTCGGCATGGGCCAGAGCCGCATTTCAACCCAGCTTTCCCAGCTGAAAACCGCCGGTCTGGTTAACGACGAGCGCGCGGGAAAAAACAATGTTTACTCGGCATCTATCCCAAAAGAACTGACATCGGTCGTCTCACACGCAATCGCAGAAGTCCCAGAAACCACATCCGACAACCTCGCGCTGCAACACATCCTTTCCAAACGCAAAGACTACGCCCGTGCCTATTTCGACGAACTCGCAGGTCGTTTTGGAAAAGACTATGTCCCCGGTCGTTCATGGAAGGCTCTCGCCGAGGCATTGATCAAATCTCTCAACTACCGCCACGTCGCCGATCTCGGGGCGGGTGAAGGCACCCTTTCCCAGCTCCTCGCCCAACGTGCTGAAAAAGTCATCGCGGTCGATCTCTCTCCGAAAATGGTGGAATACGCCCAATCGCTCGCACACAAAAATGGCCTGCATAATTTAGAATTCCGCATCGGCGATATTGAGAGCCCACCAATTGATAATGGCACGATCGACCTCGCGATTCTCAGCCAAGCCCTGCACCACGCCGAAAACCCCCAACGCGCCATCGACGCTGCGTTTCGAATTTTAAAACCCGGCGGACGCATCATCATTCTTGATCTCCTACAGCACTCTTTCACCGAAGCCCGTGAACTCTACGCCGACCGCTGGCTCGGCTTCTCCGAGAGCCAACTCGCATCCATGCTGAAAAAATCCGGTTTCATCGATATCGAAACCCTCATCGCCGATAAAGAAGATGCACATCCGAAATTTCAGACACTGCTGGGCATTGGCGCTAAACTTTAAATTCTAAACTCTAAATCCGAAATTAACTCATGACGTGGACGACAACGATTGCAGGGATTTTCGGAGTCATTTGCATGCAATTCATTCCGTTACCTAAATGGACATTCCTGCTTTCACTTACGGCACTGGGCTTAATCATTATTGGGGTTGATTTGATTGCTGTGCTCCAAATGACATCCTCTCCAAATAAACCGTTTCTTTTGGCCGGAGCGTTAATTGGAGTCGGAATCGGTTACTTTCTAAAATGGTTTAGATTATCTCTAACAATAAATGATCAGCCTTCTTTCCTTATAAAACCAAAGTATAAAAATTCAACTAATCCAGCAACAAGCCTTGCTGGAAAAATCACCCAGCTCGGAGGACTCCTAGCAGATCCAGCATCGGTCGAGGATATTGAAAAGGTGGAAACCCGTTTAGGCATAACTCTACCTTTTGAACTTCGAACATTCCTAATTCAACACGACGGCACAACTCAGATGTCAGACATAGGCATGTGGTCATTTTGGTCGTGTTTAGAAATTACAAACTACACACAGCATACAGGCAAAAAACATTTCTCTGCCTTCGGAAATGAACCCAACCAAAACATTCAGCTTCTTGGTGATCGACTCATCCTCTTTGCCGATGCCATGATGCATGCTCCTGTTTACGGTATCTATGTCGCACCCGGAGAAACCTACCATGGGTGTATTTTCGAATTAATATGCGGTTCAATTTCCGCTCATTCTTTCAAAGACTGGACCAACCTATTCATCAACGGAGGAGAAGATGGACTTATTCACTGAAGTAACCTCCACCCCACCCTCATCTTCTCTTCCAACTGAAAACTAGCCAACTTTCCACTTCTTTTCTGAACACTTTCCAATTTTCACTCTTCCCACTTCACTCTTCACTATTTAGCTTCCTCCCAATATGATTCGCCTCAGCCTCTTTCTCGCTCTCACTGCACTATGTCTGCCGCAGCTTCAGGCACAGTTAAAACCGACCAACGGGTCCGCGATTTACCGTTCGGTTTTACGCATCGAAGTAGCGACTCAAAACCCCGACTACCGAACCCCATGGAATACGGGGCGATTCAGCGGCGGCATTGGCACGGGATTTATTGTCGGCGAAAACCAAATCCTCACCAACGCGCACGTGGTTTCTAACCAACAACGCATTCTCATTACCGTCCACGGTAGCCCGAAAAAATATCCAGCAAAGGTCGTACACATCGCCCACGATTGTGATCTTGCCTTACTCTCACTTGAAAACTTTTCGGACTTCAAAGACTTCCCAGTTTTCTCCTTCGGTGATGTTCCTCAACTCGAATCCGAGGTCACTGTCATCGGCTACCCCGTGGGTGGCTCGCGACTCTCTGTCACAAAAGGCATCGTCTCTCGTATCGATTTCCAACCATACTCCCACAGCCGCGCAGACTCCCATCTCGTGGTTCAGATAGATGCCGCGATCAACCCAGGAAACTCCGGCGGGCCTGTATTACAAGATGGCAAAGTCGTCGGCGTCGCTTTTCAAGGCCTTCGCCAAGCCGATAACACCGGCTACATCATCCCGACACCCGTTGTAAAACGTTTCATCAAAGATATTTCGGATGGAAGTTATAACCATTACGCCGAACTCGGCACAACTGAGTTTCCGCTCCACAACCCCGCGATGCGTAAAGCTCTCAACTTACCAAATGATGACAAAGGTGTACTTATCACCCGCGTGACTCCTACAAGCTCTGCTGATGGCATATTGAAAAACGGCGACGTACTCATCGCCTTGGATGGCAAACAAGTTGACTCCGCAGGACAGGTTCTCATCGATGGAGAAAAAGTGAATCTAGCAGAAATCGTTGAACGCAAGTTCAGTGGAGACAAAGTTGCGGTTCGAGTGCTTCGCGGTGGTGCGCCTCAAGATTTCGACATCACCCTGAAACCCCTGCCAGCCGCTCAGATGTATTCCATCCGTTATGAAGCGCAACCCCGCTATATCGTCTTCGCCGGCCTTGTGCTCCAACCGCTCGATACCAACCTCTTCGCCGCATCGAAATTCACGGATGTCACCGTACGCAGACTTTATACCGACTACGTTTCCAAAGGCATTTTCCAAGAGAAAAAAGACATCGTCATCCTCACTCAAATCCAACCGGATTCTGTGACATCTCAAATGGAGGATTTTTCCGGACTGGCCGTGGAAAAAATCAACGGCACAACCATCACTAGCCTCAGCCACGCTCACGAACTTCTCTATCAGAAAAATTCTCCAGAGTTTCATATTATCGAACTCTATGGCGCGAACCGACCTCTCGTGATTCCATCCGCAGAAGTTCAAGCTGCTAACAAGCGTGTGCAGACCAATTACGGTATTTCAAAACTCCATAATCTTGTTGAGTAAACTCCACCGAGCTTGAAACATGCCCCGCGTCGCCATCGCTCTCGGCTCTAATCTCGGTAATCGCCAAGCGAACATCGCCGCGGCTATCTCTGAGCTACGAAAAATCGCCAGCCCGGATGAGGCTTTTCTCGAGGCCTCGCTATACGATACGGAACCCCAAAACTGCCCTTCGGATTCGCCCCGCTTCCTCAACACCGCTGTGGATCTCCATTTTTCTGGAAACGATCCTCTCGAACTCCTCAATCTCACAAAAAACATCGAGCGAAAACTGGGGCGTGAACCCAATCCAGTCCGCAATGCCCCGCGTATCATCGATATCGATATCTTATTATTCGGCGAAACCACCCTCGATCACCCCGACCTCCAACTCCCCCACCCGCGCATCCAAGAACGGCCGTTCGTTCTCAATCCGCTGAGAGAAATACGGGATTTATAAAAGGTAGGGTCGAGTGGCCTCGCTCGACCCAAATCAAATAAATCAACACGTGGTTCATTTAACGGAAGTATGACCTTACTCAAAACCCATCTTCTCAGAATCAAGCTCAACCAAGGCTGATTGACCCATTTTCATCTTTATCTGCGTTCATCCGTGTTCATTTGACGAGGAGATTAAATTTTCGTGCTCGTCCTTGTCCACTTCGCTCCCATTGTGGTTAAACCCTCTCTTTCATCGATAGAATCCAGGTTTTAGGATCGCAAGACCCCAAATCAAATCCTTGACCCTGCCCCAACACGCGCCTAAACCCAGCGTCTCATGGGATTTGACACACTTGGCCTCTCCGCACCGATTCTCGAAGCAGTTCTTGAAACCGGCTACACCAATCCAACACCGATTCAGGCACAAGCCATCCCGGTGATCTTGGAGGGCAAGGACGTCATCGGCGCGTCACAAACTGGCACTGGCAAAACAGCAGCTTTCGCTCTCCCCTCCCTGTCCAAGATCACCAAAATGGGCAAACCCCAGATCCTGGTGTTAGAACCCACCCGCGAACTCGCTCATCAGGTCGCCGAGCAATTTGAAAAATACGGCGCCAAGACCGGCATGAAAGTGGCATTGCTCTATGGTGGCGTCGGTCTCGGAGCTCAGATTGAACAACTCCTTTCAGGCGTCGATATCGTCGTCGCAACTCCGGGTCGATTGGTCGATTGCTTCTACCGCGCCGCAATGCGTTTTGGTGAAGTGAAAATTCTCATCCTCGATGAAGTCGATCGCATGCTCGACATGGGCTTCCTACCGCAAGTCCGCAAGATCGTCAACCTCTGCCCATGGGAAGGTCGCCAAACCTTATTCTTCTCCGCCACCATGCCACCGGCGATCCAAACCTTCGCGCAATGGTGCTTGGTCGACCCCGTGAAAATCGAAATCGCCCGCCGCGAAGTCGCCGCCACCGTTTCCCACGCGTTTTATCCCGTCTCCATCGATCAACGCGACGAGCTGCTCCTCGCGCTGCTCAAACAAACCGATTATCATTCGGTCATGATCTTCACCCGCACGCGTCGCGAAGCCGATGAAGTCACCAGCATGATCAAAGGTACAGGCCAGACCAAAGTCGCCGCGATGCACTCTGACATCAATCAAACCGATCGCATGAAAGCCCTCGCTGGTTTTAAAAGCGGTGAATTCGAAATCCTCGTCGCCACCGATGTTGCTGCACGCGGGATCGACGTTTCAGGCGTCACTCACGTCATCAACTATCGAGTCCCAGAAAACGCCGAGGACTATGTCCACCGTATCGGCCGCACCGGCCGCGCCGAAGCCGAAGGCGATGCCTTCACCATTCTAACAGCCGACGAAATTGACTTCGCCAAATCCGTCGAAATCTTCGTCAACCAGACCATCCCCCGCCGCAAGCTGGAAGACTTCAACTACACCTACACCGCCCTGTTAGACGACGAACCTTCCAAACCGATTCGTAAGAAAAAGGTAGGCGGTAAGAAGCGGAGGTAGAATCTCGCGCCAAGCCGCCAAGCCGCAAAGATTGGAATAGTTTAAACCACGAATGATGAGGATTCTTAATTTATCCTATTCGTGATATTCGAGAAAACATCTCCTTTGTAGCCTCGGCGAAGTCGGATTCGTGGTCAAGTTTTCCTAACACCCTGCCTTTGCGTCTTGGCGGCTTTGCGCGAGATCATCTTCTACCTCCCACCCCGTCGCCAGCTCCGCATCGCCTCCCCCAGCCTAGCAGCCGTATCACTCGCGGTGCAGACATCGCCGTAGACATCATATGAAAGTTCCGCTGCATGACCGCAGAGCCAGGCGCCGTAAGCCGCCGCATCAAACGCATCCATCCCGCCCGCTAACAGCGCTCCGATGACTCCTGAAAGCAAATCCCCTTGTCCACCGTTCGACATGGCTGGAGTTCCGGTGGAGTTGATGCGTAGGGGTTCACCCGCTTTCGCGACGATGGTTCGCGCTCCTTTGAGCAAGAGCACCGCGTCGTTATCCTCCACGAACTGACGCGCGGCATTCTCACGATCAGTTTGTGAGAGATTTGGAGCTAATCGCTCAAACTCAACGGGATGAGGTGTGAGCACGTGAAACTTTTGGGTTTTCAAACCATGCTGAGCCATAAAATTCAACCCATCCGCATCAATCACCGTTGGAACGCCGGTTTTTGCAATCAACTGGGACAATCCATAGGTGAAATCCTGACTCATCTCACCCAATCCAGGACCGATCACAATCGCATCGAGATTCTCTTCCGAGAGCTGCTCAGGAAAATCACATCGTTTCAACATCACTTCCATAGGCAGGCGTGAAATCATCGAATCATAAATCACTGACCGAACATATAAGGTCACCAAACCCGCACCCGCACGAATCGCACCGAGAGCAGAAAGCAAAGCCGCCCCAGTGAAGCAAGACGAACCCGCAACGATCCCCAACCGACCCGCCTTGCCTTTATGAAAATCGAAAGGTCTCGGCGATTTCCCAAAACTCATGCTTTGCGGGCAGATCAGCTCCATTTCTCCAGCTTGGTCCGCTTTCAGAACATCGACCTCAACCAAAGCGAGTTGACCCGTTGCATTGGCGGCATGCGAGTGAAGCAAACCAGACTTAGCAGCACCTATCATGAACGTGCGATCCGCAATCACGGCTCCGGAATAAATTTCACCGCCATCGGGATCGACCCCAGAAGGCACATCGACCGCAACCACAATTGCCCCGAACTGGTCTCGCAGGCGATTCATCTCACCCGCCATTTTTAGCAGTGAATCTCGCAACGCACCTTGCGCACCTATTCCAACCAAGCCATCAATCAGCAACAGCGGCTCATGAATATGCTTCTCAAATCCTTTTACTGAAAATTCATCTAAATCCAACTCATCCCATTGAATCTGTGTGAGTTCCGCCCATTGATCGAAATTAAGATCTGACCTCACACCGATCTGCCAACCAAACTCTTCTTTAAGAACCCGCAACGCGATCAACGCATCGCCGCCGTTGTGGCCTTTTCCAATGTATGCCACCGCAGTGCCAACTTCGCGGTATTGATTTCCAATCGCCCGCCCCAGCGCCAAACCCGCACGTTCCATCAACTCCGCCTCAGAAATCCCGGAGCGCATCGCACCCCGCTCGATCTCTCTCATTTGCTGAACGGTGACACTGGCCATAAATCGAGACTAGCTCAATTACCTCGGTGACCCAACATGAATATTATCCAAATTTCAAACCACGGAATGCACAGAATACACGGAGAAATAATGATTCGAAGATTTCGATAATTCTCATCTCTCAAAGGGCTGTTAGTTGTCATAGAAACCTTTTCCATTCTGTGTATTCCGTGCATTCCGTGGTAAAAAATCATATCTCACCCAAATAGGCATCCTAAGATTACTTCCAACCAGACAAAGTCTCTCCGAGAATCTTTTCTATCCTCTCTCGCTCGGATTTTTTCAAATAATCAAAGCCTTCTTCCTCGCCAGCTAGAACCCGTTTCATTCGTGAGATGACCTTATGTTTCAACCCATCTGGCATGCCTTTGAATGCGTCTGAGTAAACCATGTAAGAGCAGCGGTTTTTAAAAATCCGTCCGTATAATCGAAACTCCGCCAAGCTTTCTCCGTCATTGCATTTTGGAAAGCGTTTCATAAATGCCTGCTGAAATGCGGGATCGCCTTCCACTCCTTCACCAAGGTCGGCTTCATCTTTGAAAAACAGATAGTCCACGATATCTTTCGCCCCGCTGTCGGCGATATCACTGGCCGAGCCTTGTGTTGGATCAGCACCCGGATTCAAGGCCTGCATGAAATACACCGAACGCCGATAATTCATCGCTGCTGCGTTGATTAAATTATGTATCTTCACTTGATGTTCTAACACCAACAAAGAGACAACATCACTGGTTGGTCTGAGGTAGTGTGTCACATCCACCAAACCCGCTACCGATTTGATCGGAATGCTCGAAGGAGTTAGATCTGAGTCCTCTGTAAAAACCCGATTTCCCAGATGCGGCAGCGAGCTTTTTCCTGTAACAAACCAGCCACCCCATCGATCCGCTAAAGGTGTTTCATGCGCCACATCGTGTGTGCCCAACTGCAAGATCGGATGACCGCTTTCCTCGGCATAAACCGATCGTATCAACATCCCAGGAACATTTTCGGTGCGTGAGGTCGCATGACACGACAGGCAGCGGCTCGTATCCCGCTCGATCCTTAAGGCATCGTCTTTATCGGGTTCCACCAAGTAAAACACCGGCCCCAACACCGCATCGTGTGAAATCACTTCCACTGCGCCGCCCGGGACGTAGCCCACATAGGTATTTTCAGAAAAATACAAACTCCTCGGATTTTTCGGAGTGATGCGACTGATCTGCAAACTTGTTTTGGAAAACACCAGCACCTGCGATTCTCTCGAAACATTGAGCTCATCTAACACAAACTCCAATGCTTTCAACCCATGACTTGGCTGACCCGCCAATTTCCTATCCTCAATTTTTTTCGCCAACATCGCCAAACGATCCGATGCAATCGTATCCGCATAGCGAATCGGCTCCAGATCCCAGAAATCACGTCTTCCTTGCGCAAAAACGCTCTGAGCCAAAAGCAGGCTGAGAGCGAAAATTTTCGAGAACCGATTCATGACAGGTATACTACGCAGCGTGAAGAGCCATGCATACCGCATTTCTGCTATAATCCCCGCATATATTGCCAAATAGGCCAGGAGCCATCACAGGCTCTTGGCGATTGACTATTTCTCAAGCGGATGATCTTTCAGAAGTTGCTCGACCTGAAGGATTCCCGCCTGACCTTTGTTTTTATCTCTAACGACTTTGACCTGATCGGCAGTGATCGCAGCAGCCTTGTTGCCGTAGGAGTTGCGGACGTAGGTAAGAACATCTGCCACTTCTTTATCGTTTAGCAAACCACCGAAAGGAGTCATGGGAACATCTCCCTTGAATTTTTTACCATTCACTTCCAGAGGACCCATCAAACCGTAGAGTGTGATTTTGATCAGACGCTCTGGATTTCCATTTACGAAGATGGTGTTTTCTAATGGTGGGTATGCTGGATCCAGACCTTTGCCATCGGGTTGGTGGCAGGTTGCACAGTGAGCATCGCGGAAATAGATTTCATGTCCTGCAAGGAAGGATTTTTTCTCTGCATCAGATAGATGATCGGGCGCTTTAGGCGCAGGATGTTCGATGACTTGTGTAACAACTTTTTTCTTCAAGCGATCTTCAGCTGCAGGGAAAACTTTTTCAGTCCAAGAGTCCATGCCTTTGGATTTCGCGATGGTCACTACTTCGAGTGCTTCCGCTTTATCATACCAAGTCGCAGCAATGACAGCTTCAAGACGAACACGTCCGTGATCATCCGCTGCGGCTTTTTTAAGTAGATCAAGAGCATCTGGGAAGAGGTTGAAATTGTAACGAACCACACGCACCGCAGCAGAGCGAACGCGGAAGTCTTCGCTTGCGAGAAGCTGTTTCACAAGAGCGATATCAACACGGTTGATCGACCATGTGGTCCACATCGCTTCAAGCAAGTGATGATTGTAACGAGGGTCTTTTTTATCGAGTGCTTTCACCCATTTATTTACGGCTGTTAAAACTTCCTCGGGTTTATGAGATCTTAATTCGCGGCGACTGCGGTAACGAGCGCGATATTCAGGAAGCTTGAGGTTTTCTAACAAGGTTGCAATCGGCGCACCATCGACCACAGCTGGTTTCACCAAAGGACGTGATGGATAAGTGACGCGATAGACCCGACCGTGGACATGGTCGCGAAGCGGATCACGAGCATTGTGTTGCATGTGTCCGATCAAAACGTTCTGCCAATCGACCACATACAACGAACCGTCTGGAGCAAACTCAAGATCCGCCGGACGGAAATTTCCGTCGTTTGATTTGAGAAGATCATGCCTAAAAGCGGTTTTATAACCGGTTCCGTCATCTTGGATGGAGTGTTGTTTCACACCCAAGAAACCAATGCAGTTTCCGAGGATGAAATCACCCTGCATTTCATCGGGGAAATGGCGCGATGACACAACTTCCAAACCAGACGTCGGGCGCACGGCTTGTCCTTGAGGAATCAAGTTTGCTGTTGCTGGTGCTTTTTCACCATGCTGAGGTTTGAGCGATACAGGGAGATTCCAGTTCCATGGTGGACCGGAGGTGTGGATGAAAAAGTCCTGACCCCATTCATCGAATGCAAATCCCCATGGGTTTGGAATCGAGAGCTGGGAAGTGCGCTCAAGTTTGGTTTTCTGAGGGCAGAAGCGATAGAATCCGCCATCCACTCCACGCACGACACCGTAAGGAGTTTCCACATTCGAGTGAAGGAAAACACCCTCGCACAACATGAATGCACCCGACGGATCCGCTGTGAATGCACTGATTGCGTGGTGAGTATCGTGTGAATCGAAACCTGTAAGGACGATCTCTATCGAGTCGGCCTTATCGTCGTTGTTTTTGTCCGCCAAGAATACCAAGTGTGGTTCTTGAGAAACATAAACACCACCTGGAGCGAACTCGAAACCAATCGGCAGATTCAATCCATCCGCGAAAACAATTTCCTTATCGGCTTTGCCGTCGTTGTTGGTGTCTTCGTAGATCAACAACTTGTCGTTAGGTTTTGCATCGCCCGGACGATAATGCGGATAAGTCGGCATTACAGCCACCCACATCCGACCCTTGTCGTCGAAGGAAATCTGCATGGGGTTGGCGAGGTTGGGGAAATCCAACTCGGAAGCGAAAAGCTCAACTTTAAAACCTTCTGGAGTCACTAGATCTTTGACTGCCTCTGTGCCCTTTTTGTATTCGGGCACCACAGCCCCCTTATAGTTGGTTTTTATTTCTGAGAGTGGATGCGTATTTTTATCAGCAGCAGCAACATCAAAGGTTTTACCTTGTGCAGCAGACCAGATCGCTTGATCGCGAATCTCTGTCATCTGACGGTTTTTCTTTTGCTCGTCGGGATAATTATCAGGACCGAAAGGTTTGAAACGACGTCCATCAACATGAACCCCATTGAGCATGCGGTATTCGTTGAACCAGAACCAGTTCTTGTCTGCCACAGCAGTAAGTAAAGCTTTGCTCGCAGGTTTTGATGCAGCACTGGCTTTTCCATAAAGTGCATCGGCGAGCAATCCACCGAGATGACGATAACCATCGTCGTTAGGTAAAAAACCGTTTCGGGTATAAGGAGATTTCAATGAGGAGAAAAGAGCTTTGGTGGGCGCGAAGGCATCGACAAACTCCACTTTGTTTGCAGCAGCAACTTCAGCCATTGCTTTTGAATAAAGTTCCAAATTCACATTCTCGGCTTTTCCGTTTGGTAAGTCGCGTTGAGCGGAAAGATCTTCGAAAGCGATCGGTGAAACCAACACCAAGCGAGGCGATGCGGTGCCGTTGTATTTCTGTGCTTGGGTGTGCTTGATAAAGGCATCCAGCTCACCGGTGAAATTTTTCAAACCTGCTTTTCCGTCGAACGATTCACTATAGCCGAAAAACGCCACCAACACATCGGGTTTGAGATCAGTTAACCACTGATCTGGAGTCGGGTGAAATCCATTTCCCGCATGAACTTTATGTTGTGGATGAAAATTTTCAGCTCCAGGAAATGCCCACTGCGATCCTCGCGATGGATGCGGACGGAATCCCGCGGTGTCACCGGGACGACAAAGATTTCGGATGTAGAGATTTTGCTCAGGAAACCGCTGATGCAACAAAACTTCAAAATGTGGGTGATCCACCATCCGCTCACCGAGACCGTTACCGATCAAAACAATGCGCTCTGATTTTTTAGGCGCCGTATTCTGAGCCGCTAAGTGCGGGGCGCTGACCAAAGCGAGCGATAGACTGAGGAGAAGTGTTTTTGTCATATGTAAAGAGATGTAAGAGAGTCGATACGTTCAGACCCTGCTGAGTCGATCAAAAAAACATGATTTAGGAACTTTCAGCAGCGCCCGGCTCTTGTATATCCATGGAATGATTCGTTTCAGGATAGTGAGCTTGCTCACCGCTTTCGCGCTTCTTGGCTGCATGAGTCCAACCATTTCGACCACCTCTGGAAACGGCAAGAAGGTTCAAATTCCTAATAAATCCAGCGCACAACGACTCCCTCTCAGCACCGTCTTCAAAGGTGAGTCGAAATTTCACGCCATCGTCGCCAAGGCGGAGCGTGAAAATTGGCGATCCTTACCGATTGGGGACCGCACAATTCGGGTCGCGCGCGAACTCACTGGCACGCCTTATGTCAATTACAGCCTCGAAGTAGATAATCATACCGAGTCCCCCGTCGTGAATTTCAACGCCATGGACTGCTGGACTTTTTACGAAAACGCTCTGGCCATTTCCCGTATGCTGGTGGCAAAACCCAGCCCTTACCAACCCGAGGACATGCTCAAAATGATAGAGATCGAGCGTTACCGAAACGGTGTATGCACCGGAAACTACCTCTCGCGTATGCATCACCTAGAGGAGGTCTTTTACGACAATCAGCGCCGCAACCTCGCCAAAAATATCACCCCCCAGATTCCTGGTGCCGTTCGCATTCATCGCGAAATCCATGAAATGACCGTCCAGTGGAGAAATTACCGCTATTTAAAAAACAATCCCTCGCTCATCACGCCCATGGGTAAAATCGAGGCCCGAGTTTCCAGGCTGCCCGTTTACCACATCCCCAAAGACAAAGCCCGTGCTGCTGAGGCCTATCTCCAAAATGGCGATATCTGCGCTATCACCACGACCGCCCACGACGCCTACACCTCACACGTCGGGCTGATCGTGAAAATCAATGGTCGTGCCTATTTCACCCACGCCACCTCGGAGCGCGACAAAGGCCGCATGACCATCATTGACCGACCCATCACCGATTACCTCTATGGAAAGAGCAAACATGCGGGAATGATCATTTGCCGACCCCAAGATCTCTAAAAAGACCTTCCCTAAACCCCAAATTCTAACTTAAAAATAACCCATTATCCGCAACTCCTAGAATTTCACGGTGTTAAAAGCCCGTATGCTCTTAAGCGGAAACCCAACTTTCAGTGATTCGATGGAGCTACCCCAATCATCCATACCGTTTGACGCAGAGACCGCGATCGACCACGAGTTGATGGTGAAAATCGGCAACGGTGATCACGCCGCCTTCCGCAGCTTGGTGGAGCGACATCAAAATGCCCTCGTTGGCACCGTCACCAAAATGCTTGGCAACGATAGCGACTCCGAGGACATCGCCCAACAGGTTTTCATCCGTGTCTGGAAACACGCAAAACGTTACAAGCCAGACAACAAGTTCACCACCTACCTTTACACGATTGCGCGCAATCTGGTTTACAACGAATCCCGCCGCCGCTCCCGCAAAAAGACCACTTCAAGCGATCAACTCTCTGACGATCACCATCTTCAATTCCCAGACGATGCCAATCGTGAACCGGACAACAACTTGTTAGAAGCCGAACTCCAAAACGCCATCGACGCCGCAATTCAAAAGCTCCCCGAAAACCAACGCATGGCCGTGGTGCTCCGTCGCTACGAAAACGTCCCCTACGAGGAAATCGCTGTCATTCTTGATACATCGGTGCCTTCAGTGAAAAGTCTGCTGTTCCGAGCCCGCACCACCCTACGCGAGCATCTTGCGAAGTATCTGGAAGATTAAGTTTCAAGTTTGCCTTGCGGCTATGAAGAATGACTTCGTTGATTGGGTTAGTTCACTAATGTTCACAGGTCATTCAAATTTCAAGAAACAAGGAAACCCTCTCTCAATATATGAGCATAGAATATTAGCTCTGCGTCCCTCTGTGACCTCTGCGTCTCTGCGGTGAAATCTTTTCTCAAAGCTTTTAGACTAAGAGTGGCACAAATTGCTGACCCAATTCTGTCAGCCTTGCCTTCTCAACTTCACTAAACTCATAAGGCACGATTTTCCCAACCCCAAGCGTCCCTAGAACTTTTCCAGTCTCGTCTAAAATAGGAACTGCTAACGATCCAGAAACACCCGTCTTGCGCGCATCTTCTTTTGCTACTCCACCGAGATCTTGCTGAAGGTTACAAAGCTCCACTGGCACCTTGTTAGACGCCGCTACTCCCGCAATTCCTTTTCCAAAGGGTATCGTGGAAATCTTATCCATGAGAAATTCTGGCACTCCCATCTGCGCCACCAAATGCAACCACTCCCCATCCGCCCGATGCAAAGTCCCTGTCTGACATTCAAACTCTGTCATCGCTTCCTGTAATTTTTGTTCTGCGTTACTCATCACGACTAGTTCTATAATTAATCCAAATGTTTTAACTTCAAACAAACCGCTGTGCAATAGGCATTCTTCTGCCGATACCGAAAGCTTTCGAGGTCACGCGAATGCCCGGAGCTGCTTGCTGACGTTTCCATTCGTTGAGATCCACGCGTCGCTGAATCCAGCGAACCATCGTTTCATCGAAACCACGTTCGACAATCTCCTCAGCCCCAAGGTGTTGCTCGACGTAGAGTTCTAAAATTTGATCCAGAACATCGTATTCCGGCAGAGTGTCTTGGTCTTTTTGATCCGGACGTAGTTCCGCGCTCGGTGGTTTTTCGATGGTATTCCATGGGATCCGTTCCTGATCTCGATTTATCCAACGTGCCACTTCGAATACTTTGGTTTTCGGCAAATCAGAAATCACTGCCAACCCGCCGCACATATCGCCGTAGATGGTGCAATAACCCACAGCCAACTCGCTCTTGTTGCCGGTCGTAAGCAGAAGATGGTTGTCTTTGTTAGACAAGGCCATCAGCAACAAGCCGCGCAGCCTTGCTTGCATGTTTTCCTCGGTCACATCCTCTTTTCTCCCTTCAAACAACGGAGCCATCGTTTTCTTCACCGATTCAAACGCAGCAGAAATTGAAATCTCATCACAGCGAATTCCCAGATTCTTCGCGAGATCAAATGAATCGGTCACACTACCCGATGAAGAATACGGACTCGGCATGGTCAAGCCATGCACATTTTCCGAACCTAGCGCATCCGCCGCGATCAAAGCTGTTAGAGCCGAATCGATTCCGCCACTCAAACCAAGGCATACCGATGAGAATCCGCATTTTGTAGCATAGTCGCGAAGGCCCAAAACTAGAGCAGAATAAAGTTGTTCAGCATCGCTGGTACGAAGCGTTTCTACTTCACCACCTGCCGCCACATCAACCACCCTAGATTCTTCAGTGAAACCTGAAAGCTGTGCGATCACTTCTCCCGTTGCATCCACCACCACTGAATGACCATCAAACACCAACTGATCATTGCCACCCATCGAGTTGCAATAAACCACAGGCACGCGTGCTTCCTTCGCGACATCGGAAAGCATTTGTCGACGACATGCAGGTTTGCCGAGATGAAACGGCGATGCGCTCATGTTTAAAATTAAATCAACACCTCGTGCACACATCTCCGCCACCGGATCGCGGTCGTAAAATGGGCGCTGCAAATAATCCTCTGTCCAAATATCCTCACAGATCGTCACGCCTATCCGTTTTCCATTCCATTCAAATGGCGCGCAGACTTCACCCGGCTCAAAGTAGCGGCGCTCGTCGAAAACATCATAGGTTGGCAATAAGGTTTTGAAAAATCTCTGTCTGATTTTGCCCGATTCCAACCATGCCACCGCATTGCGATACGGCTTGCCAATTTCTCCTGTATGGAAATCGACATATCCTACCAAAAGCGGCACCGCCTTGGTTTCGTCTGCGAGGTAATCGAGCGCCTGCAAACATTTCGGAACGAACTGGCTTTTAAAAACCAGATCGCGCGGTGGATAGCCGACCAAGCTCATCTCTGGGGTCACTACCAAATCCGCACCCTTTTCCAAGCATTCACGATAAGCCGCGAGTATGCGTTTTGCATTCCCGGGAAAATCCCCCACCACGGCGTTGATCTGTGCGATGCCAATCTTCATGTATCCGCACAAAGCAAACAGCCCAAACAAGCGATGACCAACTCAAAAATCAACCTGAACAAGAAACCTAGAGCTTTTCCAAATATCCTTTGGCCGCAGCAACGATTTCCTCCGCCCGAACCTCATCATAACGCAGTTTCCCATCAAAAGCCCAAACCACCCCAGGCCATGCCGGATCATTGGTGAAACGACCGACCACATGGATGTGCATCTGCCTCACCATGTTTCCAATGCAAGCAACGTTGAGCTTTTCCGGTTTGAAATAAGCCGAGACAAATTCTGAGATCTCCCGAATCAACAAAGTGACTTCGTGAAACGTCTGCTCATCCAGTTGATGCAAATCCTCAATCCCTTCCTCCACTTCAGGCACAAGTATGAACCAAGGAAAATTCGCCTCATTCTTCAGTAACACCCGGCAACCACGTCGACGAGCAATTTCAAGACCGCCAGACGCCAGACGAGGACTCAACTCAAAAGCCATACTATTGTTGTTTCCGTATTCCTGAGGCGATGTCTTCTGACAATTTACCTAACAGTTTTGACTGCGCCGCGACCATCGTCTCGAAATCACTTGAAGCGATGGATTCTTTTCCAACGAACGTTTTCGACTCCACCAAACGCCGACTAGGCAGAGCGTAAATCCGCCAGCTTGCTTCAAGATGCGCGTAGCCGTCATCTCCTGCAATGAACTCACGAATATCCAACGCCACTTGATAATCCACCTCGCTATCGCGCGACCAAGGATATGTGCGCACATTTCCCGTCTTCAACTTGCGACCTAGGTTGATCGATAAAACCCGTGAGATTGAGTAATCCAAATCCCCCGCCCATCGATGATTTTTTGCGATCTCCATTTTGTTCGCGCTGGTTTTCACCACCAGATTCGAGCGGTTCACATACTCCGCCAAAATCACTGGTCCCACACCGATCGCAACTCCACCACCCGATGGACTCGGCCCTTCCGCACTTAAAGTGTAAAACGTCGGATACGTCGAACCGCACCCAACAAACATCCACACCGTGCAAATAATGATAAAAAATGATTTCATGATTATCTGCGTGGAACCAGCGATTTTGGACTTGGATCTTTCGAATGATCTTTACCAAAGAGCAATGAATTGGGCTTTTCTTTGATCGTATTGGAAAGCGCCTCCATCGATCTCATCGCAGCACGAAACTCATCCAGAGTTCGCAACAAATCCCCTTGAACCGCACCATCAGGACCCAGACTGGTAATGGATTTTTCTAATTCAACGAGGGTGGTCTTCAAATTACCGGGCAACTCTTTGAACTCCGGATCCTCCATCGTCTCACGCGCCACTTTCGCAACCGCACTCAACTCTTTTAAAACCGCCCTCGATTCCTCAGCGGTCGTCGTGAACTCATTCACTGCTTTCTCGATAGGCAATTTATCTATCTTCTCCAAGATCGATGCCAGCTTCACCTCAAGCTGCGCGAAGCCAGAATACAAGGTCGGAACAACTGGCAATTCTCCCTGAAATACCAATTCCTGAGCGAGTTCATCAGGATAATAATCGAAATCCACATACATCGCTCCTGTAAGCAAACTGCCCGTCTTCAGAGTGGCTCGTAAGCCTTTGCGCACTGCATCAGCTAACTGATTTGTTTGTTGATTTACATCTTCTAACCGACTCGCCCGTAACAAGCTCGGATCAATTTCCACCAATACGGGAACTCGCTGGTTATCCAACTCAGGAACATAATCGAAGGAAATATTCCTCACCCTACCAATCGGGATACCTCGGTATTCCACAGGCGCATTTTTGGATAAGCCTCTCACACTCTGATCAAATAAAAGCAGCATTTGCAGAGAAGGATTAAAGGTCGATGACGCTGCGGAATCCGCATCGCGATGAAGAGTAAAGACCGCTCCATCCTCAACCAAATCCCCTGCAGCCAGCCCTTCTGGAACCGAGAAAGAAACACCTCCTGAAACCATCGCCTGAAACGAAGGCGTTCTAACTTTAAATCCATCAACCCCAGCGGAAATATCAATACCACTGGTATTCCAGAATCTCGTATTTCTCGTCACCAAGTTCTGATATTTCTCTTCGATGAAAACCTCATACTCAATTTGTTGCTCATCAAAATCGAGATACCTCGACTCAACCCGCCCCACTTCAAATCCACGATAATAAACCGGCGATCCGACAATCAATGATCTCGCCTCGTCTGAAACTAGAGTCAAACGTCTACCTGGGATAGTCCGACTCGTCGCAGGCGGAGTTTCAAGCCCCTCCCAGTTTTTACCACCTCTATCACCATAACCCGGATCTAACTCAATATACGCACCCGTGAATAACGTTTCCAGACCCGAGACATCAGCCGCAGTCACACGCGGTTTAACCACCCAGAATCGAGTCCCTCTACGTAACAAATGATCACTGCCAGAGTTTAATTCACAATAAACTAAGACCGACTTCAAATCATCGGAAAGCTCAATTTTTGAAACTTTACCCACTGTCACAGAACGGCACTTGAGTTCCGTCTTTCCCGCCGCAATCCCATTTGCCGTTTCGAACCGAATCTGAATTTCATGTCCGTTCGACCCTAAATTTTTGATCAACAACCATCCACCGATTAATACCGCTAAAATAGGAACCACCCAAACCATGTTCCATCTCTGGGCGGCTTGAATCGCTGGTTTTTCGGCTTGGATGTGTTGCTTACTCACAATCTGAATTTATTTTATCCGGTTCAGTTTTACCCTCAAGCTGATCCCAGAGCAATCTTGGATCAAAACTCATAGCAGCTAACATCGTCAGGATCACGACACCCGCAAAAGCAAGTGCCCCCGGTCCTGGCGTGACCGTCATGTAATTGCCAAGCTGTACCATCGCCACGAGAATCGCCACCACAAAAATATCCACCATCGACCACCTCCCGAGCAATTCCGTCACCCAATACACCTTACCCAACATCTTGGCGGAGTAGGGAATCATCCCTTTTGCCGCCCCACAAAGCCAGAGCAACGCAATTATCTTTAGTAGTGGTATAAGTATGGATGCACTAAAAATGACAATCGCAATTGGATAGGAACCCATTTGCCAAAACTCGACTAATCCACTGATGATAGTCTTTTCTCTAGGAATACCCAGTTCACGTATCGTCAAAATCGGCAATAAATTCGCAGGTATATACAAAACCGCTGCCGACAGCATCAATGCGATTGTCCGATTGATGCTGTCGGGCTTACGGAAGTGCAAATGAGCCCCACAACGCGGGCATACTCCAATCGAAATCGGCGATGCCTTCTCGCAAATATGACAGCTAGCCAATCCTTGCTCTGCACCGCGTGGTGGATATGAATTTGCCTTATACATGGTTTTTAGCCACCTCCAAGCGATCCCATAGCTCCTTCTTATCGATAGCAGCAACTGCTGCCGCCATACAGAACATTAATACAGCAAACGCCCAAAAACCCATCCCGAAATGTAAATCCGCTAATTTTCCGAGTTTCATCAAACTGACAAGAACGCCTAACAAAAAGACCTCAATCATATTCCAAGGCTCGGTAATACTGATCCAACGAGCGACAAACATCCCGCCCGGGGCAATCCGTCCGAACAACAACGGAACACAGACATACACCAAACCCCCAGCTAAAATCAGAGGTGTTAAAATGGTAAAGACAGCCACCCCCCAGCCCACGATAGGCGTCCCCTCATGAATCAGGGCATGCGCTGCTCTCGGCAAAGTAAGCGTAGTCCTTATACTCCCAGCATCCATTGTTATAAACGGCGCCGTATGCACCAAGACCATCAATAATAATGCTGTTAGAGAAAATGCAGTAACTCTCACCAATGAAGCAGGGCGATTTTGGTAAAGAGTCGCACCACAACACTTGCATTTCACCCTCATACCTTCTGCTATCGAATCCGCCTTATACACAGCATCGCAGAAATGACAGATCGCATAATGCGGTCCGCCTCTCGGCCTAGGCCATGACAATATGGAAAGACGTTTTCTCAATGTGATTTTCGTGATCGCGTCGCAACGACTCGTTGTTTCAACTCTCCTAGATTTTCAATTCCGCATTCCACAAAATCTCCCGCTTGCAAGTAACGTGGCGGCTTCATTCCCATCGCGACTCCACTGGGAGTTCCTGTTGCTATCACATCACCTGGCAACAGCGTCATGAAGCGACTGATATAACTGACTATATGTTGCACTCCAAATAACATATCCTTTGTCCAGCTATTCTGGCGCATTTCACCGTTCACATGGCACCATAATCTTAACGCTTGTGGATTTTTGATCTCATCAACCGATACCAATGCAGGCCCCATCGGTGCAAAGCTGTCGCAGCTTTTTCCCTTCGTCCACTGACCGCCATGATCTTTTTGAAAAGCGCGTTCCGAGTAATCACAGAAAACTGAATAACCAGCCACATGCGACATCGCTTCTTTCTTGGTAATATCCTTTGCTAATTTTCCAATCACTACCGCCAACTCCACCTCGTAATCTAACTTCTTCGCATCACGCGGAATCTCAACATCATCAAACGGCCCACTCCATGCCGTGGTGGCTTTCATAAAAAGCACTGGCTCTGTCGGAATATCACCGCCCATTTCTTTCGCGTGCTCCATGTAGTTTTGTCCGACACAAACAATTTTCGATGGCCTCGCAATCGGAGGACCCAAACGTGCCATAGGATCAATTTCCACACCTCCTGGACAACCTTGCTGAACCCATTCCGCCAAACTCTCCATCCCTCCCATCGCAAAAAACGCCTCATCATAATCCATGAACTCCCCGCTCGCATCTATCTTGCGCCCATCTTCCAATAAAACCCCCGGTTCTTCCCGCCCAGCTTCGCCAAATCGTATCAGTTTCATCGTTTTAAAATGCGATCTGCATCCTAAGCAAATTCCCTAAGATATCCAGCCTTAATCCCAGCCAGATCGATCCACCAAAACATGTATGATACTAATTGGCTTTTTCTATTTCAATCGACTGATCTCCTTTGGGATTTTGAGGCGTCACGCTGCGGTAAAATTTGCCACAAGCTGTGAGATTCCCATCTATATCAAACAGCGCAGAACTCGTTCCCTGCGGACTATCAATCTTGAACGAAAACCATGAATAACCTGCGATCCAATCCTGCTGCTCCATCCATGGTAAAATCTCTTTCATGAACGCAAGGACCGCTTCCGGTTTGTGCTTATGTTTATGAATATCCCCACCTGTTTTCCAATCAGCTGGGGCGAATTCCGTAATCAATAACGGACGCCTCCCATACTTTTCGTGAATCCTTTTTAACTTAACTTTGAAGGATTCAGCATTCGTTCCTCCATACCAATGCACGCCGATATAATCGACCCGATACCTCCTCTTATCCGCCTCTTTCATGAAATCTCGCATCCATGTCCCCGGAACCCCTTGCACACTATCATCATCAACTCCCTCTGGATTCGCACATGCGGGACTACATAACGGAATACCCAATTTCTCGAGCGTTGGCCAAAGCTCCAACGCCTTGGTATATGGCATATTCGCCTGTTCCTCCTTATCAGGTTCATTAAAACCTAACAGTCTTTTAACCTTACGAGTCTTGATAGCCGGAACCACATCGGTAGCGAGTCGTTTCTTCATCTCTTCCACGCTCGACCCTCTCCATACCATAGGCATGAATTCGATCGACGTCGGTTGATCAGCGACTCTCTCAGTGCCCCAAGAATAATTCCACGAAGGATTCAATGCCTTAACCTTTGGCATATTCTCAATCACTGTCCCGCCGCTCCTATGTTTAGGGGCACGCAATGTAAAGCATGCACCCTTTTTGCCAGGAAATTTCAACTCAGCTTCGGTGAACTTTTTCGTCTGCGCGTGAACACCGCCAGTCCCTAGAAAAGAACCTAACAGGATTATAGACCATAGATAAGTCACTCTCATATGATTTTTTTCATCAACTACGCTTTATATCCAACAACATTACAAAAAAGAGCCCCGCACCTTCGTTAGAAGATGCGGGGCAAATACCTGGCGACGACCTACTCTCACAGGACCTATCGTCCCACTACCATCGGCGCTGCGTCGTTTCACTTCCGGGTTCGGAATGGGACCGGGTGGTTCCAACGCGCTCTGGTCACCAGAGTTCGGCCCTTATCGAAAAGGGCCGCGGCTCTGGGGACTTTTTTAAGATCGGTCCGATCTGTCGGATTTGACGGATCTGTCTGATCTTTTCAGACCGCCCGCTCTCTGACATCCACATGGAGATAGTAACTTTCTTTTACGATTCGTAAGATGCAAGCCTCATTGAATGAGCCTTACACGATACCTTGATATCCGAATTCAATAATAGGATTCAAGCCAAACGGATGATTAGTACTGGTAAGCTGAATACATTACTGCACTTACACTTCCAGCCTATCGACGTCGTAGTCTTCGACGATCCTTAAGGGAAAATTTATCTTGGGAGTAGCTTGGCGCTTAGATGCTTTCAGCGCTTATCTATTCCGCACGTAGCTACCCAGCCGTGCCCTTGACAGGACAACTGGTACACCAGAGGTGCGTCGATTCCGGTCCTCTCGTACTAGGAACCGAACCCCTCAATTTTCCTACGCCCACAGAGGATAGAGGACCGAACTGTCTCGCGACGTTCTGAACCCAGCTCGCGTGCCGCTTTAACCGGCGAACAGCCGGACCCTTGGGACCTTCTCCAGCCCCAGGATGCGACGAGCCGACATCGAGGTGCCAAACTTCATCGTCGATATGAACTCTTGGATGAAATCAGCCTGTTATCCCTAAGGTACCTTTTATCCGTTGAGCGACGGCAATTCCACATTCAACCGCCGGATCACTTAGGCCCACTTTCGTGTCTGCTCGACTTGTAGGTCTCACAGTTAGGCGGGTTTATGCCTATGCACTCGACACACGGTTACAAACCGTGCTGAACCCACCTTCGCGCTCCTCCGTTACTCTTTAGGAGGATACCGCCCCAGTAAAACTGACCGGCTGACACTGTTCTCTGGCCTGATTCAAGGCACAAAGTTAGATCTTCCAACACCCAAGGGTGGTATCTCACTGGCGACTCCACCCCGACCTAAATCGGGGTATCAAAGTCTCCCACTTATGCTGAGCATGAAAATCGAAAAACCAATGACAGCTTACAGTTAAGGTCTATAGGGTCTTTCCGTCCTTCTGCGGGTAGGCGGCATCTTCACCGCCATTACAATTTCACTGAGCACCTGGTTGAGACAGCGCCCAACTCGTTTCACGATTCGTGCAGGTCGGAACTTACCCGACAAGGAATTTCGCTACCTTAGGACCGTTATAGTTACGGCCGACATTCACGGGGACTTGGGTTCAAAGCTTTGCCTTACGGCTAACATCTTGCCTTAATCTTTCCGCATTGGTCACGTGTCACATCCTATACTTGGACTTGCGTCTTGGCAGAATGCTGTGTTTTTGCTAAACAGTCGGTTGGGCCATTTCACTGCGACCTAGATAAATCTAGGTACCCCTTCTCCCGAAGTTACGGGGCCAATTTGCCGAGTTCCTTAACCAGGGTTCACTCTTACGCCTTGGTATATTCTACCCACCCACCTGTGTCGGTTTGCGGTACGGGTTCCTTAGCATACACAGGGACTTTTCTTGGTACCTGCTTTGACAATACGGTTCAGCCGAAGCATCCCCTCGGAATTCAATCACTTAGTTGTCTCCACAAATACGTCCTCCCTGCTAAAGGTTCGGAAGTGCAGTAATATTAAACTGCTGTCCATCGGCTACGCCTATCGGCCTTGCCTTAGGTCCCGACTAACCCCGGGACGAAAATCGTAGCCCGGGAAACCTTGGGTTTACGGCGGCCGGGGATTTCACCCGGCTTATCGTTACTCATGTCTGCATCCTCTCTTCTCAACTCTCCACGGTCAGTCACCATCGCGCTTCAACGTGTTGAGAATGCTCCTCTACCGCTCCTGGTCCCAAGACCAAAAGCCCAGAGCTTCGGTACGATGCTTATCGCCAATCATTTTCGGCGCAGAATCTCTCGATGAGTAAGCTATTACGCACTTTTTAAATGGTGGCTGCTTCTAAGCCAACATCCTCACTGTCTATGAAATTCCACCTCCTTTCCACTTAGCATCGTTTAGGCACCTTAGCTGCTGATCAGGGTTGTTTCCCTTTTGACGACGAAGCTTATCCCCCGCCGTCTCACTGCTGCGCTCCATTGAGTGGTATTCGGAGTTTGATAGGGGTTGGTAGACGGGTATGCCCCCTAGCCCTTTCAGTGCTCTACCCCCACTCATCAGCACGCAACGCTGCACCTCAATGCATTTCGAGGAGAACCAGCTATCACGGGGTTTGATTAGCCTTTCACTCCTACCCTCAGCTCATCGGAGAACTTTTCAACGTTCACCCGTTCGGTCCTTCACGTAGTATCACCTACGCTTCAACCTGGCCAAGGGTAGATCACCTCCGCTTCGGGTCTAGCACGTGCAACTAGGGTCGCCCTATTCGGACTCGCTTTCGCTTCGCCTGCGTTCCATAAGAACTTAAGCTTGCCACACATACTAACTCGCAGACTCATTAAGCAAAAGGCACGCCATCACCGAACAAGTCGGCTCTGACACCTTGTAGGCACACGGTTTCAGGTTCTATTTCACTCCGCTCACAGCGGTTCTTTTCACCTTTCCCTCACGGTACTGGTTCACTATCGGTCGCTAACTAGTATTTAGCCTTACGCGGTGGTCCGCGCAGATTCATACGGCGTTTCACGTGTGCCGTATTACTCAGGAACTCCCTAGGGTCTCGTTGGATTTCGGTTACGGGGATGTCACCCTCTATGTCGGAACTTTCCATTTCCTTCTCCTATCCATTGAGATCCCACGTCGGGGTCCTACAACCCCAGAAGCAAGCTTCTGGTTTGGGCTATTCCGCTTTCGCTCGCCACTACTGACGGAATCGATTCTCTTTCTTTTCCTCCGGTTACTGAGATGTTTCACTTCACCGGGTATCGCGTATCTTTTCCTAACTTCCCTTCTCATCTTTCAATGGTCGGGCTTCAGAAAAGAACAATGATGTATTACCACCATTAGGTTACCCCATTCGGGAATCTCCGGATCAAAGTGTATTAACCACTCCCCGAAGCTTTTCGCAGCTGATCGCGCCCTTCATCGCCTGTTAGCACCAAGGCATTCACTGTGTGCCCTTTAAAGCTTGATTCCTAATTGAAATCAGCTGTTATTAATGTAGTCCATTTTGTCACAACTTGCCTTACTTACGTAGGGTTCATTGTGACGATCTGTTCTTTCTTTTCTAACGGTTACATAACACCTGCTTCCTTGCTGTTTCCAGTTTAGAGGCGGTTTGTCATGCAACTTTGCCGTAAAAATATAATATTATTTGGTATTCGAATATACTTTCAAGTATCGCGTAAGAATGGCTCAAATGAGCTTACATTACTTATACAATCAGAAAATTATTTTTCTCCATATGGATGTCAAAGAGCGGACTGATGGACTTACACTTTCGTGCAAATCCTCGCTTTATTCTATTGTGTGACTAATTCCGCGCTTGATTCAGCTTCTTTGATTTCTCTTCTCTTACTTGAAGTTTGAGATTTGAAATTTGAAGTTTACCTGAAAAAATGGTGGGCCTGGCTGGACTCGAACCAGCGACCCCACGCTTATCAAGCGTGTGCTCTAACCAACTGAGCTACAGGCCCAGTTGAATGATGAATAGCGAATGATGAATGATGAATGTAAAAAATTCTACATTCACTATTCACTCCTCACTATTAAAAGAATGGTGGAGGCATGCGGATTCGAACCGCAGACATTCTGCTTGCAAAGCAGACGCTCTACCAACTGAGCTATACCCCCTTTCAGGGAGGCGCGAATGATAAAGAAAAAAGATTAAATTGTGCGCTGCGATACT
>Ga0315909_10000310_pt1 | contig 64791 bp, 58 predicted proteins | sample LakEriMetagenome_11_FD_203527 | JGI IMG/M metagenome (GOLD analysis project Ga0315909, IMG submission 203527) | Freshwater fungal communities from buoy surface, Lake Erie, Ohio, United States - Buoy 2 MA125 | ecosystem: Environmental > Aquatic > Freshwater > Lake | place: USA: Lake Erie, Ohio...
GGTGATCCTTGAGTTCTGTCCCAAACATCTGGAGTTGCTGCCAGAAGATTACAAGAGGCGAATAGAGGTCATTCACCCAAATCTTGAGGTTTGGATATTTTTTAGTAATATGAATTGCCACAGAACCACCACCCAAAAAGGGTTCCCGAAACTCATCATAGTTTCGTAGGTCTGGAAAATATGGGTCCATCTTGGTGCAAGCACGGGACTTGCCGCCAGGGTATCTTAGGGGAGTTTTAAGAGATTTCATAATCAGGTTTGTTGTACTTCAAATATTCCCAGAATGTAAGTTTCATTTCCTTATGAGTCATACCACAATGTTTTGCGGCAGCAGGAAGAGTCATTTTAGCACGAAATAATGCCTCATTTGCTTCCTTTACATTCTCGGGAGTAGTTTTAATAGGAATTTCTTTTAGGTCCTTGTATGAGATTTTATAAGGGTTCATTATAATTTATTTTACTTGTTATGTTGTAAAAAAGTAGCAACTATAACTACTCTTCTTTCAGTTAATGGAGTTTGCATATAATGTTCTATATTTCCATCAAACATTATAACATCATCCTCTTTTGGATCATACTCAGAATCACCAACAATTGTCTTACCTCCAGAATTAGTTAAGTAAACCAAAATATTAGAATGTTGATAAGTATGATCTACGTGTGGAAATGTGTATTCTGGTGCTCCTTTAGGGGAGACAGAATTAGCGTTTACCCTAAAAAATGTACTAACTTCTATTTCATTAAAACTTAAAATTTCCAATAAACCCTGACAAACAAACTCAGTATAGTTAGAGTTTACCATAGGAAATTTAGTAATAGTACCTTCTGGTCTTCCCAAAAAACTGTGAGCAAGAAAACTAATATTATCTTTACCAAGAGTTGTAGATGGATAATAATTCCACGTAAAATCTCCAGATAATATAATTTGCTTTATTTCTTGATAAAATTTAGTTTTTGGATTTTTTAATTTATTAATCACTCTAGGTCCTCGGTTAATTCAAATTCTTCAAATTGATCAGAAGATACTTCATGTTGCCCATCAATAAGATACCAATGATGTCCAGCACGTTCACCAAGATACTTCATCTGGTCTTCTGCAAATATATTCTCTCTCATTGCTGCTTGAATCTTATAATGAATCAATTCTTCTTTACTTGGCACTTTCATTTGAATTCACACTCCACCATAATTTCCGTCAAACAGGCAAGAAGATTAATCTCTTGGTCGGCAACAAAAGCAGACTGGTATTGATACTTTGCCACAATCAAGACCGCAGCGGCAATAGAAGGACCATCAAGAACCTCATACAAAGAATCATAGATGCGACGCAAAATAAGATTAATGTCATTATCCAAGTTGGCAACAACCCACTTACGAACTTCGGCAAAGTTCTTTTCTTTTAGGTTCTTATTCAGTTCATTTACAGAGATGTCCGAGAAAGATGCAAGAATTCCAGAGTCGATTTCTCCTCCAACCGAATATCGCTGACATTCGTTGGTGACTCTTCGGAAATCTGGGAAGTGCTTGTTAATGAGTTCTGCAAGGACTTTCGGATCATATCGGACGCCCTCCGCATCCAAGATGTTTTGTAGACGCTTGAAGAAGAGTCCCGCCAACTGGATTTTTTCCTTCCCTTTGATGGCAAATTCGATGACGGCACATCGGGAGTGGAGGGGTTCGATAATCTTGTTCTTGTAGTTGCAGGTAAAGATGAATCGGCAATTACCAGCAAATTCCTCAATAAACGCCCTAAGGAGGAGTTGTACGTCATTCCCCGTGTTATCTGCCTCGTCAATGATAATGACTTTGTGTTTAGCATCTGACGAAAGTGAGACGGTCGAAGCGAAGTTTTTCGCATTGTTTCGGACAGTATCGAGGAATCTACCCTCGTCGGATCCGTTGATGACATAACAATCTACTCCCAATTCATTACACAATGCCTTTGCCACGGTGGTTTTTCCTACACCAGCAGGACCACACAGAAGCAAGTTGGGCAATTCGCCACTATTTAGAAAATCCTGAAACGACTTTTTAGTTTGTTCAGGAAGAATACAATCTTCAATTGTTTTGGGGCGATATTTTTCGCACCACAGAAAATCACTCATAATCAATCAAATCCATTCAGGTTTTCGTTGTGGCATACGGAGATAATTATTGCTAACCCAAGGTTTGGATGCAATATACATCTTGTAAGCAGTAAAAGTGTCAATGCTTGTGTCAAATTTATATTCATCAGGCATAGCACGGGCAAATGGTGTCACATTAGTAATCTTTCCCTTTGGAAACAAATAGTATGCATCCAGAAGGGTATTATAGCACGAATGGGTCTTACCATATCGCAAAGTATATTCATCACAAAGATTCATACCCCACTTAATCAACCAGTAGGCATTATCAATGGTCTTTGCCGCCCATTGAGTGCAGGGATGATTACGGAAGGCACCTTTCTCTGTACTGTAAGGAGTTCCATCTGACTTTGGAAGAGTACCATAGTTATGATACCACTTAGAAGCAACAATAGAAAGCATTTGACAGCATTCAAGTGGCATTTTTACTATATGTTTGTCGGGAAGAACAATCGCAGATTCTGCAGGAAATTCATTTGTGACAAAGATATTCATAATTAAAAGCAGTATTTTTTAAGATGATAAAGAACTTCTTCGGGTTTATCTTCCAGATAATATGCTTCTGTCTCATAAACAGCATAAGAACCGGTTGCTTTTACTGAATTCATAACATCAGTCAATTTGTATTGATCCAAAGAAGCCGATACACCTAGTTTACCACGCTTACACGCTTGAGCAACGTGAACTGCCTCGTGATAGACAGTTTCATTAACATAGTGTTTAACGGGACTAATGGTGTTCTTAATATTATCCAGACAAATTACAAAATCCGGAGATTTGAGAACACCAAAGAATTGTTTATTCCTACAAATAGGAGCATTTTCTCTAACATTATAATTTTTTAGCATAATTTTGCTAATAATTTCCTGACCAGCAGGAGTCAAATAGAGTAGAAATTCCATCATCCAAAAGTCGAATCGGGTTCCAGAGCAATATAATAGCAAAGATTAAATTTGCTGTTAGTGAATTGTGACAGAAGTTTAGAAGAAACTACCACATCATAGGCACCAGAGACAATCTTACTGATGTTCTCAACCTTAAAGTTGAAAGTGAATTGCTCATTAGTTTCACCAACGATGATGGAGTATTCATTAGAAGTATCATTCTTCTTATCACGAACCACCAGACGAATCACGCCAGCATCACCAATTGCAGAAATATCGGGCAATTGATAGACCGCTGCTGCTTTCACCAGTTTCTCCAGAGAACCGGTTTCAAGTTGGAAACACACGTCTTCAGAAGGCAGTTTGATTTCTTTCTCAGGAGGAGAAATAATCACATTTGGGTCGGCATAGAAATACTTCACCCGCCGCTTACCTTCACGAATAGTAATATAAGAATCCTCGGTAAAATCAAGATCAGGGTCCTGATGCAGACTCAGACCATTCAGAAACTGGTTCAAGTCGTAAATTGCAAAATTACGGGGGAACTCTTCACTAATCTCCGCTTCTGCCAGAATGTTCTTGGCAATAGAGATTGTGCGAAGTTTATTACCTTGCTTGACAAGAATAGACTGATTAATACCAGCAAAGTTCTTGAGAAGAGTCAGGGTATTATCAGAGAGTTTCATAGTGTTTTCTTTCAATTTCATAATAATCAACGGGTGAATTCGGAGAGTCCATTGTCTTTGCGAGTATAATGCCCGTCAAAGTGAAGCAGTAGCATAGCATAGTGAATGACTTTCATCAAGTCACGCTTGTTACGCCCATCCTTATCACCATAACGGGAACCGTACTTCAGGATGTTTGCCTGACAGAAACCTGCTGCCAGTTTCTTTGCTGCCATCAGGTCAATGGTCTGGATATCGGCATAACCATCACTATCACCACAATAATGCCCGTGATAGGTAGTGGTCACATAATCCTCAACATCTTTCAGGATTTTATCTTCGTTGTATTTCCAAAGATGATTTTTTGATTCACTCATAGTAATTTTGTATTCAACTAGGTTTTGTTCGTCTTCAGGTCCAAACATAAAGGGGGAAAGTCATAATTAACCTCCCCCAATTATATCAGATTGTGGGGTTCAAGTCAACCTCAATCGTCAATTCAGAGTTTTCGGTAGGCATCTCAAAGTCAGCATCAATCTTGTCATAGAGTTCAAGAAATGCGGTTTTGGTTTCTTCATCAAAACGGTTGATGCAAACCTGAATTGCCTTTGCCTTATCACCGAAGATGCTGTAGGCACGGATGATATGAACCAGGCGGCGAGTGGAGATGATTTCCTCAATACCACCATCATAGAAGGTCTTACGAATCACATCACCCCAGTCGGCAAGTCGCTTGCAGAAATCATCAATCTCGGTAAGACCCAGCGATGCTGCGATGCCCTGAAGGATGCGAATCTCCGTAGCGGCGGCAGGATAAGGTTGCTCAAAAGTCACGCAGAAACGCTCCAGGAACGCTTCGTTGAGGACGTTGGTGCCGATGAAGCGACCATCATCAGAACCCTTACCCTTGGTGTTTGCGGTGGCAATCACGTTGAATCCAGAGGCAGGTTTCACGAAACGACCAATCTTTTTCAGGAAGACACCTTTACCTTCAAGGATGGATTGTAGGCACAGGATTTTATTGGAAGCAAGATCCACTTCATCGAGAAGCAACACGGCACCACGCTCAAGTGCCTCAATCACAGGTCCGTTGTGCCATACCGTCTCACCATTCACAAGACGGAAACCACCAATTAGATCATCTTCATCAGTCTCAATAGTAATATTGACGCGGATCAGTTCTCGCTTGAGTTGCGAACACGCTTGCTCAACACTGAACGTTTTACCGTTACCCGAAAGACCCGTAATGAACGTAGGGTAAAAGAGACGGGACTGAATAATCTTTTTGATATCGTTAAAATTACCAAACTTGACGAAGGTATCATCTTTTTCGGGAATAAGGTTCTGTTCTACGGCAGGAAGGGCAGCAGGAGCTTGATATGCCTGCTCCATCTTACCAACAACGGTAGGAGTCACTTCAAGATTCCAACGACCACGAGAAACTTTGTAACCCTCAAGTTTGGAAGACACGGTTTGGTAGTTTGCCCCGTTGGATGCACACCATCCACGAATGTCGGCAGAAGTAACTTCGGTGCCAAAGAGTGCCTTGAGGGAAGTAACGATGTAGTCAGTTGTCACGGAATTTTTGCGAGACATAATCTAGTTAGGTGGTTTTGTTTAACTGAAGTAATTATAGCAATAAAAAAGGGGGCAGTGGTGCCCCCTGTGACGGTTTGGAAAGTGGTTTTATCCGTTCTCACCCATTGCCGCTTGCTTACGGAGTTTTTTAGGATTCTTTGTTACAGTTCCAGGACCCTCTGTATGTCCACGCATATTTTCGACAGAAGCTTCTCTTTTTTCATCTCTTGTTTCCTGGTCTAAAACACCTCTACCACCAGGATAACGTGGTCTAGAAGATTTACCTTCATTTACAATACTCTCTCTCCACTCTTCACCCATATTTGCCATAATTGCTTCTGCTGCTTCTGGAGTTTCAGCATATCCTTCATCAAGAAGGTGTGAGAGGATGATGTCGTAAAGGTCATACTCATAACTATCACGAATACCTTGTCTATCACTTCTGGTTAGACGATTTCCAAATGCTTTTTTCTTATTTTTATTTGCTGCTGATTTCGCTTGTACTTTTTTTGAATCAAAAGAATTTATAGCGGTTTTTATCTTTTTAGATCTTCCTTTGTTCTTTTCATCGTCACGATGGCGGACCCCAGGATTAGGTTGCAATGATGACACCGCTTTTGTCAGCGCCTTTCCTCTTGGAGATAGCTTTGGTCTACCCAAAGAATCCTTTCTATCTTTGGTAAAATCTACATATGCCTCATCAAGTTGCTGATTTTCAACAACTTCCAAATATGCTTCTTGGAGATTGCGAAGTTCTTTTGAATTCATCTTACAACTACTTTTTAGTTATTTATGAAACCATTTTGTTTTTCAAGGTCGCAAAATATTCATCGCTGGCAATTTTGGCAGTATAACCAGGATAATACTTTTCTACCAGATATGGTACGCCATAAAGTCCAATTTGCCCATTCCCATTCCAATTAATCCAAACAATTTTTTGAATACAATCAACAACGTGTTCGTATGGAAATTTAGTTTTCATAATAAATCAAGCAACTAATTGAATAAACTCGCCAAGAATTTTCTTATTCATTTTTTTAGAACTCAAAGACTTGACAAATGCGGTTTTAATTTGTGCCTTTGAGGCATCTTCGGCAACCTTGAACTCTGTATCACTATTGAGAGCAGAGGAAGAAAGACCGAAATAAGTATGATATCCAGAGGAGGTGATGGCAAAACTACGTTCTTTCTTCCAACGGGTCATCACTTTATCGTAAGTGCCATCAGTATATCCAGTGTAGTTACGAATAAAATGCCCCGCATCACGAGATTCAAGAATACGCATTCCAATAAAATTCACACTGGGGAAATTATCACGAAGATTCCGAAGAAGAAGGTCGGTGAATTCGCTGACACTATTCCAATTCTTTTCAGAAAACTTATAGACATTTCCAGTCTTACGATCCCGCAAATAAGAATTATCAGTCACATAATTACATCCCAAATAAGACTCTCCATTATCCCAATTACGTTTGATTTCACGATAGTACTTCAAGGGAGCAGCTTCACCATCAGTTAAAACAACACACTGAACTTTCTGCAGTTTGTTCTCACTTTGGAATTTGGGGAGGATTTGATGTAAGGCAACCAGAGCCTCATTCAAAGGAGTGCCAGAAAGAGACATCCTGTGAGGAGCTTGATAGGAACAATAGTAACCACCATTATTAGAGCGGTCGTGATATTTGACAACCCGATAGATGTTCTTGAGTTGAGTATCAAGAACAGAACTTTTCACTTTACTGGTAAGAATATTCATCAATCCAAAAGAATAATCAATTGCCAGTTCATTTTCTTTACGAGGAGTATGTTCCTTGGGAGTACTGATTACTTTACCATCACTATCATAGGAAGACCTGTAGTTCCAATCATTCGTAAAGGCATAAACCTCAAAAGGAATATTCACCTTATTGCAGAACCAGATAAGATTATAAAGTTGCTTGACCGTATCCATAAGAACATTATTCATAGAACCAGACCAGTCAAGAACGAAAACCAGACCGTGATTTTTACCATTGGCAAATGTGGTGACTTTCTTGAACAAATCCTCCTGATACTTATAGGTATGAAGTTTGGTGCAGTCCAGAACACCAGTCTTTGAGACAGATGCACGGGCATAGGAATCTGCTGCCTTGCGGCATTCAAATTCTTTTACCAGATAATTTACTTCCTTTTGTGCCGAACGCTTGAAATTCACATAATCAGTATCGACATTTGCGAAAATGTCGGCATTGTCCTGCACATAAATTTGATTTTGCCAAGTTTCCTTACAGGTTTCGTGAATAATTTGATTCGAAATAATCACGGAATCCATATTCAGTTTGGGAAGTTCAAGATAATTAGTTTCTTGAATGTTGTTATTCACCAGTTCCTTCAGGCTTTCCTCAAGAGAACTCATAGTCTTCACATCCGGATCGGCGTGTTCTCCACCAGTCTGTTGAATATTTTGGTTGTCAAACTTTTCACCTTGAGTTTGTTGTTCGGACCCAGAAGTTTGTTGCTTATCCTCACCACCTTCACCATCCTCTTCGGGAAAAAGTTCTTGCTGTTCTTCGGTTTTATCTCCAGCACCAGATCCAGGAGACTGTTCGTGATTATCAATACTGGGAAGTTGAATGGTTTCTTCCTGCTTTTGAGTGCAGTATTCATAAAGAACCTTGGCAGCATCCAGAGTTTCAGTAAAAGTCTCTGCCTTACCAATCATATCTACGATTTCCTGTTCCCTCTTAGTGAATTCAAGAGTCAAGAAATTACCAATCTTAAAGTAAAGATTTACACGGTCGGCAAGATTATAGGTTGAAAGGTCATCATCACCAACCTGAAAGAAATCATCTTCCTGAAGTTCCCGATAGGCACCATAGAAGGTCTTTGCCAGACCCGCATAACGACGCTTCATCAGTTTCTCCACACGGGCATCCTCACACACATTCACAAACTGTGGAGGAACCTGAACCTGCTCCGTCCAGTCTTCATCGGGAGTGTAGAGGGCGTGAGAGACTTCGTGAGCAACCAACATATCATAAACTCCACTGCTTGCCTTCTGCCACATAGGAAGCGTCAGGACCCGTGTATGAACGTTAAAGCAGGCAGTCTCAACTTTCTTGTGTTCCACAATCAGGTCTTCCGTTGCCAGAAGACGGGCGAGCATACCTTTTACTTCAAAATTTACGGTCATCGGAGTTCGTTTGTCTTATGAACGTATTATACAAAAAAAGAGGGTGGTGAAACCCTCTTGTGTGCCAGTTTTGGAAGTGGTTCTTAACGTCCCTGCTTTTTCATAAAGGCGGCAAAAGCGGGTGAATTGATTCCTGTATGTGGATCTTCCATTGCTTTTTGCTTTTTACTCTTTGCTTTTCTTTGTCTCTCCTCATAATCTTCAGGATTATTGCGAGCCTCTTGTGCTTCAACAATACTCTGTCTCCACTCTTCGCTCATATTTGCCATAATCTTAAGTGCCGCTTCATTTGTATCGGCAAAACCTTCGGCAACTAGGTATTCTAGGATGGTGTCAAAGAGGTCGGTCTCTTCTTTACGATATCCACCACTTGTCGCTGTTGGAGTTCCTCTTCCACTACCAACAGGAGCAATAACATTAGAAACTGCTTTCCCAACAGGATTCGTTTTCATAAAATTAGCACCTTTATCAAGAGCACCTTTTACGGCACCTTGAATATTTTCATCAAGTTGCTCTACTTCTTCTTGAACCTGATGAACCTGCTGATAAGCCTCATAGAGATCTCTAACTTCTTGTTCTCTCATTTTTCCAAAACTTTTTAATTATTTATAAAAAAGAAGCGTCCCCGTGAAGGAGACGCTTCTTGAGTGCCTGCCGACGTGCCTTTGCCTGTCGGAGTGCCTGTGGTTTGAGTTTTCGTTTCTGCTCCTTTTTGGAGTGGTGATGCCTGTTAGGTACTTGCATTTTCCTTTTGCTTATGATTCTACTTTATACGAGAATCCTGCCTTCTTGTCAAAGCGTATGACACTTTCAAATCTGTCCTCAAGTCCGGTCTTATGAGAAATCACAAAGATATTAGCATCCTTAATGACATAACGAATAATCTTAAGAAACTCTTCGGTTCCAAATCCATCAAGAGAACTATCAAATACCTCATCCATAATCAGCAAGTTGGTATTCACCGAGTTCTTAAGTCTTGCAACTTCTCTCCAAGTAAAGAGAAGAGACAAATCAACTCTCATCTTCTCACCTTCACTAAAAGAACTATAAGAAAAGTTCTCGTGAATTGGAGACTTGATACTTTCATTAAACTCTTCATCAAGATGGAAATTAATATAAAAATCCATCATCTGTAAATAACGATTCACCTGCTGATTGATGAAAGGAAGATACTTTTTGATAATCTTCGTTTTTACGCCATCATCCTTGAGTAGGGAATAGGCAAAATCATAATGAACGATTTCTTCTTTTTTATCTGAAAGGTCGTCAAATGTTTTTTGGAGATTCTCTCTAAATTCTTCTAGCTTCTCATGTTCAGTATTTCGGTTTTTAAGTTGTTCGGTAATAGTTTGAACTTCAGATTCAAGGTCTCGTATTTGTCTCTGACTGAGTGAAATCCGAGTATTGTTTTGAGAAATCTCATGGTTGAGTTTCGTAATCTCCTTCGATAGTGCTAGAAATTGACGCTCTCGTTCTTCTTCGAACTTCATAGTCTCCTCAAGTTCCTGAAAACCTTTCTGGAGTTCCTTTGCTTTATTTTGAGCGTCCGTAACTCTATTTAACCGAAACTCCTCCTCAATAGTTTGAGTGCAAGTAGGGCATACCGTATTTTCAGTAAAGAACTTGTGCTCTTTAGTAATCGTAGATACTTTCTGAGAGATCTTACCCTTAAGATTGTTAAGTTTCCCTAACTTTTCAGCGGCACCAGTAACATCTTCCTGCTCCTTAATATATTTAAAAATGTCTTCCTCAGTCTTGGCATTCTCGTTCATGTAAATGCCAACTTCGCCCATCAAATTGGCAATCTTTTCTTGGTTGGCATTAATATTGGCATTTCCACGATTCTCAAGTTCCTCAATAAAACTCTTTTGCATTTCAACCTTATCCTTAAGGTTTTGCTTCTTCAATTCAAGAGATTTTATTTCGTCCTTTTGAACACGAATCTTTTCCTTGATAAGAGCATTCATTGCGGAGAATATCCGAATGTCCAATAAGTCTTCAATCACCTCACGACGGTTGGCAGTCGTAAGTTGCATAAACGGCACAAAGGTACTAGAACCCAAAATCACAATTTGAGTAAAAGACTTATAATTTACTTTTAGAATATTTTCTTCTAGAATCTTCTGATTCAATCGGTCATCAGATTCTTTATGAAGTTGCTTACCATTTACTTCAATATCAAAAACATTTGGTTTGATTCCACGACGAACCAAATAATCCCGTCCATTAACAGAAAACTCAATCTCAACCAGACAATCCTTTTCGTTGGTCGTATTGACCAATTGCGGTTTATTGATTTTACGAAACGGTTTATTAAAGAGAACAAAAGTCAGGGCATCAAGAACAGTAGATTTACCTGCGCCATTTGTTCCAATAATTAGGTTTGTATGATTTTTTTGGAAATCAACTTCAGTCCAGTTATTACCGGTAGAAAGAAAGTTCTTCCATTTAATTGTCTTAAATACTATCATTTTTGGGAGGAATCACAATATCGTCAGGAGTAATTACGGCATATTTGTAATTATAGTTCTTACAGGTCTTTATGGCAAGTTCATCATCAACTTCCACAACTTCCATTTCTTTTTCATAGTCCTCATCATCCTCAAGCATCATAGCATAACGAGTTGCATCATCTTCATCTTCAAATAAAAATAAAACTTTTTCCCCATATCTGTCTTGGACAGCATATGCCCCGTCATCTTTTCTGTCCTTAAGTGTGAGAAGAAACATTTACTCTACTTCGCAAGCTTGTTTATAAAGGTCTTGAAATATACTCTTAATAACATTTTTATCATAATCAAATTCTGCCTCATCAATGTAGCGATTCAGAATTGAAATAGTATTTTCCTCTTCATCAACTGCAAAGTTTTCATTTTCCTGAATCTCAAAGTTTTCAACAATCTTCAGGTCCTGAATACCAACTTTATAGAGTTTGTCGATAAACTTCTCAAAATCTTTTTGTTTGGACTTTTTACGGACAATCACCTTGATAATTTTATTAGAATACTCAGAGGCATCAAACAATTGATGTGGGGTATCATCATAATAAATGTTATAGAACAATTTATAAGGATTGTTGATTGGAGTGTGTTCTAGAGTTTCAGTATCAAAGATATGAAATCCCCGAGTATCATTTACATCCGTCCAATACATTTCATAAGGATTACCGAGATAGAACACAGTTCCATTATCAGAACGAGTGTGGTAATGACCAGAAAATACCTTTGTGAAGTTTGAAAAAAGATTCGCTTCCAGTCCATGTTCCTCCATTATAAGATGTTTATTGACACGGAAACCCTTGAGTTCAAGATGTCCCAGTGCAACCTTTGCCTTGGATTTCTTAACAACTTTTAGAGTTTCATCATAGTTCTCACTACAAATCCAAGGAATAAAAGTCATATCAATTCCACCAACCTTAGTATTCGTTGGGGAACTATAAGTTTTAATGTTTGGATAATCTTTGAGAAGAAGAGCAGGAGAATTTACATTATTGGTATTTTTGTAGTAACAATCGTGATTACCAACAATCATATGAACATCATATTGCTTGAGGGGTTCAAATACAACTCTCTTTGCCCACTCTAAACTTTGATAATCAATTGACTTACGACTATCAAAGGCATCTCCCATATGAATGACTGTCTCTACCCCGTGCTCTTCAAGGGCAGGAAAAAATACATTCTTATAGAAGAGTTCAAAGTAATCGTGCAGATGCTTTGAACCCTTTTTGGCACCATAGTGAGTGTCGGTAAGAATTGCTACCTTCATCGGTTTCCGTTTCTATATTGGATGTTGTCCTTCATCGTATTATAGTCGGAATTACTGCCAGAAAGCAACCCGTCATCAACTGTCATAACTTCATCAAATCCAGTTCTTTCGATAATTTTGGTTTTAATATCTAACTGCTTTTTCTCTTTCTGAATTCTTCTCAAGAAAGCATAGTGAATGATTTGAGTGAAGTATGCAAAAGGATTTTGTGACTTCTCTGGATTAAAATTATGGATATACTGCACACAATTTTCTATTCCGTCAGAAATCATATCTTCACGAAACATATAATTGACAAAATTGGGTTTATATGAAAGGTGAGTAGCAATCTTTAAGAAACATTCTCCAAGATAATTACTAATACGTGGTTTTGGTAGTCCTTCTTCTTTTGCCTTGGCAACTTTCGTCCTATGAACGATAAGAGCTTCTAGTAGCTCTTTGTTATTAACATAATGTTCTGACTTTTTCTTTGGCATAGCATTGTTTTTGTTCGTATAAGTTATGTTTATTATACCACACAAAATAGGGGCTTGACAAGTATCAAAAACATAAGTAGAATAGGTTTGTTCCCGTTAAAGATAAGACTTAGCTTTCTTTAGAGTCTTTAAATAAATTTTCTAATATCTCCCTAGCTTTCTTAACTGAGGTTAAATATCCCATTTCGGATGAAACTCCAACCTGTCCGGATGGTTTATAGACATCAATTGTATCATCATCCGAAGAAACATATTTTTTATATAATTCTATAATCATTGAATCTTTAGATTCTGTCATAGTAATTACTTTATCAAGTTTAATAATATAGATATCATCGCTAGAAGTTTCTATCCAGGGTTTTATCTTTAAAAATGTTCCCGTTTGATTAGTAACCGACTTCATAATAACAGGATTTTGTAGGATGATTATTGGTTCATCATCCCCTTCATCCACACTTATAAGGGAGAATACTTCTTCTCCAGATACTAGTTTTAGAGTGCAATAAAATTCTTCTCCCATCAGTCTTTCATTGGTATGGTTACTATATCGTAATTGAAGTTTTCTTCATTATAGATTTTAATTCTTTCAATAAGGTGATTTAAAGTATAGTTTTTTCTAGACTTGTAACTAATATCATCGGCAATATCATATAAAGTTGCCTTTACTTTATTTTCTCCTTTTCGTAAGACTCTTCCGATGGATTGGAGATTTCGTATCCTTGATTTGCTAGGCGAAGCAAATATAACATTATGAAGATTTCTGATATTGACACCAGTAGAAAAAGTGCCGTAAGAAGCAACGATGATTGCATTATTTTCTCTTTCGGTAATTTCTCTAACTAATTCGCGTTCTTCGGTAGCGACTCCACCGTGAACAAAAAATACGTGCCTATTATCAGTTTTGTTATTATTTATGAGATCGTAAAGTGGTTGTCCGTGTCCTTCTACTCTGGCAAAAAGGACAAGAGTATTACCTTTTAAGTCAAGAGAAAGATTCTTTATAAAGTTATTTCTCTTCTGATGATTAATAATATACTGAACTTCATCCTCAAAAGTTTCGAACCTGTTTGGAGGATGCTTAAGTAATAAAACTTTAATATCTAATTTTGCAAGATGCCCCTTTTGCATTAGTTCATCTGTCTTGATAATCTTATATGATGGACCAAATAAACCCTCAAGAACCCACTTATGAGTTTGGGATCCATCTAGTGTTCCGGTAAATCCAAAACGGTACTTGGCATCACAAAGTTTAGTCATTATAGATATTAATGACTTGGATTTAAACTGGTGTGCCTCGTCTCCTACGACAACATTAAATCTGGAAAAGTACTGCTTGGGAAGTTTGTAGATAGACTGCCAAGTAGTAATAATGACTTGAGAATCAGTTTCTCTTTCTTTTCCCGCATAGATTTTGTGGCAGTATGAACCAACATCCCATCCATAATCTGCAAAATCTTTATACATTTGTTCTACAAGGGAAGTCGTCGGAACAACTACGAGAATATTTTGCCGCTTCTCAACGTAGTATCTCACAAGAGAATATATCATTAATGACTTTCCAGAAGCAGTTGGAGATATCAATAACTTACGATTATGTCTTAAAGCGTCGTATACTCCCTCAATTTGATAGTCGCGTGGAGGGTGCTTACTGATTGCCGTCATATAATCTTTTACACCTTCCTTTGATATCCCTTCATTTATCTCAAAAGGAAGTCCATAAAATTTATTATTTTTGAACTCATAGGTATAATTATGAGTCTCACAAAATCTTATAATTCTATCTAAAAGACCAATATAAATTTCACCCGTTTGCGTAGAGAACAGACGAATTTTTCCGTCCCAATACTTATTCCTATATGCCGGTGCAAACTTGGCATTGGGAACATCAAAAGTAAATTGGTCTGCTAGTTCATAATATACATGAGGTTCTGCCTGAATATGGAGATAGACCTCATTTTTCTTTGATATAACCAAATGAGACATTCATAAAGTATCAGTTATGAGTATTTATTTGTCTAATTTGGGAGACCTTGCGCCTGACCAGCAGCATCCATTCTTGCTCTTGTATCTGCTTTTTCAGCATCAGTTCTTTCCCTCTTTCTCCTTTTTTGTTCTGGAGTTTCTGGTTGAGTTTGTGGTTGTTGAGGTTGTGATGGTACTGTTGTAGGTTGCTGTGGTTTAGTATCAACGGGATCAGTTCTTTGTTGCTGTTGTACCTCAGGTTTTTGTTGTTGAGGTTGTGCTGATAATCTTTCTTTTGCTTGTGCCGCTTTTGCCTGGACATCAGCAAAAGTCATATTTGCCGTTTGTACTGCCTGATCTGCATTTGCCAATCTTGCATTTAGATTTGGATTATTAATTCTCTTTTGTGCCTGATGCTGCAAGTAAGTTCTAGTTCCATCAGAGTTTGTTTCTAATTCTTTTTGCGCAGATTTCTTTTCTGCTTCAGCGGCAGCAAGTGCTTGTTGTGCTTCTGCTGCTTGCTTTGAAAAATCGGAAAATGTAGATTGTCTGGAAATTGGTTCCTCTGGTCTATAATCAATTTTTAAATTTCCTGGACGAGATGTGCCTTTAGGTAATGCTAATCTTGGTTTTGAACTCTTCTGCTGTTCTGATGGTTTGGCAGTTGCTTCTTTATCTTTATTTTTTCCTGTTAGAACAATTCCTGCTGTTCCTGCATCACTTTTAAATTTTCCTTTACCTGAGGTTGCAACTTGAGATAATAGTCTTTCAAATTGTGGATACTTGTCAAGAAGTCTATCTGATATTCCTTGAGAAACGTTTTTTAAACTTTGCTTTTGTTTATCAACATCTGGTGCTTCTCCTGCTGTTTTTTGTAAACGTCCTATTGCCGAAAGACGTTCGGCATCATTCATAATTTCTTTTTCAATTTTATTTCTTTCTTCTTTAGATTTATCACTGTGAAATTTTTTGATAAATTCTTTGGTAGCAATCTTATACATTCCTTTCAATTCACCACCTTCTGCTGATGCTAACTGGGCACCAGCACCCTTTTTCATACTAATTCCTCTTCTATCCTTAGGATTATCCGGATTATATATTTCCAAATCTCCCTTAGGTGTTTTATCAGTTCCACCTGCATCTTTAAATTTTTTAGATAATTCTGCTGCACCACTTCCAGTAACTCTGGAAGGAAATCCCTTTTCGATAGCACTTCTTAGTTTTTTTTGTTTGCTGAGTGCTAGTAAACCGCTCACAGAATCATCTAAAAAATTATTATAGTCTTGTTCATCATTAGGTTGTCGTCCTTCTTTTTTGGAAAACTCTTCATCTCCGGCATTTGCAAAATTTAGTGGATGTTCTGAATTTGTTTTTGCTGCCGCTACCTGCTTTTTTATTTCTTCTTCAGCTCCTTTAAGATCGTTATTTAATATTAAATCTCTTATCTTGCTATTATCTGGATTTGCAATAAAATAATTCCAAAGTTTACTTTGAGAATTTTCATCGTGAGTTTTATTTAACTTTTCACAAATTAATACAAATTGCACAAAAGTCTTCATTTCTACCGACAGTTTATTTTTATTTAGTTATACCCTGCCGTGAACTTATGCCACTCGATACTATTCTTGATTTGATAAGTTCTATTAGAAATCATTTTAAGAACTTCTTCTAGAAACTTAAGCATAATATCATAATATCTAATCTTTAAATCTACTTTACAGAGTCTCTCATCGGCATCCATATACCTCTGTATGGCGTCCTTTTCTCTTACCTTATACGGAAATGGTTCTTCAGCATACACCTCTGCTGTTGCCTTTCCTGTGTAGTAGTTGTAGCGTTCCAAACGCACTCTATTGTAAGTTTCTCTTGCCTTTTCACGGAGAAGAGTGATGGTATTGTACAGAGTATAATACTTAGAATGCAACTGGGGTATTTTTAGTGATTCATCGTGTAAGTTATCGGGATCTATAACAGAATCTCTCTGCCACATTTCCTGGATTTCATCAAGATTCATAGGGGATTGTTGTTTTTATCTAGGATATTATAGACAGTATACTTGAAACTTGCCTCTGCTGTAAAGAAATTGTAGTCGGTATCTCCAGCCTCAAATTCTAATGATGACAATGCATATGGAAACAAATCCTTAAACTTAATTAGTGCAACATCACGATAGTTACTATTCAAGATTCTTAGAGTTCCATCACTAAATGCTTTTTTAGGATCTTGTCCGTCTGGTGTTGCCACAAGATTTCTATACTGTTCAGTTGTCTCCGGATATCCTAATCCAGTAATCCAATTATGAATAGCAACATAGTTTTCCATATCCTCATCAACAAGAAATTTTAAAGTCAAATCACCATAAACGATCTTATCTCCAGGAACATCCAAATCTTTCAAATACGTTGGTTGATTCGCAATTCCTAAAGTAATTTCTGGAATTCTAGCAGAATTACAAAAGAAAACTACCTTTGGTTCTTTAGCTAAGGTAAATTTAAATCCTATTGGTGATAAGTAATTTCTATTTTGAATTTGCTTATCAAAAACTGAAGTCATGGCATTTTATTTTTATTTAGATAAAAAAAAGGGGTCCGAAGACCCCTTAGTGAAATATGTGAATTTAACTCACATAAGGTTAGCAACTTGTACTCTTCTGTAGTAACGGTTGCTGTTAACCTTGAGGCGTCCGAGACCCTGGTTGGTGGCATCGCCTTCTGCGAATGGGTTTGCAACCAAACCATAACGAGTCTTAAACCCGATTTTTGGCTGGAAGCTATTCTCACCAACCGCACGAACCATCTGAAGAGGAACGTATGGGCAGTAGAATAGACCTGCATCATAAGGAGAAGAACCCTTATAACCAACAACGTAGTACTGACCGCCACCAGCTCCGGGGTTAGAACCACCCGAATATGGGTCGATGTATACGCGGTACTTACCTTGAAGAATACCAGCAAAAGTATTGCCGCTATCATCAACCTGAAGGTTTGCGTTGAGTGCAGGGGTGTAATCAAGAACGCCTGCCATGGTGAGTGCCGAAGCAACGTCAGCCGAGCAGAGGATCATGTTGCCCTTTCCTCTACGAGTTTCAGTTGCGATTGCGTTTGCATCGCGCTCGATTTGGAAGATAAGTCCTTTGAACTTCTCAACCGACCAACGACCGTTGGAGTCAACGTCGAGGTCAAACTTACCAGCAGTTGCAACGTTGTGCTGCGCACCTGACTTAGCAGTCTTGTAGATGGTTCTGATAACTTCGCGGTTGATTTCAGCAAGAATCTCGGTTGAGAGAATGTTTGCTAATTCCGCTTCAGCATTCAGACCGTGGATTGCCTTGAGGTCTTGTGCGAGCTCTAGTGAGTACTCAGCCTTGAGTGCTCTTGACTTTGCGGTAACAGTGACTTTCTCGATTGAGAATGCCATTTGGTTGAACTGATCTCCACCAGTTGCACCAAGTGCTTCCGAGTCATCAGTTCTCATACCTTGCCCAGTAGTATATGCTGCCTGGGTGGTGTTTGAATCTGGGCTTAGGAGACCTGGATTTGTACCTGCCTGACGTGCAGTGGTTCCAAGACCAACTGAAGCACCATCAGAACCATCAACATAAAGACCGGATTCGTTATCAAATCCACTGTCTTGACCGGACCATGAAGAATCAACTTCATTGAAGAACGCTTCAGTTCCTGACTGTGAACCGTAACGTGAACGCATTGCGAAGATCAGTCCAGTAGGACCATTCATTGGCTGAACGCCAGCGAGATCATAAGCAACTAGGTTAGGCATTGAACGTCTAATCAATGAGATTAGAACGGGATCAAAACCGGCAACAGGACCAGCGCCATTAGCGCCACCTGAGAAACCAGCACCGTAACCACCGGCACCAGTTTGGGTATTCATATTTGGAGTTTCATAGAGGAACTCACGCTCTTCACGTAGTTCTCTCTCTTGGTTCTCTAGCAGGATAGCGGTTACCGATCTACGATGTGAATCTCTGATTGGATCGAGACCTTGATAGTCAAGGATTGGTGCCCACTTCTCCTGCAATTGTTCTGCATTGAACATTTGCATTTGTTTTACCTCGTTAAAAAGTTAGTTTGATTCTTTATACTCTAAAAATCACTTATTAGAAAATTTACTGAGCAATGAAAGATAGCTCTCCATTCTTCCACTCACTTGTGGAGCCTCGGAGTAGTTTGCCTCTTCTGATAAATTCTCAGTAACATCTCTTTGAGCACTAGGTGCTTTAGTTGGGAAATAAGATTCCCTTAAAGTTACTAGTTTCTCACGATAGTTGTCTTCACTATCAAACTCAACATTTTCAGCAAGAGAAGCGAGTTTGTCCTTCTGAGAAAGTGCAAGACCCTCAGCGACGGTTGCAAAAATTACATCAGAAACTGACTCTGCTAATCTTCTATTAAGAGCAACATTCTTTTCGATTTGCTCGTTGAGTTTTCCTTCCATTTCATCAAGTTTATCTACCATACTCTCAATTACATCATATCTATCTTCAGGGATTGTTACATAATGATCTTCAAAAAGACTCTTCATTCCTTGGAGGAATGATTCGGTCATTTCAGTCTTAAGACCGTGCTCGATAGCAATTGCATTTTCTGAAATCCATTCATCAGCAACATACTCAAGGTATGCATCAACTCTATCAACTAGAGATTCTTTAATTGCTTCGATTTCTTCTACAAGTGCTTGCTCGTATGAAGATTGGAGAGATTCTTTGATCTCTGCAACCTTTGCATTAATTGCTGTTTCAAAAATTACACGGGCTTTTTCTTGGAACTCTTCTGAGAGTTCTTCACCTTCTAGAAGAGCATTGACATCTTCTTCGATGTCATACTCTTCTTTCTTCATTTCGCCTTCTTCATCTTCATCTTTTTCATGACCTTTACCTTCCTTCTTTTCACCCTTTTCCTTTTTACCTTCTTTATGAGGAACTTCGACAGGCTCTTCGCCATCCTTTTCCTCTTTACCATACTCTCCTTCGGAAAGGAGATCTTCGTCATCCAGTTCTTCCTCTTCCTTTACAGGTGAAGCCATAGACTTCATAGGTTCGGCTGGTTTTGCGCCCTTGGTAACAACATCTTTAACTTGAGAAAGAGTTGCTCCAGGTTCCTTAAGTTTTGCAGGACCCTCGGGATCATTTGTATAATTTTCGGGAGTTGGACCACCTAAATCTTCCCAATTACCAGTTTGACCAGCAGGAATACCCGTGGTTAATTTTGGCATTGGTTCTGCAGCGGCGGCTCCTTTGGTTACTACGTTTTCCATTTCTTGTAAATTGCTACCAACGGACATTTGTTTTAGATCTGTGTTATAATCTATATTTATTTATAAATTAAAGATTTGCTAAGAAATCTTGAAATAATTGAATCTTATGTTCTTGTAAAGTACTTTCATCTACAAGAGTATTAATTCTGCGTTTTGTTTGCTCTGCGAGTCTTTCACGAAGAATTCCTCCTTCCCAAACCCACTCCTTACCTTCCATAATTCCCTGAACAAAAGCATCAGGTGCAGAAGGATCAGCAACAATGTCAGCAGCAGTTGCCAACATAAAGTCTTCACCAACAACTTTATGACCCTCATTGGTCATCTTAAGTGATCCAACACCACGGGAAGAAACGCCAAGGCAAACACCTTCACCGATAAGAGATTTTGCAATCTTACCCATTGGGGTTTCAAGAAGTTGTGCTTTACCTCTAAAGTTTGTTCCATTTTGTTCTAATGAAACAATTTTATGAGAAACACGGTCAAGATTGACGGTAGGACCATCTGGGTGACCAAGTTCTCCAAGAGCACGACCCTTTGCAACGAAAGCTTCGTTATATCTCTTTACCTCGCGGGTAAGAGTTTCCATAGGATACATTCTACCATTACGGTTGCAAATATCACCTTGAAGGAAAACTCCCTCAATATACATTTTCTTTTCGGAACCCTTACCTTCGGTGATAAACTTAACTTGTGATACTTCTTCTGTGATGAGTTTCATTTTAGTTTGTGAATGCTACTTTATTTGCTTTAATTGCTGCTGATGTCCAAATAACATCGGATCCAAGTTTTTGTACAAATTCAACAGATGCTGCTGGCATTGCAAAATAATTTGTTGATGCTGCACCAACTAGGGTACTTACTCCAACAGTAACCACACCAGATTGATTATTGTATAAACGAACACAAGTTGCGGAGTTAATGCTAGTAGCAGCTCCGGCATTAGTACCGGTATCTACTTGCGTTTCTATAATCTTTGTAACTGACATTATTCTTCCCCCACCTCCGAGGATTCTGAACCAACTTCACCGTCACCAAAAAGAGAAGATGCAACATGTGGTCTGGCAGAATCAACTTTTTCTGCAGCTTTAGAATATAGTGTATTTTTAATGGCATCCGAAATATCTGCCGCAGCAGCATCGGTGGCAATCAAATCGATAATTTCTTCCATAAAATTTTATATGTTTATATTTTATTTATATCTCTGCCTTCTTAAAGTCTTTCTCTGCTTTAACCTGTGTTGCCTGAGCATCTTGCTGCAAATCTGGTTCCTGTGGAATTTCTCCCATACCCATCATTTCTTCACCTTGACCACCTTCGGGTGGTAGAGGTTCTCCGGTTATTGGATCAACAGAACTTGGATCTGGAATTATACCATCTTTAATTTCTTTTTCAATTCTCTTATCAATTTCAACAATTTCTGAATCAGTTTGGCGAAGAACTTTTCTTCTGACATAATCTTGAGAAAAATACTTTCCAATATATGGTTCAATAGTTGATAGTAAAGTTAGTCTCTCAGTCATTAATTCAGATTCTTTAAGTTCTGCAAATTGATTATCATAAAGAAAATCGTATTGGATATGGTCACTAATTTTTTCCCAATCCTCTGCTGCAATAATATTTTTAAGAATTAATTGTGTTTTTAATAAATCCGTAAATAAATTACTGAATCTCTTTCTCAGTCTACCTACAAATTTGGCAAATTTTAATTCATCTCTTAAAATTTCTGATGATCTGCCCAAATTAAATCCACCATCACTGGCAATTCTTGATTCTGGTACTCCTAAAGATCTATATAATTTCTTTTGGAAATATTCAATATCAGAAAGTTCTCCCAGATTTTGACCACCAGGAAGAGTCGTGATTTCGGTTCCTCTGCCACCTTCTCTACGAGGTAACCAGAAATCTTCCATCATTGACATAAACTTACGATCATCACGAACTTCACCAGTATTGGCATCGTATGCAAGTTTATTTCTGTAACGAGACATAACCTCTTTGAGGTATTGTTCTGCCTTTACTTTTGGAAGATTCCCAACATCAATATAAAAAATTCTACGTTCTGGTGCTCTAGACAATCTGTAAATTACAAGAGAATCCTCAATCATTCTAAGTTGATTGAGTGATTTAATTGCCTTGTGTAGATACGATAGAACTGTACCCTTGTTACGATCAACTAGACCAGATGTGCAATATGCTACAGAATCTTTGGCAATTTTAATCGCTTTTTGATTACCTGACCCTGGACCAACTCCACTAAACGTCCCAACTGCAGTAGTTGGTTGGGGTGTGTACATAAAATATTCTTCTATCTCTGGATAGAACATTTTTTGAGATTCACTTAATTTTGGATTTTGTGATCTCAATAAATCTCTTCGATCTACCTTCTTCTCTTGCCTAACAAATCTCATTTTCATGGGATCGATATATCTTATATCTTGGATCCCATCATGAGGATTTTTAACATCTATAACTTTTAGATAATAAAGTCTACCATCAACATACCAATTTCTGAAAATTTCGTGGCACTTCTTATCGAAGTCCATCATTTCTTTGATTGATTTAAATTCTTCTCTAATTTTTTCTTTTAATTTATCACTTGCATTTAAATTACTGAGTTCAATTTCAACAGGGGAATCGTATAAATCACTTACAATAGCTTCATTCACAACGTCTTCAATGGCACCCTCGCATTCTGGGTGTAGTGACATTTCTCTGTAACGACGAATGAGATCAAACTCAGTTCTATATACGCCTTCAATATCTAAATATTGACCATAAAATCCACTGGCAATAAAATTATCAACCCCGTCCTCGTTATTTGGAGGGACGGGGGATACTAACTTTCTTTTTTCTTCACTATTATCATCAATTGAAAATCCAAAAAGTTTTGCCATATTATAAATTTAAATCTTGATATAGTATTATTTAGTTGATATTGTCGCCACCAGCATTTGCGCCGGTTCCCTTAACAGCTTCCCACCACTGAACCTGCATTTCTACGGTAAATTCCTGGATAGTATCGCTGCTTTCATAGGAAAGATCGATAGGAGAAACATTGGTTGGGAATAAGTCATAAAAATGATATGCCCTTAGTGTAGATCCATCACGATCTAATTGGTAAACAAAAGCATCTGCTTGATAAGATACTGGGTTAGTTAAACCAGTGTTATCAGATAGACGATTAATTTTATTCATCCAGGTTTCGAATGCCGAACGAATTACAAAATCAGTATCATTGATTACTGTAATTGTCCAACTATCAAAAGTTCTGTCTCCAGCAACTTTAATAGTTCTTCCTCTAAAGGGAACGTCAATTGGTGCAATATTTGAACCTGGGAGAGCAGCCGTCTTGATTAGAAATCTTGACTTATCTAGAACTGCAGCATCAACTGGAACTTCAGTTGGGAAAGAAAGAACAACTTCAAAGAGGTTAGGTCTAGCACCGCCTCCAGTTAACTTAGTTTTAAAATCCTGGATCTTTCTTAATGGGGGTGGATTTAATTGATTTCTGGTTGCCATAGTTTTAAACCTCTAGGTTAATTAAACGGTTCCGATAACTTCGTCAAACGAAACGCCAGTTCTAGTGGCGACAAATGTAAGACCAATAAAGTTAATCGATCTGGTTGGTTTAATATAGATATCAGCAATAAATTCATTATTATCAATAACAGATGCTGTGTTATTAGTTTCATCACAAATAACAACAAAATCAAAAATTCCTCTCTTAGATTGAATATCGCGGAGGAATGGTTCAACGATATTTACAAAGTTTGTTCTAGTAACTTCATCGTTAAATTCAAATAGTTGATCTTTAGCTGCATTAGAAATTGCTTCTTCCAGGTAGATGAAGAGTCTACGAACATTAATTCTATCAAATGCTGATGCTTTTTCTAATGCAGTTTTATCACCAAATAGTACAAACCCAGATCCTGGTGAGAAGATAATTGGATTAATTCTATTCGAATAAAGTCTATCTCTTTGTGATTTTGTTGGATTGTATGCAAGTTTAACCGCATTTAATATTACACCTCTAGATGTCCCTGCAGGAGAATACCAGGGGAATGAATTGATGTCAGTTCTCACACAAGTTCCGGCAATGTCACCATTAAGCGGAACATATCTAAATGTATCTGAAAATCTATCGTACATATACTTATATCCAGAATCAAATACTGCATATGAAGAAGACTCCAATGCTGAATAGAATCCAATAAGATTCTCTGTAATTTGTGCTGGAGAACTAATGACACTAGAACCAGTTCCAGAGTCAACAATCATTGAACCTCTATAAGGAGAAACAAATGCAATGCTATTCTTTCTAGAAGATGCCACTGCAATTAATTTCTTAGCTAAAGATTGTGCCTGCTCCTTTGGATATGAAACCGAACCCATTAGCAGAAAATCTACCTTAACATCTTCGGCACTTTCAAATATAGAATAACCTTCAGATAAATCCCCAATGTTTGAGGTTAAAGCTCCACTATCAGTAATAATTTCTCCACCATTATAATTTGCCCCAGACTGTAATACTAGATTTCTTGATCCTGCCGCTTGGAAAGTAGTGTTTTCTGCATTTTGATCCCATCCACCATCACCATCTAGGGTAAATGTTGATGGATTTGAATATCCAGTAGTTACAATTCCTGCTGGTGCCGAACCACCAAAAATATACTGGGAGTTGGATGCAAGATATCTTCTCCAATAGGAAGGACTTCCGAAAGAAAATTCAGCATTAGATGCCTTTGATAGTCCAAGATGCTTTTCTAGAATTGTTCCGGCATTGCCACTTATCGATCCGTTGTCATCGATAACAACTACGTGAATTTCATCAAATCTAGATCCTCTATCTAGACCAAAATTAGTAGTTGATGGTCTATCTGCGATGTTATCCCAATCTAAAGTAATCTTTGATTGTGGTAATGTAATGCTTTGCTGTTCAAACCAGTCTTCGCTACCAGTATAAACTGTGGTTCCAAATGCTGCCGACTGCCCACTGGTGTGGATTGAAACAAGTCCTGCGCCATCAAATGAGAATAAACCATTCTCTTGATATGCAACATTATTAACAGTTCCAGAAGCTGTAACGTGATGTAAGACTTTTACTTCAATTCTTGAGGTACTAACTCCGGTGACGATTCCCTCTAGATATCCGTCAACTATTGAGGTTGTTCCAATACCAGCAGAAGTTTTTCCTGCAACTGATTGTGTAATACCATATCCAACTTGGAATAGTGTATTTGCTATTCCGGTTAAAATTTGATCCGCTTTTGAATCAATAATGGCAACTACTAAATTATTTGCCCAGGATCCTGGGTTTTTAGCGCAAAAAGTTACCCCAGGAATAGTGTTTTCTACATAACCCTTATCACCGTAGTCTTCTACACTATTAATTACAATGCTAGTAGTTGTACCTACGGTTGCATTTTTTAAATTAACATCACCAGATCTAATAACTCTAAGAGAACCACCATATGATAAGAACGATGATGCTACGAACCAACTTTCATAGTGCTTGTCATTTGTATGTGGAACACCGAAAACTTGAACTAAATCCTTTTCATTTTCAATTAATGTTGGTACATTAATTGGTCCCTTTTCAAAGGGTGCAACTATCCCGGCAAATTTGTTGGTGGTTGATTCAATCCTACCGACTGTTAAATCAACCTCTCTTACTACAATTCCAGGAGATGCTAAATTTAGTGGCATCTTATTCTCCTCGTTAAATCCAGAATTCTTCTAAAAGTATTTATAAATTACTTTACTTTGTGTAGTTAAACTCTAGAGATAATCCCACATATAACTTTTATCACCATATTCATCAACATACCACCTATCACCGTCTTGGTCTATAAAGCTTGTTATATCGCTTACGCCATCAGAAATAAATCCAAATGGTGACATATCTTGATCTATTTGATTTTTTTGTTCTTCATATATTCTTTTCCTAACATCATTATCAGTCATCTCCTTAAAATAATCCTGAGCTACAATCCAGGAAAAGATAACCAAACACATTGCCAAGTCATCATTACATCCTTCCTCAGCTTCAAAGGAATTGTGTTTTTGTGCAAAAGTTGTTAATTCACTGATGATATCATAATCACATAATAATAACTTATCATCTTCTAGTAGTGTTTTTAAGTTGGAGCATCCTAGTTTTTTTACTGCGGCAGTCATTCGAACGCCTAATTGAGATTTTTTACCACTAAATCCAGAACCAACAATTTGACCCGCACGTCCTCTCATAGCGCACATCAAAATATTATCATATTCCAAATCAAAATGAAGAATACTTGCAACTTGATCTCCAATATCATTAACTTCAATTAGCATCCACGCATCATTATATCCTCTTCCAACTTCATAAATTATGCTTGGAAAAAGCATCGGTTTAATTTCATTATTTCTATATTTTGCGACAATTTTATATGGGAATTCTGTGATATCAAAAACGACAAAAGCAGAATAATCATTACCTAACCCGCGAGCAACGTCGACTGTTACCAGATAATTATGCTCTTCCTTCGGATGTTCATAAACATCAAGACCTGCATTTCTTTTTATTGGATCTTCATATACCAGATTTCTCAATTTTGATGCATTAATAAGAGTATTGACAGATCCAAGAAATTCGCATTCAAATTCTACTTTGAATTGTTGTTCATTGGTGTTGGCAATCGTCTGAGCCTTCCACTCCTCATCTCTACCAGGCACTTCTGACCAGTGGACATCTGTAGGCACATATTCGTTTTTACCACGCTCAGAATCGTGCCACATTCGGTAGAAGTGGTTCATACCCCTTGGGGTAGAAACAATAATTACCTTTGTGCTTTGACCTGATGAAATCGTTGGATATACCGAAGCAAAAAAGTCATCGGCAATATGATTTGGGATGAATGCAAATTCGTCCAAGAATATAATGTTATAAGATCCACCACGAACTGCTGATGCTGATGTTGATGCTGCAATAATCTTAGAACCATTCTCTAATTCTAATGAACCTTTATTCCAAGATAGAATTCCTTGTTGCATCCATCTGGGTAAATTCTCATATGCTAGTTGTAATCTTTGTAGTAAATCTCTTGCGGTTGATGCCTTGTTAGCAAGAATTGCTATATTTACATTATCATTGAATACTGCATAATGTAAAAGATATGATACACAGGTAGTTGATTTACCTGTTTGACGCGGCATTTTACAGATATTAAATCTATAGTCGTGGAAATTTTTAATCAACTTCTCTTGAAACGGATACATCCTAAATGGTTGCAATCCGTGATCAAGAGTAACAATCTTTATATAATTTCTGGCAAAGTAGACTGGATCATCCTTACATTTAAGAAACTCAAGAATTTGATCTTCAGTAAATTGGATTGGTGTATTTGCCTTTTTTAAATTGGGATTACCAAGATATATGCTATCAGACATAAAAATTACCTACTAATTTCTTCCCAGTCCATAGAAGCAACTGCGGTATTGCCATTATTATTTGTGGCAACAACAAGAGTGAGTTCAAAGGGTGTTAATGTTAGTCCATTTCTTTCCAACTGAAACTTAAAGAGTGCTTCTTTGAGAATATCAATTTGAGTTGTTCCTTGATTTGAAGCACTAAAAAATCCACTTCCAAGTATTCTTCCACCAGCATAAGAAGTTCCAGTAATGTTATACTCCACAGCACTATCATCACCAGCACTTACCCAAGTTCCTCCAGTAGTAGTTCCAGATGCTCTAATCTGCCAATTATAAGCACCTGTAGCAATTGGCATTACTGAAAGTGCCGTGAGAATTACAATTGCATCCAAATAATTTGGCGATGCCTTAAGACGCAAACTAATGATAGGATAAAAAGTTCCTGCAGTTGTTAAAGTTCTTGGTGTGGTGATTGGTATTCCTGTTGCCTGCTGTATTCCGCGAAGTTCATAACCACCTTCAGAAACTACAGAAGAACAAACTTGTTTCATTGTGCTTGAACTTGTAGTAATTCCAGTATTAGTAATCTCATATCTTACTGGAAGTGATGCTGTCGTAATATAAGTCGATTCAATTATATTTGCGTGATGAAATGAATGACAATGAATAAACTTTCCATCAATTACAAAACCCATTCTTACTGTTCCAAGTCCTAACCATTCAATATCCATCCATAAGATTTGTGCTTTGGATAGATTTAAGGTAATACCAGAAACACCAGTTCCATCCAACTTATCAATATTCCAACTTGACTGAGCAACCTTTGTTTCAGACGCAGTTGATAAACTTCTTTCTACAAAATATGCAGTATTCCCATCAACTTCAAAATACATTCCATTATCAGCACCAAAATATCCAACTCTTTGACGAAGATTTGTTTTTGGTGCATTCATCACAAATGTATTCAATACCAACAAAGATTTTCCTGGTTGATATGAGAATGTTTTTGTGGTTTCTCTAATTACAGAACAACCAGCAGTAGTTCCAATACCTATGCTAATCAAACCTTGTGTGGTTACAAATCCAACTGTAGAACCAGTTCCTACAACTAAACTACTCCAGAGATTATTGTCCCTATATCTGTGAGAACTATCAAAAAGTGTTAATGGATTTGATACTCTAGTTCTTCCAAATGCATCTGAATTTATGCTAACTGGAAACCTATTGAGTTCATCTACAACCTCACCATCTCTGGTTGCAATTAAAGGTACTTCAAAGAGACTTCTCTCTTGATTGAGAAAGTCTTGTGTATTCTTATTCCATTGTGCCATAATTAATCAGTCCAAGTTAATCTTTCTGGTTGGTATCTTTGTGAGTTCTTGATTTTTAAAGAACTAGTTATGTGTGGATAAATGTTATGAACAATCGCTCCAGGATATTCACCCTGAAGTTGTTCGGCAAGTTGATTTTTATCCATCATCTTACCCTCAACTTCTAATCTATACAATCTCCCTTGCCACACTACATCGGCAATGAAAGATTCTCCAACTGCTTCTGGTTGATTATCTGAATCATTGATGTACAGATTGCCGTTAAAATCGCCGGCAATATTAATACTTTCTGAAATAAATTGCTTGAAGGATTTCATTTTAGTTACAGTTCCACTTTCTAAGAGATAATGCTTTTCTTGTTGGGCGACCTTTTTCATCTTCCATAGGACCAGGCATCCCTCCCATACGAGCACAGAATGATTTTCTACGCTTCGCATCTTTAGATCCTGGTTTCAATTTTGATGGTTCAGTTGTAACGGCAGTTTGCAATTTTGAACCAGGATTTTCTTTTCTATACGATGCAACTCCTGCAGCATTTAAACCGCCCTCTGGGTTCTTACCTTCCTTTCTTTGCCAGGTAGGAGACGCTTCTGACATAAATCTCATAAATGACTTCCCTTCTCCAAGCATCCTGCTACCAATACCTCTGGATGGTTTTAGTGGTTCTGGTTTGATGATATCAATAAATTCTGCATAATGATTACCATTAGCATCTTCAATCGAAACTGATTCTGGGACACAATTGGGAACAATTTTTTTACCCTTCTTCTTCATACCAACTTTTTTATATCCTGCCCAACACGCTTCTTTAACGTTATGTTCTCCGCCATCGATATAATCTGCAGCTGTATCAATATAATCTGCCGCTTTGGTAATTTTTGATTGAACCCACGCTTCAATATTACCTTCACCTTTTAATTTTCCACGAAGTCTTTTTGCAGCAGAAATAATTGTAGATAATTCAGAACGAGCCATAGAATATTCGTGGTCTGGTTCCTTAGATTCATTTGCAGGATGAACCTGTGCAATATCATATTTCATTTGATTTGTGGTTAATACTGATGGTGTCGAATACATTGCCCAAAACTTAGGACCATATTTGCACTCAATTGAAAGTTCATCTTTTCGGCATTTTGGGCAGTATCTTTTTTCATTATCATAAATTGGTCCTTCCCAATTAGGTAACCAATCGGTTGATTCGGATTTTGTTCCCCAATTAGCAGCACCAACCTTACGACATTTGACAAGTGCTCCAGAAGCATATGCACTTGGCCAAACATCATATCTTGATTTTACTTTGTTATAGCAAGCATCTTTTTTACCACTACTCTTGCCTTTAGCATCTTTTTCTTCGTTCATTTTTCTTTTTGGTTTATCAGTAGAAACGTAAGTCGGTTTTGCCGCACCAGATTTTTCTGGTTGATTTGGGTCTGCGGCACTTTTTCTTCTTTGTGCGGATATTCTTTCCTTCGTTGTCATACTCGCTCTTTTGTCTGAAGAAACGCACTTAGGTGTTTCATCTTCTTCACCTTCTTCGCGGGCGCAAGGTTCTCCGGAGATTACTTCAACCCAACCAGGCTTTCCTCCTTTTGATTTGGACCCCTTAAACCATTGATGAAGAGTACCTTCGTTTAATTTTTTAATCCAAACGTCTGGTGTTCTCTTGTGCTTTTCGACGAAAGAATTATGTAATTCTTTTGCCGTCATATTATGTTTTTTCATTATACGGCGCATCAATTTATCAATTGAATTATACGAAATATCGTTTAATTTTTTCAATTGATCTTCAAGTTCTTTGACCGCATCATTAAAATTTACATTCACATCTTTAAATTTATTATGATGTTTCTTTGCATCTGCCTCCATTTTTTTGAGGCGAGTGTAATAATCTGGAATTTCATCTAGATGCTGAAGAGCAATTTTAACTGCTAATTTTTGATCCTTTGTGTGCTCATGTTCAATTGGGGCACCCATATCGAGTTGTTTCTGAATAAAAGAAACTTCGAGACGATGCTTTTTGGCAATCTCTTCCACGCTATTATATGGCTTTAATTGCTCATTCATTGATAAAAAAATTTATTACTCTTTATTATTTAGAAAACCTTGCTTAAGTAATTTTGATAGTTCTGATGTGGACCCAACAAATAGGGCATTATTTGTGACATTATTTGTTGTTTTTATTGAGGTATCCTCAACGTCTTTCAATTTCTTTTGCAAATCTATAAGTTTATCTGTTGTATCTGCGACACTCTTTATTAACTGTCCTGCAACTTCATATGCTCTAGGACTTCCACCTTCGCCAGCAAGTTCCATAATTCCATTAATTGCCTCCTGACCCTTTTCAATTAATGAATACAAATTAGCTCTTGTGTATTCATAATCTTTTTTAATATCATTAGAAATAGTATTTTCGTTTGATAAAATCTCACATTCTTCCTGCTCCACCTCAACAATAGAACCAGAAATATTAAGTGCTTCATCTATGCTTTCAAAGTTACTCATAAATTTTAATTACACATCTTGCTGTAAAGTAGGACTATATGTCTTTGAATCTGTAAATATCTCTAAAGTCTCATTAAACCCAAAATCATCATCTGGATTAGCATCTATTGGATCCGGGACCACAGTGTATCTCATTTCCCTTTTTGCCGATTGGATGTCCGTAGAAGCGTGATAATCAACTTGAACCTTACGAATTAGGCCATCAGTAGTATCAGAAATAGGTCCAAACAACTGGGTTTTTGCTGTAAATTGGAACGTATAAATTAGTGCCCTTCTTGTTGAAAAATCACCTTCATAATCGTCCTGAAAATTTACAGAATTTAGTACTATTGGTATATCTCTCTTCTCTCCTATAGAATCAATTAGATCGATAGTGATATTAAATGATGGCTGAAAAAATGGTAAAATCTGTTCAACTATTTGCAGAGCGTCATCATTAAGTTTTGCAAGGACATTTAATTCAAATCCAATATTATATGGAACAGGTAAAAATACTTTTTTTAATTGATCACCATCTAAGGTTTTAAATGTTTGAGTAACCCCTGTCTTTCTAGCACTATCATATTGAATAGAATTCATTTCAAATGACATTCTTGGCAATGTTATTTGAACTGGTTGATTTAATTCTGGTTGTTGTCTTATCCTAGATAAAAATTTCTGAGACGGTCCATATGCCAGAGGAACTCTTAAATCACTAATTACATTAGATGAAGAATCTTTATGGTTGATATGAATATCGTTAAATAAATTTCCAAAAGATACTATGGTCTTTCTTATAATTTGATGGTAATAGTAATTTCCTAGCATTAGTAGACGCCGAATGGATTTGATTCTGTGAAGTCCACAATGAGATCCGCCTCATCTTGGAATTCTTGATTTTGTTCATATTTATCATATGTAGGCTGCTTAACTACATATGCAAGACTATATGATGACTGTGACATGGATCCAACAATCAATTCTCCGTCATAGAATTGACCGCTACTTATCCCAACTTTTAATATATTTGTATCTTTATCCCAATTTTTAACTTTTGCAGTGGTTCCTGATCTACTACCAGTTACCCTCTCATTATACCAATAAGTACCAACTCCAGAATAACTTGGGGGAAGACTTACAGTTATACTTGGAGATCCCATGTATCCCAACCCAGCATCTACAATTAGTACTTGTGATATTGTTCCAGCCGCACTTACCACTGGTCTCAGTATGGATGGGGTTGATGGACTTAGTGCTGGAAGAGATGGTGAAATATTTGGTGTCGTGGAATATCCAACGCCACCATTAATAATATTTACTTTAGACATTCCAAAATAATTGGTTACTATTCCGCAAGTTGCTGCTGCTCCAACACCCGACCCACCAATAAATGAAATTCTGGGAGTCGTTGTATAACCAGCTCCGGCATTTGTTAGCAAAATTTCTTTAATTGAATAAACTCCACCCCTGTAGGTTGTAATTGCAACAGCCGTAGCATTAACTCCTCCAGAAGGTGCAGAAGATATTGCAACCACTGGTGGAGTTCTATAACCATAACCATCATTCGTTAAAAAGACCTTTCTAACATATCCACTAGACAATGACGGAGATACTGCTGCTTGTGCTCCCGTTGAAAAAAGTTGAAGTGAAATAATATTTCCAATATTTTGAATGGTCTTATCAATTTCGTCTATAGAAGTATCTAAAACCTCATCTTCATATTCAAATAGCTCACACTTTAATTCATAAGTGTACAATTTACCTAATTGGTAAAATGGTTGCTCGTGCTCTACGAATTTAACTTCAAAAAGTCTTTGTCCTAGAGGAAAATAGATTAAATCCCCCTCTCTTGGTCTTGTTGCAACCTCAATCTCATCCTCATCCATTGAGTTTAAGAATGGTGCAATAAAATCTTCAAATCTTTCCCTTGAAATAACTAAAGTTACTTCATCTCGCAAACTCATTCCAAATTTTGTTAAAATATCCCCAGCTCCGGAATGACCTTCATAAGTATTGATATATGCTTCCAACAAGAAATTATCATCAAATTTTGATGAGGTGACTTCTTCAATAATTGTTTCTTTTTTGACAAATTTTCTCGGAATATATGTTACCTCAACTCCATACATTCTAAGTTGTTCATTAATTAATTCCTGAATTAATCTCTGTTCTCCGGGAGAACCTTGTAAAAAAAATGGATTTAGTGCCATTATCCAATAAAATCGTAGGGTGGTAACTCATACTCTAGAGTCATTGACTGTTTGATAGCGTCTAATTCTCTTTCTGCATCTTCATATATTTCTCTTCCATTCAATTCTATTCCACCAGGGAGCTTAACTCCTCTAAATTTAATTAGATTTTGCCCCCATTGTTTTTTAATAAGTGCGGTTAAATATTTTTTTATAAAACTATCATTATAAACTTTGGTAAAATCATTCGGATCTAAAATTCTATAGCAATCAATAACAATAAAATTACCTGCGCTTTGCGCTCCCCAATCAATATCAAGATAAAGTCTATTCTGTCTTTTATTAAATCTAACCTGCTTATCAGTCGTCAATAAGAAATCAATATCTTCAAGATATGATTTTGTCATAGCGTATTGTAAAAGATTAATAGAATTGAAATAATATAAGTCATTTAAAAATAACTGGTATTTGATACTGAACATACCTCCAGATATTGAACTAGTATCAAATTTAAAAATCTTTTCTATACCAATCACAGAATCTGGAACTTGAATATAATTTGATGCTTCATAAAAATTAAATGATGTATTTGTATTTGATACTCCAGTTGTAGTTACTACACCAACACCATCAGTTTTTGCACCCCTTCCTCTATCGATATCATTTTGAGTTATTTGATATTTTAGATACATTCTTTCGACACCATCAAAATGCCTTTCATGAAAATATTGTAGTGCATCATCAACCAAATCATCTATTTGGTCATCATCTACATTTATTTCTAATACTGGCGCACCCAATCTACGTAGACAATAATCTACCAGTTGTTGACGTGTCGATGGTTTTGCCATTTACTCTTCCCAGGATTCGGATTTACTTGCAATTGCTTTTTTAGGTTTGGAAGACTTTAATGCTTCTAATTCGCTATTTAATTCATTAATTCTTTTTGTTAATGAATCAATAATTTGATTAGAAGTTAAATTTCTAGATTCCAATGCAATATTTTGAACGAAAAGATCACTAGATCTTTGTTGATATATTGCCAAAAGATTTTTATAGTCTATTTCGTTCATTTTTTATAATAAAAAAGGTGGGTAAATCCCACCTGTATTTATATGTTATTTATCTAACTACTAAAACGCTCCACCATCAACAGTGATATTTTCTAAAGTTCTAATACCAGATGAACAATTAATTACTTGAGATTGTCCAGCACAATCATTAACCCATAGTGCTCCGATTTCGATAGGAGCCCAAACGGTGCTTATTGTATCAACAACTCCGTTAGTTACTGTTAAATCTGAAGCAATTCCAATTCTTCCGGTAGAATCATCCCAGAATATTCCGGACTTTTTAGCAGAAGTAGTATAGTAATTGAATAAAACTCCAATATCAATATTTGCATCGACCGATGGCGGTACAAGTGATCCACCACTGTTAACTAGTCCTAAATCAATTAAGTTGTCTTCAACTTTCAATTCCGTGGTATTAACAATTGTTTGACTGCCAAGAACTGTTAGGTCTCCAGTTACCGTTAAACTGCTAGCAACACTTACATTTCCACTGACGTCATTAATTGTAATTGCAGAACTACCATCACTAGCATTAATTGTACCAGTTTTGATTGTCGGTACTGTTAATGTATCGGTTCCTGGGTTATATTTAATGCCAGAATCAACACGAATTGTTTCACCAGTCTGTGAAGTTGCATCATCAACAAAAGTTAAATAGTAATCTGATGAAGTCGTTGTTGCAGTAGTATCAACTTGAGTCGAACGAGTTGCAGTGGTTGCTGTTCCAGTAATTGATCCGCCAACCTGAAGATTTCCTGTCAGTGCAACAGTAGATCCATCATCAGTAATACTTGAATTTGTTAATTGGTTATCTGTATTATCCCACTTCAGTACAGTATTAGCGGAAAGGTTGGTTCCGTTCTTCAGAGCAACATCATCTACATTAACTGTGATGCCTTCTCCTGCCCCTACAGCAAGGGTTGGGGTAGATCCTGCACCAGTTGTTCCCCCGGTTAATCCATTGCCCGAGGAGATGCTTGCAACGTAGTCACCTGAAGTATAAGTTCCAAGTACAACTGAATTTAGTGCAAGTGTTGCTGCTAATCCAACATTAGCAGTTCCATTAAATGAAACTGCAGGAGCAGTTATAAAATCCCCAGTGATACTAAAGTCTCTTGCATTCTGAAGAGTAGTTGCAGTTGAAATTGTACCACTCAGAGTACCACTAATGCTGGATGCTGAAATATTTGTAAAATAACCATTAGTTGCCGAGATGGAATTATCAGACATCGTAATGCCTGAACCAACAGCAAGGCGAACACCATCCGCCATTGTGGTGGTTCCAATCGCAACACCATAGTTAAAGGCAAATGCATCAGTTCCAAAACCAAGAGTTCCTTGCTTGAACCACATCAATTGCTTGTAAGTGTCTGGAAGTGTATTGATTCCAGATGCAGCGAATGAAACTAATGGGCTTCCAACTGTTGATGCGATTGCAACACCTGCGTGATTTGCAGTATCATCAGTTGAAGCATCTGTATTTGTTACACTTGTAGTGTATCCAAGGATGATATCTTTGTTCTTAATAAAAACCTCTTGTCCTAATAATGTAACTGAAGTTCCACCAATAGTTACATTACCATCAACATTTAAATTGCCGGTAACATCCAAATTTCTACTAAAATATCCGTCTCTCCATCTCTTTCCAATCAGACCTAAATCATAAGTATTGGTTACATTTGGAACAAGATTGGATATAAATTCTCCAGCAACACTAATATTGTCTCCATCACCATCACCAAGATTAATCTGACCACCATAGAACGTAGCAGTTCCAATAAAATAGGATTCACCAGCAACAGAAAGTCCTGCGCCAACTGTGACATTCTTATTAACTCCTAATCCACCATCAATTTGTACTGCGCCAGTATCTGGATTTCCTAAGATATTATCGGTTGTATCACTAAACGTTGAAATACCAGAAAATATTGCGTTAGTTGATCCACTACCCCAAGTTAAATTACCACTTCCATCATTGGTAAGAACTGTTCCATTAATACCTTGAGAACCTGGGAGGGTATAAGTTACAATACCTGCTAATGAATCTGGAGATTTTACGCTAACATAAGCGGTTCCATTAGAAGTTCCCTCAACTAGATTTATAGAACTTCCTTTGGATGATGTTTCTTTAGTCCAATAACGATGAGATCCAAAAAACTTGTTATTATTCGTGGTACTATCAATACCAACATATAAATCAAATGTATCAGTTGTAAGTGCTGGTTCGCCTGCTCGTAACCCTGGCAGATTTGTAAAGGCACCTCTTTTAAATTGAATTACTGGAGAGGCCATTTTTTTTTCTGGTACTTTAGTAATTATTTATTAAAATATTAAAAGCTACCTGCATCAACATCAATTTTATTATCCAAATCAATATCTAATGCACCAATAAATGCAGTTGGTAACCCTACACTATTTGGTTCATTAACAGCAGCAATTAGCACATCATCTGGATTAACAAATTCATATTTATTTTGGGATGAATTGTACATCAGGATATAATTATCCTGGACATTTGTGGTATCTACATCAGAAAGTGACCCCAAACTTTGAGAAGATGAAGATGAAGAGATAACCTTTACTGAATTTTGCTGCCCAACTCTTACTTTGACATTATTTTCATTAACTCTTACTCTGATATTACCGTCCATTATCTGGTCACTCCTTCACGAACCAAAACCATACCTTCAACTACTTTCGACTTAACTCCCGTACCATTTTCTTGAATAACAACGTCATAGACATATCTTCCTGGTTTTAATGCAGATGTTATTGATGAAGCTAATCCAATTCTAATTTTTCCCAACGACGAATTGACTACTTGTGTAGTAAAATTAGTATAACTTGAGCTGCCAGAATGTTTTCTTAACTGAGACAGTACTGCATAGTTGCTAAGATTCAGTGCCGAATTTTCATTTTGGCTTTCCAAAGTAAAGACTTGATTGAAATCTATTCCAGAATCTACTACTAAATTGCTGACATATACTGCCATTTGTAATCTTTATTGTTCTTTTAAGTATTTATAAATCAATATTTGGCAATGATAACATAACCTCCTGCTGCTTCAAATACAATTTGAAATATGCTTTTGCAATATTTTTTAATTCATCCCCAGATAGGTCATCGATAAGTCTTGAATATTTTTCATATTCAAACTGCTTATCTATATTATTTAATTTTATATCATTTGGATTCATTTATTAATTGTAGTAATAAAGATTTAATTTCACTTACTTCATTCTTTAATTTTTCTATTTCATTCTTTTGTTTCTTTTTTTCATTTCTAGTATTAATATAATTCTGATATGCAAAAGAATCGCAATTTAAGATCGCTCCAGTATTTTCATCACGAAATAAATTTTTATGCCCTTCTACTGGTATCATCATGCTAATGCAATTGCTCTCAGATCTTTAAATCTTGGTGCATATGCTTCATTAGTTCCACTCATTACTATTTTTATAGAGAATGCAGTAAATTTATCTAAATTATCTGCAGTAAATTGATATTCCAAGAATTCATTTTCTTTACTTGATCTAACAAAAGCATCTGGTCGACCAGTATTAAGAGACGAGTCTACAATAGTATCTCCAAATCCATCATCATTAGAATCTGTCAAATTATCATAACCTGGGAACAGTTCATAATTTTGTTCAATATTATCAGAATCTGGTTTAAATAATTTGTATAAAATTCTAAAATCCGCAGAAGAATTCCTATATGCAGTTACAAATACCTTGAGGGAGGTTGCTGGTTGAGAGAGATCTATTTTTTTGGAAATATAAATCGCAGAATGGGGATCTCCTGTAGTTAAATTTACTCTATTATCAAATACGTAATCTGATATTGGATTATTTAATCTATTTCTATTGAAAACAATAGAACTATTTGCCGTGTCAATAACTGGAGACGTATTTGGATCTGCAGAGATTAATGTCATTGCTATGGTAAACGACTTATTCCTTGGTAATGAAGATAACCTTTCGGTTTCATTAACTTTTGAACAAACCATTCTGGTTGATTTTAGATTGTTTTGTTGATTGATTTCAATTGGTTCATAACCTTGATCAAGGAATGATACTTCTTTTCCTCCGGCACTAGTTGCTGAAACAGTCCTAACTTGACTGACAATTGTCGTAAATTGACCGGGATTAATAGTATTGAACTGTGGAATTAATGAATTAAATTGTACATTCTTTGTAGATAAGCATTGGTTTCCACCACAAACCTTTTCCTCAACGAAACTTAATTGCTGATTACCAAATGATCTCTCAAGTCTATCAATCTTAATATGATAGGTATCAATATCTCTGAAAGATTTTAGATATGAATCATTTGGTAAAGAATGAGTTGTGTTTATTCTGGTCAATGAGATTCCATTTAGTTCATATGGATAGACTAGAGAATCTTTATCGTGTGATCTGATTAAACTATCACCAACTCCACGAGTGGCAATTCCAAGAATTCCATCAGAAACACTATCATAGTAAATTACTTCACTGTTAATTAATACGTACCCAGAACTAGATGCCTGACCTTCAAATTTTGTAAATGGTAAAGTACTAGCAACAGAGATAGTAGTAGAATCTGAGGATAGATTTTCTGTTAATGATGTTGGGAATGTATCTGGAGAAATACCAGATAGTGTAAGTACATTATTATCAGAATGCATACCATGATTGAAATTAGTAACTTCAAGCACATTTCCATCATACAAGGAATTAATTACGGAAGATGTTCCTCTAATAGAAGCTGCTAATCCAACAACAGTATTTTCATCACTATATTTTATTAAATTATTACCAGAAACAAATAATTCCCCTTGAGCATTATTTAAATAAAGTGTATCTAACCCATTAATTTGAGTAACTGTAATTGATGCATTTTTACCCTTACCAACAAACGATGTGGTAATTCCTAATACATCACCAACAGAATAACCATTACCACTCTCTTCAATTGAGGTGACAGATGATAACTTATTATTAGTAAATTCTACAGTTGCAACTGCACCTTCACCAGAACCAGTTACACTATACAGAGGTACTCCAGTATAAATTCCATTTGAGTATCCAATCCCCACATTTAAAACATTTGCTGAAGTTATTTCACTACCAATTCTCTCAATAAACCCATATGGACCAGAAATATTAGTCTGTCCAATCTTAGACCCAACTGACAGTGCATTAATAGTTGTTGAATCGGTTAGTGTAACAATTCCGACTTTTAACTTTCTTGGATAAGTTTTGATTGGATTAGAACGTAATCGAGAAACATTAAGATCATCTAATCTTAGATCTGGATTATAAAAATAAACTACTCCAGTATCAACAAATTGACATTTATATAGTTTAAATTTTAAATCCTCATTTTGACTTGCGGTCCAAATAGTTCCATTTTGTGACTTAAATAAACTACCACCCAAATATTGCCTTGTCATAATAACATTTTCTGCATCTGGTAGATTTTGAGTTCTAACTGTGGATTCACCCATTCTACCTACCCACATTTCATAATTATTTGATGATGGTGCAAGAATAACTAAGGCATATTCTGTTCTTGGTTGTAAATAAACTGGTGATGGGAAAACTACTTTTGTTGCAACTGAAGCATCTTTTGAAACATTAACTTCATTTGGAGTTAATGAAACTGAAGCAAAATCTTGGACTAATTGATTTGTTGGAGTTCCAAGTTCTACAGTTCTCAGTTCAACAGTTACCCTTTCACTTTCATCCTTACTCGCAAAGTATAAATCTACAGAGTTTAAGAATCCACCAGAATCATCCACAGTAAATGATTGTGCAAGAGGATCTTTACCTCTTCTTCTTGGTGGTGGACAAACTATAGCGGGTATAATCCATGTATTAAAACGAGATGATTGTCTTCCTAAGAATCCTATACGTCTAGCATCTGGTGTAGGTCTTGTCGCACTTATGACTAGTCTAGCTGCCCTAGGAACACACCCTGCCGGTGCCGGAGCAGGTTGAGGTTGTGGTGGATTTGGAGTAGGTGTCGCAACTGTTGGTGCAGGCGGATCTACTGGTCTTGGTGGCACTGGCGCTGGTGCAGCGATAGGTGGTGGTGGTGGTGGAGGTGGGGGTGGAGTTCTAACAACCACTGTTGTTTGCCTAAACGTATCGATAACTCCCAGTGAGGAGTATGTAGTTTCTCCACTGCTAATTAATAAACTTCCAGTTGTTGAGATTTCATTTGTTGAACTGGATGTTAGTTTAAAACTTTTTGTTCCTGTTTGATATTTTATTGTTGGTGCTGGAGTTGCTAAAGGATCTTTTATAAAGAATGATCCACCAATATCTCCAAAATTATCACTAACTAATCTTATTTCTACTACCTTTGCCTGTGCATTGCTTGTTTGCCCGATTAAAGTCGTATTAAGTTCAACATATCCATAAAAATTTCCGAGAACATCTTCCGATAGTGAATTTGTATCAACGTTTAAAATAGTTGATGCTGAAGAGTATGACGCCGGAATAGATAATGATCTATTATATGGATTTAGTGATACTGTAGATATGGGACTGTTGTATGGTCCAGTTTTATGATTAGACTGGCACAATCTGAATGATATTACCTTTTTATTACCAATATATCCATTTACAGTCTCTCCAACTTGGAATATTCCAGAAGACATTTGAACTTCTAGTAATTTGGGGATAATATCAATCGCTGAAGATCCATCAAAGAAGGAGAAGTAACGAGTAAATGGCTTTAAACCGCCAGCTACAAATGAAACGTTTCTAGACCTCATGAAGGGTTCTTGTTCGCTACTTATCCTAATAGTTTCAATATACTCTCTATTAGTATCTCCAAGAATACTTCTAGATCCATTATTGAGATAAATGTTTCTTACCCAACTATCAGATGCTGGAGATAAAATAATCCTTCCAACCCATTGGATCATATTGAAAGGATTAACATTTTCAACCCGTGTAGCTAATGGTTGCTCTATCCAATTGACTTCGGAGTAAGATAGTGTAATTAAATCTCCCCTTTTAACAACTTTTGCATCCAATAAATCCAAATCTTGACTAAAATCCGCAGTTTCAACATTTATTGATGGATTTAATGCAAGTTCTGGTTTTAGTGAATAAAAATCTATGGGTGTATTTAATTCCTTAGTATTAGAATTGACATCACAATTTGCATCAATTTTTGCAATATCTATGAAATCAGTATTTTCAAAAGAGTCCGCAAAAAATCCAGATTTAAATCTACTTAGTCCATCAGAATCTTGAATTTGTAATGTTTTTGTATCTAATTCCAATAACGATAGAGAAGTTAGAACTTCTAGTTTAGAAACTCTATCTTCAATTTTTCCAATTTCTCTCATAGTATATCTTCTATTGTCAATTAACTGAATAGAAGCTTCTTGTGGATTATACAGGTATGGTGGTAGCTTGATCAAAGCAATTGTCATTGCTTCGTCAACATTTGCTGGTTCTGATGGATTTTTTGTAGATGATCCCTCAATTACTGAAATGTTTCCGGACTTATCTAAAACTACCTTATCTATTCTTGGTAAATAATATGAATACCCAATAGCAGAAGATTCATTTGGAGATATAACTACTGACGGTACATTACCAGATGATGCTCCAAAATTTCTTGAACTAAATGAAAATGGTGAGGAGTTTTCTGAGGTGAATTTTGATACTCTTGGTCTAAAGTCAAGCGTATCCGATGCCCTAATATTATCATTACCCAATAATGGAATATCCTTTTCAAATCTCTCAAATGCATAAGAATTGACGGTATATAAGTCTCCACCATCATTTTGTAAAACATCATAATAATTAAATACGACCAATAATCTTTTTGATGGTATTGTAGAATCATTATACCTTACTAATCTCGAATAATCATAATATTGATTTTCTTGTCCTTTGTTTAGTAAAAATTTATCTGTTAAATTTAAATATTTCCCAGGAATAACCTGTTGAACATTTGAAGAAATATTAGATTCTTCAAATGTAACTGATTCATCCGGTAAAAAGGTAGATGCACTTAAATAGCAAATTTCTACAGTTGTTGAAGATATAGATCTAATCAATTGTGCAATAGATCCGCTTTTGCTGCCAATTAGTTTTTCACCAATGACAGAATTTACATCTAAATTTAAACCATTTACAAAAACTAATCTGTCAAGAACAGGATTGTTTGTATCTAAAGATTCAAATACTCCAATGATATTTGAAACGTCTGGAACATTTAAAGATATCTCTTTGTCCTGAACTCTTAGACCATAATATGATGATGTAGTTAATCCACTTACATCAGTTGAAATTCCCAAGGAGCATTTATCAACTATTAACCTTTCACTTCTAACATACTGTTTAATTTTACTTTGAACATCAATTTTAATTAATGAAACATTTAAAGTTACATTTGCTGATTGTGAGGGTTTTAATCCATTAATTGTTATATTTGATGAATTATTACTTATTACAACTTGGTCTCCGGTTAAATCTTCGATAGAACCATCTGAGTATATAATAGTATACCTTTGAGTGTCAAATGGTTGGAAGAATGAACTGGTAACTCCTGCATTCGATACCGATGATGATAAAATTCCATCTACATCAGTCGATAAATTTTTTATCTGTGTCTTAATTGATATGGTAGAATTATTTAAATCTGTAGAAGAAACATTCTTATCGGGTAATTCAAAATATAGTGTTGAATTATTGGCAATAACTTTTGGATTTCCAATAGAAAATGTTGTGGTTACTGTTTGTGTTGGCAAACCTCCTGTACAAACTCCAACTACATTTGGTACAATTCCAACAGTCATTGATAAGTTATCTGATGATACTGAAGATACAATATTATAAGTTTCTAAAGTTGAACCAGGAATTTGATATCTAATTATCGTATCAGATTTAATACCCGCAAAATTTCCGCCTGCAGTGGTCACATTTCCAGTATCTGATATTGTAATTGTATCTGGCAATCTAAAGTTGGATGCAATACTTTTATCCAAAACTGTGTCGGCTGTGAAATTTGATACAAAACCTAGAGCAGATGAATTTTGAAAAACTGATTTTATATCACTAAGACTATATGCTTTAATTGAATCTAGAGACCTAATAATACTTTTTGAACCATTGACTGAAATTTGCTCACCGTCAATAAAAGTTCCCGATGTTTGAATTAATGTTAAAATTTTACTACCTAATGTAGGTTGCTGTAAAACATACCCAGAAGCTCCACTACTCAATCCTTTTATGTAAGTTGTTTCGGGACAATCTGAAGGACTGATTGCCTCGTTTAAAGTTATTTTTGTGTATGTCTGTATATCAAGTAAGTGTAAATCCCATTCTGTTGCATTTGAAGAATATGGAGAATTTGATAAATTACAAGAATATACTCTTGCCCTTCCAATCTCATACTGAGATCCTGGGCTAGTTGAATTTGAAGATTTTCTTCTATTAAAAAGTAAAACTATATTATTTTCATTATCTGACTTGATTAATGGTGTCCCGTTAACGTTATTAATTTTTAACGAATTATTGAAATTGTATGGGACAAGAGTTCCTGAGATATTTTCTGTAGATCTGGGTTTTTGTATATCTACAATGGTAGTTCCTATTAACTCAACATCATATCCACGAACATAAGCTTTTCCTGGAGAAACTTTAACACATGCTAAGTTATCTGATGGAATATTTCCTGATGCGGTGGTTTGATTTTGTGTATATACCCCACTATTAGATATTCCATCATTTAAAGAATTTGCCAATTCTACCTTAAATTTGTCTATTGAATAATCTCCAGATTCTTCATAGGTTCTTTTGGCAAAATAATCTCTAATTGTAGAATATTCAGTTTTATTTTGTAATTTTTTTAGTTCTCCATTATCAATTCTGATTAGTTCAATAAAACTCTTATCATCATAATCAGTTAATGGTTTTTTCGACAAAAATGTAGATATCTTTAATCTATCAGAACCTGGAGCTGCGTAGTTTGAAAACCCTTTTGCATTATCATATAATGCAGGATCTTCTTTTGCACTAACAATATCTTCTATAACAGTTAGACCAACCCTATATGAGGGGAAATTTGAATAAGGTTCTAAAACCAATTTATCAGAGGTTACGTCTACAAAAGAACCTCTGATAAAATATACACCACTTGCAATGCCAACAGCTGATCCAATAGCTGTAGAATTTGAATCAATTAAGGTTGCAAAAGTTTCTTGAGCATTAATTCCAGTATTTCCATATATTATTTGCTCCTCCGCCACTAAATTTTCACCATCAGTGAATGGGGATACATTATTATCATCGCCAGAATTTAAATACTTAACAAATAATGTTGTATCAGTTACTTCATCATTTTCTGAAGGTAGTAAATAACTATCAACTACTGCTGTAATATTTGATTGCTGCCCTCTAATTTTTTTCCCAATTAAAGATTCTAAGTATACGGATACATCAATGCCGAGATGCTCCGGAGTAATTTTTACTGCAAAATAATCAGAATCATAATTAATATTTCCTGGAATAACCATTGAACCTTCTTTAAAAAGATGGCTTCCAAAAGATTCTATTTGATGTTGTAATGATGATTGTAGAGAAGTTAATTCTCTAGCTTGAATTGGAACTCCAGGTTTAAATAAAACTCTGTAGTAGTTATCATCTTTATCAAAATCATCATAATATGGTCCTATATTAAGATTGGTTTTTTGTGGCATTGTTTAAAATTCCAGAATAATTTTGATATCTTCTTTTTGTCTAGAGTTTCTTGATATTAGTGGGCGATTGTCCAAATAAAGTAACTCTCCACTTGTTTTATTTATCTCCGGATTTGCTAATCCATTTGTAAATTGAGTACCAAGATTTATTAGTTTAGATCCAATTGTTGTTGTAATACCTGTGTATCCGGAAATAGTACCATTAAATCCACTTGCTGATGTAACTGGAGATGCTGATGATTGGAAATCTAAAACCAAAGAATTGGTACTAACTCCGACATAGTCGGTTTGATCTTGAGTGCTGGAATTTAAATACAAAGACCGGTCTTTATAATATTTTAAAACCTTAGTCTCAACATCATATGAAGCAACATATGCCCTTGCTTGACCAGATCCAACGGATTGTATTATTTCATCCCCAATGCTTAAATTTGTAACCCCAGAGACTGAACTGAATCTAATCCCATAAAGAGATGAGAATTCTCCACCAGTATATACACTGGTTGAACCGATTGTTATTGGATTTTTTATGACTCCAATTTGAGAAAATTTTGTATCTGTAGGAAAATCTCTTGTAGAATCATCAAATCTAGTATATAATAAGACTCTATCAGATCCTAGTTCTTTATATGGATCATATCCATGCCCCTTTGATGGTGGGATTATTGGAATTAATTTTGCGGGAGTTCCAAGAGTTGTTGCATTAATTGGACCAAGATCTACTATCGCATATGAATAGTCTTTTCCTCCAGATGAAACAGTAGCACTAATAATAGTAGTAGTTTCGTCATCAACTTCAACAACTACCTTTCCACCTGTTCCGTCTCCGAGAATATTTAATTCATGAGTTCCTGGCGTGTACCCACTACCACCATTTTGAATATATATTTTTTTTATTTGATTGAGATTTACAGATGAATCTCCGTTTTCCCTGACAGATTCAACTTGAGAATCTACGGAATTTTCCCAATTATATGGAAGTGAGATATATTCGGTAGAATCAAATTTTATAATGTCTGATGGCGATACGGTAAATAAATATTTCCATATATACCCATCTTCACTTACACCAGCTTTAGATGGATCAACATCAGTAAATTGTGGCTCATCTAATGATGTATTTCCTACTGTGTTTATTCCCGAAGATCCATTATCTATACAAATATAAACACTATAGTTACTATTAATCACATAGTAATTTGCATCATATAATCTGGAAGATTGGGTTATTGGTGAAAGGTTATTTAATGAATAGTCATGCCTATACATTTCATATCTTGTACCTCTTACCCAATCAATTCTTCGTATAACTCTTCGCGCATTTGCACTATTGACTCTTTTCCCAAATAAAATTGTATCACGAGTATGTTGTTGATACTCCAAATTATCGACGGGATTTGGTGTATTGGTGTTCCAATTATTTGTTCTACCAAAACCTACTGTTTCTGGATTAGATAGACCTACAAATATGTAATAAGAATTTGAAGGATCTTCAATAGACTTAATAAAGTTATTTGCATTCTCTAATCTAAATTGATCAGTTATAATTGCTGTCATATTACATAGGTTTTTTCACTATTTATACCATTTATTAACCTAAATCTTTTCTAAGAGCTCCAGTGCTTCTTAATCCAAATCCTCTCCTCTGAATATCTGGGAATGTCGATAGACCAACATCGACCGAATATCCTTTTAAATTAACTTCAAATCTATTTCCTAATACAGATCTATCAAAATCAAAAATTCTTCCCCAAGAAAATCTTCCACAAGGATTATCTACAGAACCGGATGTAGAAAGTCCGGTAGTAAGAGTTGATGGGTGAATATTTACAATAAATTCACCATATTCGCCATTAACACTTAAAGAATTTAAATAATAGATATTATCCAGGAAAGTAGATCCATATCCAATTACATCGGAAGTTGCTGTATTAATTGAAACTACACCATTTCCAACGTAAGTATCATAGACACATATTGGGTATGTGACATTTAATCCCTGATATGAAAATGCTCTAGTAAAGAACTTTAGTGCAAGTGGATTTCCATTTGTTCCAGTTGTTGTTGTTATTCCAGTGATTATTCCAGTTGTTCCCTGGAATCTTGGAATATTTCTTATTTTTTCTATGTTTGTTTTTGGTATTGGTGATATAACAGTTGGTGGATTTGTATTTGTGTAACCAATTCCCGAATTTACTATAGTAATTGGATATGAAATTTTTCCATTGGAAATGCTTGCAATAGCAATTGCAGTAGATCCTATCCCCAAATTTCCATATTGGTTGGATATCATTATATTTGTTGGTGACGATATGTAAATTTCTGTAGAAACTCCAGTGTATCCATTTCCACCATCATTAATTATCAATTGTTGAATAGTTCCAGATGTAGAAACAATAGCAGTGATCGCAGCCGCAACTGGATTTGTATTTTGGACAATAAGTGCATCAAACTTAGAAATGACAATATCAGATTCATCTTCTTCATAATTGAAGAATTTTATATTATCTACGAATAATTGAATATCATCTTTTCCGACTGATTTTATAACCTTTGCGGAAGGGAATACTAACGGTTCGATGGTGTCTCTAGATTTGTAAATATTAACGCCCCCAATATTCAAATCGGATTTTTGTTTTGACCAAGCAAGAGGTTTTGAATTAACTTCATCAATTCCTTGGTCAATATATAATCCAGTTTCTATAATATCCGATGAGAATATTGTTGAGACTTTTCTCTGATCTTGTGTAATTGTTTCTGGAATATAATTATTTTTATATACCTGAACAGTATCGCCTTCTTTAATTGTCTCAAGAACATTAATAAGAACACTATCAATGTCTCTACTACCTCTATAGAAGAATATCGAAACATTATCTTCTTTTTTGGGTGGATCTACAAATATTACACTAGTTCCTCCCTCAAATTTATAATTTTTTATAGGTTCTTGAATAACTCCATTTACAAATATTAGCAACACACTATTAAGATCAATTAATTGAGAATCTTCGTCGTTAAGATTTTTCTCAAAACTCAATAATTCTCCATTATAAACTAATGGGAACCTAACCCTAATACCATTTTGCAAATCTTTGATGGGATCAATAAAGTCTAATTCTCCAAATTGCCAAGCGGCACACGTATCTGTAAATGTTGATAGTACAGTAAGTTCAAAGTTACTAATTGGAGAATTTAAACTCTTATCCGTAACAAGTCCCACAACTCTAATAACATCCCCAATTTGGAATGAATATCCTGATCTAGAAATTTTGAAGGCAGAAACTTCGTGAAGAGATGATGCACCATTATTTGCTGGTTCAACATCCAATGTTAACAGAAGACCAATTCCCGTATCCGTAGTTGATCCAATTCCCGCCCTGTATGCACCTATTACAGGTAAGTTTTCATAATTAGGTTCAGGAGTAAGAATTCTTATCGTATTAGTGTATCCACTACCACCATTATGAATAGTAAATGACAGTGTGCCACCAATTCCTGCGATTGCGGTTATACTTGCGGCAGTTCCTGTATGATTTGGGTCAGTTACTCCGATAGATACAACCCCACGATATGCAGAACCTAAATTATCGGTGATTCCTAATCCAACAGAAACAACACTACCACCAGCACCAATAACTGCTGTTACAGACGCTCCTACAAGGGGTGCATATCCTAATCCTGGAGTTGAACCTAAAGAAACAATTAGACCACCTCTTGGTAGTTGATTTTGATTTATATCTTTTTCTGTAGTTATAATAAAACCATTGTCGGATGAAATTCCAGTAAATGTTACACTAGAAATCCCTGCAGATTCTTCAAAAATATAATTATTGCCAACATTATTATCTGTTGTCGGTGTTTGGAATATACCATTTATAACTAAAATTCCACTTCCTGGCTCAATTCCTGAGGTATTAATTCCATTTGCAGTTAAAGTGAAACTTTGTCCGATTCCAGTGAATTGTTTTGAAATGTCATCGTATACTTTATTGTTCGTATAATCACTTCTAAGGTAAACCCTTCCACCAAAAGAAGAAACTGGTTTTAATAAATTTGTGTCTATGTCAATAGTTACTCCAATTCCAGATCCTTTAGGTTCATCAACAAAATATATTCTATTACCAACAATATCATACCCACCAGTTAAAACTTCTACTTCAGTAGAATCTGCATGGTTTGTTGATATTGATCCAAAAGTTCCTCTTTTAACTTCAACAATTGGAAAATCCCCAATATTTGTAATTGGACCAATATTAGTGGTTCCCAATCCAACATTAATTACAGTTACATATTCTTGATTGATTTGTAAAACATCTTTTGGGGCAATTGATCCTATTCCACTTAATGTGATAAATGGACTTTCATCATCAATTCCACCACCATTATTAGATAATTCATGTTTAATATTAGTATTTGATAGTGGTGATTGAATAACTCCATTTAATGTAATAATAGTCTTTTCTGCTTTCTTTGCCATTTCCAATCTATGGGCGTTTCCACTGCCCAACCCGGTGAATACTACTGTAGTATTCAATTCTTTTCTCGTAGTGAGTTTGAATTGGTCTTTGTTCAATCTCTTTACATAGACAGTTGGTGGTAAAATAGTAGTAACTATTCCTGTGTAATCCATCATTGGAGAAATTTCCAATGGTAATGGATCAATCCCCCTAAATGTAGATTGTGGGATGTAAATTAATTCTTCAAGATCACTGAAAAAATGATTTTGTATATTAAATATTCCTGTGGATGGATTTAAAATACTTGAATTTTGTGGATTAAAAGTTTTGGTGAAAATGGGAATTGTATTATAGCGCATTTCAAAATTATCTCTACCCAGTCTATTTCCAGATAGTGCATTATACTCTGAAATAGAATAATCTAGATTTGCTGTACCGTATGTTAAAGTTTCTGGAATATTTAAATAATCTATATCAGTATAGAATAATTCACTAAAACTTTCTATTTTTATTTCATTTGAGTCGTATTCAGCATCTGGATAAAATTTAATAATTACATTATCCGAACCATCAATTTCACCACCAAACGTTCCAATTCCAGTTTGACTTCCTATTGATAAAAATGGATATTGAGTTGTATATACATTACTAGTATCTTGTAGTATTAACAACTGGTGCAATGCACTAGTTGATCCCACTCCAACCCTAATATATGATTTGGATACATTGATTTCAAAGCAATTGAAGGATAAAATAGTCGAAATTCCGCTTATTGCACTTAAATTTGACTCAAGTTTTGATGTTTTTTCTGATCCAGCATCTTGACCTTGAGATAAAAATCTAAATGTCCCTATTCCCAAAGATGTTGATCCAAATCCAACAACTTGGGATCTAATTGTAACTGGGTTTGATATTTTATTGGTAAAATTAAGAAAAACTAATCCACTAGTAGAAATTCCAGAACTAAATGTTCCGATATAATTGCCAGAAGAAAACTCTGAAGTTTCCGTATCAAAGCATACTTCGGTAGTATAAGTGTTAGTACCATCATAATTCAAATATGTCTCAAAATAGTTCATTTTCAAAGTTGAATTATCAATAACTTGAGTAACTACGTACATTGATGAATAATTTTGCGCTATTATTGCGGTTGATCCAGACCCAATAACAGAATTACTACCAATTAAATCTATGAATCCAATACCATAATCACCATATCCACCAAGCAAAGTATTAAATCTATTTCTTAAAATTTTGATATCATAATCAATATTAAATGGATCTGTTGGGTTAAAGTATATGAGTACTAAACCATTAACTAACTCCGCACTAATATATCCTAAGTCCACCTCAGTATTTGATAGATTTGTTTTTTCTAAAATATAAAGGTCATTTGCGTTATTCAATAAAACTACTTCAAAAACTTTAGTACCCTGTGTGGCAGCATCTTTAACTATAACTAATAAATTGGAATATCTCTGTGCCTCAATATACGTGAGTATTATTGAATTAGTTTGAGATACATTTTCTCTATTTCTAAACGCTCCGCTTATATCATCAACTGAAAGAACCCTATTACTTCTACACTCAATGTAGTCTGTCAATCTTTTTGCATTAAATCTAATAAATTTTGATCTATCTTCTGTTGCATATATGTCTTTGGTTAGATCAAAATCAAATATAGTATCAACTCTAACTTCATTAGTGACATCAATAGTATTAATAGACTCAATAGATGTTGTTAATGGTTGATTTGTTTGTGCATTTTTTTCTATCTGAGTATCTGCAAAATTCTTAAGTCCGCTTGTGTGTAAAAGACTATTAACTGGATTAATTAATTCATCATACTCTAGTGGACTCTTGATAGTGTAAGAAAGATTTTGATAATAATCATTATTTGGGATAACCTGCAGATCTTCATTGGTAAATCCTATATTATTTCCCCACCCATAATTTTTATGTAGTGAGTAACCTATTTTAAAAATACCATAACTTTCTTGAATTTGATTAATAGTTGCTATAACCCCACTATTTTTACCCCTGATAGTGTCGCCAACTTTCAATCTATACGCCCCATAGACTTTAATATAGTCTTCTGAGGATTCTGAAATAAATAATTCCTTCAAAACATAATCGGATCCCTCTAAAATTGCAAGTTTTTCTTGATTGAAAAACGTAGAATTTTTTCTTACAACTTTAAATTTTGGATAATTGTTATAATTAATTACTATTGGATATGCATCTTGGAATGTTTTGGCAATACCAGCATTCGTTGTTAGTCCCGATACAGAATATTCTAATTGAACAGGATTTGTGTTTACATACTTAGTAATAGTAAAGAAATTGTAGTCATAATCCTCAGAATTGAATCCACTACCGTTTGTTATTTTTTCAATACCTTCAACAAAAATTTTATCTCCAACACCAAATGGTGCCAAATCAAATCCCAAAATCGGGGTGCTTAAATAGCAAGTAATTATACCGGCAGGTGATGAATAAACTTCATTTATTACGATGCCATTACTATTATTTGTTGCAAGTAAATTATGATCAATCGGTTCTAATCCTTTCGGATTTTCTACTATTTCTACAGATTTAATAGACCCACTACCCATTTTGGCTTCAAAAGTTGCATTATTTACAACTTTTTTAGAAACTGGATTGAAAAGTATTAGTTTTGGTGCAGAAACGTAAGATTTGCCACCATCAATAACCTCTATCCTATCAATGGTATCAGAATTAGTAATTCTTAAAATTGGTGAAATATAGGATTCTGGTCTTAGAGTATTATCGGAAGAATATTCAAATCCGGGAGACAATATCTTTACATTAGCAATTTTACCTATAGTATTGGATTTTGGTAAAATAAATGCATTGATGCCCGCTTCCGAATTAATCTTGACGAAAGATGGTAATTTTTTATAGTTTGCTCCAGCAAAATTAATTCTAATCTTATTTACACCACCAACATCACTAGTAGATTTCGTAGTATATTTTAATAAATCAGTATTATCTTTGGTATATGTAAGTACTTCTGGATAATTTTTTAATGTTACATTAAATGAGGTATTAGTAATCCCAAAAATGGTGTATTTTCCATTATATACACTACTTTTAAGAGATATTTGTGAGTAGTTTGCAACATCTTCATCAGGCAATATAACTTCTCCATCTTTTTGTAACGTATAAGATAAAGATTTTGGTAGATATTCTGAATATCTTAGTGTTAATGAGGCATCTGAACTAATTCCTACCGTACCAACATTTACAATATTAAATACTGTTCCTGAAGAATCAGAAACAAATTCTTCAGTAAATGACTTATCATTATATAATTTTAATTTATAATTAATTAATGATGGATCAGATAATGAAAATACCAAATCATTATTTCTTATAACTTCAATTTTGGGATTAATAAACCCAAGTGTATGGTTAGTTCCACCTACAGAATTAAAAGAAATAATTTGTGGTGGAGATTTATACAGATCGCTATAAGTTTCTGCTAATTGAATCTTATTATTATTTAATTTAAAAACATAGTAGTCACCAGTACTTAACCCAGATATTGTTGCCCCAGTAGATGAATAAAATACCTTATCACCAGTATTAAACTTATGGTTTGGTACATTAATAAGATCTTCTGCTATATCTACAGAAGAAGGTAAAAATTGAGTAGGATTTACAATAATTCTGTCATAAGATGAATTATATTTTAAGTTTATAAATGTTGAAGTACCAATGCCAACACTTTGGTTTGATTTTACTTCCAAATCAATTACGTCACCAGATACCAAAGTATGTTCTTCATCTAAAGTAATTTTTGCTGTTATTTTCTCAATATCACCTTTAACTTGTTGAAAATCTGATTCTATAGAATATTCATAATTATTTTCTGCGTTAGATATAAAAAATAAACCACTAGTATTTGTAGTTAGACCTACCGAAGTTGTAATTCCAATATAATCCTTTGATTTTTTAATAATATATACAAATTCCGAATTCCCACTTCTAGGTAAAATAAAACTTCCACTATTCGGAGAATCTGCTACTAGTATTTGAGTTCCTTCAGAGGGTTTCCTTAAAATTACTTTTTGTGCGTTTTCAAATGGGTGATTTGGTAAGTATATACTTTGAGTTGGTACAGAAATATTTTTAATATATTGACCAATTCCAAATGTTCTAGTCCCAGCAATTCCTGGAGTAGTTCCAACTCCAATTGATTCTACTGGATTGAAATATACAATATCATTAAATCTTGAATCAAATTTGTCTAGAGATTTTCTAATTTCAAACGTGGATGGTAATAATACTACAGGATCACCAATACTATGAGCAGTTCCGGTTACACTTCCCCTATTTACTCGAATAACATTATTTTCTCTAAAAACATTAAGAACTGATACTACCTCAGTTACGGTGCCGATCCCAACACTATCCCCAACAGATATTGTAGTTGGTACACTAGAAACATATATGTCTATTGAATTATTATCCAATAATATTGGATTTATTGGAACATTGGAAAGAAGAGTTACAGAGGTTTCTTCCACAGATATGTTGTGTTCTCCACCAATCAGAGTACTTAGTGATTCTGAGTTTATTCCAGTAATTCTTACATTATCATTATCAATTAATCCATGAATTTTATTTGTTTTTACGATAATTGTACTATCGTTTTTCCAAGTAAAAATTGTATCCGGAAAATACTCTACTGTTGTATCAATTTTATTAATTGATTTGCCTTCAATTTTTGAGACATAAGCACTTAAACCGCCACCATTGGTTCCAGTATTATCAAATTCCAGTAGATCATTAATTCTATATCCTTGTCCTGGTTGAATAATATCAAAAGAATCTACTGAACCTTTTGATGTATATTCAACCACCGAGATTTGATTGGAAATTTCATTGGGTTCAATAATAAAATCACTCCCCGAATAAGCATCATTTACTTTATATGGTAGAGTATTTCTAATTAATGTGGAGTTATTAAAATCAAATGATTGGTCAATATTAGAATCGATATTTTCTACTAATGGAACGTAGTTATATTTGTTACCAATAAAGTATGGGAATTTGGGTTCATATAATTCTGATGATGATGTAGTGATTCCCGCAAAATATGCATAAGTTCCATTTGGGAATTCTGGAGTTTTACAAAATCTTCCATTATTTTCATCCAAATCCCCAGAATCAGTAAACTTGTAGTCCTCAACAAACATTCCATTTTCAAATCCACTGGGCCTATTTACTACCAAAGAAGAATCTAGTGTATATCCAGTTTCTAATATTTTAACGGCAGAACTATTATTTTCTGGATCAGAATATCCATATGGACCATAAATTGGACATCCATCATATGACCACCCAATAATCGGAGAATGATATGGATTTGATGGATTGCTATTTCTTTGATCTCCAAATACAATCTTTCCAATATTTGTAGAATATCCAACATATCCATATTCTGTATATTCTTCCCTATTAATTAGAATTTCTTGTCCAAATTTTTTGTAATTATTAATTTTTAAATCTCTTACCGCACATTCTAAAAATACACCGTATCCTGCTGATTTAACCTTAATGCTTGTAGATGCGCTTGAATATCCACTGCCACCCTGAATGATAATTACCTTAGTTAGACGGTTGTCAATAATTACTGCTTTTAATTTCGCCCCTACACCATCTCCCTCTACAATAATATCAGGAACACTATAATATTCAGTTCCTCTACTTTGTACAGATGCTCCAACTATAGAACCATTTGATATAATTGGAGTTACTAAAGCATTTTTACCATTTTTAATTTTAACTGATGGTTTTTTATGTAAATTTAAAATATTTGACCCATATCCACTACCACCATCATAAAGATATGTCCCAACTAAAGAACCTCTAACATACGGTGTCGCTGTTATCACGCCTACAGGATTAGAAATTCTAACATTTAATTCAATTTTTGGGTATCTAAATGAATGATACCCAGTTCCAGTTGACTGAAACTTACTATAATTTTTTCGATTATAGTTTTCAACTGATGTAGCGCCAATTCCAGCATCACATAACCTAAATCTATCATTGTCAATTGATAGAATATAGTATTGATTTGATGTTGATAATCCAGAAATTGCTTGTCCCGAACAAGAATATTGAACAATTTCTCCACTTTTAAATCCATGATTTTTGAATTTAATATATGAAAATTCTTTACTAATATTCTCTGACTTGACGGGAAGATTTTTATACTCAAAATCTGACCCAGAATTAATTATATTAATTTTTGTAAGTTTATTTTTTCCTGTGTACGTTACAAATTTATGAGTTCCTTTAGTATTGGACGTGGTAAATCCTACAGTGTTAATTCCAGAGATATAATCTTCATAATCTTCGTATATTTTAATAGTTTTATTGTTCAGTACTTTTGCATAATACAATCCATTTGATTGCAAAATACCCAAAGTATTTAAATTTGATCCTTGGTACTTACCAATACCAATGGATAGATTTGAATTGTTATTATATACAATAGTTTCACCATCTCTAAAATTATGATTAGTTTGGAAAGTAATTGTATCGTCAATAGTATCAATTCCTCCACCATAAAATACTTCTCTAGCATCAAAAAATACTTGCCTGAACTCCTTTACTATAACAGGTTCTAATAGTAGTCCCTTACCATTTCCTCCAGTAATGTCTACAGATAAAACTTCACCAATATCAAATTCTTGGGGTTCAACAATAATTTCTTCTAATTTTCCTTTTAAAATTGGTTCAGCATATGCAGTTGATCCAACAGATGGGTTAGAAATTGATAGTACTGGTGGGTTTACAAGATCATATCCAAATCCACCATTAAAAACTTTAATTTCTTTAAGTGGTCCATAATATACTTTATCATCAGATTTGTAATTGACAATTTCTACACCATTACATAAAATTCCTGTTGATCTATTTCCTAAAGTTTCAACTTCAGTAGTTGGAGTTAAATTACTAGTATTTGGAAATTTTTTGAGTAATTTTTGTGGACCAAGAAATTTATTCTTCTGAGAAAAAAGAGTAAAAGTATGTTTTCCGTTTATACCATCCGGATCTTCAAACTGCACACATTCACCCGTGGCAATGAATGCCTTAGATTGATATAATTTAATTTTATTTTTTTGTGCTAAAACTTCAACGTGATATACCCCAGTATCAACTCCAGAAATATTATCATATTCCGGAGAATAGTATATTGTATCCCCAGTTATAAATGGCACATTTTGCCCAAAAGATAAAACAGTATATTTGTTAGTTTCTGGATCTAATACTTGGATAGATGATGATGATACTGATGCTGAATGAATACTTGTTGAAGCAAATGATACTGTTAATGGGTATGATGGTAAAGAATTTGATGCAACGTAAAAATATTCATTATTTTCATTATATACGTTTAAAGTATCTGCTAATAATGAGTTATTTCCAAACTTTTTACCAAATAAATCTGGGTCAGTTAAACTATTAGCCTTTTTTAATTTTCTTCGGATATCGTAAGAAACGGTACTTGGAGTAAATCCAGGAGCACTAAGGGATACGTAAATTGCTGAAGATATTCCAGTAACAGTTGCATTTGAATACGCAACAACTTCAGTTCCTCGGTTTAAAATGTCAACCTTATCATCAATATTTAAACTAGATTTATCAGTACTACTATAAAGTTTAAATTGAGATCCATTGATAGTTTCAACTTTATATCTAACAGAGGTATTATAGACCCAAGAATTTGCAAAAACTTGTTTAAAATTTTTATTTTCAGTAGGATTTTGAATTATTTCTCCAAGATTACTTACATAAATTTTTTCACCTTCGGTTGCGAGAGAAGTATCTTCAATTGTAACATATTCGGAAAGAACCCCAGTAATTCTAAATACTACCTTTTTATCAATATCTCCATCTTCATACCCATAATACAAATCATTTGTCCTAATTTCCGATTTAGGACTAATTGCACTAGTAATTCCTACACACCCAAAAAATTGATTAATTGTTTTTTCAGTATAAGTAATTGTATTACCCAAACACATTAGAGTTCCAGTTTTTGGAAATCCAATAGTAGAATCTACTGTGATTATTGATGCACCAATTGAAACGTTTTCTACTACTCTATTAACTGGAGTTACTATAAAGTTACCCCTAATATCAGTTTCATCAGTATATCCAACAAATAAGGATAATTTAAAGTATTGTTTTTGCCCCTCTCGGATAATTTCTACTTCAGAAACAGATGCCTTAGTATTTGAATCTGATTCTTTAAATATAATTTGACCAACTAAATTATCAGGATTACCACTTATTACATCTATAACAATTATTTCCCTTCTTTCAAATTCAGCAGAAGATGGTTTTATGATAAATTTTTCTAGGTCAATGACTTTGGGATTAACATCGTATAGTACATTAAAAAGAATTCTAAAAGATTCTTCGGTTCCCTTTGCCTGATAAAAGTTTTTTGCCTGCTTAATGAAATTATTTACGTTAAGTTCGGGAACAAAATTGAGATTTTCTAATCCAGGAGTCAATAAAAACTTAATTTTTTTATAAAACTCTTTTAAGAATAAGGTACTTAGGTTTTTAACACTAGAAGCGGATTGGTGGGTTGCACTTTGACTAGAAGTAAAAACAAGTTCTCCATACTTATCATACTCAGTCACACCACTAAATCCACGTATACAACCAGTAAATGAATTGGTTGTTATTCCCGTATATGTAATTATTTCATCATTAATTTTAAATAATCCATATTGTTGGGGATACCCTTTGGTTGAACCGACATTAATAGTTGTTGTAGTTGAATTAACTAATGAAGTTGTAGAAGTAAGTCCGGAGAGAACCTCTGGAGTTAAGTTATCAAGTTTTATGTATTGGTCAAGATTTTCTGCAATATCAGTAGGACCACCTTGATACTCTTGTGAAATATAATATTGAGTTAAAAAATCTACAGATTTTGGACTTTCTGAAACAACAAATGATGGAAGTTGATTCTCTACAATTTCTTGTACTTTAATTCTAGTTTCAAACCCAGTTGCTATCATATTATACCCTCTTTAGTTCTCCGTTTGAATAGCTTGAAGTAACCTTAAACCCAACTCCGGAAATTTTTTCTCCAGAAGTAATAGTATCCTTAACCATATTTATCTTACTCTTGGAAACATCAAAATATAGATAAAGATCCTTTAGTCCTATAACATCATTAGATTCTGGAATAGCTTGTATCTCAATAATATTATTACCAAAAGCAGATTCAGTTATATTAATTGTTGATAAAAATATTTCTCCAGTAGTATAATCTACAGTTCCTGCAGAATTGACAATCACTCTAGATTCATTAGTCTCTTTAATCTCCTTTACTACAGACAAAATTCCCTTACCACTACCATCAAGAGCTCCATCTGAATTTTTATTTGGAATATCTGTCAAATAAACAAATTCAGATTCCCCAGGAATTTTGAATCCACTACTTTTAATATTATATCCAATTTCATTAATGTGGAATTGATTTCCAAAACATAGTTCATATTGAGTAAATTGATTTAATAATGCATTAAGATCTCTTCGCATAATCACTTTAGTAATGTTTGATGTTATTGCACCATCAACATTATCGATAACTTGATTTAATTTACTATACTTAAATCTTCCACCAAATTTATTAATATCCAATGATGTGCCGTACTCATTCAAAGTTGATATAACTTTGGTTCTTAAATCATTTATATTTTCTACTTGAGACGAGTTGTAGTAAATAGATGAATTAATTTCAACATAAAGAATCTTAGGATCAATAATTTTTTGATTGATTCCACTCAGAGAGTATTGTTTTAGTTTTTGTAGAATAGTATTTTTATCAAACTCTGATATAAAAGTTGCATTTTTTGGTTTGATTACAATCATAACATTACCAAACTGGGGTGGATCTAATTCTTCTCCCCCAATAACCGCAACGGATTCAGTATTTGGATAAATTTGTTGTATTATTGATTCGTAATCCCTCGATGTAACCGCTCTGTATTGTGAAGAATACAATCTTGGAGCAAAATATTTAATTGAATCAATAGCTTCTATATCAGCACCATATCTTGCGGACGATGTTGTTGTAAGTGATACTGATTCTGGGATTATACTAGCTCCATTTGGATTTTTTACATTACCACTATATTCAAATGATGATGGACCATTACCTTCTTTACCATCAGTAATGATATATGTTGCGGTAATAACAGATCCGTTCTGTAACTTTTTACCAAAGATTCCATCGCCAAATAAAAGTTCATATTTTTCATCTTGAACTTCTTGGAGTAGATATACCTCAGAATCTTTAGTAATGTTTAATATATTATCGATTTTTAAATATTCTCTTCCGACTCCAGTATCAAATTGCTCTTTGATCTTTACAACTAACGTTGCAGTATCAATAAATGAGTTATCTAAAATGAATCTTTGATCCAGTGATCCATCTACTACAAATTGTTTTGTTAAAAATGTTCCTTGATAGACTTCAATTTCATCAAATTGTGCAGTCCATCTACCATTAACCGACTCTACGGTTGTTGTAATTGATTCTGGGATAGAAAATATGTATGATGAACGTCTTTCTGATCCAACACAAATTAACCCAGGATCTAGTGTTACGGTTGGATATGGAAGTGGTGTTAAAACAGAATTTCCAAAATCAAGAGACAAACTTATTACTGCTTTTGCGGATGATCTAGACCTAGGAACATATCCGATGTTTCTAGCAAGAGATACGACATTTTCCCTAATTGTTGCGGAATCCAAAAAGGATTCATTCACAATCATATTAGAATTAAATGCCGTAATATAAGTATTATACGCTAAAGTATCGATAAGTATAGAAAAATTAGACCCTTCAAAATCAAAATCTGTGAAATTTGAATTAGATCTTAGGTAGTCCTTAATTGATGTTTTAATCTGGTCAAAATCCAGATTTGTAAACTTAGTAAAAGGCATATGATTATCTTGTTGCCTCTAATAGGAAGGAAAATTCTTGAGTTGGAACATCTTGCCCCACAATATTAAATGATACAGTTACATCAAATTCATTAGAGTTGGGTTTAGGAATAACAAATATTTGCAAATTTTCAACTCTTTCTTCATATTTTGCAAGAGTCGATTCGATTTCAAATTGAATTGCCGATGCCGTGGCAACATCGACAAATTCAAAAAGAGAATTATATACATTGGTTCCCAAATCAGAATTAAAAAACCTTTCGGTTTTACTAGTTTCAACCAAATTACGAACTGCGCGACGAATCGCGTTCTCATTTTTTAAAATTGGAAGATCCTTTGTAACTGGATGGGGTTCAAAGGATAAACTAATATCTTTAAATGATCTGGATATCCTTTGAACTGCCATTTTTGGGATAAATTTCTTTTTTTATTTATATTCGCTACTTCCAAGAACTACCATATGTTGGTTCAGTACCATATTCCCAGTCATCATAGTCTAAATCATTACGAATTTTTTTGTGAATTTCATTTTGCTCCATTAAATTATGTCTTTGAATGTTCTCATCGTGCATAATTTCACGCATATGAACTTTATTGTCAGTGATTGTATAGTCTGTAATTAGTTTGTTTGTCCCCCAATTATCGAGCATATAATTGGTGTCTCTATCTGGATTTGGTTGAGTAGCCATCTGTTTTCTGTAAAAAGTAAAACAGAACTTTTAAAGGGGTTGCTATCCCTTTGTTTACATAAAAAAAGTGATATTAAATCACAAGGATCAATATCACTCTTAGTATATTACTTTTTTATTTATTCCCCTGTCCTCTGTATTTTTTCCTAGCTCCATTGCGAGACGAAGCGGCATATTTGGTTCCTGCTCCATCTCCCTGTCGAGTTTTTTTAGGGGGCCCTGGAGTATAAGAAGTTTTACCAGTGAAACTACCTTTTGCTTTAGCCATAAATTAATCTCCAATAATCTCAGTTTCAATTTCAGAAGGGTTTGGAGAACCTGACTCATAATATTGTTGTGCCAGGTCCTCAATGACATCAAAGTATTCCTCCTGTGAAAGGTTGGAATAAATCTTTCTACCTTTACACAGGACGTTGTATGTTTCCGTGCTTGGTCTGTTAGTCATCAAATAATTCTTGTTTTCTCGTGACCAACTCTGATACGTGGATCGCACCAAATTTCAAATCCTGCTTCCTTTGCATCCAAACAGAAGCTCACATCTTCTCCACACATATCTTGAACCTCACCAGATTCAAAGACTTGCATCTTAGGAGCAAACCAAGGATACTTCATTTCGGGATGCTCAAAGACACCGTTCTTAATCAGAAGCCATCCAAAACCGGTATAATCAACGGTGAATGGCTTACGACGCTTGGTGATAGAATCAACGGTTTCGTGATTCATTACACCACCATTGTTACGGAAATCATCTTCTTCTAACCAGTGTGCAACTGAAGTGGTGTGACCATCTTCTGTGGCATACCAACCTGCAGAAATGTCCTGATCAATTAGAACGAGTTGATAGAACTTCTCAGTGTTGAAAACGATATCAGAATCGATCCAAAGTTGCCAATCATACTTAAGTTTGCCGTCCCAGGGAATTTGGTCCGGGCCACGTAGAACATTTGCACCAAGACACTTACAACGTGCAAAGTTAACCATCGATGAATAGTCTTGTGAAATTTGAATACTTGCACCGTTCTGTACAAGATCAAAACACAACTGAACAAAACTCTTAAGATAGGTATATGAAACTCCTCTTCCTGGGAGACAGAATACGATTGATTTGCCTCGAATCATTTCACGGGCAAGATCATAATCCCATTCCTCTTCCGATTGCTTAGGCGGAGTTTTTGCTTTAACAGTAAATCCTTTAGCCATAATAGAAATTAATTACTTCAGTATCATACAGTATTATATAGTGATTGTCAATACGAGCGATTGTGATATTTTTCTTCTTCTGAGAGTTCAACATATTCAATGTCTTTCTCATCCACAACTTCTAAAATTTCTGCAAAATCATTTACGATCTTCCAGATTTCGGTAAATTTTTCTTCTGGAAGACTATGATATAAACATCTATTCTTTACGTAAATGTGGTAGACTCTATTATTCATTTTCGTGCTCGGATAATACAATGTCTCTTCCCTCAAGATTAATTTCAATCTCAGTATCTTCATACCAGGAAAGTTCATTCATCATCCATTCGGGAATCGTAATGTAATATTCCCCAGTAATTGGATCAACCTGTACGAGCTCAATATTTTCCCCGGATTTTTTTCTCATGTGCGGTATTTTTAAATCGACTTTATTTTCTTTTTATATAGCGAAAAAAATTTTTATAATGAGCGTTATATTTACATCGCTTCCGTAACACTTTGTAGGTTAGGGTAGTTATGCGTTTTTATAACCGCGCCCCGCGCCGACATAACAAACCCCCCACAATTAACTGCCAAATCACGAACGAAGGCACAAGGGCAGTAAGCGTAACCTACTGCCCCCCACACTCACTATCAGCGAAGTGCCGCCTTAAGTGCAATCTCATCAGGACGAAGTTGCCCTGCCTTGAGTGCAGAATTAGCACCGGTTGAATTATGCCAACGTGAAGAACCACCGCCAACCCGTGACATTACCAATTCAGATTTGCGGGCGCGGCGAATAGGCAGGCGGGTAACCTTAATCAGACCCTGTGCCTCAGCGATTGCCAGTTCCAGTTTAGTCGCGGTGGTGAAGTTCATTTGAGAGTGTAGAGAATTGTTTGGCGTAAGGCACGAACGGGGAAGGGTCACCCCCGCACTTCGTCAGAATGAACCTCAGCGAACTGTGCCGCCCATACGGTAGCGGGAATGCCCACGGGGTAAACCATAGCGGGGTTCTCATTCCAGCTGCTGCCGTCGTTACGGTAGGAGACCCACACGGTTTGGCGGTCCTTGAGGCGGGTAGCGGGAGAGAGGCGCATCGGAGGCGGTTGGTTGAACTGGGTTAATTGTAGCACGTAACGGGGCAGGGGGGTCAGTCCCCCATCGCTTCCTTCAATGCCTCAAACGCTGCCATCCAATGGTCGGCATCGGCACGGTTGCCGGCAAGGCGCTCATCTACGGCAAAGCACAGCACGGCGGTTCGGATGGTGCCCCAAGTGCCATCGGGCAGGGTCAGGGTGGTAAGGTTCTCAGCGTTCCAGGGGGAGGCGGTCATAGGAGGCGGTTGGTTGAACTGGGTTAATTGTAGCACGTCGGGGGGGTCAGCGCCCGTCAGTGTAGTCTCCGATGATCACCCCATTCTGGCGGACCTGAGCGTAACCGTACTCCTCAGACAAATCCAGGCAGAGGTCCCAGGCACGGTCGGCGTCGGTGGTAGTGTTCTCCCAGGGGGCGGCGGGGCAGATCACGTCAAGGCGGGTCATTTGGTTCGTTTGCTTTGGTTCCCTTAGTATAGGGTCTCCGGACCCCCCAAGCGGAAACCCTGTGCCAGTGGTTTGACCGGCACAGGGGTTAGCTATTAGAATTGAATTTCACTCAGAGTAGGAGCAGCAGCGGAATCAGAACCGCCACTGTCAGAAACCCCATTAGCAATTGAATCAAGAATTTGGAGAATTTGCTCACCATTGGAACCTTGGCGAAGGAGTGAGAGAATGACATCGCGGGACATAATGTAGAATGAAAAATGTTAGAAATGATTGAGCAGTTTTAGGTCATGCTCAGGACCCACACTTTAGAAGTCGAAAACGTCTCCGTTGATTTCGGCGCGGTTAACTTTAGAGTCGTTCCACTTCACACCGTCAGGGGTTTCTTTGCTGCCGAATTCATAGAACAATTCCAGCAGTTCTTCATAGCAGCAAACATCATTTTGTTGAATGTATTCTTGGATGGATTCGTCATTCTCAATCCAGAGGACTACGTTCCAGGTTTCATAATTTGTCCAACCGTTGTAGGTTGCATCGGTGAGGCAAGTCTGGTAGGTTGCGGTTGCCATTTGCGTTTCGTTTGGTATGAATCAATTATAAGGGGTGGAAGTGCCGTTCTGGGGGAACCTTGTGCCAGTTCCCCAAGTGGCACTCAGCAACCCATCCGCTGGCAAAGTGCCTCTAGATTCTTTTCAACTTGCTCGCTGAAAAGGGATTCTTGAATCACCTCCCGAATCTTCAGCAGAGCATAATCATATCCTTCATCATTCGTCAGTTGATTCTGATACTTTTCAGCAGTGGAGTAGCAGTCA
>Ga0315909_10000311_pt1 | contig 64678 bp, 92 predicted proteins | sample LakEriMetagenome_11_FD_203527 | JGI IMG/M metagenome (GOLD analysis project Ga0315909, IMG submission 203527) | Freshwater fungal communities from buoy surface, Lake Erie, Ohio, United States - Buoy 2 MA125 | ecosystem: Environmental > Aquatic > Freshwater > Lake | place: USA: Lake Erie, Ohio...
GCGAGAGCTTCATTTCTTCATCAGCTCCTTGGTCTTGTCCTTGCTGCTCTGGCTAGAACCAAAGAAGAAGTTCAGGATGGTAGCCACCACCGTACCAAGGATGAACCCAAGAACGGTATCGACGAACCGGATGTTCTTCTCCGGAATATCGGCTACCGTGATGAGAATGATGTAGCTAACTGCGAACACCGACCAGAACGCTGCAAACAGATAGACGAACCGGCGCACCACAGGGTCAGCATTCTCCATCGCCTTCTCCTGCATGTCCCGCGCATCCTGCGTGTTCTTTAGGTCGATCTCTGCCATGAACTCTGCGTGCTTCATAGCAGCCATCTGAATCTCTGCTAGCTTGCCGTCGTCCAGAACGCCGTTCTCATTCGGCTCCAGCTTGATGCCGAGCTTCTCCTCGACATGCTCCAAGCCCTTATCCAGAACGGAGTCAGCCACCTTTTGCAAGCCAGCGCCTGCAAGTTGGGTCAGGATCGGTGCAAGCAGTGGCAGCATTATCTTCCTCCGGCAGTGACCATATCGTCACCTTTGCGCACCGTGACTTTGCCGTCCTCGACATCCACGCGCATGGCAGGCTCCTGACGATCTAGCTTGTCTAGCTTGTCAATCAACTGCTTCATGACCTCAAACTCGGGCTTGTCCTGTTTGGGCGTGGCACCAGCGATGCTGTTTAGCATTGAGATTAACGCCGTAAGCGATGCGCCCAGAAGCCCCATGACCGCAGCCATCTTGCTTTCTTCCAGCCACAGACTAGCAAGGACGCCGATTACTACAATAGTTACGATAGAAGCAAGACCAAACTTGCCGATAGCCTTGCCAGCCACTTCTTTTGCAGGGGAAGTAGCCTCCAGCTTGGCAAGCTCAACCTCTGCTTCCAGTTTTACTTTTTGCAGTTCAGCGTCCATGATTCACCTCAAGCGGCTTCTTGTGCTACCCAGCTAGTCGTTGCTTCATCCCATGTGTACATCTGGCCGTCCGTCGGCATGTCTACCGGCGCTTTCCACTGGCAGGTTTGCTCATCTAACATCCAAGATGGGAACGGCTTAGGCGGGATAAACGCATCACGCTGCTCGTCAAAGGTGTAGCCCTGACCGGCGTAGTTCTTGCGCTTGTTGCCGTTGTAGCTTGTCTGCACCCAGCGGCCACCCAGCAGGCGCTCACAGAACGCTGCCCCGATGTGTTCCTTCTCGATGCCGTTAGCGTCGGCTGTGTCTCTGTTGTCGACCACGATAACGCGCAGTACCTCGTTATTGGGGCCAAGCTCCGCGAAATGTGCCATCAGTCTTCTCCTAATTCCAGTCCAGTTAAGCTCTCATCGACACCGATGTGCCCCTTGAGAAAGGTGTTAAACGAAATGCTGATCCGAGTATCAAAGCCGACCTTCGTCTCAACCATGTGCTCAAGATGCGACGGAAACAGAATCAAGTCACCTGACCCGACCTCGAACCACCAGCTCTCCGAGTTCCAGTGATTCCAGTTCTCAGGATGAATTTTGATACGCTCGTAGCCGCTCTTGTAAAAGTAAATCTTGTCCACCGCCCGATCCGCCTGCGGGTAAAACACACCGCTGATAAAACTGTTCGGATGCGCGTGCTTGTGGTGATACTGACCCGGCTCGGTATAGTTTGCCCAGGACTGCGTGACGTACAGCGCAACATCACCTTTGGGGTCATGAATCGTCTTGAAGTATTCCAGCATCGCGTCTTCGATGAAGTCACGAACGTCTGTCATCTCTTTGTTCTTCAGGATCTTTCGGTCGGCACTGGTCGTGTTGCCCTGATTGGCATAACGCTCTTGGCCGAGCAGGAAGTCCAACTCGGTCTTAATCAGGTCACGCCCGAGGCGGAAGAACCCAACTGGCAGCGGGAATAGGTTATGGACGTTCATCCGTTCACCGCCTTGTCGTACTCGCGCTGCTGGCCGGTAATCTGTGCAATTTGCTCTTCAGTCCAGATCGTGTTGATGCTGTCCTCGAAAGCCTTGATCTTCTCCATCGTGGCGTGGACTTCTTCCATCGTCGGGCAGGGACGTGGGTCTTCCCATACGGAGAAGAAGTTATTCGTGATCTCCCATCGTGCGCCTGGACGCAGCAAGTGCATAGCTGTGTCGATGCCGTACATCATGTAAATTTTGTTGTCCATAAATGTTATGAGTTTGTTTTTAAGATAACGATACCTGAACCGCCAAATCCAAAAACAGCCGGATCATTAGCGGCACCACCACCACCTCCTCCTCTATTGGTCACGCCGTTGCTACCAGCAGTACCACCGTTACCGCCACCGCCAGTTCCGCCAATAGTAGCTGGCGCGGCGGCATCCACCCTTGAGGCACCACCACCACCACCAGCATAAGTTACGGAAGAACCAGAAATTGTTGATGCTGTGCCATTGCCGCCATTCCCGCCTTGCTGACCACTGACGGCACTTTGACCTGCTACACTAGCTCCGCCACCGCCACCTCCAGCTCCATTAAAAGAACTGCCACCACCGCCTCCCCCACCGTTATTACCTTGTGATGGAGATGTGTTTGGCGTGTTTCCTGCACCGCCAGTGCCGTTTGGTGCGCCAGTGTTGTTATCGGTTCCGCATCCCCCTCCACCACTACCACCACTATTGCCGTTCCGACCTGGAGATGAAGGGTCATAATTTGTTACCGAACCCCCATATCCACCACCGTTGGCTGTGATTGTTGAAAAACTAGAATTTGATCCGTTTGTATTAGCAACGCCGCCTGCACCAACAGTAATTGTGTAATTTACTCCGGAAGTAACAGAAAACGCAGTTCCAGTTCTAAATCCACCAGCGCCACCCCCGCCGCCAAATGCTTTTCCACCGCCGCCACCCCCGGCTACCACCAGATAATCAACACTGGTTACGCCCGGCGGACATGTCCACGAGCCGGATGCAGGGAATGTCAGTATGGCTGTTTGTGGTGCTAGGTATCTGATGATGACAATACCGCTGCCGCCGGTGCCTGCTGCGCCAAAAGTTGAAGGTGCAGTAGCACCACCACCTCCGCCACCACCACCTGTATTGGTGGCGCCATTGCTTCCAGCAACACTGCCTGAGTTAGAAGCGTTTCCACCCCCACCTGTGCCGCCGATGCCTGCTGTTCTGCCACCAGCAACACCACCGCCACCGCCACCAGCGTAAGTAGTGCTGCTGCCGCTAATGCTTGACGCAGTTCCATTACCGCCATTGCCACCAGCGCCACTTGTTACTCCATTTCCTCCGGTTGCACTTGCGCCACCGCCACCGCCACCACTTGAGCTAAATCCACCGCCAGATCCGTTTCCGCCGTTGTTTCCTTGTGATGGAGATGTGCTTGGTGTATTCCCAGCAGCACCAGTTCCAGCAGGATCACCTTGACCGCCACCTCCAGAGCCACCTGTTTGCGCTGGAGATGGAGTACTGTAACCGCCACCACCACCGCCCGTAGAAGTGATAGCCGAAAAAACAGAATCGCCACCGTTAAGTCCTCTAGCAGCAGCTTGTGCAGCACCGCCAGCACCAACAGTAATTGTGTATGTGGTTCCAGGTATAACAGCTAAACCAGTGCCAGTACGGAATCCACCTGCACCTCCACCACCACCAAGACCGCCACCCTGTCCACCAGCACCACCGCCTGCCACCACTAGGTAGTCCACCTGCGACACGCCGTCAGGACATGTCCAACTACCGCTGGCCGTGAAAGTCAGCACCACCGTGTTTTGATTCTGGCTGCCCGGCCACACGCCTGCTTTTATCGCCTGCAATGCCTGCTGTAGCGTCCAGATGCCCGACGCCTGCGTGGTAGACGGGCGCACCAGATTCTTCGTGATGATATTGCCGGGATAGTTACCGCTCATGTCTCACCTTATTGATTGCATCTAATGATGACGATACCGGAGCCGCCTGTGCCGCCAACTACAGGGCTTGAGTTACTTCCACCTCCACCGCCGCCACCAGTATTAGCTACACCGGGAGCGCCGGTGCTTCCAGATATCCCGCCATCGCCGCCACCACCAGATCCACCTACACCTCTAGCCGCACCTTGTAGAGTTGCGCCTGCACCGCCGCCGCCTGCATAAAACGTTGACAAACCAGAAATGGTAGATGCTGTTCCGTTTCCACCTTTGCCACCTTGAGAGCCAGAGCCGTCACTGCCAGTTTCTGTCGCGCCTCCACCACCACCTGCTGGGAAAGGAGAAGCACTGTTTACTGAATTTCCACCTTTCGTACCTTCAGATGGACTGTATCCGCCTGCATTTCCAGAACCGCCAACATAATTACTAGGAGCATTCGTTGAAGATGCACCTCCACCCGATCCGCCGGGGGTTCCACTTGCGTTGTTATTTGCTCTACCGCCACCAGTAGAGCTAATAGTAGAAAATGTACTGTTTACACCGTTAGAACCACTAACGCCACCCGCGCCGCCAGCACCTACCGTAATCGTATATTCTGTTCCAGCCGTAATAGATAGAGCAGTACCCGTTCTAAAACCACCAGCACCACCAGCACCGCCACCGTTGGCATCACCAGCTCCGCCACCGCCACCAGCCACAACTAAATAATCTATCGAGCGAACACCGACCGGCGCTACCCACCGCTGCGTGGAGTTAAATATAAACAGGCTTTGATTTGGGGCTATGTAGCGGATGATGACAATTCCAGAACCGCCAGTGCCGCCTACGCCGCCAGCAGTTGAATCACTTCCACCACCACCACCACCGCCACCGCCGGTATTTACCAAACCATTTGATCCTGCACTGTTTGTGCCCGCCCCAGCGTTGCCACCGCCTCCTAATCCTCCAACACCTCCGGTGCCCGCAGGGCTTGGCGCATATATAGCACCACCACCGCCACCAGCATAATTTACCGATACGCCAGATAAAGTAGAGGCTGATCCATTTCCACCATTACCGCCTAAAGTGCCGTTGCCATTTGCGCCAAGAGCACTTGCACCACCACCGCCACCCGCAGCGTAAGGAACTGTTGTTGTCCCGTTTGTGCCGCCGTTGTTACCTTGGCTTGGCGTAGTCGCCGGTGTATTTCCTAAGCCTGCGGTGGTTATGCCTGTACTAAACGCACCGCCACCTCCACCAGATCCACCTGATCCAGCCTCGGTTGTCGATATATTCCCAATTCGCGCACCCCTACCGCCGCCTGTTGAAGCAATTGTAGAGAGTATTGAGTTGCCGCCGTTACCCGCTTGAGTTGGGCTACCAAATCCGCCTGTTCCAGCAGTACCTCCTGCACCAACCGTAATCGCGTACGTTCCGCCCGGTGTTACAGGAAAAGCCGAACCGGTTCTAAAGCCTCCCGCGCCACCACCACCAGAGGCACCACCTCCGCCTCCAGCCACCACCAGATAGTCCACCGCCGTCACACCAGCAGGCGCAGTCCATGTGCCCGACGCAGTAAAGGTCTGCACGACGGTGACGCCCGCAGGCCAGTTGCCCAGCGTCCATATCCCAGAAGCAAAGCCGGGGGTGTACAGCGGAGAACTCGCGCTGATGATATTGCCGGGATACCCGTGAATTGCCATGACTAACCCTTACGAGCTGATCTGTTCGTAGCTAACCGAGAATGAAATCGCGTTATTCGTACCCGTCGCGACAATGATTGCCTTGTCTTCGAGCAGATACGTTGCCGTCGTTTTATCCATCACGATCAGCGACGCAAACGCCGGAACCGAAATGTTTGACGCAATCGGGAACGCGTTAGCCGACGTCACCACCACAGCGTTACCAGCCACCACGTTACCGCTGGTGAAGATCATCACAGTAGCGTTCGCCGCAGTGTTGGTTGAGTTCGCCGCCACGATCTGATCCAACTTGAATACATTGCCAGAGTTGACCGCGTTGGTAACAAGTACAAAGTTAGACGTGTTCGCAGGGGTCAGATATGTCGTCTGACCGTAGATTTGTGTCACATTGATAATATTCGGGTTCGCCACAGCGTTCTCCTTTATGAGTGATTTGACCTACCAGCGCCAGAAACTTTACGGATCAAGTACCCATCACTGTGGTACTCAAAAAGCTCCCGCACCTTTTCTTGGGTAAGTGTTGTCATTTTAGAAACCAAAAATCATTGACAAAGCGATACTTTTTCCAGCGGTAATGCCAGACGCCGCAGGAGTCTGACTAACCCAAGTTGTGCCATTACTTGTGAGCACGTTACCACTTGCACCCGGACCAACAAAGTTGACCGCTGTTGTGCCATTTCCAAGAACCACATTGTTTGCTGTCAGCGTTGCCCGACCTGTGCCGCCGCTTGCCACACTCAGCGCATTGGTCAAGTTCAGCGTAGCAATGTTCGCCGTGTTGGTTACGGTAACGTTAGACACATTCACCGAAGCAACGTTGACGCTGTTCGTCACCGTGACGTTAGAAACGGCAAGCTCCGTAATGTAGTTAATTACCTCTGCCACATTGATGGAGTCGTTGTACACAGCCATGTTTCTACCGGCTGGGATCGTGACTGTCACGCCGGTCGGCGAAGCGTTGGTGCCGTTAGAAATCACCACAGAATTCGATAGGTTGTTGACTATCAAATACTGCTTCTCTATCGCGGGGATAAACAGCGTCTGCCGGTTGGTGATGGAGCCAACCAGATTCAGTTCCAAGTTACGAGCAGCCTGGCTAGCGTTCGTGTCTGTTAACGCTATCGCTACGTTCGAGCCAGCAAACGTGACGTTGGCAGAACCGGTAATCGCTTCTTCTAAGGCTGTACCGAGGTTGACGTTCGTGGTTGTGCCCCACGTACCTGCTTGGTCGCCAGTGCCGATCAACTCGATCTTTAGCTGGGAATATGTACTTGCCATAATCTTTCCTTACTAAATGGTGTTTATGAGCGTCCAGCTTGCGTTGTCTGTCGTACTCACGGTTGCCCAGCCCGGCGACTGCGGGTTGTTGATATCCACCCAATTTGCCGTCTGACTGTCATTAATTAATTCCCACAAATACCTGCAACTAACAACATCCGATGCTCTCGCGCTTTCTCCAATAAAAACATCGTTGTCTGATTCTGCGCCATCTTCAGCTAGTGCCGTCGCGTTCTCTGTAATCTTGACCATGAACTGCGCCAACGCGCTGAACAGGTCTTGTGTCGATACAGATTCTTCAATCGACGCTACCGTAGTCCTTACAACATTCGCCGTATCCGCTATCGCAGCCGACTCGGCTACTGATCCAGAAATTCCAAACGCACTCGTTATTACATCCGACGCATTTGCAGTTTCATCAATTACACCAAGAATAAATACACTTCGCTGAACAAAATCCGATGCTGCTGCTGCTTCGTTTACTGCCGTCGGTATGGTTGCACTTACGCTTACTCTGTCGCTACCTGCCGCGCTATCCGCAACAACCACACTAAACGTTGCCTGCGATGCTACCGTTTCTGCTGCTGCCGCCGACTCGGATACCGAGTTGGTGAATACCACCAGGCTGCTTACAGCATCACTCGCAAATACCGTTTCGCTCACCGCGCCAGATACAGTCCTAGCGCTAAATACCTGATCTGCTGCTACTACCGATTCTGCTATCGCCGCCGTCGCGTTCAGCGCGGCACTTACTACGTCTACTATCTGTACGAACTCTGATACTGTCACTGCAATCGGCGGTGTCGCCGCTACGTTGACACTATCCGATGCGGTGATTAACCCGCCGTTACCAAGCCCCCAGCCGTCTGATCCCCACGGACCATTACCCCAGCCGCCGTTCGAGATGACAGGGTAGTAGACCGAGCAGCCCCATCCAGCTTCTGCCCATGTGCCACTACCAAATCCGCCATCAACGATTGCCACATATTACTCCGCAGACTCTAGCTCATCAGCCTTAAACCAGCGGGAATGAACCTGACCATCGTCGCCCGTCCAGTCCAGCAGGCACCACACGGTGCCATCTTCATCCATACGCATAGAGGCAATCGGACCCTGCGGCACGACTGCCTTGAGCTTCACAACGTCGCCCTTCTTGTACATGTTCAGCTCCTATCAGGTCGCATCAAGGTTGAAAGAGTAGGTCACGTTCAGAACGTCACCGCTCACCACCGTACGGTCGCCAGGCGCTTGGAAGTCAGACACCGAGAACAGCAATCCTGATGTGCCCGTTGCCACGTTCGCCAAGAACGCACCAGCAATTGTGGCATTCGCGTTCATCGTGAACGACGCGGTAGAAGATGCGTTGTTGATGTTGGACGGATCTGCCAACGTAGCGGAACCAAACGTAGCCGCCTTGCGATCACCAGTGTAGTTACTGTTTTCATCCCAACCTACGTGAGATGCCAAAGTGTCGCCACCAGAAAACGTTGTACTGGCGGATGTGCCATTCACAAGACCAACGTACCAAGCAGCCGTGTAGCCACTGCCGCTAAAGTACTTGTTGTTCATGTCCTGTAAACCCGTGTTCACCACGAGGTTCGGGCAGATGTCTACCCACTTCTGGTTGCCTTCGCTGTCACGGCAAGTAACGGTAAACACACCGCCAGCCGACAGCTTTTCATCAAAGCCAGTTTTACGAGCGACAGCGCCGTTGACGGTTTCGCTTGACTTAGAAGTTTCGATGCTCATAGCTACTCCTCAATTAATACGTATCAGCGCACTCGACGCCGTATCAGGTGGCAACACTACAGAGAACGTACCGTTGCCCGCCTGCGTCTTGTCACTACCAAAATCCAAAGTGGCTACCGACGCGTTTGCCCGAGTGAAGTTGTATATCAACGCCCCTCTGGTTACAAACTGTGCCGGGTTCCACACCACATTATCAAAGCTAACGTACACAATACCGTTGCTAGTTGAGTTGATGGTCACGTTGGCTAACGCCTGACCCCCAGCCGAATATCCCACCCCGGTAATCTCATTGGTCGATGAGTACGCACTCGTGTTCTGATCCAGCTCCACGTAGCCGTCGTACAGCGCCATCTTCAACGTGTCTGATGCGATGTTCTGGCGGCCATTCAAGATGTCCACCTTGAAGCTCGTGGTCAGTCCCTGGTAGATCGTCATGTGACCCTCACCCTGACTTGACCGCTACGGTATGCGTCCTGACGCTCCATACCATCGCCCAGACGTTTCAGTTGACCCATAGCCTCGTTGTACTTTGCCTCAACATTCGCAATCAAATCCTGCTCGCCCTTCATGAACAGATACGCCTCGCGCAAAGCGCCGTACAGCAATATCGGATCATAGTTGTCACCCAGCCATGTGCGGCCATCCGGTGCTGTCGTGATTGACTCTGGGTAGTAGTAGTAGTGCAGCTCTACCGTGTACGCCGCATTCGGCGTTGGACCCAAGATAAATGTCAGCTCATCCGTTACCAAGTTGCTGGTGGTCGATGGACCAAAGATCGCGTAGTACTGGGGCAAGCCAGTATCCGCAGGCGTCGGATATGCGGCACGGATGTAGTTCACATCCTTGTTCAGCAGGTAGTGATATTCCTCGGTGGCAGTGCCGTAGTTTTCAATCACGGCCATGGAGTACACCGCCAGAAAATCGCCGGGCGCGGATAGATACTTGTTGTTAGAGGACAGAATACCGGTCTTGTTGGCACGCAAGGCAGGAACCTGAACCGTGTTGTACACACGGGTTTCAGTCTGCCGCAGGAAAACAGGGATGTTATCTACGAACGTCTGCTCGTAGTTCTCCGTGTATTCCTGTATCGCGTTAACAAGCTCGGTATATGTCATGCCATCGGACCTCTAGCCATCACGCCCTTGGTGGCTGCACCAGTACCGCGAATCTTGATACCCGTGGTCTTCGTGTCCTCGCGGCCAGGATCGCCCGCAGACACGCGCTGCACAGCCGTGCGCGGACCCAACTTATCGACAGCGATATTGTTGGGATCTTCCATTTTTTTCAGCTTGGCTGACACCGCCTTCCCAGTCATGGTGTGCGGTGGTGCGTACACAGAAGCGGGACCAACTTCCTTCCCGCCCTTTTTCATTGAGTACTTTGGCATATCAACCTCACTTGGTTTTCTGGTTCTGGATACGCGCTTCGTTCCGACCGTATTTTTTCAGATCGGCAGTGGTAACGCCACCCTTTTTCATGCCTTTGTGCATACGCTTTTCGTGCGCTTTCACCTCGGCCTTGGCTACCTGTTTCATCTTGTCCATCATTCACTCCTAGTTGATAGTCACGTTTGCTACCGTTGTTTGCGCCACCAAGTTGTTCGGTGTCAGCCCCGCATCATTTGCCCTAGCCCCGCCAATCGGTGCCCAACCCCACTGGAAGATCCGGCTACCACCGCCCGGAAACCCGTCCTGCAAGATGTTGGTGCCAGAGTTGTAGTCTGTCTGCAACCCAGTTAAACCAGACTGCCAGTAAGACAAATCTGGCCTTGGCTCCCGTACTGCCTGCGGGTCGTTCACAGGGTATAAACCAAGGCTCAACTGCGGCTGGTCAGGTTCCCAACAAGTCGGGCACACCTTAATCTTTACGTTCTTCGTCTTGATCGTTAGCGTCTTCAGCACCTTCAGCGGATACCTGAATGCACACCGATCACACTCCGAAATACTGTTCTTACCACTAGCGTACTTGCTAGGCATACATCACCTGTACGTGATCATTCGAGGCACCAGACGATCCGGTGCCTTCTCCCGGTCTTCGCCTGCCGCCATTTCCCACGCCTCGTCGTACTGCGCCTTCAAGAACTGAATCCGCTCCATACCGCCGGGCAGCTTCATCGCCAACCGATATGCCAGCCCACAGATCAGACACTCCTGAAAACGGAATGGGATGTCCTCAACATTCACACCGTTGCCAGCATCAAACATTCTACGCAGCCGCCAGTACACGAAGTAGTAGTACGGGGTCTGTGCCGTGCCCTGATCTGGCGACGGCCATACGTTGATCTGCGGATACTGCGGCGTTGCACCCGGCACGTCCGTTGTCTGCCCGCTGCGGCGGTTTATCCAGACTTGGATCGGCCTGCCTTGCGTGAGCTTGTTCGGGATCGTCGCGTAGGTGGAGACGGAGATTCGGTTGATGTTGATGTCTGACTGAGTCCCGATCTGCCCAGGATTGGTTCGAATAACATGTTCAAGTAAATCCACGGTATCAATAGGTAGATCATAGGTAATCTGCCCCTGCACGAGCGGGATAGTCCCCTGCTCAATAGTCCACAGGTTAATCCCACGGTTAGCCCACTCCGCGAGCAACAGGTTCAGACTGCGCCGTGCCGTGCGGAAGTCATAACCCGTACGCATTTCGAGGCCGCATCTTTCGAATGCTTCCTCGAAGATTTCGTTGACCGTCGGGTTGAACGCTGTCGTGGATGTGGTGTAGGCCATTACCTGAATCTCGACGTCTTCTGGGCTATGCCCTTCGGTTGTTTTACAAACTGCTTACCTGATGCCTTGCCTGCCCGCTTTGCCTTCGTCGTTGCCGCATACTCCGCAGGACTCAACGCCTTGATAGCCGCCTCCGGTAGATACCGTTCACCAGTCTTCGAAGAAGGCTTGCCGCTCTTGGTGCGCCACTTCTGCTCACCCCACGCTTTCAGGCTTTGCTGCGGAGCTTTAATTGCCATCGCCATAACTCCCAAACGCTTCCAAGTACTCTAGCGCGTTCCGCAAAACAGCAGGACTATCATTAAACATTCCTAACGCTCTGTTGCACTGTTTGCACAAAACACCACGAAATTCTCCAGTTACGTGATTGTGATCTATTGCGCTGTCAATTAACTCAATTTCTTTTTTGCAAATTGCACAACATTCTTCTTGGCGCTCATATCGATCTACAAGTTCTTGCGGAGTTATACCTCTTCTTGCGCATCGTTTTGCTAGCGTCCAAGGATCTTTTTCCCTGTACTGCTGAACCCGTTCTGCATTTTCTTCCGTCCATCTACGATGCTCTTTATACAGACAAGTGTTGCAACGACTTTTTAACAAGTGCGCCATAGACCCGCCGCGACTTCTGTACGTTGAAACAGGCTTCGTTTCTCCGCACATGGTACACGTCTTAGTCTCTATATCCACCGCCGCGAGCCTTATATCGTTTTGCCAACAATTGACTTTTTCTGGCTGACCACTGACCTGCGCCTGTGCCCTGCACCGCTGCGCTCTTGATCTGCTGGAACAAACGCTTGCGCATCTCTGGCTTCGTATAGTTCCCTGCTTGATTAACCTTCGAGCGTTTAGCCGCTTTACGCACAGCCTCTTCTACCGACGGCTTACCTAACCGCACAGAACCGCCCTTCTTATATTCCGTGAAGTCGGTGTCATCCCGGCGAGCTTTAACCTTCGCCGTGGGCATTTTGCTAGGAGCTATTGCCCCCATGCCGCGTGACGGTCTCACACAAACTTCCCTTTGGTTTTGCCGCGCTGGGCGCAACCATCAGCTCGCTTGCTTGCCGATGACACAGAACCGCCTTTTGCCTTCTTCACCTTGCCGCCCTTTTTCATAGGCACTCTTGGCATAGCAGGCATCGCAGTAGGCATCACAGGCGGTTGCATAGGCGGACGAACCATCGGAACGTCTGGCACGTTGCTTTCCATGGTCGATGGCATACGACTCCGAGCCGCTGCCAGATCCATCGCCCGCTCACGCCCACGCTCAAGATCAAGACCGGTGCGCGTCGCGCTTACATCATTCGGTGACATACCACGCATGGAGTTCTCCAGTTAGCACTTACCGCCGTAGGCTTTCTTCATCATGCCGCCTTTAGCCATCTTGACCTGCATAGCTTTGGTCTTACCTTTTGTAGCTACGCCGTCAGCAGACTTGTGACCAGCAGCCAAGCCGCCGTTTGCCATCTTCTTGACCTTGCCGCCGTGCTTCATACCAGCTTCAGCCATCTCATGTTTGATCATCGACTTTGGTGCGCCCTTCTTCTTCATGAACGCAACCTCTTCCTTGACCTTCTTCATCGATTCTTTCATCTCGCCTCCTTTGGCTTTCTTGGAAAGGCCAGCCTCGGATAAACCAATTGCGATGGCCTGCTTGGGATTCGTCACCTTCTGACCTGACGATGACTTTAACTTGCCTGACTTGAACTCTGACATGACTTTGCCAACCTTCGCCTGTCCACCTTTGGCAAAACGCGTTTGACCCATCTGATCATTTGGACCAGCCTGCGCTTGTGGCTGCATGTTGAAGGTCTGATTCAAACCGCCGCTTTGGCCGCCAGCTTGCGGTTGATTACCGTAGAAAGGATAAGTTGGCTGCTGACTAGGGCCAATCGCGCCGCCGTCAGCAAACTTTCTGCGCTTTCTCATACGATCTTTCCTCTGGTTTTGCCACGCTGGGCGCAGCCATCAGCACGAGATGAAGCAGTGCCGCCTTTGGCTTTTTTGACAGGAGTTGCCGCCTCTCCGGTCACGGATTTTGTGGCTTCAGAGTGAGCCTTTTCATTCAATGCATCCATTTTTTTATACAACGCATCGAGCTGTGGTACAGACTCACCTTTTGCACGACGAGCCTCAAGCTCACGAATGCGATCCTGCATGTTTGTCATGTCAGCCATTAACAAATCCTTCCCTTGGTTTTGCCGCGCTGTGCAATACCATCTGCTCGAGAAGATGCGCTGGATACTTTGCCGCCCTTTTTGAAATTAAAGCCAGATGCGCCAGAACCAGTTGCGCGAGTAGCACTAGCCTCGGCAGCTTTAGCGTAGCCTCTTGCCATTCTCTTGGCCACATCGTTTTGCGCCTGAAGTTTTGATTTTTTCGGCTTTACCTTTATTTTTTCTTTTACCTCTTCCATTACAGGAGAGGTGTAGCCGCCGCCTTCGCCATCCATGCTGCGAATATTTGATCCGGGCGATGCTGCACGTAAACGCTCCGTCATACTCATGGTGGTTTCTGCTGGTGCTTCGCTGCGCTTTGCCGTGGTGCGGCCGCTGTAATCGCTGCTTTCTTTTGCAGACTCTGGCACAGGCGTTACGGCCTCTATATCCATCTTTGCTCTGCCAGCTCCAAATCGGCGATATGCTTCAGAACTAGGATCGTCGATATTGCCCATGCGCAGGCGCTCAAGAAAGCTAACTTTGTCGCCTTTAGAAGACTCCAAGCCGCGTGCTTTTAATTCAGCCTCGCCGCCTTCTTGATAACGTTTCACCTTCTTCTTCATAACACCCTCCGTTGCGACTCAATCAGTTGATCAATCTTGTTCTCAAGACGATTAAACCGCTGGTCAATATGATCGGTAATGCGATCCACTTCCGCCTTCGTGACGTTGTCTCGTGCTATTTCCTCACGCGTCTTGTTCAACAAGATCGTGATACGCGCAAGCTCGGAGAACTTCTCATGGGCGATGTACGCAAACAAACCCACAAACAGCGACAGAGCGCCGTTCCAGACAAATGCAAGATCCACGGTTAACACTTCCATCTCTTTAACGCAGCCGCCTTTCTAGTCGGTCTGCCTTTTTCATCTTTCATCGGACCCGGCATACCAGACATGCGAGCGCAGAATGACTTCTTGCGTGATCCGCCTTCTGGCTGCGGGGCTTTCAAATTGCTGCCCGTCTCACGGTTGTACTTGGCTCGTCCTTTAGCCGTCAAACCCGCACCCTTCGACACAGGCAGCTTCTCGCCGCGCCCGATAGATAGGGATGGGGTCTTCTTAGCCATAGAATACCGTTGCCGTTACAGACGAACCGCATCCTACAAACATACCGTTCGGGCAGTAGATACCTTGACCTGGAATCATAATAGGCAAGCCGACGGTATTGAAGGTATCAACCTCTAAAGCAATCTTGCTATACGCTGTAACGTTGCCGCTCGTCGTAGAAACTACGCCAGTATCGACACAGGTAAACGTATCATCGCCAGTTTTCGTAATCGTGTATGCACTATCCCGACCAGCGCCAGACGTAAAATCTAAAAACACTCGTTGTCCAGTAACAAAACCGTGGTTCGTTATGGTGACGGTGATTGTAGCGCTAGGGTTTGTACGAGAATACGTGCCAGATTTCTGAACCGTTGGGTCACATACGGAAACATTTCTTGGCGATACTGTTGCGCTTGTCACCGTGATGGATTTCAAGCGTACAGGGATCATGGTTACAAGCAGCCCCGTATCTTTTGCAATCGCAGATTTAACGTCCGTTTGCATCATAAGCTATTCCTATCCGTAGAAAATAGTCATAGTTACGTTGGCAGATGGCAGCAAACAGAATAACCCTTCTGAAGCAAGAATCCCCTCGCCGGGAATTAATGTGTAAAAAGCCGTTCCTGAAGAGGAATCCATTTCAGTAAGGACCTTCGGGTACATCGTCACATTACCACTGGTCGTTAGGTTGGCCGTGGTTATAGTGAGCGTGTTGGTTGTCGCATTCGACACAACATAAGCGTCATCTATTCCCGAACCAGTAGTAAAGTTGAAGCCAACTCGTGCGCCATTCGACAAGCCATGATTAGCTATGGTGACGGTACATACTGTCGAGCTTGGAATATCGTATGTCCCCGTCAACGCCCCGGCAGTATCAACTACACATGAGTTGAAAGTTACGGACGTAACGGGAGATATAACCACACCCTTCAGACGTGAACGTGCGCCATACGCAAGCGATGAGCTTGTTGCGTGGTACGAAAAAACGTCTGTTTGCATACCCATGCGCGGCCTCTATTAGTTGTTCTGCTGGCCGAACAGAGGGTCATTCACAAAGTACGTAATGTAGCCAGCAACATCACCAACAGCCGAGCTTGCGCTTTCGCTTGTAACAGTGAAGTTTTGGGTTGGGCTGCCTGCTGTTCCGATGCCAGCGCCTGCGCCGGTAGCGCCCGGAGTAACAGTCTTGGCAGAAGTAGCGGCCAACGCTGAAACGTAGAACGCAGCGTTCGAAGTTGCACCGTCGATAGTGGTGTAGCCGACATTCATCGTGCCAGAAGTCAGACCGTTCGTGATAATCACGGACGTGACAACAGCGTTAGCAGGAAGAATAACGGGAGTGGTTTGGCCTTGAGCAACGACAACGTTGCCAGCAACAGCCGCGTTACCAACATAGAAAGTTGCTGCCATGACGCCGGTGCCGCAATAGGCTTGGCGAGTGTTATCACCGCCGCCCGAACGCCAAATGCTTTGGGTAGTAGATACAGCCATCGAATTGTCCTCTCAAGCGAGTTCGGTATGGCAATCTGCTTGACGTCAGCCGGGACTGTTTGCCACACCGGGAAATTCCCGGATTAATAGGCTTATACAATGACCGGAGAGGAATTGCAAGAGGAAAGCTATGCGTCAACGAGCTTGTTCGACTTACGCAGATTTTCCTCTTGTGTGATCACCCGCAGGTTCCACGGAACGTGCAGGCCGCAAACTTCATCAGAGATCAGCGGCACGATATGGTCCACAACATACCGCTCGCCCGTCAGCCGAGTCAGATCCATAGCTTGTAGATACAGCTTGCGCATAGCCAGCTTTTGATCCTTGGTTAGCCATCGAGGACTAGCATTACGGTGACGGCGTTTGCGAACGCTGGTTAGAGCTTTATAAAGATCAGGGTTGGCTTCTTTATATTTCTTTTTGTATTGAGTTACCTCAGTTTTTGGTCGGGCATTCGCCCTCGCTTTAACCGCATCTTTGTTCTTCTCGTAGTACCGCTTGCCTGCCGCCTTAGAAGCATCCGACTTTGGTTTCTCGCTGCGCTTCTTGTTGTCAATCGTCCAATCTTCTTTCATGCACTCCACGCAGGATCCCTTGGTCTTGCGCAGGGCTATGTGCCCACGGATACAAGGTAAGCCCGTGTAGTAGTGCGTAGCACCAGTCGCTTTTGCTGTAGCACGGTCTTTTGGGTAGTCCATATCATCCTCCTGTTATATGACACGAGCAATGATAAATGGATCGCAGAAATAAAACAAGGGGGCCGAAGCCCCCTTGAGATACCGCATAGATACTTGGTTATGCGCCTTGTGAGGCAAACATTCCGAGGGGGTCTGACCATCCAAAGCTGTAACGCTCACGGGCTTTGTAACGTACGTTCCCTGTATCGAAATCCCCGTCCATTGAGGGCTGCAACGGGATACGAACAAAGTGCTTCATGCCGTTAGGAACGTCAGTGGTCAGGAACCATGCGTTCGTGTCGGTCAAGAAGTGGTTGATCGTATAGCCTTCCGGGATGGAACCGTTGTTAACGATCGCGTTCACGTCGTTGTCATTGGTGCCCGGACGCAGTTGGGTTTCCAACAGGCGGGTGGCTACGAACTGGAGTGCCGGTGGCACGATCAGTTTACGAGGACGAGCTGCGATCAGCAGACCACGTTCGTCAGTCCAAGCGGCGATCTGAATGACTGCGTTTTCCAACGCGGTTTCAGACAGGTCAACTTGGGTCGACGGCGTGTTGCTGTTGGTGCCGCCCGATACCAGCGGGTGCTGGGTGCTGAACAGAGCAACACCGTCGCCACCTGGGTAGGTGGACGAGAAGCCATTGTTCAGAACAGCCGCAGCTTTTACCTGCTTGGTGTAGGACATCGCACGAGCCAGCGCCTTGGTGTAGCGAGCCGACAGCGAATCGTAGAGGTTATCTTCGATTGCTTCTTCGGTCAGGCTGAAGCCAAGAGCGATTGTTTCGTGGTTGTATCGAGCAGTCCATGCTTCCTGACCATTGTCGTACCGGATCGCAGAACCTTCGTTCTTAACCGGTGCGGCGCTGAAGCCAGACAGCTTGGTTTCCTCTTCGAAGGAACGCTCGGAGGTCTCGGTTTCGTAGATCTCCTTGTGCTCTTCGCCGTAACGAGCGTACTCCATGCCGAACAAAGCGTTCAGGCCAGGCAGTAGCTCTTTCAGTAGTTGTGCGCGTGAAATAGCCATGTCTTACTCCTTAAACACCAGTCGGGTTCAGATACGCGTGGCCGCCAGTCACAGTCGATGTGACGAGGTTAGACGTATTCGTGAACGTGGAAACAATGTACGGTGCGTTGAATTTGCAGATGAACTCGCAGAAGCCGTTAGCGCTATTCGAGGTATCTGGCACGATATCAACGATACGGATTGGCAACGATGCAGTCGTGGCGAACGATGCGCCGTTGATCGCAACTTGCGAGTCACCCGTAGTGTTCGAACCATTGTTCTGGATAAGCGCAGCGTTCAGGCCGATCTGCTCCGAGCTATAGAAAGCAACGGTAGTACCGGACGAAACAGCAGCCATCTTGAACAGAACATCAGGATCGTCAACAACGTACGCCTGGATGTCAGGAGCGTTAGTACCACCAGCGTAGTACTGGTAGTTCAGCTTCTGGTTAGTCGATGGGTTGGTGTAGGTGCAACCTAGAAAGATGCCAACCGGGGTCGCGGTGGAAGTGCCCGTGTCCTTTTGAACCGTGCCGTCCGAAGCGATTTTCACGACATCGCCGTAGTAGATGCTAGTAGCGTAGCCGCTAGCAATACGGAATAGGCGAGTCGAACCGGCGTACACCTGTCCGCCGATCAAATTGATCGGCTGAAGCCCATAAGGCTTCGATACAGTAGGATATGCCATTGATAACTCCAATAAGTTTAACCGCCGCCCTTAGTCGTCGAGGAACTCGATTCCTTAAATAGCGGCATACGTGGGTCATTTTGACGCATAAGATTGTTGTCCACCGCCTTGATTTGCTGTTCCGATTGCGCAAGGTAATGTTGGTTACGTTGCTCGGCTAGCTCCACTGGCGTCTTGCACAACATCACGTCGCCGACTTGGACACAGTCTTTCCACCGTCCCTCGCCATTGACTAGCAGTGAATATTGCGGCTGCTCTTCGACCTTGACTGGCTCCCAACCTTCTCTGATTTTGGTAGAGATGTTGCGAGCGTCGGACTGGCCTCCAAGCGTTACGCGAATCCAACGGTATTTGTAACCCGGCTGCTTATCTGGTTCTGGCAGAAGCTCCGGCGGTGCCCACTGCTGGGGGCGCTGCGTTTGGTTACGGCTTTCTGTACTACGTGGCATACGGTTCTCGGCCATTTATCTACCCTCCAATTTCATCATTTCCTGTACGTATTTCTCCAACGGCACACCCAGTCGTTTGGCTGTGTTGACTGCCGACTGCGCCACCTTGACTTTTTTTGAGCCAGTGCTGCGCGTTGCAGGAGCCACTACAGGGGCGGGTTTCTCGCGCTGGGGTTTTGTTTCCTGCGCGGGGGCTTCGTCCCGATCTACAAAATACTCTGGGAATCGACGACGCATGGTGTCGTCAACCTTCTTCCAGTACTCGTCAGTGGACGGATATGACGTCCCATACTGACCGACCAACTTCTGATGCAAGCCCAGAGCCAAGCTGGTCATCTCCTCGTCCTTACCAAACCATTCGTTGCGCTCTTGCCACTCAACGGCCCTTTGGTCAGGACGGGGGACTGGATTTGATGCGGGTTGTACAACAGTTTGCGGCTCATGTCTAGTCGGAACAAATTCATTTGCCCGCTGTAACTTGAACTGCGCCTGGTTCAAACGCTGCTGCGCCTCAAGCAACTGATCAGCATCGCCAATGTCGTAGGCTTCTTTGTAAGCCTTCTTGGCCGCTTCCATCTCCAGCTCTGCTGCGTTCTTGACGGTCTCAACAAAGACTTGTTCGCCCTGGTTCAACCGGCCTTTCAGCGCGTTGTTTTCCTCGATGAGCTTCTGGGCGTAGGCGATAGCCTGCTGCTGTTCACGCAGAGCAGCCTCTTTCTCCCGGCGCTCGTCGTGCCACACCTTCTTCATCTGCTTCAGGCGCAGCTTGACGTTGTCGGAATACTCTTCCAGCTCGTCGCTGTCTAACTCTTGGACAATCTCCTTTGGCATAGGCTCGCGGCCTCTGTCCTCCGGCGGGGTATCGTCCTCTATCTCAAACTCAAACTCCTCCGACTGAGCCTCGGCTTTTGTGTCCTCTTGCTCATCTGGGAACTTGAACTCCTCACGATCTTGTTCTGCCATTTGTTTCTCCTTTGTTAACATTCAAACCGATTTCCTTTGGATCGGTTCTCACGTTTTGGCAAGACTTGAAGATTATTTGGCACATGCAAACCAGATACATTTTTGCCGTTAAGTGGAATTTTGTGATCCACCTCGTGGCCTTTGAATATCTGACAAAACATATACATGCCATCAATCTCTGCTTGATGTCCTGCCGTTAATTGCACTTGACCATTTATGCGTCCTTGCCTGCGACGCACGCGCTCAATCTCCCGAGAACTGTTTGCCGCATAATTTTTTCTGCGACGTGCAAGAACATGTTCATGGTTTTTTGCCACCCAATCTGCCATCTTCTTGTTGTACTTTTCTCGGTACTTTTTCTGCGTTGCAACAGATCGAGCATTACAAATTTCTTTGTTTGCCTTTCTGTATTTATCAACTACAGCTTTGCGCGTAGGACTGTTTCGTTGCATTTCTGCTTTGCACGTTTTGCAATAAACTTGATACCCAGTAGCCGCTCTCCGATCTTTATGAAAATCAGATACTAGTTTGTCAACTTTGCAATGCGGGCAAAATTTATGCACGACTCACCCCTCTTGGGTCTTGCACGACGGCTTCTACACAATCGTCGTTCAGGATTCTGAACTCTTGACCGTGGATCTTTAGCCGCGTGCCAGTGTTAGGACGGGCGAGAATGAAATCCCCTTCCTTGCACCATGGACCGTTCGGAAACCGCTTCTCATCTTTGTAGCAATCCGGACCCATCTTTAGGACAAAAAAGACAGTAGCCAGTACCTTTTCCTCGTACATGGTTTGGTCTGCTTTGACGAGACCGCTGTCGAATTTCTCCTCGGCAGGCGGAAGCGCTACTAGGATGTGATATCCAGTCGGCTCCGGCAGTTGCTTTGCTTTCTCCTCCGCTGTTTCTGGCAACGTTGAAGTCTCGCCATCTTGACTGGCGATCAGTAATTCACTCATCAGAAAACTCCATTTTTTTTGCAAGGTCCAAGATAAAACCCTCCGCTAGCGATAGACCTCGGATCTCGCCGCAAAGTTTTTGATAGTCACCGAAGTCCTTGGCCGCGTTGTTAGCCACCGCTTCTACTATCTGTTCGCGCTTGTCACGCACCTGTTTGAGGATGATTTCAAACGCCTTTTCCATGTGTTAGCCCTTCTTCTTGGGTGGCTGCGGTCTTTGTAGCTCCATCCTGTCTTTGGCAATTCTGGAGCCAATGTCGAAACCTTTTGCTTCCATCTCTGCGTCGAGCCTTGCCTTCTCTGCTGCCGCTTTGACGCCAGCCTGAACGCCTGCAATCCGCTCCTGAACTTCGAGTCGCGCCCGCTCGATTTCCAATTGATCTTCCTTGGCAGCCGCGTCCATGGCGAGCTTGCGACGCTTGATGTCCACTTCTGCCGCCTTGAGCTGCAACTCCTGCTGCTGCATCTGAACCAACGGATCCTGCTGCGCTTGCATGGCTTGCTGCTGCGCCATCTCTGCCTGATCCTTCTGCAACAGTTTGGCCGCCGCTGCTGCCATCATGCGGCTGACCTCGACTTCCATGTCTTCCGGCAACTGCTTGTCCATCTCCGGCAGCGGTACGCCCAACTGTCTTTCGATTTCGATGCGGTACTGGAAGGCCACATGCTCGTTGATGTGCGCCATCGCAGCAGCCATGATCATCTGCGCTTTCGGGTTCTGACCCACAATCATCGCGATCTTCGGATCCTGCATAGCCGCACGGTGTACCGCGATATGCGCTTCGTGATCCTGGTAGATAAACGCCTTGACCGGCTTGCCGTTCAGGACGTTCATGTTCTCTGTCACTGGGTCACGCGGTTTCAGATCCTCTGCGCTCGGCACCAGCTTGCCGACGTTCTTGATACCCAGTACATCCAACATCTGACGGTTCAACTCCACCATGTCATAAATCTGTGGGTTGGCCGCGGCCATCTGCATCACCGCTTGGTACTGCACAACCTTCTGCGCCATCGTGGCCGAGTTTGGATCGGACACGGGGATCACATCCACGTCGTCGTAGTCAGACTTCTTTGCCCGAGGCGTACCCTCCACCGGGGTGTAGTCGTACTTGTCAGGCGTGTAGTCGCGGATGATGTCCTTCAGGAGCTTCAACTCCTGCTTCATCGCGTAGTGGATTCGAGCCTGCACCGCCGACATGACTTTCAGCGTGCGCTCAAGGATTGCCAACGTGGTGCCAACCGGTGAGTTGGCCGACATGTCAGCGATCTTGAGGTCAGCCGCCGCAGCGAATCGGCGTCCTTCCTCAACGATCTGGTTCATCAAGCCTAGTAGAACTTGGCTTGGCTCTTTGTACGGAAGCGGCAGAATATTGTCGCGGATCGTTCCGGCGGCAACGTCCACATCTCTGAACTCGCCGGGAGCAATTGGAGTGTCATCTCCTTTGACCCGCATACCTTTGGTTTTGAGACCTCCCGGCAGATTCGATAGAGTCCCAGCATCAACAAGCTGACGAATAATAGAAGTACCAGACTTAGCGAAAGCACCGATAAGATGAATAAGGCCGAAGGCATAGAAGCCAAAGCCGGGGATATATGGGTAGTGAACAAAGTGATTCCTCTTCTGATACGTATCGTCGTCTGGGCGCCAGTTACGTCTGATAGCCAAAATCTCTTGTGAGGTTTTTTCGATAGTTATAATGTATGGCAGGCCGATCTCTGTCTTCTCGCCGTCTTCGTCCGTATCTTCGAAGCCCGGCAGATCCAGATACACCTGCATTTCCAGCAATTTGTAGCGGTCATCCGACGTTGCGCGGAAACCCATCTTCTCGGCAATCTCGCGCTCGATATCGTCCAGCGCATTCTCTGGTTCCGGCAGGTCAATGTCCCGATAGAAGCCAGCAGCCATCAGTCGGCGCAGTTCGTTCTTCGTCTTGCGCATGACATGCGTCACACGGGGCGAAGATTCCAGATTGCTCGCCCCGTACGGCACCACCACATCTTCTGCCGGTACGAAGATCGACACCTGCCGCCCCAGGGACGGGTCGAAGTACACCTTCTTGAACGCATTACCCGCCAGACCCAAGCCCCACAACATGCGCTCGTGCTCAGGCCGGTACTCAGTCATCACTTCCGTGAGCTGGTAGTTCATATCGTCCCGAACACGCTCCGCCGAATCCTTCTTCTGCGGGGTTTCCTTGCCGATGATCTTGGTTTTAACTGGACCCGAAGCCGGAAAGGTCTCCATGATCGTCTCGGCTTGGAACTTAACAAGCGCCTCAGATAGAAGGGGATGGTAGACGCCGCAGGCTCCTTCCCATGGCTCCGATCTTTCCTCGATCTTCATGCCGAGCAGCTCTAGGCCGTCGACATACGTCTTCATCCAGTCCTTGCGGGCGTCGATATCGTCCTGAAAGTCACCGAGCAGGTCGCCAGCTAGCGATTGCAGCTCTTTCTCGTCCATCTGCTCGGCCAAGTTGGCGGCGAAATCGTCTTCGTCCTCCTCCTTTTCTATCTTTAGTTCCAGATCGCCGATCCCGATGGACACTGCCTCTGGATCCTCGATCTCGATCTCTATCGGCTCCGCTTCCATCACGTCCTCACCGATTCCGGCAGGTAGTTGGTACAGCGCCTTGTCAATATTTGTCGCCATGATTAGTCCTTAGTAGTAATTCCGTCTGCGGCGCAGGTCTAACGGCTCATCTTCCTCATCAGAACCCAGCCGCAGGAAGCCGCCCTGCCTAAATCGCATCAACGCCTGTACGCCCGAGTCCACCAAGTCGTCGTGCTCGGCGTTCGGGAACCTGGCAAACTCTTCAATCACGTCTTCCGCCCAGCGTTTGTCGGGCGCCCACACTTTACCGGAAGAAAATAGGTCTGTAACGCTGTTCAGACGCACGAACTTGTCGTTGCCACGGGTCGGCGTGAAGTCCTGAACCATCACACCCATACGCCGTAACTCAAATATCAGCGGTGCCCCCGCCGCTTTCGCTTCAATAATGCAAGCATCAGGTTCCCAGTCGTCGTACATCTCCTTTGCCTTCTGTTTCAGGTCAGGAAACTCCACTTTTCCCTTCCACGCGTCCAGCAAAATGATGTTCACATCGTTCTCATCCTCGTCTTTGTGGAAAACACCCCATGTCGTACACGCAGAATAGTCACTCCGCTGGTTTTTTGTGTACGCCGTGTCCCAACTTTGGATGATAAATTCGCACGCAGGCGCTCGATCCCCCTCCCACAGCCGCCACCAGTCCCGTTTTACCAGCGCACCCTCTTCACCCGTGGGCTTTTGCTGGTACTGGGCGTTCCATTTATAGGCGGGAAGCTCCTCTTTCAGTGCCAACAGCTCATCCACCGGCCAGAATTCAGGCCACAGGCTGTTCCCCGACGGCAAAATCGCTGGAAACTCGATCACTTCCCACTCTGTCGCGTCTGATTTCAACACCCGGCCAGTCAGATCCTTGTCCGACCAGCGTGTCATCACCACCACAATCGCCCCACCCGGCTGTAAACGCTGCCGTGGACCCGACGTATACCATTCATACACACTGTCAAACACACCCGGATCACCCTGCGCGAGCCTGGCTTCCTGTTCCGAGTGCGGGTCATCAATAATCAGCAGATCCGCACCCTTACCCGTCACCGTACCACCCACACCAATAGCGAAATAGTCACCACCGTGACTCGTCGCCCAGCGGCCCGCCGCCTTGGAGTCCGCCCGTAAGCCTACGTTCGGGAACACTTTTGCATAATGATCGCTGTCCACCAAGTTCCTGACCTTCCGGCCAAACCCCACCGCCAGTTCAGCCGTGTTCGACGTCTGGATTACCTTCTTATCTGGGTGCCGCCCCAGATACCACGCGGGTAGCAGGTAACTTGCAAACTCACTTTTGGTGTGTCGCGGCGGCATGTTGATTATCAGCCGCTTCAACTTCCCCTCCGCGATCTCCTCGAACTTCTTTGCCATGATGGCGTGATGCCTGCCATGTATAAACCCCGGCCACATCTCTTTCACGAACGACATAAACTTACCCTGCGCCCGCTCCCGCACGACCGCATCCCGGTACTGCCCCACCTGCTCCAGCAACTTCTCCTGCTCAACCGGCGGTAACTTCCCTATCAGCTCACTCAAGTCCACGGACTATTCGCCCTCTCTCGCATCGCCACTATAGAAAGACTCTCCTGCCGCACAGGCTTGTCCAGCCGCTTCTGCATCCGCGCCAGCGTCGGATATATCGACACCGGCCTGTAATACTTCCGACCCGCCTTCTGCTCCCGGTACACCTGGTACAACAACCGGAACGCCTCCAACATCAACTCCTCGTCGTAACTCATTCCAGCGTCCTAAAGTTGATATACACCGGCCTCACACTCCGCTGCCCGCGCGTCACCTTCTTCACCACCCCCAACTTCACCAACCGCTTAATAATCTCGTGCGTATTCCCCATCCCACCCTTGCCACGTATCTCACATATATCCCGGATCGACGGCCCAAACCCATACTTCTTCCACCACTCATCCACTATCAAAAACACTTCCTTCTGCGCCGCCGTCATACCAACCTCCATACATTCCGCAAACGTCATCTCCCGACGCCTCGCTACCATCTCCCTATTTATCTCCACCGCTCTTGGCAACGTTGCCATGAAGGACTTGTTCATTTGGCAAGATCACCATTTTCTCCAGAAATATCCCCCTGGGGGGTATGCGTTCCTGAAGGTGACGGGGGGTCTTCCGATAAATGGGGGGAGGGTTCGAGTTGATTAGTATGTATATGCGAGCCGGAGTCCCATTCTGGCGCGGCGGGGGTGGCCCCAGGGTGGGGTTCGGGGCCGGACAATTCTTCCAACAGCGAATCCGCATCAACGTCGACCACATCAGCCGAGCCGAGCATCATAGTCTTGAGCTGATCGAGTATCTGCGAACGTATCGCGCCGCTATCTTTAATGTGTGTGATTTCCTTGCGCTCGGTGAATGCCGCGACCTCGGTTACTTGCCCCAATACTTTTGCCGCTTGTATGCGCGTTGCCGGTTTAGTTTCCGGATCAATGAGTGCCTGAGTGAGCGAGGAAATTACAAGCGAGCGCAAAGCTTCAGCGGTATGCAACGCAGCCACCTGTTTAGCCTGTTCCAGCGCGACTATTTCCATTTGGATTCTGCTATCAGCCTTAAGCCTACTAGCATTGTTCCCGATGGTCTTGGATGTTCCCTTGTCGCTGTACGCTTGCCGGTAACTATCCGCACCGGTTAAACCCTCCAGGACAATACCCTCAGCGAACTTCTTCTGTTTAGCTGTTAGTCCTGTCTTACCTAATCTAATGGCAGATTCAATACCCTTACTCTGTATTGTTTCCCTTACTTGTTCTCTTATGGCTTTTCTACTCATGGCCTGATGTTCGCTTTGCTCACTTACTCGCCGCCGCTTATCGTGTTGTCACAATGACAACCGCGCTCGGCATTACATGGCCGCACTATAGGGGAACAAATACAGAAAATCAATCGACACCGCTAAACCGATCAATAAATACCATTAAATGATGCAATACATACCCTTGACAAATGCATTGCATGGTCTAATATCACTCCCATGCGCTGCACCCCGCAACGCTTACTTGGAGACTCTCACCATGACATACCGCTTTATTACCGACCCTGGACATGGCTGGTTAGAAGTACCACGCGCCGAACTCGACGCGCTTGGAATCCGTCATTCGATCAGCAGCTATTCATATCAGCGCGACGACATGGTGTACCTGGAAGAGGACTGCGATTTTTCCCGCTTTGCAGCCGCTAAAGCCGCCCGCGCCGAGCCTGTCCAGTACACCGAGTTGTACCAAGAAAATACTTTTGTTCGCAACCTGCCACGCTTTCAACCATAAGGAAACCGACCATGAAAGACTATCTCACTATCGGAACTGTACCCACCGACGAGGACTGCACCCAGAACGAGCCGACCGGACAGTACGCGACCGCGCAACGCCGCGAAGCAAGACTATTCGCCGAACAAGTGCGCCGCCACTATCCCGAGCCCGATGCAGGTTATATGACCGTCAAATCGTTTCCGCACGACTTCGGCAGCTACTACGAAGCTTGCGCGGTTTTTGATGATGAGAACGAAGCCGCTTGCGACTGGGCATATACCGTTGAAGCCGACCCGCTTGGCGTGCTGCGCGAATGGGATGCAGAAGCCCGCGCAGCACTATCACTCGAAACCGCTTGACCCGACCCGCCCGCTTCGGCGGGCATTTTCTGGAGCCTGGACCTATGACTACATTTTTTCGCGACTACGACAAGGCCGAGCAAATCCGCAACGCCAACGCCGCCGCCGACCCTGACTGGCAATACACCCTGCACGCTGTACCAGTCCGCAACGGAACCCGCCAAGCCTGGATTATTGAAATCCGCGACGAGGAAAAAACCCTTGTCGGCACTCTATAAGGAACCTGGACCATGCAAACACTCGCCGAACTCATAGCCGGATTCATTGGCTTTTTGATAATGTGGGCTTTTCTTTTTGCTTTGCTTTCATTCTGAGGAGTTACCGCCATGCCACTACTAAACGACCACTATGAACTGACACTCGCCGGACATTGGCTGCCCGCGCTGATTAACAGCGACGAAACCGGATTATCCGATCAGGATTCCGCAGACCTAGCCGCTTTTATGCGCCAATACAACCGCTTGCCAGATATGACAATCGAGATTGTCGACGATGAATCTAGCTTCGCCGTTGACGCTGTTTCCGACCTGCACGCCGACTGCTACACCGTTCGGTTTCATTTCACTAACCACGCGCTCACCCCGCAGCAGCAACCCCTAGACCTGAACTAATGGAGCCCGACCATGAAAACCACGCTATCGGTTTATGACTTCCGCGATGCTTTCCACCGCTGCGGCAGAGGAAATCAATTTTCTTATGACGCGCTCGGCATTATTTACGATTGGCTAGAGGACAAAGACCCTGATTTTGAACTCGACGTTTTCGCCCTTTGTTGCGACCTGGCAGAGGATGAGCCGCGCGGCATCGCCGAGGATTATTCAATCGACGTAAGCGGTATGGATGACGAGAAAACCGAAACCGAGGTTTTAAGTTACTTGTACGACCAGACCACCGTTTTAGGTCGAACCCAAGCCGGAACAATAATTTACGTTCAATTCTGATGGAGTTATCAATATGAAAATTACTATTCGCGCCGACAAAAACTATGGGGTTCTCACTTACTACCCCGCTTGCCCTGCCGCCGAGATATTCGCCCGCATAGCCGGAACCAAGACGCTAACGACTCACACCCTGCGCGACATCGACGCGCTCGGCTACGAGATAGAGATCAAGCAAACCACCCCGCGCACATTCAGCGCACTAGCCGCCGCCTAATAGGAGATCAGACGATGAAACCGTGGATGCAATTTAATGACATCGTTTCCGCTTGCGCTGAAGCCGGACAGAAAACCGCGCAGGAACAAGCAAACCGAGGAAACCTAGAGCCGCTTTATTTGTACTTCAAACCTAGCACCGCCGACCAGAACGGACAGCTTTTGCTTGTGCCGGATTCAGAAAAGCCGCCCGCAGGATTCGAGCTTGCGACAGGCGAAGGCCTGAAATGTAACGTCGAATTTTCCCGCTACTGGGTTTGGATACGAGAACGCTCAACCCGCTTGCCAATACTTGCTTGGAATTGATAGGAGATCAGACGATGAAACTGAAATTCAACGAATACGGCTGGATTAAATGCTTCGAGATGGTAGCTGACGGGCAAGGCGGGCATTTTATCTGGCGCAGATTTGATACCAAAGCCGCCGCCCTGCGATGGGTGCGAGAAAACCCTGAAATGCGGGCAGTTTGCGCCGAGTGCCAACAATAGGAGATCAGACGATATGAACATCACAGAAAAAGAACTGCGCGACATGGCCGCCTATATTGCCGACTATCTCGCCGAGGAAAACGTAGCAGAGGTTGATTCATGGCTTATCTGCCGCGCGATTGACGCTTACATCGGCGGCGCTGCCGAGCAGAACTAATAGGAGATCAGACGATGAACTTATACAAATTCGAATGTACCGTATGGGTACAAGGAACCACCGCCGCAGACGCAGAGAAACATTTGCACGATGAGGTGGACTATCACTTCGGCCAAGACAACAACCTGATTGCGCTCCAATCTGGCAACGCGCAGCTAGTAGATCAGACGCTTACCGAGCGCACTTAACAGGAGATCAGACGATGAGAACAGCAGACCTAACAGGAGCCGCCCTCGATTGGGCAGTTGCGAAGTGCGAAGGAACATTACATGACGATGGGACTGTGCCGGATTACTTTCAACCTTCCGTTGATTGGGAACAAGGCGGCGTGATTATTGAGTGTGAGCGAATTCAGATCACACCGCGCGGGGAAACCACGGATATGTGGGAAGCAATCATCTTTGACAACATCTTCATGGATGACGGAAGCGACTGCTTTCAAACCGGCCCCACTTCACTCATTGCAGCGATGCGCTGCTATGTGGCAAGCAAACTCGGCAAAGAGATCGAACTGCCAGAAGAACTAATGACCCACGCCTAATAGGAGATCAGACGGTGAACACTTACAACGTGACAATCAAAGCAGAGGTTTATAAAACCATAACAGTCGATGCAGACAATGAAGATGCAGCCTACATCGCCGCGCATGAACTGTTTACGGTCGCACCCGATTTTGTGTGGCCTGAGAGTTACAACGAGGAAACAATTGGCATTGAACTGATAGAAGATCAGACGGTGCTATCCTGCGCCAATGACTAGCAAAAAGATGTTCACCCTGTACCTGATCGAGAATGACGAGGGTCAGGTCAGGGTGATAACCGACTACAGCGGAGAAGGCGACCGCTGCCTCGCGCTGGGTGTGGAAATCATGCAGTCGCTTGCCATGATCCAGCCCCATACAGGCGGCGGGCTATCCTTCGTTATGCCGAGCCAGACCGATGTTGAGCATTGACTGGGTCAGGCTTTGGCTAAACCCGAACAATCCAACCCGACGATGATAGTCGTTAGCATCCTCGCCGACACGATCAGACATCCAGATGGGCCAGCCTATTTCCTCTGCCGCCTTCTGCCCTGTGCCGGACTCGTCGTTATCTGCAATGACCAGCCCTTGCTCTAGCCCCTCTGCTACGCGCACCATGTTGCCAGCCGAGAAGCAAACATGAAGTGTGTACCTGCGCTTCAACTGCTTCATGGCCGCACGAACGGACAGCGCAGTCGCATACCCCTCGCACACAATGTTTACGCCCTTGTTATCGAAGGTAAAAGTCGCGCCGCTTGTGCGCTGACCATACAGAAACTTCTTCGTGCCATCTTCCCAAATCTGCTGGACGCCGACCAGGCTCTTGCCAACTCTCATCGGTATGAGAAGGACAGGCTTGTTGTCGATCCGAAGAACGCTGCCCTGCTCATCAGCAAACCCCTTGCTTGCAAGGTATTCGTGGGTGCTGTACCCGCTGTCGTTCAGCATACGCACCGCCTTGCCGACAGCCTCGGTCGCCAGCTTCTTACGCTGCTGATCTGCCTGCGCCTGACTGATGACGATGGATCGTATATCCAAGTTCAGACGGTCGATTGAGTCAGGCTTCCACAAACTGGTGACGGTAGATAGTGCATGGTTCTGCACGAACCCATGCGTACCCATGTATTTGCACGCGCCGTTGCGCTTGCGCGGGTGGTCCTGTGTTGGATACCGCTTCCACACGCCGATCTCTGGCAGCTCGTTAATGATGATGCCATGCGATCTGGCAAACTGAATGAAGTCCATCAACCCCTCCCGATTGATTTCATAAACTGCTTTAGTTTCTTATCGATGAACCGCTTGGTTTCTGCCGTGACCATCGCCGGTGCGTTGTCGATCAGACCTCTCGGCCAGACCCCAAACTTGTCGCGATATGTATGACTAGCCCGACCTTTCGACCACCCCTGATAACGCATCAGCCAGACCATCTGGTTCCAGAAGTCCTGCTTACTTTCGCGCGGCATCCCGTTAGACAGCTCGACCATCTTGCCATCCACCTCTGTCACCAGATTCTTGCGCTCACGAACGTGGCCGCAGTTGTAGCAGGTGTCACTACCAGACGGCCAGAGCGCAGCGCAGACGGGGCATTTGCTTTCTTTCTTCTGTCGTTCAGACGGCTCTTTCTTTGCCTTCTCTTTGCCATCTTCTAGCTTGCTGACACCATCCTCGAACAGCTCATCCCAATCCTGCCGGAACCGGAGATAGTTGCCGCTGTGATCCAACCAGACAGCAAACGGCTTGGCCTCTGGATTGTGTACGTTGGCACGCATCACCCTGCCCATCTGCTGCACATGGGAGGAGAACGACTTTGAGAATGGCCGAGCAGATACGCCGATCTGGACATACTCGTTGTCGAATCCTTTGGTCAAAATGTCACACGCTATCAAGCCGATGATCTTACTGTCGGGCTTGGCAAAGTCTTCGATGACCTCGCGCTTCCAGTCCTCGTCATCTTTGTAGGACAGACTGACAAAGTTATAACCAAGCGCCTGAAACTTGGCTGCAAGATCAGCACCATGCGCGACACCTGCTGCGAACACCACCGTCTTGCGCGGCTCACCAAATATCTCGCGGGTTTTCTTTGCCCACTCGGTGACAACGTCGCCGGTAATCTTCATGCCGCGCTCGGTCGCATCAGCCTGGCTCCACTCGCCCGCAACTTTCTTTGCCCCTTCCATGTCAACTTCTTTGGCGATGAACACACGAAGCGGAACCAGACTACCCTGCTCGACTAGCTCTTTGGTCGTGATGGGTGATACGACATTCGAGTATGTGCCAGCTAGACCCTTCGTAAAGGGTGAGGCCGACAGCCCGACAACCTTGATGTGCGGGTTGTTCTTGATGAACTCGATAGTCTGCTTGCGCTGCGCGTGACACTCATCTACGACCAACAGATCAAGGCCAGGAAACGAACCGCGCTTCTCCAGCGTTTGAGCAGAGCAGACTTGGATGTTTTCATAGGGCTTATACCGCCAGTGACCTGCTTGCAGTACGCCGTGGTCCACGCTGTACTTGTCGAGGCGGCGGCTGGTCTGATCGCATAGAACGATCCGGTCTAGGATCATCGCGGCTTTGCTGCCCTTCTTCTTTGCCGCTTCCAACATGGCGATGGCAATCTCTGTCTTGCCACCGCCTGTGCCTAGATATAACAACTGACTTCTGTGTCCCCTTGCAAAACCTTCACGCAACTTCTGTATAGCTTGCTCTTGATAGTCCCGTAATTGCAGCGACATTGATTCCTCCTTCCGGCACACAAGCCCGCCGGTGTGGGCGTAGTTTTATCCTTCTAGTTTCTTGAGTTTCTTGAGAAGGGATGCGACCTGCTTTTTTAACTCACCGTTCTCACGCTGGTACATATCTCGACTGACGGTGATCTCTTTTAATTCTATCTCTAATGCACGAATCTGTGCGCGTAAATCTTTGATGATCGACTCTGCCTTCTCTCTTTTTATGGCATCAACACTCTCCGCTAACACCGCTGTAAGCTGATCTTGCAGGTCTTCGTTCTCAACCCGTAGATGATCCATCACAGCTCTCATTTCCTCGCGCTGGATTGCTTCCTCACTAAACTCTACCGTTAGAGGTTCTTCCTTCTGCTCTGGCTCCTTGCGCGTTACCACCTTGCCCATACGATTAAAGGTGGTCGTCGATTTCGCTTTGCCGAGTTCCTTACGCACCGCCGAAACAAACGTATGACTGAAACCACACTTCGCTGCTATGTCACGATCAGACCAGTCCTGCCATTCCAGATCAGACAACATGGCGGTAACGATCTTGCGCTTGGTCGCCGCCGATCTTTGTAAGCCGTGCGATTTGTTTGCGCCGAAAGAAAACAGAATCGCATCACGCAGCGTACCTTCATGCAGGTTGCACTTGAACCCAGGACTACCCGCCCGCTTGGCTGCGAAGTAACGGTGGAACCCGTCTGCTAGCCAGTAGCTAACGCCGTCATGAAACACTTCGAGCGGCGGAAACTCTGCGCCTGCAAGCATGGCATCGGCATAGTCGGCAACCACGTTCTCATCAATCTTGTCGCGGCTCTGTGTGCCGCCGTTGATGATGATCTTTTCTAAACTGATGTTCACTCTTCATCTCCCCAAAAGAAAGCAACAAATGCAACCACTGCAATTATTAGCATCAAACCCATACCAATCAACGCGCCGCCGATCAGCGGTATGTACATCGCAAATTCGTAACTCATATCAACAGATACCGGTAGACAGGATTGGACACGCTGTAGTTATCGTCATCCTCGCGTGACCACTGTGCAGCGTTGACGATGTTTGCAGACGGACAGCTAAAGTTATGCTTGGCTTCGACCATTGCCAAATAGTTGTGCATGATTGAAATAGAGGTTTGAATCACTTGCGGATGATGGTGATATCCGTTCTCCACTTGATTGGCTCGGTTGATGATTTGAAAGTCAAGCCCTTGCACAATGCTTGCCAGATGCGGATCGTCGGACAATAGCACACGCCTCCGGCATCGCCGCCTTAACCAATCCAGCTCTTTCCTGTAAACGTGCATAGGCGGCAGGATGGTTTCGGTCTTTAGCTTGTCACCGCCCCGAACAAAAATGGTCCCAACGTCAGACTCGGTCGGCGCTCCTGCGTAATCAGAGATGGCAAAGTACACCTCGTTGTACCAACCTTTCTTGCGCCGCATCATCTCTTGCGCCTGATTAAGATCAGCGTCGAAGAACCGCTGCCGCATGTGGTGAAACCGCATGATCGGCAGGCCGCCGTTACAGAATTCAAAAACGTCCTCGAAGATAGCCTCGAACGGCTCTTCATATGTCCACCAGTTGCCGGACAGATCTACCTTCAGGTTGTACCCATCCTGCTCGGCGATGATGTGCGCGGCGATGATGTTCTCGATAACGGAGAAGAAGCCAGAGTTCGGTGGCTGGTAGCTGACGTATCCATGGATAGCGCCCGCGCCAGGTGCGACGATGTCGTCGGCAAACCCTTGCAGGGTGTACCAATCATCTTCTTCCACATGCCACAGCCGGTTAGCTCGCTCGAATCCCATGCAGCCAGCTATTTCCTGCGCGTACCAGAAATTCTTTGGCAGCTCTTCCGGCAGCATGTCGTCGATGTCATCCCAATCGACCGCGCCCCAGAAGGCGAACCGCGCTGCGATAGCACCGAGCCGAGGATGCCTGCCATGTTTCGCACCCATTTTGATTAACGTTTCCGTGGGCATAGCTAGCCGTGTGCGGAATGCGTCATCAGTCATCTCGGCAATCAGCGCAAGGATGTCCTCGCGCAGATCTGCGGGGTCGTCGGGCGACCGATAGCGGTTAAATTGAATCACTTTCTCCTCCCAATACGTATCTTTCCCTTCGTGACATGCCACTGGTTGTTTGCGTGGTGTCGTTCGAGGTCGTGGTGCAACAGTCCTTGCCGCACCCTGTCTATCCTAGACTGGCGCATCAGACTGTTCCGCTCCCTTCCGCCTGTTTGCTGACTATCCAAGTTAACCATCCAATTAAGCGTTTCAATGTCTTTGTCGCGGTCGGTATCCCACAGCCTATCTGCCAGCGGCTTTAAGTAAATGCCCACAAAAGACTGTACGCGCATCTTGCTTGTGGGTGGCTGCCGCAACAAAGTCTTGTCAGGTATCTCTATGCCCAATCCCTTGAGCCACCACCATAGCTGCCCAACAGTTTTGTCCTGCCGAAACGCCTTGATAAGCATCGCATCGTAGAGTCGCTGTTTATCCATGGTTCATAATCCTGAATGCGATCTCTTCTGATGCGTACTCCCAGTCCTTACATTGATGACAGATCATGGCCGCACGCTCACGCTCACGTTCCACGATCAACCCAGCAAACTGCAACAAGCAAGCAAGGTCGCCGTCCATCCCTTCGTCCGTGTGGAGAAACTGCTTGCCATCCCACTCATGCTTGACCCACGGCAGGATCCCCGCACTAACCGCCAACTCCAGCACCTCTTCTCTCTTCATAGGCCACCTCCTAGATGTAGAGTAATACAGCACATGATTCTTGTCAACACCCGTGTATTGCAAGTTCCGTGTTTAGGTTCCCCATGGGTGATAGCCCCCTCCTTGCGGAGCACACTCGGGGTATCTGCCCTGCCCAGCTACTGATCTTGTCAGCAGCCTAGCTGTCCCAGAAGGCAACGATTATCTCGATGGAAGGTATGTCTCACCACTGGCCCTTCCCTCTTGTGCTATCCCTCGTTGAAGGTAGCGTGGCTCGCAGGCGGGTCAGACCTCGGCCAGTGTTCTCTCTCCAGCAGCCCATGCAGGCTCACTGCTATCGCGGGAGGTGCGCCCGGCTACCTGCCGGGACAGGTAACTTACTTCGTTGGCTCGTCAACAATCTTGCCGCGCTCAATACCTACGCGGTGCTTAATCTCAACGGCGTAATACGTAAAGTCCACGTAACCATGAGCTGCCTTGTCCGCAGCATATTCACGGCAGCGTTCTATGGCTGACTCAAGTGAGTCGTGAAGAAATTTAAAGTTGGCGCGAAGGCCAGATGGGGAACGCGCAAAGACGGCGTACTTTGGAGACGTTGCTTCGTGCAATTGCTGCACGGCCTGTCTGTTTGTCGGCTCTTCCACGTTCCCGTCCTAATCAAGGGTTGCGGAGGCCATAAAAAAACCCTTAAATTCTGGCTCTCCGTGTGTGCGCACGTTCCCTTTCGGGGCGAGAACCAAAACTTAAGGGCTTTGGATTTCTGTCACTGCGCACACAGTTACATGCGCATGATAGGACAGGAACAGAATCTATGCAAGGGGGGTGACTACTCGCTGCACTGGCGCTTTCTCTCATCCGGTGGTGGTTCCGGGAACTCACCAGCATCCGCTTTCGTCACCGGCAATTATACAGGAACGATCTATTGTATGGGAAAAAAGACCCCGGCAAGGGGAAGAGCCGGGGCTGGGAAAAAGCAGCGTCTCTCTCGCTGCTGGTCGCCAGGCATTCGGCAGAAGAGGAGGTTCACACGTGAAGGAGAGTGAAGTATCCGCCGAGCACCCGACCCAACGATACCCGATGCGCCCGCTCATGGCAACGTTTACATGAACAGATGGTTGCAACACATGGTTCTTGTTTTATTTCGACTGTTGACGTATACTAGATCTAGTAGTACAGTCGCCACTATATCTAGGGGAGCAATATGAAACTCACCAACAAGCATGGCCTACCTGAGACGTTCATCAACGTGATCCAGCGGCCTACTTACAGCCGGGGTAACAGTGAGATATCTGTCACCGAAATCCTATCACCACCGCAGCTAGTACTCCTGCGCCGCCGTCATGCCGAGGACATTGAAGTCGATGCGGCAGACCAAGTCTGGAGTCTGTTCGGCAGCGCAGTCCACAACATCCTGCAACATGGCAAGGATGAGCATCACGTTGTCGAGGAACGCCTGTTCACCACGTTCGAAGGCTGGAGTATCAGCGGTGCTATCGACCTGCAAACCTTCCAGCCAGATGGGTCGGTCATCATCTCTGACTACAAAGTCACCTCTGCCTGGGCAGTCCAGCAGCAGAAGACCGAGTGGATAGATCAGTTGAACCTGTACGCATGGCTGATCGAACGGACAAAGGCGCTGCCGGTTACTGGCCTACAGATCATCGGCATCGTCCGGGACTGGAGCCGCAGAGAAGCTGCACTCAAGGACACCTACCCGCAGGCACCTATTGTCACCATCGACATCCCGCTCTGGGATGCAGAGACACGCGAGCAGTTTGTGAAAGACAGATTGCGCCTGCACAACGAGGCTAACTTCTCGGCAGTCAGCGGTGAGATGCCGCAGTGTACGCCGGAGGAAATGTGGGAGAAGCCCACCACCTACGCCATCATGAAAGCTGGCGGTGTACGTGCGAAGAAAGTTTGCGCCACGCAGGATGAAGCAGCGGCGCTGATTGCAACCAAGTTCCCCGATCATCAGATTGAGGTCAGAGAAGGCGGCAGGACACGATGCGAATCTTTCTGTCAGGTCGCTCCATTTTGTCAGCAGTACAAATCCTACAAGGAGGAAGTATGAAATACCTCATCGCTATCTGGGCGCTGACCGCAGCAGGCATGGTCTGGGCAAGCTGCACATCCCACACCTTTTGTGACAACCGTGGTCGCTGCTCGTTCTGCACCACATGCTGCTACGGCGGTAACTGCACAACCACTTGCAATTAATTCGGAGAACCATAATGAAAAACATCGCCACGGCCTTGGTCAAAGCGCAGCGGGAGTTTGGCCCTGCGCTGAAGACCAGCACCAACCCACACTTCCGCAGCAAGTATGCGGATCTCTCGGCTTGCGTTGAAGCAGTCATCGACGCGCTCAACAACAACGGCATCTACCTGATGCAGCTCACAGAAGAACACGAAGCTGGTGTGAAGGTCAGCACCACGTTCATCCATGAGTCAGGCGAACAGATATCAGGTGGCTCACTGTTCATGCCTGCTAGCAAGCACGACGCACAGGGGTTTGCTAGTGCACTTTCTTACGCCCGCAGATACAGCCTGATGGCTGCCTGTGGCATCGCACCGGAGGATGATGATGGAAACTTGGCAACGAAGACTGCGCCGCCGCCAGCGGCTCCTAAAGCTACGCCCAAACCTCCTGCCGCGGTGCCAAAGCAGATGTCGGGCAAGGATAGTCAGTGGCAGCTCAAGGTTTCCACGCAACCTGAAACCTCGTTTGAGGACTGGCTTGCAGTCGTCATCGACGCGACCGTCACAGCGCTCGACATGGCAGAGTCTAAAGATGACGTCATGAACATCTACCGCACGAACGCCAACATCTACAAGCAGATTGAGATGCAAGATGAGGCAGCTTACAAGGAGCTGGTAGATACCTTCTCCACCTACAAGGGAGCATTCGATGGCAAATAAATTTCCCAACACCGGTCGGCTGAACTACAGCCAGCGCAAGGTACACCCCAAGTCACCTGACCTGTACGGTGACATCACGTTCGACCGTGCGTTCCTACGCAGCGCGATGGAAGAAGCAGATGGTGACGAGATCACTATCCGCTTGGACGCATGGCAGAACGATGGTCAGTACGGCACGTTCTTCCAGTTGAAGGTGAACACATGGAAGAAGACCGAGCCTGGACTAGCGCAGGCACCAAAGCCGCCAGCACCACCAGCCCCACAACCTGTGGACGACAGTGATATCCCCTTCTGAGGTAGCCATGGATCATCTGATTGATTACCTCCGCAGGGAGTACAAGATCCGTACCGACGCTGAGTTGGCAAAGATGTTGGGGACCAAGCCACCGGCCATATCGAAACTGCGGCACGGTGTTTCTGCGTTGACCCCAGCCCTTATCCTAAAGATCCATGAGGCATTCGATATGCCGGTCAAGGAGATCAAGCGGATTGCACATGGCAAGTAAAAGCCCCACGCAGCGCAGCCTTGAGTACCTGCGAGAGCAAGGTTATTTCTGCGCGGTAGTGGAGAAGTGGAACAGTTTTACCAAGCAGAGGCAAGACCTGTGGGGCTGGTGCGACATCCTTGCTATTCGTGAGAACGAAGTGTTAGCCGTTCAAGTCACTAGCACGGGTGTCGCCGAGCGCATCAAGAAGATTGAAGACTCACCCACGGTTGCGTTTGTTCGTAGCGCCGATATCCGAATCGAAGTACACGGATGGCGCAAGAACAGCAAAGGCCGGTACGTATTGAGAGTGGAGGATATATCGTGAAAGCATTTCCGAATGTGACTGGCGAGAAAGGGATGGACTTGCGGGATTACTTTGCGGCAAAGGCGATGCAGGGAATGTTAGCGAACAGGGGGGTTATTTACGGCACAAACGCAGATAAAGATGATTACAACGGAGCAAAACGCGCATACAAAATAGCAGACGCAATGATGAAAGCAAGGGAACAAGATGGAAACTAGCCACCCACAGTTTGAGTCCGTCAAGGTAGGGATCAAGCAGGATAACTCCGGCTACATCCTGACGCTGCGTATCCATCCCGATGATCTGGATGAAAGGATCATGCGGGACTTCGTGGGCGCACGGTACATGACCGTGATGGTCAGACTGAATGAAGAAGAGCGCCCGATGAACCGCGAAGCAGAGCTTGCCAAGGACATGGTGCGTGTGTCCGGGATGCTCTGCCGTGACCCAGACTTCTGGACATTCTTGCAGGAGTCCGGGCAGATTATTGAGAAGTCAGATAAGGAAGCGACAACATGGTTAAAGACATACCTGAAGGTGGAAAGCCGCGCCGACATTGGAAAAAGTCAGCAGGCGGTGGAGAAGATGCTGTCAATAAAGCAGGAGTTCAACGCATGGAAAAATCGCGGCTGATCCCGTACTCGGTCTACCTCGATGCTGACATCCACGAAGCACTGAAGGATCGTGCGCGTAACCGTGGTGCCAGCAAGATGGTGCGCGACGCCATCACGATGATCTTGGAAGGCAGCGATCAGTTCTCATCTGGCTACAAGCAAGGGGTGCGGGACGCGATGGACATCATCCACAAAGATGCGCTGGCTGCCACGGTGTCTGTTAATGATAAGAAGATTGGCGACCACCTGATCGACCAGGTAGAGGGACTGCTGAATGACTAGGGATGACATTGCGAGATGGGCGCAGGAAGCCGCCATCATGCCGCCTGATTGGGGTGCTACCGAGAACCAGTGGCGCAGTCTGGAAGCCTTTGCCAACCTAGTCGCAGCAGCGGAGCGCGAGGCGTGTGCGAAGGTGTGCGAAAACGAAATTGAAAAGGCAAAGCCTGTGTACTCTGTTACGGCAGAGAATGCATTGAAAGCTATCCGCGCAAGGGGGCAAGGATGATTGACGGTAAGCCCACCATCATGATCGGCACCCCTGCCTACGGCGGTGCCATGTTCATGGAGTACGTGGATAGTCTGGTGCGTAACATCGGATTCCTTGAGAGCAAGGGCATCAAGACCCGCTGGCAGTTCATGAACAAAGAGGCACTGATTACTCGCGCCCGCAACGAGATCGCCCGCTACTTCCTTGATGAAACGCGGGATGACTATCTCATGTTCATTGATGCCGATATCTGGTTCCCGACCGACGGCATCTACAAGTTACTCCAGCACGAGAAGGAAATGGTGTGCGGGATCTACCCCAAGAAGTTCATGTTCTGGAACCGCATCCGTGACGCCGCGCTGCGGGGCGAGAAGGATATTGAGAAGTTCGGCTGCTCGTATGTACTGAATGCGGTGGACGACCGTGGCGATCCCGACGCTGTGCCGCTGAATGATGACGGGCTGGTGGAAGTTCTGCACGGCGGCACCGGCTTCATGCTGATCCACCGCAACGTGTTCAAGGAACTGCGATTCAAAGTACCAACGTACCGCACCAGCCTGATCCAGGATAACGGCCAGTTCTTGGCACCGCTGACCCGCGAGTTTTTCGGCACCAGCATTACCGAGCTTGGCCTGCTGTTGTCAGAGGATTACCACTTCTGCGAACTCTGGAAAAAAGAGGGCGGTAGAATTTACGCTGATCCCACAATTGAGTTACGTCACGTAGGCCAACATGTCTACGCGGGTGATCTCATGCGGGCAGGAAGAAACAATACGTAAGGAGAAACAAATGTTACGAGATGGACAGTTCATCAAAGAGCCGCCGCCAAAGATCGGCAGCCACTACGTACCCAAGTACTACCAGACCGTTCTCGAAGGCCAGCCGATAGAAGGCGAGAGCCGGTGGGAAATGTTCTACCGCAAGAACATCTCGCCGTTCGATGTCGGCGCGATCATGATCCTGATGTACGTGGTTATCGCAGTGGTAGTTGCTGTCTTGCGTGAGTTGTTTCACCTGCTGTTTGGATGACCCGCAAACTATTCGAGATGGCTAACCGAGCGGCGGAAGATGAGGGACTGGTCTACGCCCCGGACTCTGCGGCGATGTCTTGGATGCGCAAGTTCTCCAAGATGATCGCCGTGGCAGAGCGCGAGCGGTGCGCCCGGCTATGTGAAGAAGCAGGGCAGCACGACATGGCAGCAGTTATCAGAAGGGGAGAGGAATGAACAGAGATGACATTATCCGCATGGCGAAGGAGGCGGAGGCGTGGAGTTTGGTAGACCATGACGGCATCGCCGCGCTTGAACGCTTTGCCAACCTAGTCGCAGCAGAGGAGCGCGAGGCGTGTGCGAAGGTGTGTGAGGCTGAAGGTGAACGAGTCGATGCGTCTTGGGTAAGTTGCGCGTTCGCCATCCGCGAGAGAGGTGCGCCAGCATTGGAACGCCTAAACAAAGCCGCTGAAGATAACGGGGAGCCGCTATGACTAAAGAAGAAGCATGGCTTATGTGGATGAACGAATCCAAGCACTACATTGAGTACGACTGGGACACGATCAAGAAGTCCTCGTACTGGCAAGCGTTTTCCCGTGGTTGGGATGCGGCATCTGTCAACGTTAACGGATGGGACGATGCCTACAAGATGGGCATGGAGGCAGGCAAAGAAATGGAGAAGAGCCATGCAGTATAAAAAGGAACTCATACGCGAGCTGCGCGATGTAGCAGTCCTATTCCATGCTAGTCAGGAGCTACCGTACAAGCTGTTGGAAGTGCTTGATAAACACCTGCCCCATATTGGCGACGTGTGCTGTGAACGCGGGTGCATTGAGTATCAGGAGAAGAATCCTTGAAGGTCGCTGTCCATAACCACTACGAGTTCATCACCCGCGACGGCTTCCTGTTCAAGAACGAGAACAGCAACGTCGGTCACAACCTGCTACGCCCGTGGGTAGAGCTGTACAAACTGTGCCAGTCCACCGGCATCGAGATGTACACGCTTGACCAGGTTGATCCGGCAGAGCTGGACTTCGTGATCTACATGGATCGCCCGCAGGTAGAGCCAGAGATCGGCAACGCCAAGAAGGCACTGATCCTGTACGAACCAGAGCTTGTCCTGCCGCAGAACTGGGATGCTGCCTATCACGATCAGTTCATGAAGGTGTTGACGTGGGATGACAAGCTGGTCGGGCGCGGCAACTACGAGAAGCATAACTTCACCGTGGACTGGAGCAGCCGCACGCAGCCCATCATCGACTGGAACAAACGCAAGCTGCTGTGCATGATCCAGACGGCCAAGAACTACGACCATCCGAACAGCCTGTACCTAAAGCGGATAGAAGCCATCCTCTGGTTCCAGCAGAACGCCATGTGGGAGTTCGACCTGTACGGCAGAGGCTGGGACATCCGGCACTTCTTCTGCGCCAAGGGCACGACAGATAACAAGATCGATCTCTACAGCAATTACAAGTTTGCCCTGACGTTCGAGAACTGTGACAACGCCACGGGCTACATCAGCGAGAAGATGCTGGACGCCTTCTTGGCAGGCATCGTGCCTATCTACTGGGGCGCACCCAACGTCCACGATCACATCCCGCGTGAGTGCTTTATCGACGCGACGGACTTCGGCAACTGGGAAGAACTGTACGGCTACCTGCGCGGCGTGACGTACGAGCGGTACTGCGAGTATCAGCAGTGCATCGACGAATGGATCCGGTCAGAGAAGGCCATCCCATTTAGCAACGACCACGAGATCAAACAGTTGTACAAGTTGATTGAGGAGGCGAGATGAACATCGCTGTAGTCACCAGCACACGAGGTCGCCCGACTATCCGGCAGGCTATAGACAGCGTGAAGGCGCAAACACGGGGAGCCAGACACTATGTCTTCGCACACGGTAAAGATTGTTGGGACGCTGTATCGGCAAATACAGAAGGCAGTGACGTTGATGTTGTTTATCTTCCAGTTGCCAACGGGGGTGGGGGTTATGCTATGGCTCCTGTTTACGCTGCTGCTCCTTACTTGGTCGGTGAAGACCTGATTTTCTACCTCGATGACGATAACCTCTACGACCCTGACCATATCGAATCCATCACCACACTAATAGAGCAGCATGATCTGGGCTGGGCGTACAGCCTGCGCAAGATCGTAGACAACGACGGCAACTGGATCTGTGATGACAACTGCGAATCACTAGGCTGTTACCCGAACTCGCACCAGCAATACTTGGTGGACAACTCCTGCTATGCGGTGAAGACGGAATATGCCCGCAAGCACAGCCACGCTTGGTATGTACCCGTCGTATCAGACCGTTCGTTTCAAGCGGCGCTGATGCGGGACAAGATCAAGTGCGGCACTACCGGCAGACACAGTGTCAGCTACCGACTGTCAGCAGATGGCAGCGGCGGCATGACCAAAGAGAAATTCCTCGGCAACAACGAGTGGATGGCACAGCATCGTCCAGGCTTTGAGTGGACAAAAAAACAGATCTTTAACTTCTAGGAGAGCAATGTGGCAAAACTATATATCGCGTCGCCCATGTACGGTGGACTTTGCTATGGCTATTACGCGCAGTCATTGATGACCTTGCAGAACAACCTGCGGGACAATCGCGTGGACATGGCTTGCAGCTTTCTGTTCAACGAGTCCCTGATCCAACGCGCACGTAACGCGCTTGTCCACGGGTTCCTGAAGACGGATTACACCCACATGATGTTCATTGATGCTGATATCCACTTCAACCCGCAGGACGTTCTCCCGATGCTGCTGGCTGACAAGCCGATCATCTGCGGCATCTACCCGAAAAAAGAAATCAACTGGAATCAAGTCCACGCTGCTGCTGTCGCAGGCGTACCGCCGCACGAACTCCGCAAGTACAGCGGCTCCTTCGTGGTCAACCTAGTTAACTACCAGAACGAACAGCGCGTAGAACTGGACAAGCCAGTAGAGATTTGGAACGGCGGCACGGGCTTCATGATGATCAAGCGCGAAGTGTTCGAGCAGCTCAAAGATCATGTGCCCACCTACATCAATGACACCAATGATCTGAGCGGTGCGATGGGCAACGACCGTGTGCATGAGTTCTTCGCCACCAGCATCGAGCCGATTGGCGAACGCCTGCTGTCCGAGGACTATCACTTCTGCAAGATCTGGCGCGACAAGTGCGGCGGCACCGTGTGGGCAGCACCGTGGGCACAGCTCGGCCATATCGGCACCCATAAGTTTGACGGCGTTCTGACAGAGAAGCCTCAACCACCACAACCACAAGAGGTATAAATGTTCATACCCGGCAAGACTTACATCCCTGCCTCCGGGCAGGTGGTGGGCGACCGCGAGAAGGAGTTGATGCACGAAGCCGTTGACCGTGGGTGGTTGACGGCAGGTGCGTTCAACCGGCAACTGGAAGAGGGGCTGACCAAGTTCCTCGGCTGCAAGGCGGTACGCACCACCAGCTCTGGTAGCTCTGCCAACCTGCTGGCCTTCTCCGCGCTTACCAGCCCGTCGCTAGGCAAGCGTGCGGTACAGAAGGGCGATGAAGTCATCAGCGTCGCCTGCGGCTTCCCTACCACCATAGCGCCGATAGTTCAGTTCGGTGCCGTGCCGGTGTTCTTGGATGTCAACAGCACCCTGAACATCGACACGCGCAGGCTGGAGGACGCCATCACCAGCAAGACCAAAGCCATCATGATCGCGCACACGCTGGGCAATCCGTTCAACATAGACGCCATCATGGAGATCGCTGACCGCTATCAACTGTGGGTCATTGAGGATACCTGTGACGCGCTCGGCTCCCGCTGGCGTGGCCGCAACGTCGGCACGTTCGGTGATCTGGCTACCCTGTCTTTCTTCCCGGCGCATCACATCACGACGGGCGAAGGCGGGGCAGTCATCATCAACAACACCAAGCTGTCCCGACTGGTGGAGTCCTTCCGCGACTGGGGCAGGGACTGCTGGTGTGAGCCTGGACAGAACAACACCTGCAAGCGCCGGTTCGATCAGCAGTTCGGCGAGCTGCCGCACGGCTATGATCACAAGTACGTGTACACCCATCTGGGCTACAACCTGCGTATCACCGAGATGCAGGCCGCCTGTGGCGTGGCACAGCTTGAGAAGCTGTACAAGTTCATCTCCGCCCGTCGGTCGAACTACGGCTTCCTGCGGGAGCGGCTGGATACTTACGAACAGTTCTGGCTGCCGACGGTTTACCCAGACGCTACCCCAAGCTGGTTCGGGTTCCCGATCACCATCAGCCCGACAGCCAAGTTCAGCCGGGACAAACTGACACGGTATCTGGAAGACCACGCTATCGGCTGCCGCCTGCTGTTTGCTGGCAACGCAATCAAGCAGCCGTTCATGAAGGGTCAGAACTACCGTGTGCACGGACCGCTGGAGAACACGGACTACGTGATGAACAACACGTTCTGGCTAGGCGTACAACCGGCGCTGACAGAGGAGATGCTGACCTACGTCTGCGACACCATCGACGCTTTCATGAAGGAAAACGGATGAAGGTATCTGACTACATTTGCTCAAAGATCAAAGAGCTAACAGGGACGGATACCGTATTCCTGCTGTCCGGCGGTGGCATGATGCACCTGCTGGACAGCGTGGGTAAAACGGACGGCCTGAAGTACATGCACCTGCACCACGAGCAGTCCTGTGGATTTGCCGCCTACGCCTACGGCAGGACGGTGAACTCTACGGGTGTGCTGTTTGTGACCTCTGGCCCCGGCGGTACGAACGCTATCACCGCTGTGGCATCGGCATTCGCAGACAGCGTACCCATGCTGATCATCTCTGGGAACATCACCCAGACCTTCTCGGCACACGGACTGAACCTGCGCATCCGTGGTTTCCAAGAGCTAGATATCGTCGAGGTAGTCAAACCTATTACCAAGTACGCCAAGTTCATCTCGTCTGCCAGCGATGTCAAACACGAGCTGGAGAAGGCTGTCTTCCTTGCCAAGGACGGACGCCCCGGCCCTGTGTGGCTGGACATCCCGCTAGATGTACAGTGCGCTGACATCACGCCCGATACCCTTGAGGGCTACACCGGCTTCTCGTCTAACGCTGCGCCGACGATGGATCTGGTGCAGGACATCCGGCAACGCCTGCAATCAGCCAAGCGACCGCTGATCCTGTTCGGCAACGGCGTGTTCACCAGCGGCGGCAAGGATGCCGCTAGGAAGATGGCACAGCGGTTCTACATCCCGGTGCAGACAACGTGGGGTGCGGTCGATCTGATCCCCGATAACTACGTCACTTACTTCGGACGGTCGAACTCTTTCGGCCCACGCTATCCCAACATCATCATCCAGAACGCCGACTACATCCTGTCCATCGGGGCGCGGCTTGGCGTACAGCACACCAGCCATAACATCGAAACGTTTGCCAGAGGCGCGTTCGTTGACATGATCGACCTTGATCCGGCAGAGGCGAACAAACCAGGGCTGAATGTCGGCAGGCACTCGCGGGTCTGCGGCACCAAGCTGATCAACGCGCTGCTGGATGAGCCACCTGTCTGGGCATCCCAACAGTGGATGGACTACTGCCGCACGGTACGCGACAAGTTCCCTGTTGCGCCCAACCTGCAAGCGGTACGAGAAGATCACTACGTAGATCCGTACTACTTCTACGCCGAGCTAGGCAGCCAGCTACCAGACGACGCGGTGCTGACGCCGACAGGGTCAGGGCAGGCGTTCATCATCGGCCATCAAGTGCTGGAGATAAAAGAGAACACCCGGATGTTTGGTGCCAAGAACCTAGCCATGATGGGTTCGTGCCTGCCGTCTGCTATCGGTGCGCACATGGCAACCGGCAAGCAGGTCATCTGTGTCACAGGCGACGGCGGCATACAACTCAACCTGCAAGAGCTAGCCATCATCCAGCACCACAACCTGCCCATCAAGATATTCGTCTTCAACAACGCCGGGTATCACGCCATCAGGATCACGCAGGAGAAGTACTTCGAGAGCAGGTATGTTGGATCTACTGAGCATACCGGCGTACACATTCCGTCCTTCTCCAACGTGGCTAACTGCTACGGCCTGCGCTACCGCAAGCTACACAGCAACATCCAAGTCAAGACGCTGGTAGCCAACATACTGACTACTGACGGACCAGAGATCATTGAGGTCATCCTTGATCCGCACAAGCCGACGGTGCCGACTATCGGTTCCTACATGCGAGCTGATGGCACGATGGGTTCGCGTCCGCTGGAAGACATGGCACCGCTGGTAGACAGGGATGAACTGCGCAGCCTGATGTACATAGACTTGGTTGAGGAGAAGGCATGAAGATCGCCATACTCGGAGCTACTAGCCACATAGCCAAGGATCTGATCTTGTCTTTCGAAGACCGGCATCAGTTGTATCTGTATTCCCGCAGGCCGCCTGCCGTGACGCGATGGATTGTGCAGAGTAATCTCCAGAACTACACAAACTATGATTACACCGAGTTCCGTAATCACATCCAGTTTGATGCCATCCTGAACTTTGTCGGCGCGGGTGATCCTGAAGCCATCAAGAGTCTCGGTAAACGGATTTTCGGCATCTCAGAAGCGTATGACCAAATGGTGCTGGACTATCTTCAAGACCATCCCGACTGCCTGTACATCTTCATGTCTAGCGGCGCTGTCTTCGGTGACAGTTTTCCGACACCTGTCAATAATCAGACACGTTCTGTATTTCCTATTAATAACATTCAGCCGCACCATTACTACGGTTTGGCAAAGGCACAGTCGGAATACCGACACAGGATGTCTGACCGGAACATCATCGACCTGCGCATCTTCAACTACTTCAGCAGCACGGCCAACCTGCAAAGCCAGTCCATGATCTGCGGGATGCTGCGCTCTATCCTTGAAGGCAAGGAGTTTGTGGTTGACCGCGTGGACGTCACCAGAGATTACGTTGGCCCCAATGACTTCCACCAGATGATCAACGTCCTGCTAAACCAGGAGAAGATCAACACGGCGATAGACTTGTACAGTCGATTGCCTATCTCCAAGGACTTGCTGATAGAACACATGAAAGAGCGATACGACTTGCGGGTGTGGGTGCGTAACGACGCGGTGGCTCATGCAACAGGCGTGAAAGAGAATTATTATTCTACGAACCTCGAAGCCTACGCGCTGGGCTACAGGCCAACGCTAACGTCGATTCAGACGATCTTCGAAGAAGCGGACAAATTACTGAAGTGCAATTAACAACGACACGCTGGTGTGCCCACTGCACTAGCTTCCGGCGATTCCCCGGAGGCTACTTCAAGATACGGCACGGCAGACGCCAGTGGATATGTAACGAGTGCTACGAGAAAACAAGGCCAAAAAATGTGGTGCCCGACGTGTGATAAACCTACCCAAGTAATCGACACCCGCAAGTATCAGGACGTATCAAAGTCATTTGATTTTGTTCATCGGCAACGAATATGCCGGGAGTGCAACAGTCGATTCCAGTCTATAGAGATCCCGCAGGAAGTGTGGGAGAAACACTATCGCCCGCGAAGGAAGCAAAGTGAAGTCGGTTAAGGAGTATATGAACGAAGTAGCAGAGGTAGGCTGCGTTCTTTGCCACCATCTCGGCTACGGTCACTCGCCTGCTCACCTGCACCATCCGCGAGATGCGGTGGGCGGAGCGCAACGTGCGTCAGATTGGCTGGTGATACCCCTCTGCCCTGAACACCACCAAGGACAGTCTGGCTACCATGGGTTAGGAAGCAAAGGGTTTTATACACGCTACAAGCTCACAGAGTGGGATCTGATGGCGATGACTATTGAGCGCCTGCATAACTCTTCTTAACTTCAATTCTCGCCTCTTCCATCTGCTGCGCAAGCTCGCCGATCAATATCTTGATCCGGTCAATCTCTTCCTTCTTCTGTGCGCCCGTCATCGTTTCATCGTTACGGATCGCCTGTACAACCTGGCGCATCTTTGCCATGTCCTTCGACGCGTTGTCGTAGAACTTAGCCATCGCAATCTTGTCGCCCTTCTCTGCCAGGATTTCTTGCACCTTGTCTGCCTGACCTAGCTGCGCGAAGTGCCGCATGTCGGCGTACGCTTGGCTGATCTCTTTGTTGTTCTCGTAGAAGGCTGTGACGTACTTGGATTGCGTAGACGGTAGCGACTTGATGAAACCCATCGACATGGTCTCTGTCCAGTTGGCGTCAGGGTAGGCAGACTTGGAGAACGGCATCACGGCATAGTGCGACGTTGCCGAGATGGTGCCGCCCAGCCAGCCAAGATATCCCTTGATGGCATAGTCCACCTGTACCGGCGATACCTCGGTAGCTTCCGGCAAGAAGACATTCGATACCTTGGATAGCGCGATAGCCAGCGGGCTAGTTCTCTCCGCTATACGCTCGGCCTTCGACAGGCGTTCCATGCCAGCAGTTTCAATCGGTGCCCCGGTGAAGCTGTCCTTGTTAGCGTACAGATCAACCAGCGGCTTGATAATCTGTGGGATTGGGTTGATCGCAAAAGTATCCGTCAGCATCCGGCTAAGTGACTGCCCGAACACTTTGCCCTCTGCGCCTTGATCCACGATCTGCTCGACCACGCGCTCTGCCAGCGTACCCATAGCGCCAATCTCAAATGGCTTCGGCACACGGATTGCCGTATCCATACCCGGCAACTTGAACCACCAGAAGTTGTCACGGTCCCACTGTTCCCGCTTCTTGTATTCCTCGTCATCCTTGAATGCCATGTACAACATCAGAGATGCCAGCACAACAGCGCCCATGACGATGCTGAACTGCTCTGCCCGCTGCTTATCTGTGGCTTCTATCGGTTTGCCAGTGGCCGTGTTGTAGATTACTCGGCTAGTAGGAATCACACCGTCACGACCCAGTTTGTACAAGCCCTGCACACGCGCATTCAAGAATGGAATTACCTGCGTCACCAAGCGGAAGGCAGGCCACGACCCTTGCATGGAAAAGTCCAGCATATCCCGTGCGTAGAACGATGCCTCCAGGTGCGTATAATTTTTCTTGGTTTCTGGATTGACTGTTTCTCTTAGCTGCTTGTACAGCGCCATACGGTTGGCGGATTCCGATTTGTTGCCAAGCTCCTGATACGCCCGCCATGCCTTACCGATACCGGCCTGAATCTTCTTCTCGTTATCCAGGATGTTCTCACCCTTGACACCGCTGTCTAGTAGGCGCTTGATCAGTTTGGCCTGATCGCCTTCGTAAGCAGAACCAAAGTTGAAGATAGCCCCGCCTGCCAGCGCAGAGATGTGCGCCGGGTTATTGCGATCAGATGCTGCCCAGCCCTCAATCACGTTAGCAAACGGATTCTTCTTCAGATCAGTGACAGCGATAGCCGAGATAGAGTCGCGGAACAAGTTGCGAATCTTGAAAGCAGGCGACAGCGTGACACCGAATTGCAGCATGTTCTTGAAGTCGCGGGCCAGATCGAGGAACTTGGACTTCGGCCCCATGTACCCGATAGACATGATGGATTCCAGCAACAACGGTTCTGCGATGTCAAAGTACGCAGGCTTGCCATCGATCATGGTCTTGATCATGCCCTTGCCGCTGGTGGTGAACTCTGGCTTTAGCTTGCCGTCGTTGATTAACTCACCTGACTTGCTGCTGTAGACCTTGCCATCGCGCCACTCCAGCCCGACCTTTAGGTTTGGATACGCACCACCCAAATCCATCGCCGCCCGGACGGTGGCATTAGCAGCCTCGTTCTTCATGGACGCAGACAGGATGTGGCTCCAGTTGCGTAGCGTGTTCTCCATCAGATCGCCGAATGGTTTCTCTCCACCCTTCAGCGCCTTCGAGAAGTACTGGTTGATCAGCCCTGACTTGGTAGCCGCGCCCTGCACGTCACCGTTCTCATCCATCACCTTGTAGAACGGGATGTAGTTGATGTCACGGCTGTAGACCTTGAACGCTTCTTTGTCGATGATGCCCTGCTTGTAAGCAATACGCAGCACCGAGCGGTTCAGCTCGTTCATGTCCTTCTGAACCTGCTTGTACACCTCTAGTCTGGACTTGTTGCCGATCTTTCCTTCAGCCAGCTCTGCTCGTCGCGCTACGATATCTCTATTCACAGATGGTGCTTTACCCTGCGCCACCAGTTGCGCGTCACGTTGCAACGCCACCCAGATTTGATACCGATCCACCTCGTTGCCCACGGGCTCCAATACTTTTAGCAAACCCTTGGTCTTTGGAGCAATGTCGAGAGCGCCGTCAGTCAGCTTGACCTGGCCGTTAAACAGTATGCCCTCCAGCGCACCGTCGATAGTCTTCGACATGCGGGCTTTCATGTAGGCTTCTTCGCTGATGTCTTTGATCGAGCGGTACTGGTCAGCCACACCTTGCGCCAGCTTCATGAAAAAGCCGTCACGCATCCCATCTATCTTGTCGATGATGGTCTTCTTCTCCGGAGCAAACACTGGTTCGAGCGCAGAGTACAGATCGTCAGGCACACCATCGAACTGACTCTTCTTCAGAGTGCGCTTCTGTAACGCTTTTTGCGCAGCGGCTTTGGCTTTCTGTGCGGTGGTTTTTGGTTCTTCTTCTGTTTCCGCTAGCGTTTCAAACTTACGCCCCACCATCCTGTACATGGTGTCGATGTCTTGGATTGGAGTGGTCAACACTTCTTCCGACAGGGCAACCAATCGCTCTAACGCGCTCTGCTGGCTCTTGTTGATACCAAGCAGCTTGCGGATAGCTTCGACAAATACTTTGAATCCGTTTGACCGCTTGTACTCAATACCAGCCAGGTATTTTTGTATCTCGATCTCAACCATGCCATACGCAACAAGCTCATCGATGTTGGCTAGCATTTGCTTGGTGTTGAGCTTGGCTGGCACTGGCCTACCAGCAGCACGATCTTCCCTCACCTTCTTCATGATGAACTTGCGAAGGATTTCCAGATCGCCTACCGGGCCACCTCTTGCCTTGCCCGTCTGCCTTGAGATGTAGAGCTGCCCCATCGTCGCCAGGTGGATCATCTCGTGCAGCAGCGTGCGGTAATTGGTGCCGACTACCTTATCTGGCTGACCGGGCACGTTAGGGCCGTTGACGCGCACGTCGTACTTTGGGCTTTGCCCAAGACCAACAGGAACCGGCGTTACCGTTCCGTAGGTATTCTTGCGGCGCATTCTGCCCTTGATGACGCCAAAGCTCATCTGAATGCCGCGATCATTCATCAGCTTGACACGGCTACGCACAGCCTCTGCCACAGTCCTAGCAAAGCCGTTGGGCGCGTTCTTTACCAGCCAGTTGGAAAGCTGCACAACATCCATGCCATCTACCTCTTGAGCAATCTGCTCCAGAGGCTTTTCAATCGTGTATGTCTGCTGATCCGGCGGCGTTCCTTCTGGCGGCTTGGGTGCGGCTGGCTTCTTGGGCTTGGTTGGTGGTCTAGGCTCTGTGCGCAAGACGCCAAACACATTCTCCAGTGGTGTGGCTACAGCTACGTTGCCAAACATATCTGGCTCTGCGGTTGCCTGTGCCGCAGCCTTGTTGGCTTCTGCTGCTAGCTCAATCAAGGAGTCGCCGATCCTGCGCGGCGCATTCTTGTTGGCGGCAAACATGCTGACTACCTCGCGGGTCAGCGGGTCCATCTCGATGTCGCCCTGATCTATGTACTCGCCCAGATCCTTGCCCTGCCGACGAGCGTTGACCGCCAGCTCTGCGGCCTTGGTTACATAGTTGCGTACATCGTAGTCACCAGAACCTTGTAGGTTGGACATGGCAGGTGCTGCTATCGCCATGCCGCGCAGTATCTGCAACGCCTCTGGATCGGTGGTCTCTGCGTATAAATCAATCAGCGCATCGTTCTCATAAGCGCGGGCAAACAGCGCATTTGCCAAGCGAGTCTGTGCCAACGGCGTAGGCTGCCCCTGGCGATTCATGAGTTGCGCCTGCTCCTCTTTGGGCATCGAGGCGACAAACTGACGCAGTGAAGCAATGGTTGGGCTGCCATCTGTGAGAAACTCAATCCCTTGCAGATCAAACCTGCCCATGTCGATCTTTGCCTGTTCGGTAGGCGACATACCTAGCTGACCGCCAACGTTGCTCTTGTCAGCGATGTCAGGCGTGAGCGAGGACTTGGGCATGATGCGCACGAGAACGGGCTGCTCCATGGCATCGATCACACTTGCCTCAACGCCGTGCGCCTGATCTTCTATCATGCTGCGCACATAGTCGGTATACGGGCCGCTGCGATACAGCTCTTGCAGCCCAGCTATGCGCCCGTTGCCAGCGACCGGTCTGATGCCCTCGAATGCCGGATCAGCGTACTGCTCAACGGTCGTGCCATCAGCGCGGTTGCTAGGCGTAATTTCACGAGCATCTAGCACAGCGTATTGCACAGGAATTTTGGTGCCGTCAGACGCAGATACAACGTCAACGCGGCCCAACTGATTTTCATCAACCTGTACATCGCTAATAACCACCGGAGCGCCTGCACCAAAATCTCTGGAAACAGATAGGCGGTTGTAGTCCGGCTGCCGAGCGATGCTCATCATCTGCTGAATAGATGCGGGCTTGGTGCGATCACGGTTCTGGATATCGGCCAACGACAAACCAAAATCTTCCGGCTTGCCCTCCCAGTAATTCTGCAACGCCTTGGTTGCTTCTTCTGGCGGCTGCGCAATTCCTGGTGGCGGGGGTGGAGGCGGCTCCGGTGTTGGAGCAGCAGCACTAGGCTCTTCAATTGTTCTTGGCAACGTTGCCAAGGGCGATGGCTCAACCGGCGCAGCAGCAGGCTCTACCGCTGGTTCTTCTGGTGGCGCAGCTTCTGGTGGTGGCGCTTCTCGTCCGCGTGTCAGGCCAGCAGCAGTGCCGAGGCCAAGGCCGCCGACAGCAGCCATACCCATCGTCTCGCCCAGACCTTCTGTGATGCTGCGATTAGGATCAACTTGCTGCCCGGCCAGGTTCTGTGCAACCTTGCCGCCGCCCTCTTCGATCATTTCGCTGATGGTCTCGCCCGCGCCACCTTTGACAGCAGCGCCAAATCTGCCACCCTTGACCGGCACTTTCGCCATCGCTTCTTCGATAGCGCGACCGCCCGGCAATCTCTGTGCAAGCAGCGATATAACGGCAGCACCTGCACCCGTCGCACGAGCGTAGCCAAGAGCGCGGCCAGCAGCCTCCTCTTCGGATATGCCTTTGCTGACCATCTCTTTGTATAACTGTTCGTATGTGCCAGCACCGACATCAGCGCCCTGTTGCACCGCGCCTGTGCCCACAGCGCCGCTGACCGCAGTCCTAGCGCCTGCGCCTGCAATACCCAAGCCGCGTGCCACAGCCAGACCTGGCAACAGATTGGGTGCTTGTTCTGCGATGAAGTTGGATAGCAGGGCTGGATCCTTGATGGTCTCCATGAAGGCAGTAAACCCCGCCTTGAGTTCACCTTCTTTGCCTGCTTCTTTGATTTTGGCTGTGCGCTCGGCTTCACGGCGCTTCAGCTCTTCTGACTTCATGGCCTCGCCAGCTTCACGAATCTCGCGGCCAACTTTGGTTAGACCCGTGTCAGAAAAGTCGCCCGTAGCCAGTCCATATAGCTGACCAGGTAGCTGCGTCAGTGCGCCAACGCCAGAGACTACGCCAGCGCCAACGTCCTTGGCGGCTTCACCGAAAGTGCGCTCTTTGCGAGCAACAGCTTCTTTTTCTCTAACGTCAAACTGGTCAAACGGATTGCCAGCTTTAGTCTGCACATCAAACTGGTCAAACGGGTTTGCCATTTATCTTGTCCCTAAAATACGCGCGGCAGCACCGGCTCCATATTTAGCATCGAAATCCGCTGCAAGAGCAGGATTCTTTTTCAGATAATCAACCGCAGCAGCAGGCGGCGCAGTTGTTGGGGCAGGTACAGCACCACCTCTTGTCGGATCGCCCTGCATTAACTGTATTGCAGCCGCTTTTTTCTCCGCTAGACTCTTGCCCGCGTAGGACATATCGCCAGCCACGACTTTCATTGCCTCTTCAAAGCTCATGGTGTTTTGTGGTTTGCCAACGCCACGGACCATGCCAAGCTCGTTCATAAACTTGTTAGCAGATTCAGCACCCTGCGTCGCAAGAATGTTGTGATATCTGCCTAATAAGCGTTCTGTTTCTCCGGGCCGGTTAGCGGAAGAAGCATTAATTCTGGCGACGGCCAACTGATAGTCGCCATTCATCTTCGCTACTTGCAACGCACGTTGCGCCGCTTCGTCTGCTTTGTACTGCTCAACAAACAGATCAGATGCTTTTTCAACCGACTTGTTGAACTGATCGGTCTGACGAATTTGCAGTTCTTCCAGCTTGGTTTCCTTGGCCTGAACACGAGACAGCGCTTTGCCAGACGTATCGCGTCTGGCACGATCCTCCGCAAACGACAGCTCACGTTCGGTTTTCTTAATGTCTCGCTCTGTATCGCGTATGTCTTTAAGAGCAGAATTGTAAACATTGGTGGCGTCAGATATGCCACTGCCCAACGCTTGTCCTTCTTGCCCTTCTCTTGCCTGGAATAATCTAGCAGCCAAAGCCAAAGCAGCAGCACCTTTTGCCTGCTCTCTTTGTTTGCTTAAATCTTCTCTTCTTTTCCCTTCTTCTTCGCGCTCACGCTTGTACAAATCTGTGTCTACGCCCGCCTCACGTTCTGCGTCGCGTAAAGCAGCAAGCTCTGACTTGATATCCGTCGGGGCTAGAGCAGCATAATCGCGGAATCTAAATCCCCCCGGAAGCGTTAGTGATGATGCGCCAGCGGGAGCGGCAGGCACGGCAGGCATTTCACCGCCCGGCTGTGTAGCCAACCCTCTGCGGAATATTTCACTTGCAGATACCAGATCACCGTCCGCATAGCCCGACACTTGGCCGCCTTCGTCGAACGCCACAATTCCACCACCTGCCATCTGCGTCATGTTACTTGGTAACGCTGCTACGCCAGTGCTTGGAGGAGGCGCACCCGGCGCAGCCATGATCCCAGGAGGAACCTGACCCTGTGCCGCTGTAGGCTGCTGTCCCAGAACATCCTGCGCGACAGTAGTCTGCGGTGGCTGTATGGCAGACTTGGCGATGCGGTCAATCATCATGCCCGCCATCAGCGCCTTCTGTGGATCAATCATTCCCATCTGGACCATACGCGCCAAGTCAGGCTTGCTGTACTTGGTGGCAAGCTCACGGATCTCGTCTATCCGCACACCCAAGTTATCGCGCTTCATGCTTAACCCCTTGACAGATGATCAACTGCTAGGTCGGCTAACCCGCCGCCTGCATAGCCAGACATCAGACCACCTTCTTTGCTGCCAAATAATTTTTGCGCTCCATACAGCGCCGTGCCAACACCAGCAAGCTGCGCCATAGCTGACTGCGGCGCTTGATAGACAGCCTGCGTCGTCTGCGTCGGCACACCAGCAATCATCTCCTTGGCAAATGCCAACTGCTCGTATGGATACTTCTTCTGACGCAGGAAGTCTTCGTACTGCTGCGTAAGACGCTGCTGCTCCAGCGCTTGATACTGCTGACCCACACTTTGCAGCGCGTTGATGATGTCCTTCTGCTGACCAAACTGTGCCTGCCCCAACCCGCCTAGCTGCTGTGCTGCTGCAAGCTGCTGCTGCAATCCTTGTAGTGCAAGCCCAGCGCCATATTGCCGCGAGGCTTCTGTCTGACGCTGTGCTTCCAGCGCACGTTGCTGTTCTGTGGAGTACAAATTCTGCGCCTGCTCGTAAGCAGCTTGCGCACCACGCGCTTGTATGTCACCTATCTGCTGACCAAGATTGCGCTGACGCTCTGCTTCCATAATGGCTTGCCGACTACCGCCAAACGCACCCGCACCTACCGCCTGTGCCTGCTGTTTCGTGCGCTCAATGTCAGACTGTCTTCTTGCCTCACGCGCCTGTATGTCCACCACGTTCTGGTAGTAGGGCGACATGTACGACTCTGCCGCACCAGGCTGCGTGAATGACCCAGTCTGGAACTGACTAGGTATGTAATTGATGTCACCCGCCCGCAAGCCAGCAGCACCGGCAAACTGCGTAGCAGCGCCAAGCTGTTGTGCTGGTCCAAGGTTCGCAACCGCCTGCTGTGCGGTAACTTGGAACGGATCAAACCCAGCAATACGCTCCCGCGTGTACGGCTGGTATTCCGTCTTCGATGCACGGATAGCGTTCTTGGCTATATCAATAACATCGCCCCGCACTTCCGGCGGGTAGGTGTACTGGATATTAGTGGTGTTGGCAGGCGGCGCAGAACCACCGCCACCACCACCGCCGTAAACACGACCGCCCGGCTTCAGCCTTGTCGCACTCTCGCCAATCGGCTCGCCAAACGCTTCTAACTGTCTGCGGGAATAGTTCATAACTACCTCTGCAAAATTTTCGTATATACCTTGTCGGTATGCTTGTAATCCAAATATTCGAACAAGCGCGAATTATCGAGGTGGACTTTGGTATGCATGACGACTCTATTCACACCGATGTCTTTCAATATTTCTTCCGCGTACTTAAACATCTTGATTCCAGTGCGCCCTTTGCGGTACTCCGGTTTCAAATAATAAATATCTTCAAACGCCGTGATGCAAGTCTTGTAATGCAAGTGTGGCTGGATAATAAAAATGATGTATCCAATCAACTCCTCGCCATCCATGCAGTTGATACATATCAGCCATCCCATCTCCGCCATCTGTGCGTACCGCTCGTAATCCGGTGCCATCGGAAAATCTTTGGTTACACACAGCTCGTCGTAGTGAGCAGGAAATATGCTCTCCAACTGTTTCGCAAAATCAAACGGGTTAACTGCTTTGTACGTTATCTCACTCATGCAGGTAGAAGACTACGAGATTTGCTATCAACAGCCACCTTGCCTTTTCCTACCGTCTTTCTTCTGCGCTTCTGAATCCTGTCCATCATGGCGTACAACTGTCGTGCTCCTGCATCTGTGGAGCCGTTGCCAAGTTCTGACACGATCCGCGCTGGGATTACAAACTCACCATCAGCAAGACGAGCAGGCTGCCGGTTGCCAATAGAAGCAGGGATAGAATCAGATACTCCATCGCCCGGTCCTTTCAGTAAACGTCCACCATCAGAGTAGTCACCCAAGTGATACCCACCACCTGCATAACCACCCATAGCCATAGCGCGGGGCTGGTTCTGTTGCAGGTTCTGAGCCTGCGCCAACAACGCCTGCTCTTCAGGTGTCAGCGCAACTGTCTGCGTAGTCGTACCTGGCAGCACTGGTGTTGGCGGTGTGTAAGGCTGTGGTGCAGCAGCAGACTGCAAGGTTATAAGTCCCGGCGTCACGTTCGAGAACGGCGAAGCCAGCACAGCTCCTTGGCTAGGCGTAAACGTCAGACCTTGACGCAGGTCAGGCATCTTCTGCGATAGCTGCGAGTAGAGTCCGGTCAGACCTAGTTCCTTGTTCGGATCACGGTACGGGAATGCTTGACCTGTCACGTCACGGATGAAGCGGATATCCGGCGTCTCTGATGTTGGCAAGAACTGCGGACGATAGACGTTGCCTGCTATCGTCGCGATGTCCTGCTGCATCTTCTCATCCATAACTGGCCGCGCTATGCCACCACCAGTTGGGGTGTAGTTAGCGTAAGCCTGCATGTATGCTTGATCAGCAGCAATCTCTTCTGGCGTCTTGGGGCGTGGCGCTGTTGGCGCTGCTGTAAACCCAGTACCACCAGAAATGGGCGTGGTGCTGGGCAATGTGCCTATGCCAGTGGTAGTGCTTGGCGCACCTGCGCCCGGTTGCTGCACAGCAAATCCAGAACCACCTACGCCTTGCGCTTGCGTTTCCGGTGTGTAAATGCGCTTCTCAAGATACTCCGTGCTGTTGAGCAAGTTGGTGCGCAACGCAGGAATAGCTATCTTGCCGGATACAGCAGCGTCGAATTCAGCCTTGGTTGGCTTACGCCCCAGAACATCGTTGTACACGTCTGCAATTTCAAGCGGCGCAGCGGTAGCTGGTGGCGGTTTGAGTGCAGTGTCTATCTGGCCTTGCAGGTTGAGCTGATATGAATTTTTACCGTTCCTGTCTACGTGCTGAGTTAACGCATTACGAAGGTGAGCAAATGCAGGATATGAGCCTGCGTTCGATGCTTTTAAGAAGCCAGCAAGTTCGCCGTCATCCATCTCACGACCCCAGTAGTACTTGGCCTGTGCTTGGATTTCTTCTGCGGTAAATGGCTTGCTGCGTGCTTGAGAAAGGTCTACCGCCGTTCCGTTGATTGCATCTGCAAAACCTTGAAGACTGTTGCGAACGCCAACGTACTGTTGCAATTCTGCGGCAGTTGGTTTGCGGCCAACAACTTCTTCGAATACCGATGTCACGTCGGCAGCGGTAAGGTTTCTAGCGGTGGTGTTCCAACCTTGAGTAGCTAGTGTTACCGCGCCAATCTTGGGTGCCGGTTTTTTTCCTGCAAGTATTTCAGCAACCTGCTCTCCTGCTTTTGCTAAACCTTCTCTTGGAATTTCAAAGTTTGGCAATCTAACAGCGGCTAGTTCTTGAGCACGCGCCAAAGGCTTCTCACCCTCTTGATATGCTTTCAGCGTATCAGCTGCAAAGCCTGCCAATCCAGAAAACTGTTCACCTTTGGCAGTCGTGTTGCCCTGTTTGTCAATGAGGCCAGCCGCCACCATGGCGTTAGCGAGTTTGATTGAATCCGCTGGCTTGGGTGTTCCTGTAACGCCAGTCAACACCGGAGCGATGTTGGTCTGGAACATGGTTGCTTCCTGCTTCTGTGCAGTTTCAGCATCCAATTTTGCTTTAATGTCCTTGGCAAAGTCTGATCCTGCCAAGCCCGGTATGCCAGGCACAGTAGGTATGTTGTTTACAAAGTTTGCAAACAACGCATTTATTTGCCCTTCTTCGTTAGCTTGGGCTTGGGTAACGGCAGCCGCTTTTTTCGGATCGTCGAAGTTAGGATCCGTTCTCGGGATCTTGTCATAAACCGTGCTTACCGCTTGCGTCAATTCGTCTGTCTGACCCGCGATAGCGTTTTGCAGCAGCCCAACAACATCTTCAAACCCAGGCTTGGGGTTGCCTTTGGCATCAAGGTACTGCGGCAGTTGTCCACGCAACGCCAGCAGTTCGGTTCGTTCTTTTGTTAGCAGCGGCGTATACGTGGCATATACGTTTGTATTTGTCCAACCACCTTTGGGTTCGGCAACGCTGTCGATGGCAAAAGGCTTGACAGTATTGTTGATCAGCTTTTCTTGCGCAGCGTAGGCTGCTTGACCAGCTTTAATTTGTGCTTCCGTGGGGCCGCCATCTGCAAACGCCACCACGCCACCACTTGCCATACCCGTCGTTCCGCTGTACGGAGATACTGTTGCATCCGTAGCTGGGTAGATGATGTTCTGCGCTATAGGCCGCTCTGATGGATTGGCATACGTAGGCGTGCGCTGAAACGCCATCGGATATCTGTCGTTGTCCAACATGGCGTTCTGTTGGGACATCTGCTCTACCGGCAAAGCAGCAAGACCGCCATCTGCTGCACGGAAGTAGCTACGCTCTGCGGAACTTCCCGGTGCTATTGAGCTTGGATTGTACGGGCGCACGTAGTCGAATGGCGTGTACTCGTAAGGCTCTTCTTCTGGAGGACGTGGACCCTTGGGCTTGTACGAACCAAGCGTACCAATACCGGCATACATCAGCGGTTTCTTTTGTTCAGACAAAAAGTCCGTAAATTTATCTGTGTCGCTGGTTATGTTCTGGAGGCCGCGTCCTGCCTGCGCAAACCTGTCGCTGATAGATCCGGCAACACTAGGTGCTGCTTGGGGACCAACAACTGACGCTGGCGCTGCTGAACCTAAACCTTCAACACCAGTGGCTGATTGTGCATAACCCCCAAACGTGGAAGGAAGACGAGTTGCTGCTGCTGCCGGTGCAGTGGTCGTGGTAGTTGGGACAGCAATGCCACCACCTGTGGTTGCCGCCTGCAATCCTACAGGCACATTAGCTGTCGCACCCGCTGCGGCAGCGGGCGTTTGCGCGGCTGTAAAACTACTACTTAAATTATTGACAGCTTGCGTGCCAGCAGAAACCCCTTGGGAAGCAGCAGCGCCAGCCGCTGACAATCCACTACCCAATCCTGCTCCACCGTAAGCGCCCAAGCCTGCCATCAGACCCTGTTGCAAACTGCCCGTCACAGCAGCCGTACCACCGCCGACAATCATGGAAGCCATTAACGGTGAAAGCGCCCCGCCGGAACCAATGGTCAACGCTGCTCCAGCTAGCATCGGCAACAAAGACCGCAAGAACCCAGCCTCTGGCAGGCCAGTTTCTGGGTTAATGGTCAGACTACCGCCGTGCGCCATCGCCAGTGATTGCAGCCCACGTACCTCACCAGGCGTCATGTGGACAAGGACTTTGTCCTCGCCACGACCAGCGCTCTGTAAGTGTTGAGCTAAAGTGTGAAGGCTCATGTCAGGACACCTTTATCTTCAATACGTTAGTGGCAAGGTCATAGTAGACATCGCCTATACGCAACTTGCCAGCAGACTCATCTGCGCTTGTTGCAAAACTGACTACTGTGTTGCCGGTTGTCGGATCGACCGTGCTGAAATTCCACGCCGCAACAACAGTGTTTCCAGTCCGTAAAGCAGAGCCAGCACTTACCCCGGCGTTGTCTAATTGCGTGAAATACAACCGCAAAATAGAATTCAACTGATCCTGATAAGTGCGACTGTATTCTACCGGAGCAACTGGTAAAGCTGGTGATTTTGTGGTACCCGTAGACATGCTTACCTCTGCCCATCTGCTCGAACATCAAGCCTTGGTACACCCAACTGCCACTGCGTACCCAGCGTATCACTGCTGATCTTGAATGCCATCTGCCGTCCGCGAATCCGCGTGTACACAATCTCCGTAAACTCCTGCACCGTGTAGTTACGCTGGTTGGCGTAAGACTGCGTGGACGTGACAGAAGCATTGGCTGAATTTGCATACGGCGCACCAGGGTTCTGCCGTGGCCGTACGCTAAACGTAACTTCCGGCTTGGTAGGCGCAGCATTATCAGATCCGTCAAACGTAATATCAGGAATCATCCGCCACACAAACCCAAAGTTGTGACCGTTACCAATATCAAAGTCTGACGATTGGATGTACGACTCTATCGGATTCACCGTGCCGTTGACTTCAACGTCATTGTTGCCGTTCTCGTGGAACACAACAGTGTGATTGTAGGTAGCCGCCATAGGATAGTTGCGCAGCGGGCTGTCGAGCCAAGCGCTGCGATCCAACGTGCCGTAGTACCAGACCTTGTCCAGATAATTGAAGATCACGTACCGGTTTACCACCGTGCTGTCAGCAGATGGGTAGAACCACCAAATCTCGCTGTAGCCCTCATTGCTGCCGCAGAACACCTGATAGCTCTGCTCCAGATTGATATCGCCGTACACGTACTGGCGCAGCGCACATGGCAACGTTTCCACACGACCGGTGTAGACGTAGAACTTGTCTAGCCCCATCCAGTACACAATGTTGTTTGCCGCACCGATAGCATTCGGCCCGATGATCGAAATGTTATTCGACAGAATGTTGAAGCCCCATACATACGGTGGCCCCAGATACTGCATGGAATATACCGCCGCATCTGTCAGGACTAATATCTCCTGCCGTGTCTGAATAGCAGTCACGATAGTAGATCCGCTAGACAACTGGTAACTACCGGCCTGGTTCGTAATTGCAGGCGTCCAAGTGCTGTAGCTTTCCTGATCTGACCAGCGGATCAGCATCGGGTTCTGCTCTGAACTGCCATAGTCGTTGGCACCCATAGCAATCACAAACCGTGAGGCATCCGACACCATAACTTGCGACACCACTACAGGACAGTCTGCATCTGTCTGATAAACGCCAGACGCTGTCGGCGATAGCAGCTTGGCTGGATCATTAAACAGCAGCACGTTCGCGCCCGTGTACTGCGGTATCCACAAGTACATCGGACCATTACGTGGGTTGATGATCAGATATTCACCAAAGTTTGCCTGCGACCACAGACGCAACTGCAAACCAATACTGCTGGCAGATGACTGACCCCAGCCAGTAAATGTGTTGGCGTTGTACACCACCGTGCTGTTTGCATGGGAGGTTGCAACCGTGCCATTTGCTCCGCGTGTGGCTCCGGTAAACAGCACCGCCGTGTTGCCGGTGTAGGTGGCAAGTTCCTGCTCAATCAATACCGTGCCAGTAGCGTTCGAGAACCCCGTGGTAGACACTACAGCGATGTTGGTGTTGCTGGAGTTCAGCGATGCCGACAATGTAGTCTGCTGCGCACCTGTGACAAAGCCGCCCCACAAGCCTGTGCCCCAGCCTGTGACGTAGCTGTAGACGGCAAGACCCGCGTTGATTTGATAGGTAGCCGTAACCGTGCCGCCGCCGGTCGCACTCGATGAAGCAGCAGTAGGAGATTGAATGGTGTACTCGCTGTTGCTAACGTAGGTGATCTGAAACTCACCGTTCAGCGTCAACCCACCTACTGCCGTGGCACCAGAAAACGTCACGAAGTCGCCGGTAATCGCACCATGATCTGCGTCTGTGACCGTGACAGTCTTGGAACTAGCAACCGTTGTGAACGGGTTTGTCAGCGTAACCGTAGCCCTGACAGGCGTGATGTCGTTGTAGACACCACCAGACTCAATGTAGTACTTCAGATTGGTGCCAACACCCAGCAGGTTATAACCCTTGAGCGTGACCCAGTTGATTAGCCCACGGGCAACACCAAGGTAAGTGTTGGGCGTAATAGGCTGCCATCCACCCAACTTCTGCGGATAGCCAGAGCGAAAGCGTATCTTGTCGCACTCGTACCAGCCGCCTTCGTTTGCAAGCGTTGTGCCCTCACGGTTGATGCCAGGGCGAAATTGTAAAAGCTGTAACGGCATTTTTACCCACCTGACTTGTACGGGCGCGTGCCCTTCTTGTCGATGATAAGCGCCATCTTCCGAGGCTTGCCGTCTGGCGCGTTCGGGATGCTGACATGCGTCCATCCACCACCACGCACCGGATCTGAAAATTCACGGATAACCTGATCGTATGGCAACGTTGACGCAATGATACGCTTGACTACTTGGTCTGGGATCATCCCAGCCACACGAATATCTGCTGCTGTACCGTGGCAATGCTGACTCGTCTTCGAGCCTCTGATAGCCGTGTTGACTTCCGGGCTGCGGTACGCAGAGTTAATACTGATTGGCTTACCCAGCAGCGCTCGCAGCGATTCCAAGAACGCCGCCAAGCGCTTCAGGTTTAACAGGTGCTCGTTCTGCGGAGTGTTGTCTAGCTCGTGCCGTGCCGCATAGTCGCTGACCGTCATTTCCTCTAACGTGAAATTCGGCGAGAGCTTCATTTCTTCATCAGCTCCTTGGTCTTGTCCTTGCTGCTCTGGCTAGAACCAAAGAAGAAGTTCAGGATGGTAGCCACCACCGTACCAAGAATGAAGCCGAGAACCGTATCGACGAAGCGGATGTTCTTCTCCGGGATATCGGCGACCGTGATGAGAATGATGTAGCTAACTGCGAACACCGACCAGAACGCTGCAAACAGATAGACAAACCGGCGCACCACAGGGTCAGCATTCTCCATCGCCTTCTCCTGCATGTCCCGCGCATCCTGCGTGTTCTTCAGATCAATCTCTGCCATGAACTCTGCGTGCTTCATAGCAGCCATCTGTATCTCTGCTAGCTTGCCGTCGTCCAGCACACCGTTCTCGTTAGGCTCCAGTTTGATACCGAGCTTTTCCTCAACGTGCTCCAAGCCCTTGTCTAACACGGAGTCAGCCACTTTCTGCAAGCCAGCGCCTGCAAGCTGCGTCAAGATCGGGGCTAGTAACGGGATCATTATTTAGTCTCCGCAATAACCTTGTCGTCACCACGCTTGACGGTAACTTTTCCGTCCTCTACGTCAACCTGCATGGATGGCTCTTTACGATCTAGCTTGTCTAGCTTGTCAATCAACTGCTTCATTACCTCGAACTCAGGCTTATCCTGTTTTGGCGTTGCCCCGGCAATGCTGTTTAACATTGAGATCAACGCAGTAAGCGAAGCGCCCAGAAGCCCCATGACCGCAGCCATCTTGCTTTCTTCCAGCCACAGACTAGCAAGGACGCCGATTACTACAATAGTTACGATAGAAGCAAGACCAAACTTGCCGATAGCCTTGCCAGCCAC